>Ga0207867_1000094_pt1 | contig 107562 bp, 94 predicted proteins | sample HigsolmetaAR206D_FD_184838 | JGI IMG/M metagenome (GOLD analysis project Ga0207867, IMG submission 184838) | Ionic liquid and high solid enriched microbial communities from the Joint BioEnergy Institute, USA - AR20-6-D (SPAdes) (version 2) ...
CGGCCGACCCGCAGCGGTGCCGTCGGTCAGGAACGGTGCCGGTGCCGCTTGACCTCGTGGGCGGCGCGCTCCAGCGCGGCGGCCTCCTCGGGCGTCGTGCCCCGCCTGGCGGCAATCCGGGCCTTGAGCAGCTCGATGGCGATCGGGATCACCGAGAACGCGACGATACCGATCAGGATCAGCTCGATGTTGTCCTTCACGAACGAGATCTGGCCGAGGAAGTAGCCGAGCACGGTGACCCCGGTGCCCCACAGGATCCCGCCGACCACGTTGTAGACCACGAAGGTGCGGTACCGCATGCCGCTGATCCCGGCGACGATCGGGGTGAAGGTGCGGACGATCGGCACGAACCGCGCCAGGACGACCGACCGGGCGCCGTACCTCTCGAAGAACTCGTGCGCCTTGACCAGGTTCTCCTGCTTGAACAGCCGGGAGTTGGGTCGGCGGAACAGGGCCGGCCCCACCTTCTTACCGAACGCGTACCCGACCTGGTCCCCGGCGACCGCCGCGACGGTGATCAGCAGGCAGACCAGCCAGAGCGGGTAGGTGATGTACTCCCCGTCGGCGGTGAGCAGGCCGGCGGTGAACAGCAGCGAGTCGCCGGGAAGGAAGAACCCGATCAGCAGGCCCGACTCGGCGAAGACGACGGCGAGGATGCCGAGCAGCCCGAACGTGGAGATCAGCCACTCCGGATCCAGGAAGTCCGGCCCCAGGGCCAGCGTGGTGGTCGACGGCGGCACGAGGAGACCTCCGGAGTCGTGTCTGCGGGCAGGACGAGGGGTCCGCGACCGTGACGGCGGCTACCCCCGCCAGTCTAGGCGGAGCGCCCGTGGCGGATAGCGACGCCACCGGCGGCCGGCGCGTGCCACCGGGCGCCGGTGGCGTCGGACGGGCCGGCCGGCGGGCGACCCCGCGTGGGCCGGAGCCGGGTGACGGCGCCGGACCCGGCGGAACGGGGCCGGCTACAGGCGCGGGTCGACCGGTTCCGACTCGCAGGCGAGGATCGCGAAGACCAGCTCGTGCCGACGCCACAGCGGGGCCTTCTCGGCCAGCAGCTGCAGCGCCGCGAGGCCGAGCCCGTGCTCCCGCAGGGCCAGACCGCGCTTGCGACCCAGCGAGCGGTGCCGGAGCGCGGCGAGCCGCTCCGGCTCGGCGTACTCCGGGCCGTAGATGATCCGCAGGTAGTCCCGGCCGCGGCACTTGACGCCCGGCTGCACCAGGCGCCCCCGCGCGTCCCGGGCGGCCAGCCCGGCGTACGGCTTGACCACCATCCCCTCGCCACCCGCCTCGGTCAGCTCCAGCCACCAGTCCGTCGCCGCGGCCACCGCCGCCTCGTCGGCGAGGTCGACGACCCGGCGCCGGGTCGGTACGAAGAACTCCGGGTCGGCCTCGTGCAGCCGGTCGGCGAGGGCCAGGTGCCACCCGTGGTCGCGATCGGCGTGGGACCGTCCCTCGCTGGCGAGCACCGCGAAGGGCGCCAGGGTCACCCCGGCCAGCCCGTCGGTCGGCCGGACGTACGACCGGTAGGCGGCGGTGTAGCGGGTCAGGTCGGCTGCGCGGCGGGCCATCCGCTCCCGGAGTTCGGCGACCGGCAGACCGCGCTCGCCCGCGCGGTCCAGCGTCGCCAGCACGGCGGGCAGCGCGGCCCGGCCCGCCGCGCCGACGGCCGCGTAGTGTTCCCGGATCAGGCTGCCCGCCTTCGCCGACCAGGGCAGCAGCTCGCAGTCCAGCAGCAGCCAGTCGGTCTCCAGCTCGGCCCACAGCCCGGCGGTGGTGACGGCGGCGCGTACCCGCGCCAGCAGTTCCCGGTCGAGCGGCTCTCCGAAGAACGGCCGGCCGGTGCGGGTGTAGACCACCCCGTCGCCGGGGCCGAACCGGGTGGCGCCCACCTCGCCGTCCCGGCAGACCAGCACGACGGCCCGGGAGCCCATGTGCTTCTCCTCGCAGACGACCCGGTCCACCCCGGCGGCCCGGTAGTCGGCGAACGCCTGTGCCGGGTGTTCGAGGAAGCCGTCGAGCGGGGAGGTCGAGCAGGGTGCCATCGTCGGGGGCAGCCAGACCAGCCAGCGTGGGTCGACGGCGAAGCGGCTCATCACCTCCAGCGCGGCCGCGGCGTTCTCGGCGGGGATGGTCACGCTCCCGTGGCCGTGGTCGATGTGCCGCCGCCCGGTGACGTCGCGCAGGTCGAGGCCGAGGTGGTCGGCGGCCCGCCCGGCGGGGGGAACGGCCGGACCGCCGGTCGTCCCCGGCGTGGCCGGCGTCGTCCCCGGCGCGGCGGCCGGCACGGCGTGCAACGGCCGGACCGGGGGGTAGTACTCCTTGGCCGCCGGCACCGAGACCAGCTCCCGGGACGGGTAGCGGAGCGCGGTCAGCGCCCCGCCGAAGACGCAGCCGGTGTCGATGCAGATGGTGTTGTTGACCCACTCCGGCGTCGGTGTCGGGGTGTGGCCGTAGACGACGGTCGCGGAGCCCCGGTAGTCCCGGGCCCACGGGTAGCGGACCGGCAGGCCGTACTCGTCGGTCTCGCCGGTGGTCTCGCCGAAGAGCGCGAAGGCGCGGACCCGGCCGGAGGCGCGGCCCTGGTACTCCTCCTTCAGCCCGGCGTGCGCGACCACGAGCCGGCCGCCGTCCAGGACGTAGTGGCTGACCAGCCCGTCGATGAAGTCCGCCACCCGGGCGACGAACGACTCGTCCTCGCCGTCGAGCTGCGCCAGCGTCGCGGCGAGGCCGTGCGAGACCGTGACGTTGCGGCCCCTCAGCTTGCGGAGCAGCTTCTGCTCGTGGTTGCCGGGGACGCACAGCGCGGTGCCGGCGGCGACCATCCCCATCACCAGCCGGAGTACGCCGGGTGAGTCCGGTCCCCGGTCGACCAGGTCGCCGAGGAAGATGGCGGTGCGGCCCTCCGGGTGGGTGGCGTTCACCGGCCGCCCGTCGGCGTCGCGGTGCAGGGTCCAGCCGAGCCGGTCCAGCAGACTCTCCAGCTCGGCCCGACAGCCGTGGACGTCGCCGATGATGTCGAACGGTCCGGTCAGCTCCCTGCGGTCGTTGAAGAGCCTCTGGTAGCGGATCTCGGCGTTCTCGACCTCCTCGACCCCGCGGAGCACGTGTACCTTGCGGAATCCCTCGCGCTCCAGCCGGCCGATGCTGCGCCGCAGGTCACGCTGCATCCGGGTGAGCACCTGGCGGCCGAAGGTGCGGTCCGGGCGGGCCTGGGTACGTTCCCAGCAGACCGACTCCGGAACGTCGAGCACGATCGCCACCGGAAGGACGTCGTGCTCACGGGCGAGGGAGACCAGGGCGGCCCGGGCGTGCTGCTGGAGGTTGGTCGCGTCCACCACGGTCAGCCGGCCCGCCCGCAGCCGCTTGCCGGCGACGTAGTGCAGGACGTCGAAGGCGTCCGAGGAGGCCGACTGGTCGTTCTCGTCGTCGGCGACCATCGCCCGGAACGCGTCCGAGGAGAGGACCTGGGTCGGCGCGAAGTGCCGGCGGGCGAAGGTCGACTTGCCGGAGCCGGAGATGCCGACCAGGGCCACCAGGGCCAGTTCGGGAATGTCCAGCGTGGTCATCGCAGCTCCCTCGGGGTACGCGTGCCGGGTTGGTCGGTGGCGGCGGTGCCCGGCGGCGCGACGGTGGCCGACGGTGGCGCGTCGGCCGGGTGGGGCGCCCGGGAGGTCCGGGTGAAGACGGCGAGTTGGGTGGGGGCACCGACCTCGGGATCCTCGTCGCCGACACCGCTGGTCGAGACCGTGTAGCCGTACGTCGCGCCGACCCGTGCCGCCCAGTCGGCGAACTGCCGACGGCTCCACTCGAAGCGGTGGTCGGCGTGTCGCAGGGCGCCGGGGGCGAGCCCGGGGTAGCGCACGTTGTACTCGACGTTCGGGGTGGTGACCACGACCGTCCCCGGCCGCGCGTGCCCGAACACCGCCGCCTCCAGCGCGGGCAGCCGGGGTGGGTCGACGTGCTCGACCACCTCCATCAGTACGGCCGCGTCGAAGCCGCGGAGCCGGTCGTCGCGGTAGGTCAGCGCGGACTGCCAGAGCCTGATCCGGTCGCGTTGCCGGGCCGGCAGCCGGTCCAGGCGCAGGCGCCGTTCTGCCAGCGCCAGCGCCCGGGGCGAGACGTCGGTGCCGACGATCTCGGTGTAGCGGGGGTTCCTGACCAGTTCGGCCAACAGTGCCCCGCCGCCGCAGCCGAGATCCAGTACCCGGGTCGCGCCGCAGGACTCCAACACCGCGAGGACGGCCGCCCGGCGCCGGGCCGCCAGCGGCTGCCGGTCGACCGCGGCGGGCAGGTGTGCCTCCTCGTCGGAGCCCGGGTCGGCGGCCTCGACGATGGTGTCGAGGTCGCCCGGGTCGTCGGCGAGCCGCAGTTCGGCGAGCCGGGCCAGCGCGGTCTCGGCGAGCGCCCGCCGGTGGGCGAGGTACCGCCGGGTGATCAGGCCCCGCTCCGGGTGCCGGGCCAGCCAGCCCTCGCCGGCCCGCAGCAGCTTGTCGATCTCGTCGGGAGCCACCCAGTAGTGCTTGGCGTCGTCCAGGACGGGCAGCAGGACGTAGAGGTGGTTGAGGGCGTCGGCGAGCCGGAGCGTGCCGGTCAGCGTGAGGTCGACGTACCGGCTGTCACCCCAGTCGGGAAACTCCGGGTCGAGTGGGATCGGTACGGCGCTCACCGTCCAGCCCAGGGGCGCGAACAGCCGGTCGGCCAGCTCCGCCCCGCCGCGGCAGCGCAGCGCCGGCACGCGCAGCTCCAGCGGGATCGGGGTCGCGGCCAGCTCGGGCCGGTCCCTGGAGACCCCGCGCAGCGCCGACCGGAACACGGTGGCGAGCGCCGACGCGAGCAGGCTGGAGGCGGCGTACGGGCGGTCGTTGACGTACTGGCCGAGGGTGAAGCCCTCGGGGGTACCACCCGCGCCCCGGCCGGCCCCGGCCCGGCCGCCGGCGAGGGCCAGCGGGTCCGTGTCGAGCACCAGGGCCGCGGTGCACCGCTCGACGGTGGCCTCCGGGTACAGCACGTACGCGGTACCGGTGGGCATCCGGAACGACTGCACCCGGTCCGGGTGCTTGACCAGGAGGTAGCCCAGGTCCGTGGCGGGCCGGCGGGTGGTGGTGATGGTGACGAGCACCCGGCCATGGTGTCAGGACCCGCCGGTCGTCGTCGCCCCAATTGGTCGTCCCCGCCTTCGGGCGTCTCGACGCGACGGGACACCACACCCCCGCCGACCAGGCCGGATCGCCGGGGGACCCGCCCGCCGCGCCGTCGGCGCAATCTTTCGGTCTGTCCGGTCCGTCGGGATAGGAGAAGAGGCCCGGAGGTGTCCGTGACGTACGAGGAGTTCGTCGGCTCCCGGCTCACCGCGTTGCTGCGCTACGCGATGATGCTGACCGGCGATCCGCACCTGGCCCAGGATCTGGTGCAGGAGACGATGGTGCGGGTCCAGCTCAACTGGCGGCGGGTCGTCCGGGCCGACGCGCCCGAGCGGTACGTCCGCCGGATGCTCACCAACCTGTATCTCGACTGGCAGCGCGGGTCGTGGATCCGGCGGGTGTTCCTGCGCGCGGAACCCGACGACACGGTTCCCGCGGCGACGGACCACGTCCAGACGACGGTGGACCGGGACCAGATCTGGAGCTGGCTGGCCCGGTTGCCCCGGCGGCAACGGGCGGCCCTGGTGCTCCGCTACTACGAGGACCTTCCCGACGCGGAGATCGCCGAGGTGCTCGGCTGCGCGGTCGGAACCGTCCGCTCGTCCATCTCGCGGGCACTCGCCACCCTTCGCGCCGAACTTGTGGAGGCCTGACATGAACGACGACTTGCGGCCGGTCGAGGACGCGCTGCGGGCGGCGTTCGCCCGGCAGGAGGAGTCGACGCCCCCCGCCGGTCCGGTGCGCGCGGCGATCGAGGCGGCGGTCAGCCGACGGCGCCGTCGCCGCCGGACCGCCCAGGCCGTCGGGGTGGCGCTCGCCCTGTTCGCCGTCCTCTCGGTGCCGGTGCTCGGCCGGATCGGCACGGCACCGGCGACGCCGGAGCCCGCCGCGCCGTCTCCGACCACGCCCGGGCCGGGCGAACCGGCGGAGCCGCTGGACTTCCTGGTGCTCGGGATCGACGGCGGCGACGGCCGCAGGCACGGCAACCGGGCGGACACCGTGCTGATGGTGCACGTCCCGGCCGACCGCAGCCGGCTCTACCTGATCTCACTCCCGCGCGACCTCGGGGTCGAGATTCCGGGGTACGGCTACGACAAGCTGAACGCCGCCTTCTACCTCGGCAGCCACCGTCCCGGTCAGCGGCCCGACCTGGCGCGGGGGGCGGAGTTGACCGAGCGGACCGTCGCCGCGCTGACCGGGGTGCGCTTCGACGGCACCGCCACCCTGAACTACCAGGGGCTGCGTCAGGTGACCGACGCGGTCGGCGGGGTCGAGGTCTGCCTCCCGGACAGGGTCTCGTCCCGGCACACCGGCCGGGAGTACCCGACCGGCTGCCAACACCTGGACGGGGCACGGGCGCTGGACCTGCTACGACAGCGCGTGGGAATGCCGGAGGGGGCGCACGACCGGGACCGCAACGCGCAGCGTTTCGTGAAGGCGCTGCTGCAGAAGCTCCGCGATCCGGCGATCGCGGACAACCCGGGACGGATCGCGGAGATCCTCGCCGCCGCCGGCACCAACCTGACGCTCCGTCTGGACGGGACGACCGTGCCGGAGTTGGCCGCCACGCTGCGCCCGGTGGCCGCGGCGGAACCGGTGGGGATCGGCTGGACGATCAACCCGGTACGGGGGGTGACCGGGGCCTGGGTCGAGACCCTCGACCCGGCGGAGAGTCACAGCCTCTTCGAGGCGCTGCGCCGGGACAGGCTGGCGGAGTGGGTGGCGCGCCACCCGCACCGGGTGACCGGGTGACGAGACCCGCACCGGGTGACCGGGTGACGAGCGGCGACGGGCGACCGGCACAGGTGCCCGGCGCGCCGGCGCGGGCGGTGGCCTCCTGGGCACGCCCGGCCGTCACGCGGCCCGTTCCGCGCGGACCAGCCGTCACCCGGCTCGCGGGCCCGACCGGTCCCCGGGCGGCGCGCCCCGGCGCGGTCCAATCGTCTCCGGCGTTCCCGGTCGCCCCCGGCGGACGCGGGGGCGACCGGGTCCCCGTCGCCGGTCAGCGGTAGTCGTCGTCCTCGTAGTCGACGATCCGCGACTGTTCGAACGCGTCGTACTCGTCGACCTCCAGGCCCCGGCGGATCTCCACCCAGTCCTCGGCCGTCGGGTCCACGACGGTCGCCTGCTCGACGGCGTCGGCGTCCGGCGCCTCCAGGTCACGTTCGTCCGGAGTCAGGTGGGCGCTGGGGGCGAAGTCCTCGTCGGGCTGGGCCATCTCGTCGGGTTGGGTCATCTCGCCTCCTGCCGCTGGCGCTACCCTCCACCGTACGGGCTCTTCCGCCGCCCGTCTGCCGAGCGCGGTGCCCGCCCGTGCGGGACGGGGCCGTCCCGGGACGGGAACGAGCGGCGCTGTTCGGGTGGCGTAATCGCCCCCCGGATCCGGAACGCATGCCAGGATGGGGCCGTGGGTTTCCTGCTCAGGTTGGTGATCGGCGCGGTCGCGCTGTGGGTCACCAGTCTGGTGGTGCCCGGCATCGAGCTGACCGGTGGGTCCGGCTGGGAGAACGCGCTGACGGTGCTCGTCGTGGCGTTCATCTTCGGCGTCGTCAACGCGGTGCTGAAACCGATCATCCACGTTGTCGGCTGCGTCTTCTACGTGCTGACCCTGGGGCTCTTCGCGCTGGTGGTCAACGCGCTGCTCTTCCTGCTCACCGACTGGATCGCCGGACTGTTCGACCTGCCGTTCGCCATCGACGGCTTCTGGCCGGCCTTCTGGGGCGCCATCGTGATGGCGGTGGTGAGCTGGCTGCTCGGCGTCGTCGTACCGGACCGGTCCGAGCGCTGAGCCGCGGGAAGGGTGGGTTGTGGTGGGACGATCCTCCTGCGGGATACTTCGGGCGGAGGACAGCGCGGTCCGGCGCAGCCATTCAGACAGCGGCCGTCGAGGCCGAGAGCGTTACCAAAGGAGCGTTTGACATGCCCATCGCTTCCCCCGAGGTCTATGCCGAGATGCTGGACCGCGCGAAAGCGGGCCGGTACGCGTACCCCGCGATCAACGTCACGTCCTCGCAGACCCTGAACGCCGCGCTGCGCGGCTTCGCCGACGCGGAGAGCGACGGGATCATCCAGATCTCCACCGGCGGCGCCGAGTACCTCTCCGGTCCCACCATCAAGGACATGGTGACCGGTGCCGTGGCCTTCGCCGCGTACGCCCGGGAGGTGGCCAAGAACTACCCGGTCAACATCGCGCTGCACACCGACCACTGCCCGAAGGAGAAGCTCGACACGTTCGTCCGCCCGCTGTTGGCGCTCTCGAAGGAGCGGGTGGCCCGGGGTGAGGAGCCGCTCTTCCAGTCCCACATGTGGGACGGCTCGGCGGTGCCGTTGACCGAGAACCTCGAGATCGCCGCCCAGCTGCTCGACGAGGCGGCCGCCGCGCACGCGGTGCTGGAGATCGAGGTCGGCGTCGTCGGCGGCGAGGAGGACGGCGTCGAGAACGCGATCAACGAGAAGCTCTACACCACCGTCGAGGACGGCATCGCGATGGTCGACGCGCTCGGCCTCGGCGAGAAGGGCCGCTACATGGCGGCGCTGACCTTCGGCAACGTGCACGGCGTCTACAAGCCCGGCAACGTCAAGCTCCGCCCGGAGATCCTCAACGAGATCCAGCTGGCCGTCGGCGCCAAGTACGGCAAGGGCGACAAGCCGCTCAGCCTGGTCTTCCACGGCGGCTCCGGCTCCCTGCTCTCGGAGATCCGCGAGGCGGTCGACTACGGCGTGGTGAAGATGAACATCGACACCGACACGCAGTACTGCTTCACCCGGCCGGTGGCGGACCACATGTTCCGCAACTACGACGGTGTGCTGAAGGTCGACGGCGAGGTCGGCAACAAGAAGAAGTACGACCCGCGGGTCTGGGGCAGGGAGGCCGAGGCCGGGATGGCGCGGCGGGTCGTCGAGGCGTGCGAGCACCTGCGCTCCACCGGCACCACCCTCGCCAAGTAGTCCCACCGCCCGCACCGAGGACGACACGACCCCGGCTGGCGACCGCGGTACCGGTCGCCGGCCGGGGTCGGGCCCACGGCGGCGGTGAGCGCGCGATCCGCTACGGCGCCGCGGTGAGCAGCCGTACCGCCTCGTGCACGTCGTCGGTGACGTGGATCAGTTTCGTGAGGTCCCCGGCCGGGGAGAGGCGCAGCAGCGGGCGCAGCAGTGCCTCCACCGGCAGGGTCTCGGTCCAGAAGGCCCGGTCCAGGAACACGTACGGGCCGCTGGCGCCGTCGGTGCCGTAGAAGGTCTTGGTCGCCGCCTGGAACACCTCCTGGACGGTGCCGGCCCGGCCGGCGGCGAAGACGATCCCACCCCGGGCCAGCCGCAGGATGGTGTCCTCGCGGATGGCGTTCGAGAAGTACTTCGCGATCCGGCCGGCGAAGAGGTTGGCCGGCTCGTGCCCGTACAGCCAGGTCGGGATCGCCAGACCGCCCTGCCGGGCCCAGTCGGCCTGCCCGGTGCCGGCGGACGCCGTCGCCGTCCGGGCGCGGGGCACGGGCGGGGAGAACCGCGCCCGGACCTGTAGCGCGACCGCGGTGTACGGCTCGTGGTCGGTGAAGTCCGGGGCGCTGGCGAGCAGGTCGATCGCCGCGGTGAGTTCCTCCGCCGAGCGGTCGGCGAGGTAGGCGCCGAGGTTCGCCGCCTCCATCACCCCGGGGCCGCCGCCGGTCACCACCAGGCGGCCGGCCCGGGCCAGTTCCCAGCCGAGCACGGCCGCCCGCCGGTACGCCGAGGTGCCACGCGGTACGGCGTGCCCGCCCATCACCCCGACGACCGAGGCGGGGCCGTGGGTGGCCAGCCAGGACCGGGTGGCGTCGGCGAGCGCGTTGTCGATGGCGTGGTCGTGCAGCCGCTGGGCGAGGGCCTCCCGGATCTCGGGCTGTGCCCCGCCGTGTGCCCGGAAGTGCTCGTAGACCACCGTGTCGTACATCCCGGCGAAGCCGTGCTCGGCGAACCCGGCGGCCAGGTCGTCGGGGGTGTAGAGCCGGGGCGGGTGGATCGGGTACGGCAGCGCGGCGAACGCCGGCACGACGTGCGCCCCCCGGCGCACCACCTCGGCCTCGACCTCCCGCGAGGCGAAGCGACAGCCGACGAAGAGCGTGTCGGTCAGGTCGACGGCGGTCAGGTCCGGAACCGGGTCGAGGTCCAGCCGGAGTCCCTGGATGGTCAGCCCGGCGAGGCTGCCGGCCCGCAGGTGCAGGTCGAGTTCGGCGCGGGACTCGATCTCGTGGGCGGTGTCGTCGTGTGGTTCGAGGACGTCTGCGGGTGGTGGGGTCGGCACATGGTCATCGTGGCGCCACCGGGCAACCGTCCGAGCGTCCGGGGTGGTACGGCGAGAGCCCGGTGACATGGGCCACCGGGCTCTCGGTTACCGGGTCCTGGGGAGGCTCCGGACCTCCATTTGTAGTTCAGGCCGGTGCCGTCCGCACCGGCCGCACGCGTGACAGATCCTCAGCCGTTCAGCCATCGTGCGTGACAGTGGGCGGCTCGCCGACACGCGGCCGGACCAGGTTGAATGGACCGATGCAGAACCTCTTGCCCGAACCACCGGCGACGCTGCTGCCCGCCAACGACGAGGCCGAGGAGGCGGTCACGGCCGCCCGGCAGGCAGACACCGACGAGGCGTACGAGTCGACCGCCGCGCGGTACCCGGCCTACAGCGCGGCCTGGGCGGCACTGGCGGCGCGTGCCCTGGACTCCGGTGAGGTGGTCGCCGCGTACGCCTACGCCCGCACCGGCTACCACCGAGGGCTGGACCAGCTACGCCGCAACGGCTGGAAGGGGCACGGCCCCGTGCCCTGGTCGCACGTGCCGAACCGGGGATTCCTGCGCTGCCTGTACCTGCTGTCCCGGGCGGCGGGTGAGATCGGCGAGGCCGACGAGGCGGCCCGGTGTGCCCAGTTCCTCCGCGACTGCGACCCGGCCGCCGCGGACGCCCTCGCCGGTAGCTGACCGTCCGGCCGCTCCGGGTGCCCTGCCCGCGCGCCCGCATGCTCCCGGGGCCACCCGGGAGCATGCCCACCCGGGGGCGGCCGCGCGGGTCGCATCCGCCCGGGGCGGCCGGCGCACACCCCGGCCGTCTGGCGCCCGTCGGGGTCGTCTAGAGCCCCTCGGCGACCGCGGCGGCGATCTTCAGCCAGGCCTCCTTGGTCGCGGACGACAACTGGGCGTACCGGATCGGCTCGCCGGTGTCGATCAGCCGCTCGTACGGCGCCAGCAGCACCGTCCGGGTGCGGGCCGCGAAGTGGCGCTGGATCGGAGGCAGGTCGATCTCCTTGCGCGACGGCGGCATGGAGACCACCGTCACCGCCTGCCGGACGAGCCGCTGCCGGCCACTCTGCTCCAGGTGGTCCAGCATCCGCGCCGCCGTCTCGGCGGAGTCGTTCCGCGCGGACATGGTGACCACGAGCTGGTCGGTGGCGTCGATCGCCGCCTGCCAGTTCTGCGCCCGGACGTTGTTTCCGGTGTCCACGAAGATCAACTTGTAGAAGCGGCTCACCACCTCACGGATCTCCGCGAACGCGGCGGCGGTCAGCATCTCGCCGCCGGTCGCTGACTCGTCCGAGGCGAGGACGTCGAACATCCCCTCACCCTGGGAGCGGACGTACTGGGACAGGTCGCCGACCCGGCCGTGCGCGCCCTTGAACTGGTGCAGGTCGCGCAGCAGGTCCCGGACCGTACGGGAGTGGAAGTCCTGCTGGGCCCGCATGCCGAGGGTGCCCTGGGTCTCGTTGTTGTCCCAGGCCAGCACGTAACCGCCGCGCTTCTGCCCGAACGTCATCGCCAGCAGCAGGATCGCCACGGTCTTGCCGGCGCCGCCCTTCGGGTTGACCACGGTCACCTGCCGCAACCCGCCGAAGTTGCGGCGGATCATCTCGATGTCGTGTCTGATCTCCTGCTCGTGGCGACCGGGAGGGAGCTTGACCAGGCCCAGGGTGGTCTTGTTCAGCGCGGCCCGGACCCCCATCTGGGCGACCGGCTCGGCCGGTCGGGCGGCCCGCCGCCGGGCGAACTCGTCTGCCGTCGGCGTCGCGCCGTCCGGCGTCCAGAGCGGGTCGGAGTAGCTGGGAGCCGGGGGTACCGGCGCGTGGTGCGCGCCGGGTGCCCCCGGGTGCGGCTGCTGCGGCACCGGGACCACCCCGGGCTGCTGCGGTGACGCGCCGGCCGGTCCGGGCACGCCCGGCGGCGGTGGCGGCACCCAGCCCGGCGGTACCGGCGGGTGCCCCGGGTAGCCGGGCGCTGTGGGGTGTCCCGGAGCCGTCGGATACGTCGACGCCGGCGGATACGGCGGCGGCGGATACGGTGCCGGGACGCCCGGCGGTGTGGGCGCCGGCGGCCCGGGCGGGGCCGGATACGTCGACACCGGTCGGCCCGGCGGGTACGTGACGCCGCCCATGGACGGCGGGAACGGCCCGACCCGCGTCGTCGGCGGCTCGGGCGGCCCGGGGGTCTCCGCGCCCGTGCCGGCGCCGGCCGGCGCGGAATCCGCCGGCGGCGGGGTGTCGCCCGGCTGTGCCGGGTCGCCGGCCGGCGGTGCGCTCGCCGGTGCCGCGGCCGTGGGGGCGGTGGCCGGTCGCTGCGGTGGCTGTGCCCACGGTGACTCGGCCGGCCGGGGTGCCGTACCGGTCTCGGGCGCGGCGCCCCGGGGGGTCCCGGGCAGGGTGGCGCGTCCGCGTACCGGAGCCGCCCGCCCGGCCTCCGGCGTCGCCGTGGCGGCCTGCGGCGGCGTGGGGGCCGGCGGCGTGTCGCCGCCCGGACCGGCGGTGGTCGGGTCGGTGGCGGCCGGGTCGCCCGACGAGCGGGCCTCGCCGGAGGCGGGGCCGGCGTCGGAGACCGGTGCCGGGGAGTCGGTGGTGGTGGACCCCGGTGCCGCGTCGTCGCCGCGGCCGTCCGGCGGGGCCACGGCGTGCGTCCCGGAGCCGGTGGCGGGTGCGGCGGGCTCGGGGCCGGGGGTGACACTCGCCCTGCCGGCGGCGGAGGGAACGCTGGCCTTGCCGGAGACCCTGGCCTCGGCGGGCCGGGCAGACGTCGGCGTGACGTCCGCCGGCCGGTCGGGCGCATCCGCGGGACCCGGCGTGGTCGACTCCGCCGGACCGCGCTGCTCCGCCGCCCCGGGCGGGTGAAGGGCGCCGCCGCCTCCGGCCGGCGCGTGGCCCTGCCCGGGGCGGATCGTCGGCCAGACGTGGGTCGGCGGGTCGATCGACGAGGCGGGAGCCGGTGGGACGGCGGGCGTCGGCGGCGGCGGGACGGCACCGTGCGGTCCCGGGGGTGGCACGGGGGAGACCGGCGCCGGGTACGTCCCGGGCACCGGCGGAGGCGGAGTCACCGGCACCGCCGGCACCACCGGCGTGGCCACGGCACCGGGCCTCGGCGGAACAGCCACGTTCGGAGGCACCGCGGGTACGGGGCCCGGCGGGGTGGCCGCGACCGGGGGCACGGCAGGCGACGGGAAGGGCTGGGGCGACACGGGCTGCGGCACCCCGGCCAGCCCGTTCGGCGTGGCGGGGGCGTCCGTCAGGGGTGGCGGGGTCCAGCTCGAGACGGGGTTGCCCTCGTCCCGCGGCTCGGCAACGATCTCGTCCGGCGGCCACAGCGGCTCGTCCGCCCGGGGCGCCACCGGCACCTGACCCGGCGTGTACGCCCGATCCGCGTGGTCGTCCACCACTGCCTACCTCCCTCCGCCTGGCCGGGTGCGGGTCCGCCTGCCCGCGGCTGTCCTCGCGTCCACAGCGATCGAAGCTGCTGGGGGCACGTCGTGTCAGGGCGCGTCGGTCTGCTTGAGGGGTGTGCCCGACCGTTGACTCCGTCCGGTCACGGAGGTCCCCACCTATAGCCTTCCACAGCGGATCAGCGGTCGTACACCGCCCATGCTCCCGGCTCGATCCACCACGACCGTTTGCGGGTCAGCACCGCGGCCACCCCGTCGTCCAGGAACGGCAGCTCGGGATCCCGGGGGTTGACCGCGACCGCCCGGCCCCGGGCCCGGCGCACCTCCAGGCGTACCCTCCGCCTGCCCCACCGGGACCGGACGACCACCGGGACCGCGACCGCGACCTCGATCCGCCCGTCCGCCGGGTCCGGCGTGGACAGCAGCCGCAGATCGGTCAGCTCGGCGTATCCGCCCGCGTTGCCTATCGCGCAGGCGAGCAGTGGTTCGTCACCGGCGGAGAGCACGGTGTCGTCGACCTCCACCCGCCCGCGCCAGGCCAGCGGCTGACCGTTCTCGTTGGCGGCGCCGAGCAACGCGCCGTCCAGGGTGACCGAGCCTCCGTCGTTGCGCAGCAGGTCCAGGCGGCGTACCCGGCCGTCGAGGACCGCCGCCGCGACCGCCTCCGGCTCCCGGGGCAGCCCCAGCTGTCCGGCCAGGTCCCGCGGGCGGTCCGGCGCCGCCGCCGGCGGGCGGGTCGGGTCCAGCGGAAGTATGCCGATCGGCGGCAGGTCCGGCAGGGTCCGGTTGTCGGCGAGGTCGGCGGGCCGCCGACTCGGCGGCGGGGCGTACCGGCGGACCATGCGGCGGATGACAGCCCGTAACTGAGAGTCACTGGCTGTAGCGACAACGAGTCGGGTCTTGCCGTCGGCGTCCGGCCAGTCGAGGCCGTCCGGGCGAGGTGGTCCGTCGAGCCGGGTCAATACCTTGTCGATCTCCCCGTCGGACCGGGCGGTCACCGTCTCGACCCGGGCGCCCCGGGCGGTGAGCGCGTCGGCGCAGCTCAACACCGGCACCCGGGGGGTGTCGGTGCAGCCGGCCCGGCCGTCTCGCGCGCCGGCGGAGCAGCAGTCCCCGCCCGCTCCGCAGCCTGCGGCGGCGTTCTCACCCTGGGCCAGAGTGAGCAGAACCACGTCGTACACCGGCGGTCGCCTCCTGCCTGCGCCCTGGCCTCTCCCGGCCGGGTGGTCACGTTTTGTTAGCCTGACACCTCGGGCTCGCCACGCGGTCGCCACCTGGCACCCGAGCCCCCTGGAGGCGGGTTAGAGAGATGCCGGCGATCGTGCTTGTCGGTGCCCAGTGGGGCGACGAGGGCAAGGGCAAGGTTACCGACCTGCTGGGTGACCGGGTGGACTATGTCGTCCGCTACTCCGGCGGCAACAACGCCGGGCACACGGTGGTCACCCCGGACGGCCAGAAGTACGCCCTGCACCTGATGCCGTCGGGGGCGCTCTCCCCGAACGCGATCATCGTGATCGGCAACGGTGTCGTGGTCGACCCGAAGGTGCTGCTCACCGAGATCGACGGGCTCGCCGAGCGCGGCGTCGACGTGTCCCGGCTGCGCATCTCCGGCGACGCGCACCTGATCATGCCGCACCACCGGGCACTGGACCGGGTCGTCGAGCGTTACCTCGGCTCCGCCCGGATCGGCACCACGGGGCGCGGCATCGGCCCGACGTACGGCGACAAGGTGGCCCGTACCGGCATCCGGGTGCAGGACCTGCTCGACCCGGGCATCCTGCGCAAGAAGCTGGAACTCGTCCTGCGGGAGAAGAACCAGATCCTGGTCAAGGTCTACAACCGCAAGGCGCTCGACGTGGACGCGGTCACCGAGGAGTACCTCGGCTACGCGGAGCGGCTGCGGCCCTACATCGCGGAGACCCGGGCCATCCTGTGGGACGCGCTGGACCGGGGCGAGGTCGTCCTGCTGGAGGGTGCCCAGGCGACCATGCTGGACCTGGACCACGGCACCTACCCGTTCGTGACCTCGTCCAACCCGACCGCCGGGGGCGCCTGCGTCGGCGCCGGCATCCCGCCGACCGCGATCACGCAGGTGATCGGCGTGACGAAGGCGTACACCACCCGGGTCGGGTCCGGCCCGTTCCCGACCGAGCTGTTCGACGACGACGGTGCCCACCTGCGCAAGGTCGGCGCCGAGTACGGCACCACGACCGGCCGGGAGCGGCGGTGCGGCTGGTTCGACGCCGTCGTCGCCCGGTACGCCGTCCGGCTCAACGGCATCACGGACCTGGTGGTGACCAAGCTCGACGTCCTGTCCGGGCTGCGGAAGGTGCGGATCTGCGTCGGCTACGAGATCGACGGTGAGCGGTACGACGACATGCCGATGACCCAGACCGCGATCCACCACGCGAAGCCGGTCTACGAGGAGCTCGACGGCTGGTCGGAGGACATCTCCAAGGCCCGCTCCGAGGAGGAGCTGCCGGTCAACGCCCGCCGCTACCTGGACCGGCTGGAGGAGCTGTGCCGGACCCGGATCAGCGTCGTCGGTGTGGGCCCGGGGCGGGACGAGAACATCGTCCGGCACGACCTGCTGCCACCCCGCTGACGGCTCGCCGCGCCGCGGCCCGTGCTCCGGCGGACATCGCCGCCGCGGCGACGACGGCCGCGGCGGCCGCGACGAGCGCGGCGCCGGCGAGCCCGACCGTGTGGGAGAGCACGCCGAAGGCGTATGGGGCGATGCTGGCGCCCGCGTAGATGCCGCTCTGTACGGCGTGGCCGGCGTTCTCGGCCCGCCCCGCGACCAGCCGTAGCGCGGTGGCGAGCAGCAACCCGGTCCAGCCCCAGCCCGCGGTGAAGGCCAGCACGGCGCCGAGCACGAACGCCACCGGTGTGCCGATCGCGACGAGGGCGAGCCCGAGCCCGCCGACGAGCATCATCCCGGTGATCACGGCGGGGTCGCGGCGCGGGGCGCGGTCGGTGAGGGCACCGGCGGCGAGCCGGGTGGCGACGGCGAGCAGGGCGCTGAGCGACAGCAGGTTGCCGCTGACGGTGGCCGACAGCCCGGCGTGTGTGCCGAGCGGAACGAAGTACGTGGCCACGGCGTTGTTGCCGGTCGCCGACAGCGCGGCGGCCAGGGCCCACAGCACCAGCACGCCGTCGGCGCCGCGCGTGGCGGCCCTTCGTCCGGCCAGGGCTGGGGGCGGATCGGACGGAAGGCGGGCCAGCGGGGCGAGGGCGACCGGGACGAGGGCGACGAGACCGGCGACCAGCAGGGCCGTGCGCCAGCCGTGGGCGGGCAGGACCAGGGCGACGAGTGACCCGGGGATGAACGTGGCCGCTCCCAGTGCGGCGCCGACGACACCGGCAGCCAGCGAGCGTCGACGCTCCGGGACGCGTACCGCGATCAGCCGGCCCGCCACGGGCTGGACGAGCCCGTTGCCCAGCCCACCCGCCAGCAGGGCCGCCGCCATCGTGGTCGGGCCGTCGGCCCGGGAGGTGGCGAGCAGCACGACGCCGGCGGCCACCGCCGCGACGGCGAGCGACACGGGGGCGGGCAGTCGCGCGGCCGCCCGCTTGGCCAGGGGTGAGCCCAGCGCCGTGGCGGCGTAGAAGCTACTGATCATCAGCCCGACGGTGGTGCGGGTGATCCCCAGCTCCGCCTCGATGGCCGGGGCGAGGGCGCCCACGGCGAAGCCGGGCATCACCGTGACCGTCGCGGTCAGCGCCACCGCGACCACCCCGGGCCAGTACCGTGTGGGTGGGCGGGCGGAAGCATCGTTGGTTGCCGCGTGCATGGTGGGGCCGCCGAGAGGTCAGGCGTCCAGGGGGCGCCAGGCGGGGCGGTCACCGGGCCGGACCCGCCCGAACACCACGTCGGCGAAGTGGATGCCGAAGCCGATGGTGTCGGGCTCGGCGAGCTGGGCGACGAGGCGGCGGCGGTGTGCGGCGGACCGAACCCGGTCGTGGTCGATTCCGGCGGACCATTCGGGGTGGTCGACCTGGATCGGCGAGTGCAGGGCGTCGCCGAAGGCGATCAGGCGGGTGCCACCTGCCGTGATGACGTACTGCGCGTGTCCGGCGGTGTGGCCGCCGGTGACCTGTACGCGGACGCCGGGGAAGATCTCCTGACCGTCGTCGACGGTGCGGATGCGCGGTGCCAGCGCGGCGACGATCTTCTTCGTCACGCCCGCCGCCTCGAGCAACCCGCGCTGGGCCCACTCCGGCTCGGCCACCAGGTAGTCGGCGTGCGCGAACACCGGCAGGTCGCCGCCGGGAGCCGGGTGCCACGCCCAGCCGATGTGGTCGATGTGCAGGTGGGTGAAGGCCACCGCCTCGATGTTCTCGGGGGTGCGGCCGAGTGCGGCCAGGTTCTCCAGCAGCGCGCCGCCGTGGAGGTCGCCGTGGGCGTCACCCGGTTCGGCCGGCAGAGAGCGTGGGCCGAACCCCGCGTCGATGAGCAGGGCCCGGTCGCCGCGCTCCACCAGGAGTCCGCCGATGCTCGCCACGAGATTGCCGGAGGCGTCCAGGTACTCCGGGTGGGCGGCCCAGATCTCCTCGGTGGTGTCGGGGAACCAGCCTCGTGGTGCGAGGGACACCACACCGTCCGGCACGAAGGACACCCGGATGTCGCCGAGCCGTACCGAGCGGATGCCCGCCGGCCGTCGCAGCCGTGCACCGTGCTCCAGCACGTCGTTCGCCATAGCTCCTCGCCTTCTGCGCGCTCGGGTGTCACCGCCGACCGCGGTGACGGCGGGAGCATAAGCATAAAGCTTTAATTATTCAAGATTGAAATGTACTAGATTGCTGTATTCGTTAGGATGGCCGCATGACGACGTCGCCCAAGCCGCCGGCCAGTGCGGAGCGGCAGCTGTGCGGACTGGTGAACGGGCTGGCCCAGAAGATCGCCGACCACCTGCGCGAACGCGCCGCGACGCTGGGCCTGACCGCGGCACAGGCGACCGCCCTGCGGGAGATGACCGGACCGATGACCATGCGGGAGCTCGCGGAACGGATGAGCTGTGAGCCCTCCAACGCCACCTTCGTGGTCGACAGGCTCGAGAAGCAGGGTCTGATCGAACGACGGGCCCATCCCACCGACCGTCGCGCCCGGCATCTCGTCCTCACCCCGGAGGGCACTGCCCTCCGGGAACGGCTCCTCGCCCTGCTCACCCAGGACTCGCCGCTGGGCGGCCTCACGCCGCAGCAGCAGCGTCTCCTCCACGAGCTGCTGGAGCAGGCGATCGCACCGGCGGACCGAGGCGGTGCCGACGCCGGTCGGTAGGATCCCTCGTCGTGCGCGTACTTCTGATCGGTGGCGGCGGACGGGAACACGCACTCGCGCTCGGGCTGGCCGCCGACCCCGCGGTCGACCACCTGGTCGCCGCGCCGGGCAACCCCGGGATCGCGGCCGTCGCCGAGCTGCGCTCCGTGGACGTCACCGACCCGGCGGCGGTCGCCGCGCTCGCCGTGGAGACCACGGCCGACCTGGTCGTGATCGGCCCGGAGGCGCCGTTGGTCGCCGGGGTCGCGGACGCGGTACGGGCCAAGGGGATCCCCTGTTTCGGGCCCTCGGCGGCGGCGGCGCGGATCGAGGGGTCGAAGGCGTTCGCCAAGGACGTGATGGCGGCGGCGGGGGTCCCGACCGCCCGGTCCCGGGTGGTCGACGGCACCGACACCCCGGCCGGCGCCGCACTGGTCGCGCAGGCGCTCGACGAGTTCGGCGCGCCGTACGTGGTGAAGAACGACGGGCTCGCCGCCGGCAAGGGCGTGGTCGTGACCGACGACCGGGACGCCGCGCTGGCGCACGCCGCCGCCTGTGGTCGGGTCGTCGTGGAGGAGTACCTCGCCGGCCCCGAGGTCTCGCTCTTCGTCGTCACCGACGGCGAGACGGCGCTGCCGCTCCTGCCCGCCCAGGACTTCAAGCGGGTCGGCGACGGGGACACCGGGCCGAACACCGGCGGGATGGGGGCGTACGCGCCGTTGCCGTGGTTGCCCGACGGGACCGTCGCCGAGGTGATGGCGCGGGTGGTCGAGCCGACCCTGACCGAGCTGCGTAGGCGCGGTACCCCGTTCAGCGGTCTGCTCTACGTCGGGCTCGCGATCACCCGGCACGGCCCCCGGGTGATCGAGTTCAACGCGCGCTTCGGAGATCCGGAGACCCAGGTCGTCCTCGCGCTGCTGGAGACGCCGCTCGCCGGTCTGCTGCACGCCGCCGCGACCGGGACCCTGGCCGGTCATCCGCCGCTGCGCTGGCGACCCGGGGCGGCGGTCACCGTGGTCGTCGCCGCCGCCGGCTACCCGGGTGCGGTTCGGACCGGCGACGTGATCACCGGAGCGGACCGTCCGGGGATCATCCACGCGGGCACGGCGCGGAGGGCGGACGGGGCGCTGCTCTCGGCGGGCGGCCGGGTGCTCTGCGGTGTCGGGCTCGGCGCGGACCTCGCCGCCGCGCGCGACGCCGCGTACGCCCTGGTCGCGGGCGTCACGCTGGACGGGTCCCACCATCGGCGGGACATCGCCGAGGCGGCCGTCGCGGGCCGCGTCGCACCGCCCCGCGCGGCCGGCTGACCGGGCGGCCGGGCGGACGCCGGGGCATCCGCCGGGCCGGCGCACGCGCGGTGCGTGGTCGCTGTCCGGTTGGTACGGGTCCCGGGCCGGGCTGGACAGGGCTCCCTACCGTGAAGATCGGCTCCGGCCGTCGGCCGGGGCGTTTTGTCTCGGTGGAGGAGTTGGCCATGCACAGACATCTGATCCGGGCGGCCCAGATCGCGCTCGGTGGCGCGGTGGCGCTGGCGATGACCGCCTGCGGTGGGACCGACACGCCCGAGGCCCAGCCCACCTCCCCACCGATCACCGGGGAGGAGGGCCTCGGCAACGCCCCGCGCGGCGGGGAGCCCGCCGACTCCGGTGCGCCGACGACCGACCGGAGTTCGGCGGCGGGCGGCGGCCAGACCGGGGGTGGCGGGCAGCAGGGCGGCTCCGGACGTCCCACCGCGGTTACGCCGACGTCGCGGGCCGCCGGGCCGACGATCGTCTCCTTCCGGGTCGCCCAGCAGCCTCGGTGCCCCAGGGGCACCACGGACGGGCTGCCCGTGATCCTGGAGTGGAAGGTGACCGGGGCGGACCAGGTCACCATCTCCGTCGACGGGCCGGGGGTGTACGACACCTACCCGACGGAGGGCAGCGCGACGATCAACTTCCCGTGTGGTGGGTCACCCGGTGAGCAGGTGACCCACACCTACCAGCTCCGCACCGTCGGGGGCGGGGACGTGCGCAGCAGGACCCTGACCGTCTCCGCGACCGTCGACGGGGGCGCCCAGGGGTAGCCGGGCGTTTCCCCACCCGTTTCCGGGAGGGCGCCGGACGCGGCCGACGTGGTCAGGCCTTCGGGATGTCGAAGAGGTTGGCGATGGTGGCGGCCAGCCCCAGGTCGCCCTTGGCCTTCAGTTTGCCGGTCATGAACATCGTCACCGGGTTGGCGCCACCGGAGATCAGCTTGAAGAACTCGACCGGCCCCATGGTGAGCGAGAGCCTCGGGTCGCGGCTGGGCTTCTCGGAGACCTGGCACGTGCCGTTCTCGATGATCACCTCGTAGGTGTCGCTGGCGCCGTCCGGACCTCCGGTGACGGTCCAGTGGACGACCGCGTTGGTCGAGCCGGCCCGGTCCGCGCGGAACAGCGACGGCATCCGGGAGAAGACCGCGTCGAGGACGGTGCCGCGCAGTTCGCTCCGCATCACCTCGGCGAGCTTGGCGTCCGGGGTGGACTTGATGATCTGCGCGAACTGCTTGGGCTCGACCGAGGCGAAGGTCGCCGGATCGAAGTCAGTCATGACGGGTGGCCTTCCGGACGGCGTTTGGTTACTGGTGCGTAACCCTACTCATCAGTAGCTAGGCGTGCAAGGGTGCTCCCGGCGCGGCCCGGGCGCGGTGAGCAGGGCGGGATCGCGACAGGGCCGGCATCTCCGAGCCCGTGGTCCACGTCCGCCCCGGTCCCAGGGGGATCCTTCCACAAATCGCCATTCCGGGCGGGCGTGCCACGAGCGGACGGGGCGCGGGCTCCGGGTGATCCTCCGGGTTGTCTCGGCACGGGTCCCCGTCCGGTGCCCTGCCGCCGCCGGGGGCGGAGATGCCGCCGACCGGCGTCCGCCGGTCCGCGTCGCTCCCGCGCCACGGCCCGTCCGGCCGCCGCGTCCTGCGGCGACACCGCGACTTGACGCGTCGCGCACCGGGGTGTCAGTCTCATCTGACAGGGGGTGTCAGTTCTGACTGACACCCGGAAGGGACGATGGCGGATGGACCAGGCTCCGTCCTCGGGCGAGGAGCTGCTGCGGGTGCTCACGGCGCTGGCGAGCCCGCACCGGCTGCGGATCATCGCGGCTCTCACCGAGGGGCGCGCCTACGTCAGCCAGTTGGCGCGGCGGCTGCGGATGAACCGCCCGCTCCTCTACATGCACCTGCAGCGCCTGGAGGCCGCCGGCCTGGTGGTCGGGACCCTGGAGACCGCCCCGGACGGCAGCAGCGTGAAGTACTTCGAGGTCGTGCCGTTCGCGCTCGGCCTCACCCCGGACGTGATCCGCGGGGCGGCCCAGACGCTGGAGCCGGACGGGCCGGAACCGGACGGATCAGGAAAGGACAGGGACACGTGAGCGAGGCAACCGGCGCGGTCGTCGAGGCCGCGCAGCACACGGTGGCGCAACCGGGGCTCGCCGCGACCTCGGTGGTCGCCTGGACGGTGATGGTGGTCGTGCTGACCACCGTCGTGGCTCTCGTCGCGCTCGGCTTCTACCGGACCCGGCGCTCGTCGGCCGACGAGAGGCGGTACCACGAGGTGATGGCGCGGGTCACCGACACCGAGGCACGGTTCGCCCGGGGCAACGAGGCGACCCTGGCGGAGCTGAGGGGACTGCGCACGGACGTGCAGGCGACCCGGGCGGAACTCGCGGAGGTCAAGGAACGCCTCGCCGGTCTGGAGCGCCTCCTCAGCCAGATCGGCTGAAGCCGGACCCGCTCATGGCCGCACGTCGTGTTCCGCACCGGTCACCCGGCGGCGGACCGTCCCGCCGCCAGGCCGCAGCCGCCGCCCTCGCGGCCCTGGTCCTGGCGCTGGTCACGTCACCCCCCGCGCGCCCGGCCGCACCGGCCGGCGCCGCGCCACCGCCGGGCGCGGTGCCGACCGAGGCCGTGCCGCCCACCATCGGCGCCGGACCGGCGACACCGCCGGTGACCGTACCGCCCGACGGAGATCCCCGGGACGACGGGCAGCTGGGCGAGCGACTCGACCGCGCGCGGGAGTACCTGCGCAGACAAATGTCCGAGCTGCGGATACCCGGGGTGGCGTACGCGGTCGTGCGTCGCGACCGGGTCCTCGACCAGGGCGCCTGGGGGGTCGACGGCGACGGGGCGCCGCTGACCGTCGAGACGCCACTGGTGCTCGGCTCGGTGAGCAAGTCGTTCACGGCGCTCGCGGTGATGCAGCTCGTCGAGGCCGGCCGGGTCGAACTCGACGCCCCGGTCCGCCGGTACGTGCCCTGGTTCCGGCTGGCCGACGAGTCGGCCGCCGCCCGGATCACCGTCCGGCAGCTGCTGGTCCAGACCAGCGGGTTGCCGCAGGTCGCGACGATCGGGCTCACCGACCGCTACGACAACACGCCCGGCGCGCTCGCCCGCTCGGTGCGGGACCTGGCGGCGGTCCGCCCGGTCGCACCACCGGGCGGGACACACCGGTACAGCGACGCCAACTACCAGATCCTCGGCGTGCTCGTCGAGGAGGTGACCGGCCAGACGTACGCGGAGTACCTGCGCCGGAACGTGCTGGACCCGCTGCGGATGAACCGGTCCGCCACCACCGAGGCCGAGGCGAGGGCCATCGGTGGCATCCCCGCCGGACACCGCTACTACCTCGGGCACCCCCGGCGGTTCGACCCCCCGTTCGACGGTTCCGGCATCTCGTACGGCTTCCTGGCGGCGAGCCTGTCGGACCTGACGCACTACCTGGTCGCCCAGCTCGACGGCGGACGGTACGGCGACCGACGCGTCCTCTCCCCGGCGGGCATCGCCCAGCTCCACGCCGGTCAGGTCGACACGGCCGGCACCGGCAGGTACGCGATGGGCTGGCGGGACGACGTCCTGTCCGGGCCCGGCGACCGCGTCGTCTGGCACGCCGGGGCGACCGCCGGCTCCTTCGGTCAACTCCTGGTGCTGCCCGACGCGGAGCTGGCCGTGGCGGTGCTCGCCAACAGCTACAGCCTGGCCCTGGACGCCCCGCTGGTCGCCGCCGGGTTCAACGTGGTCCGGATCCTGCGCGGCGGCGCGCCGGTGGCGGCGCGGGCCGACCAGACCCTCGCCCGGGTCCTCGCCGGACTGCTCGTCGCGGTGGCCCTGCTGCTCGCACTGGTGGCCTGGTCGCTGGTGCGGACGGTCCGCCACGTCGGGATCGCCCGAGGGAGGCGGGCCGGGACGCTTCCGACCCGGGGACGTGCCCTCGCCGGCACGCTGCTGTGGGTGGCCGCCTGTGTGGCGCTCGCCGCGGGGGCGGGGTGGGGTCTCCCCGCGCTGTGGGACGGAGCCGGGCTGGCCCAGGTGCTGCTCTTCGCGCCGGACGTCGGCCACGCGCTCGTCGCCGTGACGCTCTCCGCGGCGCTGCTCGGGGTGGTTCGGCTCGGCCTCGGCGGGTACGTCGTGGCGGTCCGCTCCCGGGCCGGCAGCGGCGGTGCGGAACGAGGCGACGGCGGGCCCGCTACAGGCCGCGCACCGTACCGGTCAGGTGGGGCCGGCCGGTCCCCGGGTCGTACAGCCCGAACGTCCAGCCGCCGTCGGAGCCGGCCGTGGCGGTGAGGGCGGCGGTGCCGGGCAGCGGCAGCGGCCGGGTGAAGGAGACGTCCACGAGGTACGCGTCGGGAAGCCGGTTCTCGAGCGCGGCCAGGCAGCGGGCGAGGCTCCACATGCCGTGCGCGATCGGGCGCGGGAAACCGAGGAGACGGGCCGCCAGGCGGCTGGTGTGGATCGGGTTGCGGTCCCCGGACACCCGGGCGTAGGCGCGACCGACGCCGGCGGCGACCCGCCACAGCGCGGTCGGGGTCGGCGGTGCCGGACGGTCCGTGTGGTCCCGCCGCGGGCGGTCCCCGGCGCCCTGCTCCCGCCGCAGGTACGTCGACACGCCGCGCCAGACCTCCTCGGACCCGACCGAGGCGGTGCAGACCACGTCGAACTGCCGGCCCCGGTCGTGCGGTCGCAGGTCGACGGCGTGGGCCGAGAGGTCCAGCGGTTCGGCCGCGTCGACCGGGCGGCGTACGGTGATCCGGTTCGCCACGTGGACCAGCCCGACCAGCGGAAGCGGAAACTCCGGCGCGCTCATCAGCCGCAGTGCCAGCGGGAAGGCCAGCACGTGCGGGTACGTCGGCGGCAGCACGTCGGTGAGCCCGAACCCGCAGACCCGGTCGTACGCCGCGACGTGGTGTCGGTCGACGGTGACGCCCCGGACCACCAGGCGGACGTCGGGCAGCCGTGCGGCGCGCCGGGCCGACCCGGGTCTGGGGACCGACCCGACCGCCGCCCGCCGGTAGGACGGTCCCACGGACGGGATCCTGGGCAGCTCGATCTCCCGCGTGCCCGCGACAGGTTCGGTCATCACGCCCCCAGCAGGCTCTGGCCACAGACCCGGACGACGTTGCCGGTGACCCCGGCCGACGCCGGTGAGGCGAGCCAGGCGATCGTCTGCGCCACGTCGACCGGCAGGCCGCCCTGGGCCATGCTGTTCATCCGACGTCCCGCCTCCCGGAGCAGTATCGGCATCCGCGCCGTCATCCGGGTCTCGATGAAGCCCGGGGCGACGGCGTTCACGGTGATCCCGCGCGGGGCGAGCAGCGGCGCCAGCGCGTGGACCAGCCCGATCACGCCCGCCTTGGAGGTGGCGTAGTTGGTCTGGCCCCGGTTGCCCGCGATCCCGGCGATCGAGGAGACCCCGATCAGCCGGCCACCGGAGGGGATCAGCTCCCGCTCCAGCAGCACGTCGTTGATCCGTTCCTGGCTGGAGAGGTTGACCTCCAGCACCGAGTCCCACCAGTCCGGATTCATCCGGCCGATCGTCCGGTCCCGGGTGATCCCGGCGTTGTGGACCACGACGTCGACCCGACCGTGTCGGCTGGCGAGGTGGTCGGCGAGCCGGACGGGTGCGTCCGGCGCGGTCACGTCGAGCTGGAGCGCGGTACCGCCGATCTCGTTGGCCACCTCGGCGAGCGCGTCCCCGGCGGCCGGCACGTCCAGGGCCACCACCCGGGCGCCCTCGGCGGCCAGCACCTGCGCGATCTGCGCCCCGATCCCCCGCGCGGCGCCGGTGACCAGGGCGACCCGGTCGGCGAGCGGCCGGTCCCAGTCGACCTCGGGCACCTCGGCAGGGGTGATCCGGACGACCTGACCGGAGACGTACGCGGACCGGCCGGACAGGAGGAACCGCAGGGTCGACTCGACGGCCCCCTCGGCGCCGGGGGCGACGTAGACGAGCTGGGCGGTGCTGCCCCGGCCGAACTCCTTGCCGATGCTGCGGACCAACCCCTCCAGCGCCCGCTGGGCGGTCGCCTCCCGCGGGCTGCCGCACGACTCGGGCGGGGTGCCCAGGACGATCACCCGTCCGCAGGGGCGCAACGCCCGGGCCAGGGGGTGGAAGAAGTCGAAGAGCGCGCGCAGGCCGGTCGAGTCGGTGACACCGGTCGCGTCGAAGACGAGCCCACCGTACGTCCCGACCTGCCCGGCGGCGCCGTCGTTCGGGTTGGTCGTCGGGTCGGTCGGGCCGGAGACCTCGACACCGGCGGCGGCCAGGAGCGCGCCGACCGGTCGCGCCAGGCGCCCGCCGGGGGCGGCGTCGAGCCGGACCGGACCGTGGACCAGGGGGTCGCCGCGACGGTGGCGACGCAGTCGGGGCGGGTCGGGCAGGCCGAGACGTCTGACCAGCGCCCGGCCCGGTCCGGTGTGGGCGAAGCTCGCGTACCTGTCGCTCATGCGGGTAGCCTACTCGCGAGTAAGGTAGTGGCAACCATTGTCGAAAGGCGATGCCGTGTCCACCGTCCGTCGCGTCGCGATCCTCGGCGGCAACCGGATCCCGTTCGCCCGATCCAACGGCCCGTACGCCAGGGCGTCCAACCAGGATCTGCTCTCCGCCGCGCTGAACGGGCTGGTCGCCCGGTTCGGGCTGGCCGGTGAGCGACTCGGCGAGGTGGTCGCCGGTGCCGTGCTGAAGCACCCCCGGGACTTCAACCTGACCCGCGAGGTGGTGCTCGGTTCCCGGCTCGACCCGCGCACCCCGGCGTACGACCTGCAACAGGCGTGCGGCACCGGCCTGGAGGCGGTGATCCTGGTCGCCAACAAGATCGCCCTCGGCCAGATCGAGGTCGGGATCGCCGGCGGGGTGGACACCACCTCCGACGCACCGCTGGCGCTGAACGAGGAGCTGCGGCGGACCCTGCTGGACATCAACGCCGCCCGGACCCTCGGCGGCCGGCTGCGGGCCGCCGCGCGCCTGCGGCCGACCCAGCCGTTCCGGCCGGAGGTGCCCCGCAACGCCGAGCCCCGGACCGGGCTGTCGATGGGCGAGCACGCGGCGATCACCGCCCGGCGCTGGGGGATCGACCGGCGGGCCCAGGACGAGCTGGCGCTCCGCTCGCACCACCGGCTCGCCGCCGCGTACGAGCGGGGATTCTTCGACGACCTCCTCACGCCGTACCTCGGGTTGACCCGCGACCAGAACCTCCGTCCGGACACCAGCCTGGAGAAGCTGGCGGCGCTGCGACCCGTCTTCGGCACCCGGGGCCCGGAGGCCGACCAGGCGACCATGACCGCCGGCAACTCCTCGCCGCTGAGCGACGGCGCCTCGACCGTGCTACTCGCCTCCGAGGAGTGGGCGGCGGCGCACCGCCTTCCGGTGCTGGCCTGGTTCGGTGCCGCCGAGACCGCCGCCGTCGACTTCGTGCACGGCGACGAGGGGTTGCTGATGGCGCCCGCGTACGCCGTGCCCCGGCTGCTGGCCCGGACCGGCCTGACCTTCGCCGACATCGACTTCTTCGAGATCCACGAGGCGTTCGCCTCGCAGGTGCTGGCCACCCTGGCTGCCTGGGAGTCGCCGGAGTTCTGCCGGGACCGGCTCGGACTGGACGCCCCGCTCGGCCCGATCGATCCGGCGAGGCTGAACGTCAACGGCTCGTCGCTGGCCGCCGGCCACCCGTTCGCGGCCACCGGCGGCCGGATCGTGGCGACACTGGCGAAGCTGCTCGCCGAGAAGGGCTCGGGGCGGGGTCTCATCTCGATCTGCGCGGCCGGCGGCCAGGGCGTGGTGGCGCTGCTGGAGCGGTGAGCACCCCCGGCGCCGCTGTTCGAGCGGTGAGCACCGGGGGAGCGGGTGCGGGCGGCGACGCCGACCGTCCACCGTCTCCGGTGGCGCCCGACGTCGGCCGGGTCCACCCCGAACCATTGAGGACCGTACCCCCACCGGGGGTGTCACCGTCCGCACGCGACCGGTAACCTCTCCACACCGGACAACCGATTCCGGGGGGTGGTGACAGTGACGCATCCGGCTCCACCGCCGGCCGTACCGCCGTCCACCACGGGGGGACCGGCAGTGCCTCGTCCGGTCGGGCCTCCACCCCGGACGGACACTCCGGTCTGGCTGCGGGTGCTTGGGTTCGTGTTGCTGCTGCCCGCGGTCCTGGCCCTGCTCTGGTCGTACGTCCTGCCGACCCTCTCCACGGTGCGCAACAGCTTCTACCGGGACCACCTGGCTCACGGGGAGGGCGGCATGCCTAGCGTGCCGGGCGAGCCCGTCGGTGTGGAGAACTACGAGCGGGCCCTCGACGCCGGGCTGGTCGGGCATGTCGCGTTCGCGCTGCTGCTCGGCCTGCTGCCGCTGGTGACCGCGCTCCTGGCCGCACCGCTGCTCGCCCTCGTCGCCACGCGGGCCGGCCGGGTGGCCCGACTGCTGACCCGGGCCGTGCTCGCGCTGCCGGTCGCCGGCCACACACCGGTGGCGCTGTACCTCGGCTGGAACTTCCACCGCGTCGACTGGGAGACGTTCCACAACCACCCCCGGACGGGCCTGGTGGCGGTGGGCGCCGCGACGACGTTCGGCCTGGTGGTGGCGGTGGCGGCGACGGCGTTCCTGAGCGCGCTGCGCGGTCGTACCCCGGTTCCGAACCCCGGGCCGTCCCCGGACGCGGGCCGGGTGCCCGGCGGCGCCCCGCCGGCCGACCGGTCGCCGCTGCCAGCCCTGCTCACCGTGGGCGGGTTCCTCGCCCTGGGCATCCTCGCCGCGGCGCTGCAGACCTACACCCTCGTCGACCTGGTGGGTGGTGGCCGGTCGCCCGACGCCCTCACCCCGCTGGTGGACGTGGTGCACGGCACCTTCTCGCAGTTCTTCGAGTTCGGGCCGGGCTCCGCCGTCTCCACCGTGCTGGGGCTGCTGCTCGGCCTGCTCGGGCTCGGCGCGGCCGGACTGCTGCTCGCCACCCGCGCCCGGATCGAGTTCGACGGTTGGCGGGACGCGCCCGGCACGTCCGACGGCCACCGGCCCGCGCCCGTCTTCCGGGTGCTCGCCGTGCTCGGGCTGGTCGTCCTCGTCGCGGCGTACGGCTGGGTGATCGTGCCGTGGCTGACCGACGCCCTGCCCGGCGGCCCGGGTCTGCCCGGGGACGTCGACGCCGTCCGGACGTACGTCGACACCTGGCTGCCGCCGTTGCCGTCGGCACTGGTCGGGGTCGGTCTCGCGGCGTTGGCCGGCTTCGGCATCGGCGCGTTGCGCCCGCTCGGCCGGTGGAGCGAACTGCTGCTGCTGCCGTTCGCGCCGTGGCTCTTCGTCGGGATCGGGCCCCTGGCACTGGCCTACTACCGGCGGGCCGACGAGCTGGAGCAGATCAACTCGTTCCTCGGCCTGATCCCGCCGAGCTGGCTGTCCGTGCCGGCGCTGTTCGCGTTCACCCTGCTGTTCCGGGGGCAGCACCGGCGGTGGCGCTCCGGCGGCGGGTTCGGTCGTGCCCTCGTGCTGCCCGCCCTGCCGATGTTCGGCCTCGCGGTGCTGCTCACCTGGCTGGTCAACGCACAGCAGCGCCTGTGGCCGCTGCTGGTGGCCACCGACCGGGAGGCCATGCCGGCGACGGTCCTCGTCCCGATCCTGGCCGGGCAGCGGATGGGCGCCACGGAGCACCTGTTGGGCCTGGTGCTGCCGCTTCCCGTCATGCTCCTGTTCCTGCTGGCGTTCGCGGCGCTCCAGGTCGGCTACCTCGACCGCCTCGCCATCCGGGTCGGTCGGTGGACGTAGGGCCGCCGGCGGACCGGTGACCGCCCTGGTCGGCGTCGGGGCGCCGCCGACGTCCCGGCAGCCGGCGCGCCGCCCGGCGTGATCCGCGACGTGGTCGACCGCGGTGGGGACGCGGCCGGTGCGGTGGCCGACAATGGCGGGGTGACCAGCATTCCGAACGTCCTCGCCAACCGGTACGCCTCGGCGGAGCTCGCCGCCCTCTGGTCCCCGGAGGAGAAGATCCGGATGGAGCGGCGGCTCTGGCTCGCCGTGCTCCGCGCCCAGCGTGACCTCGGCGTGCCGGTGCCGGACGGCGTGATCGAGGCGTACGAGCGGGTACTGGACCAGGTCGACCTGGCCTCGATCGCGGCCCGCGAGCGGGTCACCCGGCACGACGTCAAGGCGCGGATCGAGGAGTTCTGCGCGCTGGCCGGGCACGAGCACGTGCACAAGGGGATGACCTCCCGCGACCTGACCGAGAACGTCGAGCAGCTCCAGGTACGCCGGTCGCTGGAGCTGATCCGGGACCGGGTCGTCGCCGCCCTGGCCCGGCTGGCCCGGCTCGCGGTCGAGCACTCCGACCTGGTGCTGACCGGGCGGTCGCACAACGTCGCCGCGCAGGCCACCACGCTGGGCAAGCGGTTCGCGACCGCCGCCGAGGAGCTGCTGGTCGCGTACGAGCGGCTGACCGACCTGATCGGGCGGTACCCGCTGCGCGGGATCAAGGGGCCGGTGGGCACCGCCGCCGACCAGCTCGACCTGTTCGACGGCGACGCCGGGAAGGTGGCCGAGCTGGAGCGGCGGGTCGCCGAGCACCTCGGCTTCCGGCGGGTGCTGGACAGCGTCGGGCAGGTCTATCCGCGGTCGCTGGACTTCGACGTCATCTCCGCGTTGGTCCAGGTCGCGGCGGCGCCGTCGTCGCTGGCGACGACGATCCGGCTGATGGTCGGCCAGGAGTTGGCCACCGAGGGGTTCCGCCCCGGCCAGGTCGGCTCCAGCGCCATGCCGCACAAGATGAACACCCGGTCCAGCGAGCGGATCAACGGGTTCGCCGTGATCATCCGGGGCTACCTGTCGATGGTCGGTGAGCTGGCCGGCGACCAGTGGAACGAGGGCGACGTCTCCTGCTCGGTGGTCCGCCGGGTCGCCCTGCCGGACGCGTTCTTCGCCACCGACGGGCTCTTCCAGACGTTCCTCACCGTGTTGGACGAGTTCGGTGCGTACCCGGCGGTGATCGCCCGGGAGCTCGACCGCTACCTGCCGTTCCTGGCCACCACCAGGATCCTCGTCGCGGCGGTGCGGCGCGGCGTCGGCCGGGAGACGGCGCACGAGGTGATCAAGGAGCACGCGGTCGCCGTGGCGCTGGCGATGCGGGAGAAGGGGGTCGCCGAGAACGACCTCTTCGACCGGCTCGCCGCCGACGGCCGGCTGGGGCTGAGCCGGGCCGAGATCGACGAACTGGTCGCCGACCGGTCCGGCTTCACCGGTGCCGCCTCGGCGCAGGTCCGGGCCGTCGCCGACCGGGTCGCCGCGGTGGTCGCGGCCCACCCCGAGGCGGCTGCCTACACCCCGGCGCCGATCCTCTGATCCCCGGCGCCGCGCCGGCGTCCGGACGGTCGGGCGGTCAGCCGCGCGGGGTCGGGGTGCCGGCGGCGCTGCCGAGGTCCGGGGCGCTCGGCGGCTCCGCGATGGCGCCGGGGTCGAGCGGCTCGGCCGGGTGGGCGATCTCGGCGGCCACCCTCGGCTGGTCGGTCGGGGGATTCTCCACCGGCTGCCGGACCGCGACCACCGCGGTGCCGTACGCGCAGAGCTCCATCCACAACTCGCCGACGTCCCGGTGGTCGAAACGCATGCCGATCACGGCGTTGGCGCCGAGTCGGGTCGCCTCCTCACCCAACTGCTGTACGGCGTCGGCGCGCCAGCGGGTCAGGTTCTCGGGTGCCTTCGGGTCGTATGCGCCGCCCCGGAGGCTCTTCACGCCCTCCCGGTACGGGTTCCGGGTTCGGGCCTGGCACGAAACGACTTCGCCGAGTACCGCGCGGATCTCGTACCCCGGTAGGTGATCCGTCGTCACGATCAGCACAGGTTGATGCTGGCAGAGCGGACCGGGGCGGCTTTGCGAGCGGCGTTCACCTCGTCGCACTCTGCGAAACGGGCTGACGGCGCCGAAAGAGGCCGCCTCGCCGCGGCACCGTTCCTCGGCTCCCCAACGGCGCGGGGCAGCGGTAACAGCCCGGTCGGCGCGGTAACCGGCCCAGGCTGGTCGCAGGCGACGAAACGGGCGGTCGGTTGCGAATCCGGCCTGTCGGCACAGGCGGGACGCCGCGCCTCCGATGGTGAGGCGCGGACACCCCCGGCCGGAACCAGGGGCGCCCGCGCCGTACCCCTGAGGAGGGTGGGGAAAGTGCTAGACCCCGGCCACCGAGGCGATCCAGGACCGGTTGTAGGCGACGCTGCCGTAGTTCTGGATGCTCACCCCGTCGGCGGTGGAGGCGACCCCCACCTGGGCGCCGTTGTAGAACTGCGGCCCGCCGGAGTCACCACGCCAGGCGTTGCCGCTGATCCGGGTGCTCCGGATCGCCCGCCCGCCGTACGCGTCGGTGACGTTGGTGCTGGTCACCTGCACGGTGGCGGACTTGAGCTGGGTGGACGCCGAGCACCCGCTGTAGCAGGTCATGCCCCAGCCGTAGATCGTGTTGGTCGAGCCGACCGGCGGGTAGCTGCTGGAGAGGGTGACGTACGTGGTGTTGATCGACGTGGAGAGGTAGAGCAGGGCGAGGTCGTACCGGGCGTATGTGGCGGACACCCCACTGGTGACACCGCCGGAGGTCCGGTTGACGCTACCCACCCGCACCGACATCGTGCCGTTGAGGCAGTGCCGGGCGGTGAGCACCCAGCGCGGCGCGATGATGGTGCCGGAGCAGGTGAACGAGCCGTTGGCGAAGACGGCAGCCGCCCAGGGGGCGGAGGAGACGGTGCCGCCGCCGATGATCGGCTCCGGTGCGGCGGTGGCGGCGGCCGGCGCGACGAGTACGCCGGCAAGCGCCGTGGCGAGCGTCACCAAGGTGCGGCGAAATCGCATGAATGGGCTCCTTCCGGGGGGTTACCCGGGGTCACCGGGTCGGGTTGAGCCTGGCCGCCGGCGGGCGGATGTCCGCCGTACGGGTCTGGACCGTCAACGTTCGGTTGGTGAGACCGGACGTTTGACGCCACACGCTAAGCCGTTCGTCACCTATTCACAAGAGTGAACCTTTGCGAAGCGTTTCGAACCGCCGCGCCGCGGTGAGCCGGATTGCGCGACCGGACGTACGGCCCCGCCGGCCACCCACCGCCGGCCCGTCCGTCAACTACCAGGTCCGGCCGGGTACGCTGGCTGCGCTCGCCCCATCGTGGGCCGGCACCCAACTGCGTACACAGTCAGGAGTGCCCAGTGCCTCGCGTCGTCGTCGACGTCATGCTCAAGCCGGAGATTCTCGATCCCCAGGGCCAGGCCGTCGCGAATGCGCTGCCGAGGCTCGGAGTCACGGACGTGTCCTCCGTGCGCATCGGCCGGCGGATCGAGATTGAGTTCTCCGGGCAGCCGGATCTGGACCGGGCCCGGGAGATCGCGGACAAACTATTGGCCAACCCGGTCATCGAGGACTATTCGGTCCGCCTCGCGGACGCGGAGGAGAGCCCTGCATGACCGCCCGGATCGGTGTGGTGACGTTCCCCGGCTCCCTCGACGACCGGGACGCCGCCCGCGCCGTGCGGATCGCCGGCGCCGAGGCGGTGTCGCTGTGGCACGACGACCCGAGCCTGCACGGCGTCGACGCCGTCGTGCTGCCCGGGGGCTTCTCCTACGGCGACTACCTGCGCTGCGGGGCGATCGCCCGGTTCGCCCCCGTGATGGAGACGATCGCCGCCGGCGCCCGGGACGGCCTGCCGGTCCTCGGCATCTGCAACGGGTTCCAGATCCTCTGCGAGGCGCACCTGCTGCCCGGGGCGTTGACGCGCAACGCGCACCTGCACTTCCGCAACCGTGACCAGTGGTTGCGGATCGAGTCTGTCGGCACCGCCTGGACCAACACGTACCAGCCGGGGCAGGAGATCCTGATCCCGGTGAAGAACGGCGAGGGGCGCTACGTCGCCGACCAGCGCACCCTCGACGAACTGGAGGCGACCGGCCGGATCGTCGCCCGGTACGTGCACGGCAACCCGAACGGGTCGCAGCGGGACATAGCCGGCATCACCAACGAGGCCGGCAACGTGGTGGGGCTGATGCCGCATCCGGAGCATGCCGTGGAGGCGCTGACCGGCCCTTCCCTCGACGGGCTCGGTTTCTTCACCTCGATCCTCAAACACCTGGTGGGAGCGCCGGTATGACCGAATGGAGCAGGGCTACGGGGCGGCCCGGCCTCGGCCTTGCCGCACCCTCCGAGACGCCGGTGAACGTTCCGGACACCGTCGCCCACGCCGCCGTGACCCCCGGCGAGCTGCAGCCGTACGCCGAGCTGGGGCTGCGCGACGACGAGTACGAGCGGATCCGCCAGGTACTGGGCCGGCGGCCGACCCAGTCCGAACTGGCGATGTACTCGATCATGTGGAGCGAGCACTGCTCCTACAAGAGCAGCAAGGTCCACCTGCGACAGTTCGCCGAGAAGGCCCCGCGCAGCAGCCGGCTGCTGGCCGGAATCGGGGAGAACGCGGGTGTGGTCCAGGTCTCCGACCGGCTCGCGGTGACCTTCAAGGTCGAGTCCCACAACCACCCGAGCTTCGTCGAGCCGCACCAGGGCGCGGCGACCGGGGTCGGCGGCATCGTCCGGGACATCCTGGCGATGGGCGCCCGGCCCGTCGCGGTGATGGACTCGCTGCGGTTCGGCGCCGCCGACCACCCGGACACCGCCCGGGTGCTTCCCGGCGTGGTCGCGGGGATCGGCACGTACGGCAACTGCCTCGGCCTGCCGAACATCGGCGGCGAGGTGGTCTTCGACCCCTGCTACCAGGGAAACCCCCTGGTCAACGCACTCTGCCTGGGCGTGCTGCCGGTGGACCGGCTGCAGAACAAGGCCGCGGCCGGACCCGGCAACGTCGTCGTCCTGCTCGGCGCCAAGACCGGGCGCGACGGCATCGGCGGCGTCTCCGTCCTCGCCAGCGCCACCTTCGACGACACCAGCGCGCAGCGCCGCCCGTCGGTGCAGGTCGGCGACCCGTTCATGGAGAAGCTGCTGGTCGAGGCCTGCCTGGAGATGTACGACGCCCAGCTCGTCGTCGGCATCCAGGACCTCGGTGGCGCCGGGCTGACCTGCGCCCTGACCGAGACGGCCGCCGCGGCCGGCACCGGCATGCGGGTCTGGCTGGAGCGGGTGCCGCTGCGTGAGCCGTCCATGGAGCCGCACGAGATCCTGGCCAGCGAGTCGCAGGAGCGGATGCTGCTGATCGTCGCCCCGGACAAGCTCGACGCGGTGATGAAGACCGCCGAGAAGTGGGGCGTGCCGGCCAGCGCGATCGGCGAGGTCACCGGTCCGGAGGCCGGCGCGGCGGCGGGCCGGCTGGTCATCACCTGGTACGGCCACACCGTGGTCGACGTTCCACCGGGGTCGCTTGTGGACGACGGCCCGGTGTACGCCCGCCCGATGCGTGAGCCGGCCGACCTGATCCTGCTCCAGGCCGACCGGGCCGAGACCCTGGCCCGGCCGGCGACCCCGGAGGCGCTGCGCGAGACCGTGCTGCGGATGATCGCCTCGCCGAACCTCTGCGACAAGACCTGGATCACCGAGCAGTACGACCGCTACGTCCTCGGCAACACGGTGCTGGCCCAGCCGGAGGACGCGGGGGTGGTCCGGATCGACGAGGAGACCGGGCTCGGTGTGGCGATCTCGGTGGACGGCAACGGCCGGTACACCCGGCTCGACCCGTACCACGGGGCCAAGCTGGCGCTCGCCGAGGCGTACCGCAACGTCGCGGTGACCGGCGCCAGGCCGGTGGCGGTCACCGACTGCCTCAACTTCGGCTCGCCGGAGGACCCGGCGGTGATGTGGCAGTTCGCCGAGGCCGTGCGCGGGCTCGCGGACGGCTGCGCCGAGCTGGGCATCCCGGTCACCGGTGGCAACGTCAGCTTCTACAACCAGACGGGCGCGGCGGCGATCCACCCCACTCCGGTCGTCGGTGTGCTCGGCGTACTCGACGACGTCACCCAGCGGGTGCCGATGGGCTTCGCCCGGACCACCGGCGCGGACCATGATCTGATCTTCCTGCTCGGTGAGACCCGGGTGGAGCTCTCCGGTTCCGAGTGGGCCTGGGTGGTGCACGGACACCTCGGCGGGGTGCCGCCCCGGGTCGACCTGGCGGCCGAGCGGGCGCTGGCCGAACTCATCGCCGACGCGGCCCGGGTCGGGCACCTGCGGTCGGCACACGACCTCTCCGACGGCGGGCTGGCCCAGGCGCTCGTCGAGTCGATCCTGCGGTACGGCGTCGGAGCGCGGATCGCGTTGCCGGAGGGTTTCACCACCGGGTCGATGCCGTTCGTCTTCCTGTTCAGTGAGTCGGCCGCGCGCGCGTTGGTGACGGTGCCGCGGGGGCACGAGAAGGCGTTCACGGCGCTGTGCGTCGAGCGGGGCGTGCCGTGGACCCTGATCGGGGTGACCGACGCCGCCGGCGGCGTGCTGGAGGTACGCGGCCAGTTCACGATCGGTCTCGACGAGTTGCGGGCCGCGTACCGCGGGACCCTGCCGGCACTGTTCGACACCACGACGCCGCCGTCGGTGGCGCCGGCGCCGTGACGCCGACGTAGCGCACGGCGGGCACCGCGGCGGGTGGGCCGGGCGTACGGGCACCCGCCGTCCGTGCCGCGTCCTGCCGGACGAAGACACGCGACGACGACGAGGGGCCGGGTCCAGCCAGCGGACCCGGCCCCTCGTCGTGAGTGCCGTGCGGGCGTCGTGCTCAGTCGTCCAGCCAGTCCAGGGAACGGCGCTCCCCACGGCCACCCTGGTGCGGCACACCGGGGTGGCCGTGCCCGCCGCCGGCGCGGGGCGGGTCGTCGTAGTAGCCACCGTCCCGCTGGCCGTAGCCACCACGGTCGTCGTACCCGCCCGCGTCGTAGCCACCCCGTGTCGGCTGGTCGTAGCCGGCCCCGGCGGTGGGCTGGTCGTAGCCGCCGCGATCGTCGTAGCCCTGCGGGCCGTAGCCGCCGCCGGCCCGGGTCTGGTAGTCGTCGCCGTAACCACCGTCACCGCGGCCGTACCCGCCCGCGTGGGGGTCGTCGTAGCCGCCCCGGCCCGCGCCGCCGTAGCCGCCACCGTCGTAGCCGCCGTCCTGGTCGAAGCGCCGGGTCGGCTCGTACCCGCCGCCGGAGGTGGGGCCGTATCCACCGGAGTCGTAGGGGTCGACGGGCGGCCCGTACTCGCTGTCACGACCGGTGTAGCGCCCGGTCGGCTCGTCGTACCGGTCGTCGTAGCCGCCTGCTCCGTCCCGGTATCCGGCTCCGGAGACCGGAGCGCCGTAACCGGCGCCGGAACCGGGTGCGTTGCCGTAGGACGAGCCGCCACCGTAGCCGGGACCGGAGGTGGGGGCGGCACCGTAGCCGGGACCGGAGGTCGGTGCGGCACCGTAACCACCCGCGCCCGAGCCGGAAGCCGAGCCGTAGGCGCCGCCGCCGGAGCCGGGTGCGCCGCCGTAGCCGTCGTCCTCGCCCCAGCCCTGCTGCGGTCGGCCACCGCCGTACCCGGGCGGGCCGGACTGCGGGCTCGGCGGCGGCGCGCCGTACGGGTCCGGGAACTCGTCGTTGACCAGCGGGGCGTTGTGCATCATCGTCGGGGCGTCCGCGAGGGACGGTCCGGCGACCATGGTGGCGTCCGGGCCGCCGCCTGCCCCGGCCCGGGTGGCGACCCGGGTCGGCTCGTCGCCGTAGCTCCGGCCGCCCGCGGACGCCCTGGCGCGGGAGTCCTCCGGCTCGTCCTCGCCGCCGTCGTCCTTGCGACGCAGCCACAGCAGCACGATGGCGCCGACCCCGAGGGCGACCAGCAGTCCACCGGCGAGGATCAGCAGCAGCGAGCCGCCGCTGCCGCCGGACTCGTTGCTCGCGGAGTTCCGGCTGCCCGCGGTGCTCTCCTCGGTGGGTTCCTCGGTCGGCTCCTCCTCCTCGTCCTCCTCCGGCTCCTCGGTCGGCTCCTCCTCGGTCGGGGTGGGGGAGGGGGTGGGTTCGGCCGCGGCGAGCGCGAGGACGATGGTGCGGCCGGTCACCCGCTGGCCGTTGGCGCCACTCACCGTCAGGGTCTCGGTCACGCCGTCCTTGGTGACCCGCAGCTCCAGCGAGCCGGGCGTGATGGGGCTGCTCTCCGAGCCGGTGAACCGGAAGGTTCCGTTGCTGCTCGTGCTCTTGGTGTAGGTGCGGCCCTGGGAGTCACGCAGCCGGACCGAGGCGCCGGCGACCGCCGCGCCGTTGGCCTCGTTGACGACCTTCCCCGAGACCTCGGCGACCGTCTCGACCTGCGGCGGCGGGGGCTTGCCCACCAGCGTGACCCGGACGGATGCCTGGGTCCGCTGCTCGATGAGGCCGTCCTGCACCGCCACGATCGTGATCGTGGCGGGCTGGTCGGCGTCGAGGGTGGCCGCGGTGCGCCGGAAGGTCGCCTCGTAGCTGTTGGCCACGGCGTTCTGGACCGAGCATCCGCTGACACACCGCAGCCGGGGGTTGTTGGAGCTCACCTCGATGTTGGCGTTGGCGTCGTCGCCGCCGCCGGTGAAGGCGAGCGAGAAGCGGACCGTGACGCTTTCGTTGACGTCCACCGCGCTGGGTGAAGCGGAGACATTCCTGAGTGCCGGAGCGGCCAGGGCTGGTGTGGCGGGGAGAGCGAAGAGTGCGCTGGCTGCCAGCGCCACGACCACACCGGCCCGCGATGCCCAGGCTCGTCGGCGTGCTGTCACGTCCACCGCCTTCCGGTTCACCGGTCGCCGATCCTGTCGTCGGCTGAGGAACCCATACGACTGCACCGTCGGCAACTATGCCTTGTCCGGCGGACCGCGCGCGACCCAGGGGCGCCGGGAAATGTCGCTGACTCGGGACGTATCGTCCCGGTGTGTCCACCGAACGCGGTATGTCCCCGACGGTCGCGGCGGTGCTCGCGGAGCTGGACGCCGGACGTACGCCACCCCGGGACGTCCTTCGTGACGCCGTCCGTGTTCTCCTGTCTGACCTGGCAAAACGTGCACCCGGTCGGGCGGTCGAGGTGCGCGTGCCACCGTACGGCGCGATCCAGTGCTGCGCCGGTCCACGCCACAGGCGGGGTACGCCGCCGAACGTGGTCGAGATGGCACCGACGACCTGGGTTCTGCTCGCCACCGGCCGGCTCACCTGGGCGGCGGCGGTGGCGGAGGGTCTCGTCATGACGAGTGGCATTCGTTCAGATATATCCGCTTTTCTCCCTATTTAGTGCTGGCCGATGTTCACTGAGAGTCACTAAAGACAATCGATGCGTTGCTCTCTGTGTTAACGCCAGGTCGCGTACACTGTTGGCGACGGAATTCCGTACCACCCGGGCGAGGCGAGTCCGAGCGACATCAGCAAAGGGAGCAGCAAGTGCCCCGAGGCGACGGCCGGTTGAGCCATGACCTCGACCCCCTGAGACCCGGTCCCCAGGACGCCTGCGGTGTCTTCGGCGTCTGGGCGCCGGGAGAAGAGGTGGCCAAGCTCACCTACTTCGGTCTCTACGCACTCCAGCACCGCGGCCAGGAGGCGGCCGGCATCGCCGTCAGCGACGGCTCGGGCGTGGTGGTCTACAAGGATCTCGGCCTGGTCGCCCAGGTCTTCGACGAGCCGACGCTCGCCAGCCTCCGCGGCCACCTGGCCATCGGACACACCCGCTACTCCACCACCGGCGGCTCCACCTGGGAGAACGCCCAGCCGACGATCCGGGCCACCAGCGCCGGCACCACGATCGCCCTGGCGCACAACGGCAACCTGGTGAACACCGCCGAACTGGCCCGCCTGGTCGCCGAGCGTGGCATGGACCCGGACGGGGCGACCTCCGACACCGCCCTGGTGACCAGCCTGCTGGCCAGCCGGCCGGACCTGTCCGTCGAGGCCGCCGCACTGGAGGTGCTCCCCACCCTGCGGGGCGCGTTCAGCTTCGTCTTCATGGACGAGACCACCCTCTACGCCGCCCGGGACGCGCACGGCGTACGACCGCTGGTCCTCGGCCGGCTGGAGCGGGGCTGGGTGGTGGCGAGCGAGACCGCCGCCCTGGACATCGTCGGCGCCAGTGTCGTCCGCGAGATCGAGCCGGGTGAGCTCATCGCCATCGACGAGCACGGTCTGCGTTCGGCCCGGTTCGCCGTCCCGGAGCCGAAGGGTTGCCTCTTCGAGTACGTCTACATCGCCCGTCCGGACACCACCATCGCCGGCCGCAACGTCCACGCGGCCCGGGTCGCCATCGGGCGGCAACTCGCCCGGGAACACCCGGTCGAGGCCGACCTGGTGATCCCGGTGCCCGAGTCGGGTACGCCGGCGGCGATCGGCTACGCCGCGGAGTCCGGTATCACCTACGGCGCCGGCCTGATGAAGAACGCCTACGTGGGGCGTACCTTCATCCAGCCCTCACAGACCCTGCGCCAGCTCGGCATCCGGCTCAAGCTCAACCCACTGCGGGAGAACGTCCGGGGCAAACGGCTGGTGGTGGTGGACGACTCGATCGTGCGCGGCAACACGCAGCGGGCGATCGTCCGGATGCTGCGCGAGGCCGGCGCGCTGGAGGTCCACGTGCGCATCTCCTCGCCACCGGTGAACTGGCCGTGCTTCTACGGCATCGACTTCGCCACCCGGGCCGAGCTGCTGGCCAGTGGACTCGACAACGAGGGCATCCGGCGCTCGATCGGCGCCGACACCCTCGGGTACGTCTCGTTGGAGGGCCTCGTCGCGGCGACCGAGCAGCCGAAGACCCGGCTTTGCCGCGCCTGCTTCGACGGTGAGTACCCGATCGAGCTTCCCGCCGGGAACCTGATCGGCAAACACGTACTCGAAGGAGTTGACCGTCGGGTCTTCGCCGTGGGCCCGGAGGAGCCGGAGCGTGAGCGTCCGGCCTCCGCCGCCGCGCACGGTGCGACCGGGCACCCGTTCGTGAACAGTATGAGTGGCGGGGAAGTACCGTCACACGCGTGAGCACCGTGCCGGCCGGACCGACGGGTCGCGACCGGCACGCAGACCGGCCCGGCCGGAGGAGACGGACCGGGCAGCACCGAGTCGAGCGATCCTCGACCCCGACCGACGCGGCCAGCCGCGAGAGCCACTAAGGGGAGAACCGTGACGCACGTGACCGAGCGCAGTGGTGCAGGAAGCGGGTCGGCTGGCATCCGACAGCCCTGGACGGCGGGGATCGGACGGGCCGGCCGCAAACGCACGCTGACGTACGCGGATGCCGGTGTGTCGATCGAGGCCGGTGAGCGTGCGGTGGAGTTGCTGCGGCCGAAGGTGCAGGGCACGCGGCGGCCCGAGGTGATCGGTGACATCGGTGGCTTCGCCGGGCTGTTCCGACTCGACACCAAGAAGTACCGCAACCCGATCCTGGCCTCCTCGACGGACGGGGTCGGGACCAAACTGGTCATCGCGCAGCAGATGGACATCCACGACACGGTCGGCATCGACCTGGTCGCCATGGTCGTCGACGACCTGGTCGCCTGCGGCGCGGAGCCCCTCTTCCTGCTCGACTACATCGCCACCGGCGAGGTGGTGCCGGAGAAGGTCGCCGAGATCGGGGCCGGCATCGCCGACGGCTGCCGGTACGCCGGCTGCGCGCTGCTCGGCGGCGAGACCGCGGAGCACCCGGGCGTGCTCCGCCCCGACGAGTACGACATCTCGGCCACCGGGGTCGGCGTGGTCGAGGAGAGCGAGATCCTCCGCCCGGAACGGGTCGAGGTCGGCGACGTGCTCATCGCGATGCGCTCGTCCGGGCTGCACTCGAACGGCTACTCGCTGGTCCGGCACGTCCTGCTCGGTGCCGGCCGGATGCGGCTGGACACCGTGGTCGAGGAGTTCGGCGGGCAGCGCACCCTGGGCGAGGAGCTGCTCACCCCGACCAAGATCTACGCGCGGGACTGCCTGAAGCTGATCGCCGAGGCCGAGGTACGGGTGCTGGCCCACATCACCGGTGGCGGGATTCCCGGCAACCTCGTGCGGGTTCTCCCCGATCACGTCGACGCCGTGGTGGACCGGGCGACCTGGCGGCCCCAGCCGATCTTCGACCTGATCCAGTCGAAGGGCCGGATCGAGGACCAGGAGATGGAGGCCACCTTCAACATGGGGGTGGGGATGTTCGCGATCGTCTCGGCCGAGGACGCCGACCGGGCCCTGGCCTGTCTGGCCGGGCGCGGGGTGGAGGCGTGGCACGCTGGCGAGATCATCGAGGGCACCGGCGAGGTGCAGATGATCGGCCAGCACACCCGGGGCTGAGGTCGGGCGTACGCGGACCCTGCACGCCTGGCGGCCATCCCACCGCGGTCGGCGCGTCCATGTGACCGGTCGGGCTCCGGAAACCTCGTGTCGTCGCAGCAGATTCCTGATTCTTCGTGATTCTGGACAGAACGGCTCAGGACTTACCGGGGTGGTCCCGGCCGCCTAGCCTGGGGGGCACCTCGGGCGCGGGAGGAGGGAGCATGGCCGTCCGGCGACCGGCGTACTCCGGGATGCGGGGGATCGCCTCGGTTCCCAGCTACGTCGTCATGCAGCCGACCACGCTCTGCAATCTCGACTGCGTGTACTGCTACCTGCCGGCGCGGGCGGTGGACCGGCGGATGCCGGTCGCGGTGGCGGAGGCGGTCGCCGCCCCGGCGAACGAGTGGGCCCGCCAGGGTCGGTTCTCGGTGGTGTGGCACGGCGGCGAGCCGCTGGCGGCCGGGCGGGCGCACCTCGGCGCGCTGCTGGCCCCTTTCGACGAGTCCGTCGAGCACCACGTCCAGACCAACGCGACGCTGATCGACGATGCCTGGTGCGAGTTCTTCGCCGAACACCGGATCCGGGTCAGCGTCAGCGTCGACGGGCCCCGGGAGCGGAACCTCGAACGGGTGAGCCGGGGTGGACGGCCGGCGTACGACCGGGTCATGGCCGGGATCGCCGCGCTGCGCCGCCACGGCATCCCGTTCTCCGCGCTCTGCGTGGTGAGCCGTCCCGCCCCCGGCCTCGCCACCGAGCTGTACGAGTACTTTCTCGACCTCGGCTGTGACGTGCTGGGCATCAACATCGAGGAGACGGAGGGGGTCAACACCCGTCGGAACGCGCACGGGGCCGAGCAGGTCAGCGGCTTCTGGGCCGAGCTGGTCGCGGCCTGGCGCCGGGCCCCCCGCATCCACGTGCGTGAGGTCGAGTGGTCACTGCGGTACCTGGCGGCGGTCCTGGACGGCACCGAGGACCGGGTGCTGCCACGGCAGCTCGACCCCATCCCGACGATCGCGCACGACGGGTCGGTGGTGGTGCTCTCCCCCGAGCTCGCCGGGTTCTCGGATCCGGACTACGGCGACTTCACCAGTGGAAACGTCCTCCAGACCCCGCTGCCGGACATTCTCGCCGCCGCCGGGCGGACCCGCTGGGTGGCCGAGTTCCTGGCCGGGGTCGAATCCTGCCGGGCCCGGTGCCCCTACTTCGGGTTCTGCGGGGGCGGGCACGCCGCCAACCGATACTTCGAGCACGGGCGTTTCGATGGTACGGAGACCGACCACTGCCGTAACAGCAAGATCCGTCTACTGGAGGGAGTGTTGGATCATGCCCGACACCACCAGCCGACGCCGGCCTGAACAGAGCGAGGCGGGATCCGGCGACCCGGTGGCCGCGCGGGTTCGTGAGGCCCGGGCGGGTCTGGCGGTTCTGCTCCAGGAAGCGGCGGAGGCGCGGCGGCTCCGGGCCGAGGCAGCGGCGGAGACCGGGGCGGGCGGTGCCGTCTGCGCGTGGAACCACTTCGAGAACATCCCGACGTTCTACAACTGGAACAACCGGCCGCGCTGAGCGTCCGAGCCGTCCCGCGCCAGCCGTACCCGGGCGCTGGGCGCCGACCGCCCCGTCGCCGCGCTGCTCCTCCCGGCGCCACCGCGCCGGCCGCCCGATGTGGTGACGACACCGCGCGCAGCGAACACCGCTGGGACCTGTCGCCGGCCGGGGCGTGACCCGACGCGACAGGTCCTCACGGGTGGTGGCCCGATCGGGCGCAAGCGCCGCACTGCATGCGGACACGCGTGAGCACGCGGTGGTACCGCGTGCTCAGATGTGACCGGAGGTCAGCGGCGGACCGGGGTCCAGTTGTCCTGGTCGTCGTCCGCGTCGTAGTCCTCGTCTTCGTCGCCGACGTACTCCCGGTAGTCGTCGTCGAAGTCGTGGTCCGACTTGCGGCTGCCGCCGAGTTCTCGCTGCAAGGCGGCGAGGTCGGTCTTCGGGGAGTGGTACTTCAGCTCCCGGGCCACCTTCGTCTGCTTGGCCTTAGCACGGCCGCGCCCCATGGCTCGACCCCCTCGCACAGAATTCGGGGCAGCCCGAAGGCGGGCCCCGATGACGTCAGGCATCTACTCGTGGCTCTTACGGTACATGGGGATACCCAGGTTCGGCACCTCGGGTTGGCCACCGTCCGTGCCCGCGCGTCGCGGAACTCCGACCGGGCACCCGACAACGCCGGGTAAGGGGCTGGTCATGCACCGGTCGTGACCCAACTCCCCCGCCGACCGCAAAGTCCGTCCCAGCTTACGTCCGCCCCACCCTGGGCGGCAAACGACGGCCGACCGCCCACCCGCTCCGATCGTCCGGTCGCCGGTCGGTCCCCCCTCCCCGGTCGACCCGTCCGATCGCCCACCCGGGTGACCGGGCGCGCTCGCCCGGACGGCCGTCACGGAAGGTGAGGGCGGACCCCGAGGCGCCGCGGCGACGGGGCCCGCTCACACCTCAGCGCAGGTGAATCGTCCGGAGCCGGCCGACCTCGGCCATCCGGCGTTCGGCGAGCCGGTCGGCCGCGACCGCCGGCGGCACCCCCTCGGCGTCGGCGAGCTGCAGGATCTTGCGGGTGGTGTCGAAGATCCGCGTCGCGCGCAGCTTGGCGCGGTCGAAGTTGAAGCCCTCGATCTCGTCGGCGACCTGGATCACGCCGCCGGCGTTGACCACGTAGTCGGGGGCGTAGAGGATACCCCGCTCGGCGAGCAGCTTCTCGATCCCGGGGTGGGCCAACTGGTTGTTCGCCGCCCCGGCCACCACCCTGGCCCGCAGCACCGGCACCGTGGCGTCGTCGAGCGCCCCGCCGAGCGCGCAGGGGGCGTACACGTCGATGTCGGAGGTGATCAACGCGTTGGTGTCGGCGACCAGCTCGACCTGCGGGTACGTCCGCCGAGCCCACTCCAGGGCCTGCTCGCTCACGTCCGTGGCCACCACCGAGGCGCCGTCGTCGAGCAGGTGCGCGGTGAGGTGTTTGCCGACCTTGCCGAGGCCGGCGATGCCGACGCGCCGCCCGGCGAGCGTCGGGCTGCCCCAGACGTGCTCGGCCGCGGCCCGCATGCCCTGGAAGACACCCCAGGCGGTCAGCACCGACGAGTCTCCGGCGCCGCCGTGCTCCACGCTGCGGCCGGTGACGTAGCGGGTCTCCCGGGCGATCACGTCCATGTCCGCGACGTACGTGCCGACGTCGCAGGCGGTGTAGTAGCGGCCGTGCAGCGACTCGACGAAGCGGCCGTAGGCGCGCAGCAGCGCCTCGGACTTGATCTGGTCCGGGTCGCCCCAGATGACGGCCTTGCCACCGCCGAGGTCGAGCCCGGCGAGGGCGTTCTTGTACGCCATGCCGCGCGACAGGTTCAGCACGTCGCGCAGGGCCTCGGCCTCGGAGGCGTACGGGTAGAACCGCGTGCCGCCGAGAGCGGGGCCGAGCGCGGTCGAGTAGATGGCGATGATCGCCCTGAGGCCGGTCGGTTTGTCCTGGCAGAACACGACCTGCTCGTGGCCGTCGGATTCCTGGCCGTCGGCGCTGGTGAATACGTCCATGACTTGCTCCTGGTGAGACGGACATCCTTGTGGGATGTGGCGGGTGGGGGCGCCCGGTGGCCGGCGTGGGATGGTGCCGGCCCTGCTGCGAGCGTAATCGTGATCGTGCGGCCTGGTGGAGGTGGCCTTGGGCGGGGTGCGACGGTGCCACGGCGGAGACGATCGGAGATGCTGACGGCAGTGACGTGTGGTCAGTGACGTGTGGTTGACGTGTGGTTTCGTGAAAGGATCGCCCCGTGCCGTCGCTCTTCGCTTCCTATCTGCGGGTGTACGAGCCGTTGACCGCCTTCGACCGACAGCGGCAGCTGTACTGGCGCCGGTACGTCCGGGAGGGCAGAGCGGTGGCCCCGTCGGAGGGGCCGGTGCGGCAGCGGAGTGCCGTGATCGAGGCGCTGGGGGCGGGCTGGACCCGCCTGCCGGACCTGCCCGAGGAGGCGTACGTCCTGGAGGTCGACGACACCCTGCTGGTCTGCCCGTGGAACCTGCGGGTGCGCATCGCCGAGGCGGCGCTGAGCGCCCGGGCCGGCGTACCCCCGGTGTTGGCCGACGCCTTCGTCCCGCCCGCGTTGGCCGGACAGGCGAAGGCGGTGGTGGAGGACTGGCGTAGCGGGGCCCGGGTGCTGGAGCACGGGGTGCCCCGGCTGCACGAGCAGATCTCCACCTGGAGCGTGCCGTTGCGCTGGTTCGTCTTCGTGGACCTCACCGAGCGCGAGCTGACGCTTCAGCCGGACCGGCGGGCACTGCGGTACCGCACCGAGATCTCCAACGCGCGGCGGCGGGCGTCGCGGGCCCTGGCGGTGCTGCGCAGGTCGATGGGGAAGGCGGCGATCACCGAGGCGGTGGAGGAGATCGCCCGGTGGCTGGAGGAGTTCCACCCGCGGTCGGTGGTGGAGCTCGACTACGGCGGGCTGGTCGACCTGCTGTCCGACGAGGCGCTGGCCGCGGACGACTCGCCGGCGTTGGTCGCGGCCGGGCTGGCCGGGCTGTCCCGGGGCGACCCGAAGGCGGCCACCGAGGCGTACGAGAAGCTCGTGGCGCGGTGGCGGGAGATCCAGCTCCGGGAGCGGTGCAACTAGGTCGGGCCGGTCGGCCGCTGACGGTCGGGCCTGTTGGCCCTTGATCAGATCGGCCCATGATCGGGGCGGGTGGCCGGGGCGGCGTGGCGCGAGGTTTGGGAGCGCGCACATCCGAGAGCCGCTCGTAATATTGATGTCACCAGCGGCAATCCGGCGTCCGCTTACGTCTTTTTCTGGCGCAAAAATGGCCATATTTCGGTCATTGTTCATCCGTCCATCCAAGGACCTTCGGCCGTTCGGCCCATGTCGGACATCGGGGACTAGCCGGACCATGGGAGACGCGTCGGCCGGCGGGACCCCGGCCGATGTCTATAGGCACCTGTGGAGGAGTGACCGATGGCATCGCGTACGCACGAACCTGAGCCGCTACTCACGCCGGCCGAGGTCGCGTCGATGTTCCGTGTCGACCCGAAGACCGTGACCCGGTGGGCGAAGGCGGGAAAGCTCAGTGCGATCCGAACCCTGGGTGGGCACCGTCGTTACCGCGAGTCGGAGGTTCGCGCCCTGCTGCAGGGGCAGATTCCCCAGCAGCGTCAGGGCGACTGAGGGCGCGACTGACAGATCGACGTTGATTCAGGGGTGGGGCTGGTACGGCGTACCAACACCACCCCTGAACCGTGTCCGCCACCGCCCCGCGGCGGTCGGGTCACGAGCCCGCCGTGGCGGGGCACCCCGGTGTCGGGTTCAGTCCGTTCGCCCGGGGCCGTCCCCGGCGGGGGAGTCCGGCTCGGCGGCGAGGCCGCTCTCGGCCACCAGCCGGCCGTCGCGCAGTGTCAGCACCCGGTCGGCCAGCTCCACCAGGTGCGGATCGTGCGTCGCCACCAGTGCGGTCATCCCCCGCGCCCGAACCAGCGCCCGGAGCAGGTCCATGATCTCCCGGCCGGTCTCCGAGTCCAACTGACCGGTCGGCTCGTCGGCGAGCAGCAGCACCGGATCGTTGGCCAGGGCCCGGGCCAGTGCCACCCGCTGCTGCTGCCCACCCGAGAGCTCGTACGGGCGCTGCGCCGCCTGGGCACCGAGCCCGACCAGCTCCAGCAGCATCGCCACCCGGGCCTCACGCTCGGCCCGGGGCCGCCTGACGAGCCGCAACGGCACCCCCACGTTCTCGGCCGCCGAGAGGATCGGGATCAGCCCGAACGACTGGAAGACGAACCCGATCGTCGACCGACGCAGCTCCAGCAGCTCCCGGGAGCTGGCCGTGCTGATCTCGCGGCCCGCCACGTGGATCCGGCCGGTGGTGGGCCGGTCCAGCCCACCGACCAGGTTCAGCAGCGTGGTCTTGCCCGCACCGGACCGCCCCCGGACCGCCACCAGCTCACCCCGCCCGACCCGGAACGAGACCTCCCGCAGCGCGTGTACCACCCGGTCACCGCTGCGGTAGTCGCGCCCCACCGCCTCGACCCGGACCAGTTCCTCGCTCATCTGCTCTCTCCAGCGCCGTCCGCCCCGGGAGCGCCGGTGCCCGTCCCGACGTCGCCCGGGCGCACCTCGATGTGGTCCGGCTCCAGGGTGAGCCGGACCCGGTCCCGCAGGCCCAACGCGGACACGAAGGCCGCCGGGAACTGCAGCCGACCCGAGCGGTCCAACACCGCGTACTCCTCGGTGACGACCTCCTCGACCCCGTCCGCGCCGACCCGGGCGGAGCGGCGTACCTCGGAGGCGGTCCGGCCGTCGCGGATCGCGACCGTCCGGCGGACCTGGGTGGCGACGGCGGGGTCGTGGGTGACCACCACGACCGTCACGCCCAGCTCGGCGTTGATGGTCCGCAGCGCGGCGAAGACCTCGGCACCGGTCGCCTCGTCCAGCTCCCCGGTCGGCTCGTCGGCGAAGAGCACCTCCGGATCGTTGGCGATCGCCACCGCCAGGGCGCAGCGCTGCTGCTCGCCGCCGCTGAGCTGATCCGGCCGCCGGTCGGCGCAGTAGCCGACCCCCACCAGCTCCAGCAGCTCGGCCGCCCGCTGCCGGGCCGCCCGGCCCCGCCGGCTGCGGGCCAGCCGCATCGGCAGTTCCACGTTCTCCCGGGCCGTCAGGTACGGCAGCAGGTTGCGGGCGGTCTGTTGCCAGACGAAGCCGACGGTGTGCCGGCGGTACCGCAGCCGCTGCGCCGGCGACATGCTCAGCAGGTCGACGTCGCCGACCCGGGCGACGCCCGCCGTGGGCACGTCCAGTCCGGACAGGATGTTCAGCAACGTCGACTTGCCGGAGCCGGAGGCGCCGACGATGGCGACCAGCTCGCCGCGATCGATCACCAGGTCCAGGCCCTGGAGGGCGACGACCTCGACGCCGTCGGTCTTGAAGATCCGGACCAGGCCCTCGCAGACGACGTGTCCCCGCAGCCGGTCCGCCCCGCCGGCCCGGGCCGCCGCCCGCTCGGTCGCCCGCCGTTCCAGGAGGGCGAGATCGGGTACGACGTCGCCCGTCGGAGCCGACATCAGTTCTCCTCTCCCAGCCGGAGCACCTCGCCGAGACGCATCCGCCGATTGACCAGACCTTCCACGCACAGGGCCGCGACCAGTGCCACCACCACGAGCAGCGGCACCCCGGCGACCAGGAACGGGTCGAGGTGAACCGGGGCCGGCAGGCCGCCGGTGAACCCGGAGAGGCCGAGCGCGGGTTTGAGCAGCCCGGGCGCCGCCACCCCGACCAGCCCGCCGGCCAGCACCGCGACCCCGACCAGCGGCACCAGTTCGTAGCCGAGCAGGGCGCGGCCCTGCCACCTGCTGAGCCCCATGGTGCGCAGCCGGGAGAGCACCCGGCCCCGCTGCGGCGCCTCGGCCAGCACGGCGAACCCGACCGTGAGCAGCGCCAGGACGACCGCGCCGGCCACACCCGTGCGGTAGGTGAAGGTCAGCAACCGGTTCACCCCGCTGCGCTCCAGCGTCCGCCGGTGCTCCTGCCAGGTCGTGACCGTGACCGGCAGGCCCCGCACCTCCTCGATCGGTCTGCCGAGCACCCTCGCCAGGTACGCCCGCTGTCCGGCGCCGGCCACCTCGACCAGGGCGGCGGTCGACAGGCCCTCCCCGGCGACGAGGAACTGGTTGGGCCGGACCGGCTGGAAGTCCGGCACCGGCAGGGCCTGCCAGGGCAGGACGACGAAGCGGCGTGCGTCGACCGTCAGTCCCGGGAACGTCGGCGTGACGGTGTCCACGGTGAAGGCGTACCGGCGGCCCTGCACCTCGGTCAGGAAGGTTCCCGGTCCGAGCTCCTCGGCGACGTCGGGGGAGACCACGGCCGGCACCGGACCGTCGATCCGGCCCGGCCGGGTGAACGCGGCCGGCAGCGGGATGTCGATCCCGCTGTGTGCCAGCACCCGGGCCAGGGACGGGCCGTCCATCACCAGCACCTGGGCCTGACCCAGGGGCTGACCACCCGAGCCGTCCGGGTTGCGGACGTTCAGCTGCTGGCCCGGCTCGGCGGCCACGGCACTCACCGCCGTCACCCCGGGCAGCGCGGCGATCCGGTCACCGGTCTCCGGCGTGACGTAGCTGGCGCTGACCAGCCGGGCGTCGGCCGCGACCTCCCGGTCGCTGACCCGGTCCCGTGCCGCGGCGACGGTACTGGTCACCACGCTGGCGAAGACTCCGGTCGCGACCGCCACCACCAGCAGCGCGGCCGGGAGGGCCGTCACCGGGGCGGCCCGGCCGGCCCGGGCCAGCCCGAGGAACGGCACCGCCGCGCGGGAACGGGCGGCGAGTCGGCTCACCTGGCGCAGCGGCCACGGCACGATCCGCAGCGCGATCAGCGCGGCGGCGGCGGCGAGCAGCACGGGCACCGACGCCAGGTACGGGTCGACCCCGACGCTCTGGTCGAGCCCGCGCTGCCGGACCAGGACCACGCCGAGGACGGCGACCAGCAGCACCACCGCCTCGGCGGTGAGACGTCGGGGGGAGGGACGGTGCCGGACCAGGTCCCGTCGCTGCCCGACCAGGTGCGCCCGACGCTGGCCGAGCATCGCCAGCAGCGGTACGGCCAGCGTGGTGCCGACGAGCAGCGCCACCACCAGCGGCAGCTCCGCGTCGCCCGGCCGGCCGGGGACGAGCCGGCCGAGAAGCCAGCCCGCCAGTGTGGCGGCCGGCAGCACGAGCACGGCCTCCCGCAGGATCCAACCCCCGACCGTCGCCACCGAGGCACCCCGGGCGCGCAGCAGGGCCAACTCCTGTCGCCGGCGTTCCACGACGAGCCGGGCGGCGAGGACGATCAGCCCGAGCACCGTGGTGAGGAAGCCGGCCTGGACGACGGCGAGCAGCGCCTGAACCGACCGCAGCTGCGCGTCGAAGGTCGACAGCATGGCATCCAGCCCGGTCGTCAGCCGCGGCGGGTCGTCGGTCATCGGCCGTCGGGCCTGTCCGATCGCGGCCAGCAGGTCGGGGATCTCCGCCGTGCTGAGCCGCCGCTCGTCGATCCGGTACCGCCAGGTGTAGGTCAGGTTGGACAGCGTCCGCGCGCTCCGCTCCAGGCCGGGCAGGTCGGTGAGCAGCGGCGCCTGCCAGGTCATCCCGGCCCCCGGGTCCGAGCACGGGATGTCCACGAGTCGGATACCGTCCCAGTCCGGCGCCGCCGGGTCCACCGGCTGGTAGATCCCGACGATCCGGACCGGCACCGAGGCGGTGAAGAATCCCCGGCCGGTCAGGGTGACCTGGCTCTCCACCCCCAGCTTCAGGACGTCGGCGGCCTCCTGGGAGATCACGGCCTCGACCGTGGAACCGCGGGAGGCCGGCCACCGGCCCGCGACCACGGTCGCCACCCGGTCGAGGCCCGGTTGTGCCCGCAGCGGCAGGCTCGCCCGGCAGCCGCCGGTGAGGGCGGGCGAGTCGTCCGCCGCGATCAGGTCCTCCGGCCCGATCTGGCCGGCGAACCACTCCCTTCCCACCAGTCCGGGCAGTGGCGCCGCGAGCCGGTTTCGGATCGCGCTGAGCTGGTCGGCGGCCGTCGCCGGATCGACCGGCTCGTCCGGCGGCGGGGTGCGGGTGAAGATCAGGTCCCGGGTCAGGTACGGCAGCCGGCTGACGTCCTGGCCCAACCCCTGGTCGCCGTACCCGTTGGCCAGTCGGGGCGCGCCGGTGGCCAGCAGCGCCGCGACCAGCCCGAGCGCGGCGAGCAGGCCCAGCGGGCCGGCGGAGACCCGGATCCGCCGCAGCGGTCCGGAAAGGCCGAGGACCCCACGTCCGCTCACTGCTGCCGTCCTTCCGTGCTCTGCGGGCCCCGCCGACGGGTTCCGCGGGCTCAACGGTCCTCTCCGATCCGCAACTGGGCGGCCGTCACCCGGCCGCGCATGGTGACGGCGGTCAGCCCACCCAGCCCGAGCGCGACGAGGAGCAGGACGAGCGCGGTACCGCCGACCGGCAGCCAGCCGATCTCCAGCAGCGGGGTCGGCACCGGCCGCTGGGCCGACGGGGTGAGGATGATCAGCGGAGCCATGGTCGCGGCGACGCCGATCCCGACCGCCAGCCCGACCAGCACGCCCAGGCCGGCGAGAAAGCCCTGCTCGACGAGGAGGGCACGGGCCAGCATCCGGGACCCGGCACCGAGGGTCCGCAGCACCGCGAACTCGGTGATCCGGCGCCGGGCGGTGGCCCGGATGTCGACCCCGATGCCGACCGCGGCGAGCAGGATCGCGCCGAGCGCCGCGCCGAAGAGGGCGACCCGGGCGCCGACGCCGTACGGGTCGCTGCGGGCCCGCTCGGCGGCGGCCGACCGGTCCAGCACCCGCAGCCCGTCGAGCGTCGTCGCCTGCCGGGCCACCGCCGTCCCGCCCGGCCCGGTCGCCACCCACCACTCCTGAGGCGCCCGCAGCAGCGCGTGGTCGTGGAAGAGCCGGACGCCCAGCGAGGGGAGGTCGACCAGCAGCGCCGCGCTCGTCGGCACCCCCGGTACCGCCACCGCGCTGCCGACGACGCGGACCGGGACGGAGGTACCGACGAGGGTCAGGCTCGTCTCGTCGCCGACCCGTACACCCAGCAGGGTGAGGGCGTCGGCGGTCGCCACCACCGGCACCGGCGCCGGATCGGCGGCCGGGACGACCGCGAACGACAGCGGCATGCTGCTGCCGAGCCCGCTCCTGGTCACCCCGGACGAGCGGTGCCGGGCGTGGAGGGTGCCGTCGCCCACCGTCGCGATCCCCGTCGGGCCACCACGGGTGACCACCCGCCAGGCGTCGGGGTCGCGCAGCGGCAGCCGGGCGTCGCCCCGCCCGTCGACGCGGACCCCGAGGGCGGTCAGGTGCCAGTCGAGGGAGAAGCGCGGCGTGGTGACGCTTTCGACCAGAAAGCCGGCCAGCCGCAGTGGCCCGCCGCGCGCGGGCAGTGCCACGTCGAAGCGCAGCGGGTGCCCGTTCCGGCTCTCACCGAGCGGGAGCCGTCGGTACGCCCCGGTGCCGTCGACGAGGACGGCGACACTGCGCACCGGGAACTCGAAACCGTCGGAGGTGGTGACGGTGCTGATCCGGCCGGTCAGCCGCCGGGCGCCGGCCGGCAGTTCGGTCAGCGGCGCGGTCACCTCCGCTGCCGCCAGGTCGGCGAGGAGCCGGCCCGGCTCGCCGCCGGCCAGGTCGGCCCGGTAGCGGACGACCGGACCGGCGGCGGCCGCGGGCAGGGCGAGCATCCCCGCCGGCTCGCCGTTCGTGGCGAGCCGCAGCTCGTCCCGCCACGCCGGCAGGACGGTCGCCGCCGGCAGCTCGGCGAGCTGCTCGGCCCGGTCCGGTGGTGCCTCGCCGCTCGTCTCGACCAGCCGCAGGTCGGTACCGACCTCGTGGTCGGCCTGGTCGGCCAGGGACCTCTCGGAGGTGGCGGCCAGGCACCAGGCGAGCGTGCTGACCGCGACGGCCAGGGCGAGCAACAGGACGGGGCCGGCGTGTGGGCGACGGCCCGCCTGCCACATGCCGAGGGTGGCGGCGGTCCAGGAGGAGCGGCGGTCGACGAGCCGCTCGACCAGTCGGGCCAGCGGTGGCAGCCCACGCAGCGCGATGACCGCGCCGGCCAGCACCCCGACCGTCGGTGCCGCCGCCAGCAGTGGGTCGATGCCGAGGGTGCCGGTTCCGCCGGTTGCGGCCAGCGGGGTGGAGTACTGCCGGAGCTGGACCCAGCCGAGCACCGCCAGTGCGACCAACGCCACGTCGACCCCGGCCCGCTGCACGACCGTCCGCCGGCTCGGACGGGACCGGGCGGTCAGGTCACCGACGTACGTCTGCCCGCGGCGCAGGGCGGGGCCGAGCATCGCCAACAGGCAGCCGGCCGCGGCGAGCCCGGCGACCAGCCAGGTCACCGGGTCGAGTAGGGGCCGTGGATCCAGGGCGGCACCCGCCAGCGCCGGCGTACGCGCGGCGAGCCGGAGCAGCGGCGCGGCGAGCAGCGGCGCGAGTACGGCGGCCGGGAGCACCACCAGCAGCGCCTCCCGGGCGGCCAGCCCGACGAGCTGCCGCGGTGCGGCACCCCGGGCCCGCAGGAGCGCGGTCTCGTTCCTCCGCTGCTCGGTGAGGAGCAGCGCCACGAGCAGCAGCGCGTACCCGCCGAGGGCCGCGACCAGCAGCATCGGCGTGACCAGGGCCGAGCGGCCGACGAGATCGGCCCGGGCGAGCCGCTGCGCCAACTGGTCGAGGCGGGTGGTGGCGAGCCCGGAGCTGCCGAGCCCGACCTCCTCCGGCAACTCGGTGCCGAGTCGTCGGGCGGCCGTGGCCAGCCGGTCCAGCGTCGCCACCGTGGCCCGCCCCAGGTCCGGTTCGAGCAGCCAGGCCACCGAGGCGTTGGCGACGAAGTGGTCCAGGAAGTCGGCCCGGTCCACGGCGAGCGGGCCGTAGGTGGCCGACCCCGGCGTCACCCCGGTCAGGACGTCCGGCACCAGCCGCCAGTACGGGTCCCGGGCGTCGCGCGGCGCCCACACCCCGACGACGGTCACCTGGGTGACCTGCCGGGTCACCCGGTCGGTGATCGGAATCTGGCTGCCGACGCCGACGCCGAGGATCCCCGCGACCGGCTCGGCGAGCGCGGCCTGTACCGGCCGGCCCCCCGGTCGGGGCCAGGCCCCGGCGACGAGGTCGGCGTGTGCGGCGAGGTCGTCGAGGAAGACCACCGAGGCGAAGACGACGCCGTCGTCGTCGGGCACCGCGGTGCCGGTGGGTCCGGAAAGCTGGCGGCCGGCGGCCAGTCCGGCGGCCGAGACGCTGATCGGCACCCCGGCGAGGCCGTCGGCGAGCCGTGCCCGCAGCGCGGTGTCCCGCCCGGTCAGCTCCTCCGGCGTCCCCCCGGCCGAGCCCCGGACCAGGATCGACCGCTCCTCCTGGCTCGCCGCCGCGACGGCGCTGCGGGCGCCGGCGTCGACGACGGCCCGACCGTAGCCGGCGAGCCCGGTCAGCAGCGCGGTGGCGATCAGGGTCGCCCCGGTCGCGGCGAGGAGCAGGCTCGCCGTCCCCCTGGCACGCCGAAACACCAGCCTCATCGTGTCGCATCCCCCGTGCCGCTCAGAGGGCTCGGGCCGTCGTCCCTCATGGCTGCTGAGGCGCCGAAGGCGGACCGAAAGGTTGGCTGGTTCGGCCGTGATCTGCCAGATAGGCGGGGTTTCGTGACCGTCCTGTGACCTCGCCGAGACCGGGGACCGGATGGAACCGCCCGTTACCGGAACAAGGCGGAACCGCGGCCCCGGCACGGCGACGCCGTGACGACCGGCCCCGACGCGGAGCCGCCGCCACGGCGTCGCCGGCGACGCCGGTCAGGCGCTCGGCGGATGGCCCCCGTCGCCGTCCACCACCGTCTCCGGCCGGCTGTCCTCGTCGGCGTCGACCATGGTGACGTCCACCGCGCCGTCGCCGTCGGTGTCGAACTGGAACAGGTCGGCCTTGCCGTCGCCGTCGGTGTCGACCACCCAGACGTCGGTTCGACCGTCCTGGTCGGCGTCGGCCCGGAGGAGTTCGATCCGTTCGTCACCGCGCGTCTCGACGGTCTCCTGCGTCTCGCTCATCTGTTGCCCTCCCGTCGGTTGGTGTTCGGGGCGGGCCCGAACACCCGGGCCTCGCGCCACCCGGACGCGGCCGGCGGAGCTTCGAACCCGGGTACCCGACTGTGCCATCCCGCGCCCGCCGGTGCGGCCCCGCCCCGGCCTGACCCGCCGCGACGGTCAGCCGGTGACGTACGGGTCGACCTCCAGGTCCTGGTACGTGACCTGGTCGATGACGCCGTCGTGGTCGGTGTCCACCAGGAGCTGGTCGGCCCGCCCGTCCTCGTCGAGATCGATCCGTACGACGTCCGGGCGCCCGTCGTGGTTCTCGTCGAAGATCCAGGTGTCCGGCCGCCCGTCGCCGTCGCTGTCCTCGAGCACCTGGTCGATCCGACCGTCGCGGTTGGTGTCGCGCTGGACGCTGTCGAACCGACCGTCCCCGTCGGTGTCCTGGTAGCCGACGTCGGCGAGGCCGTCGCCGTCGACGTCGATCCGCACCAGGTCGACGTAGCCGTCGCCGTCGAGGTCGGTGTCCAGCCGCGTGGAGCCGTCGGCGTAGCGCGTCTCGACCGAGACCACCGCCGGCGGCTCGGCCGACTCCGGCCCGAGGTCGGGAAGCGCGCCGGCCAGTGGATCGGGTGCCGGGACCGCCGCGGGTCCGAAGCCCTCCTGACCGTCGCAGGCGAGCGACTCCTGCCCACCGAGACCGTCAAGTGCCAAGGGGTCACCGTCGTAGCTCATCGCGACACCTTTCCCGTCGAGCGCGTCCCGGTGGTCCCACCGGTGTGACAGCCACGCTAGGCCGCTCGCGGCGACGGCGACTCCCGGAAAAGTGCCACTCCGCCCGCACCCGACGGCTCCGGCGGCTGGCGCCGGAGCCGCGGGCCGACGTCAGCGGTCGAAGTTGAGCCCGGCGGCGGCCAGGGCCTGGATCACCCGCGCCGACTCGCCGAAGCCGATGACCAGGACGGCGTCGGCGCCGAACTCCTTGATCTCCCGTGCCCCCTCCGTGAAGTCGACGGGCGGGGCGTCCGGGCCCGCCGGCGGCTCGTAGGTGAGGAGCTTGAGCTGGTCCGGACCACCGTGTCCGGCCCGCTCCAGTTCGGCCCGGACGTTGGCCTGCAGACCCTCGCCGTAGGAGTCCTTCCGGGCCACCACGGCGATCCTGCGGGGACCGTCGCGGAGGATCATGTCCGCGAGGGCCCGGCTCTGGAGGATGTCCGACGGTGCGGTGCGGAAGTAGAGACCCGCGTCGTCGATCGTGCTGAGTCCGGCATCGGTGTTGCTCGGGGAGAAGAGCACCACGCCGGCGCGGATCACGTCGGGCAGCACCTCCCGGGAGATGCCGGAGGCGCCGGCACCGATGATGACGTGCACGCCCTTTTGGACGTGCTTGGCCACCGTCGCCTTCGCGACCTCCGGGTTCGTCCCGTCGTCGCCGTCGATCCAGACCACGTCCTTGCCGAGCACGCCGCCCGCCTCGTTGATCTCCCTCACGGCGAGCTGCACACCGGCGATCATCGGCGGGTACGCACCGGCCAGGTCACCGGTCTGGGGCAGCAGACCGCCGAGCTTCAGCGGCGCCCCGCTGGTCCGGAGGACCTGCGGCGTCTGCCGTTTCGGCGCCGGCGGCTGCTTGACGCTGGCGGTGGACTCGTCGCCGGCCCCGAGGTACTCGGTCTTGCCCTCGTCGAGCTGGCTGTCCATGCCGAAGTGCAGGGTGCCGTAGCTGGCGGTGGAGGGCTCGCCGGCGTCGGTGAACCCGGCCCGGGTCAGCGAGGCCCCCCGGTAGGCGAGGTCCACGCCGTTGCGGGCGAGTTCCAGACACCGCGCGATCGAGTCGCAACGCTCGCCGCCGTTGGTGACGCCGACGATGTGCTTGGCGATCTCGCTCGGCTTGGTGGTGCCGGCGAGCTGGGCGGCGATGGCACTGATCGCGACCGCGTCGTACGACTCGGCGGCGTACAGGTAGTCGGTGAGCTTCGGGTCGACGCTGTGCAGCCGCCGCCTGAAGTCCTCGGTGAGCCGGGTCAGCGGCGTCGTGCCCTTCATGCCCCTGAGCAACCCGGCCTGGTCCCCGAACTCCCTGGCGAACCAGTTCTGCATGTTGCCGTCGGTGCCGTAGAGGCGGACCCGGGACGACGCGGGTTCCTCGGCCGGACCCTCCTCGTTTGCGCCGCAACCGGTCAGCAGCAGCGCGGCACAGGTGACGGTCAGCGCGAGGCGACGAGAGCCGCGTGATACCAGCATCGGGTCATCCTTCCTCCCCGGCGATTCGATGCGCAGACTAGCGCGCCCTGCTGGTGGGCGTGGCCGGTGGTCGAACCGCCGCGGTCCACCGCGCCGGAGGACGTTCGGGGATGATGGGTGGTGGAACGGTTCGTCGGGCGCGGCTTGACCGGGCGGCATACGCTTCCGCACGTGACGGACGTACCGCGCCAGACGCTCGACGACGCCGCAGCGGTGCTGAGTTTGGCGTTGGCAGGCGACAGCGACGGTGTGGTCAAGACGTTCGACGCCGTGGTCGACCGGGCCGGGGTGGCCGGGGCGTACGAGGTGGCCTGGTGCCTGGCCGCGACGATGGTCGGGGACGGCATCCCGCGGGGCGCCTGGACGCTCGACTTTCCCGGCATCGACGAGGCGGCGTACGACGCCCGTTGGGTGGCCCGGTTCGTCAGCGCGTACGCCAACGCCGACGTCGACACCGGTGCGGCGCTCTTCGGCGCGGCGATGGCCGACGGGCAGCTGCCGGAGTGCCTGCTGACGCTCGCCGGTTCCGCCGTCGCCACGTTGCGTCGCCGCGCCCGGTAGGCGATCCGTGTCCGACTGACCTGTCATCGACGAAAATCATTTCATATCGCCGGTGGCCCGCTCCGGCGACCTGTGCCACGGTGACCGGCACGGCGAGGCGGCCCGCCCGGCGGCCGGGGGGCGGCCCTGACGGGCGTGGTGGGGTGATGCCGGGCACGATCCGCACACCCGCCGACCCGGACACGAGCTGCTGGACCGGGGCGGAGGGGAGCCGCCCCGGCGGTCCCCCGACCGCCAGGGCACGTGTGCGCCGGGTCAGCCCAGGGGGCAGGACCTCACCGTCGCGGCGTACCGGGTGAGCAGTTCGTGCCAGCCGGCGGTGAGCGCCGCACGGTACCCCTCGGCGGCCTCGCCGTGCCGGTCGAAGTCGCGGTGCTCCACCTCGACGAGCGTGGTGCCGTCGGCCTTCGGGTCGAACCGTGCCTCCACCACGCTGCACCGGGTCGGATCGGGAACCGGGGCGCGGTCCGGCCCGATCTGCCAGGCGAGAACCAGCCGCCGCGGCGGCTGCCAGTCCAGCACCCGCCCCCAGTCGGCGCGGAACCCGTGCGGGCCGATCTCGTACGCCATACCACCGACGCCGGGTTCGATGCCGATCGATTCCAGCGCGTCCGGGCCCGACCAGGTGTACTCCTTCACCCACCAGTCGCCGAGTCGCCGGGTGAAGACCTTGAAAGCCCGGTTGGCCGGACCTGGGACGCGCAGGCTGCTGCGTACGGAGTACGCGGTCGATTCCTGCCGGATATCGGCGGGGTTCGTTGCCTCCTGTCCCATGGGCCCGGACGATACCGGCCGGGTCACGGAAGTGCACCTGGTACGCGACGGACGGTCGATTTGTGCGCCGAGCGGCACCGTACCCGGCGGGCGGGGTCACGGACCGCCACATCCGGATCACCGATCCCCCTGGCGGCTGTCGGGCTGGGTGACGCTCACCACAGATCGACCCGTTCGGGCACCCCGGTCGGTCCGACGGCGAGGAGGCGGGGTGCCGGGTGCCCCCGTACGACGCACAACGCCCCACCGACACGTCTCGGCGGGGCGTGATCCTGTCGTGGGCTCTGGTGGCCAGGGGCGGGATCGAACCGCCGACCTTCCGATTTTCAGTCGGACGCTCGTACCAACTGAGCTACCTGGCCGGACACCCGGCCCATGCTACCTGGCCGGCGGGCTCTTCGCCGTCGCAGGTGACCTGGACCGATACGCGGATCGCCGCGCGTACGGACGCACGGCGATCGGCGCTGGCGGTCCTGACGGGACTTGAACCCGCGACCTCCGCCTTGACAGGGCGGCGAGCACTCCGACTGCTCCACAGGACCCAGCCTGTCCCCCGGCCGAGGCCGGGGAGTCGTGCCCCCAACGGGATTCGAACCCGTGCTACCGCCTTGAAAGGGCGGCGTCCTGGGCCGCTAGACGATGAGGGCGGCCCCGCCATCATTGCACATGACAACTTTGACGGCTGTGCTCCCATCCGGCCCCGCCGGAGGCTCCGAAAGCATACGCGATGCCGAGCCGCGGGACCAAACCGGTATCCCGGTGTGTACGAATCACATCAAAGCACACATAAGCCAGGGACACGGATGAACCAGACACACGGCCGTTCGCTGATCAGGTCCGCCGCCGGCCGCCGCCCCCCTGCGGCCCCACCGTCAGGTCACGGCCGTCGACGCCGGCGCCCCCGTCGAGCCCGGCCGCCCCACCGAGCTCCGCGGCCTCGGTGAAGCGGCGCAGCACCCCGGCCAGCCACGGCGCGTACGCGTCCGGGTCGGCCGCGATCCGGTCCCCCAGCTCCTCCGGATCCACCCAGCGCAGGTCGGCCACCTCGTCCGGATCGGGCAGCACCGACGTCGACGGGCTGAGCTCGCCGCGCAGCACGTGGTCGTACTCGTACTCGACGCGGCCGGTGTCCGGGTCCTCGGCCCGGTAGAGGTACACCCCGACCTCGGTCAGCGGCACCGGGTCGATGCCGAGCTCCTCGTGAAGTCGGACCCGCGCGGCGTCGCCGGGCGACTGGCCGGGCGCCGGGTGCCCGCAGCAGCTGTTCGCCCAGCGCAGCGGGAAACGGGTCTTGACCGCGGACCGCTGCTGGAGCAGCACCCGCCCCTGTGGGTCGACCAACAGCACGGAGAAGGCCCGGTGGAGCAGGCCGGGTGGCTGGTGGGCCTCGCCGACCGTACGCGCCCCGACCGCCGTACCCGACTCGTCGACCAGCTCGACCAGGTGCCCCTCGCGACCCGACGTCATCCGTTACCTCCCGTCACCCGGGCAGCGGCGAGCTTCCCGGAAATCAGCACCATGGGTACGCCCACTCCCGGATGGGTGCCGGAGCCGACGAAAACCACATTGGACAATGTGTGGTGAAGGTTACCGGGACGGAACGGACCGGTCTGCCACAGCGTGTGGGCGGCGGCGAACGGGGTGCCGGCGGCCATCCCGGCGTCGGCCCAGTCGGCGGGGCCGACGACGTGACGGACCTCGACGCTGTCGACCAGCCCCCGGTATCCGCGCCGCTCCAGCGTGGTCAGCAGCTCGTCGGCGTACCGCCGGGCCAGACCGCCCCGCCAGTCGAGGTCGCGGCCCCGGTCGAGATTCGGCACCGGAGCCAGCACGTAGTAGGTGTGCCGGCCGGCCGGCGCCACCGACGGGTCGGTCCGGCTGGGGTTGGTCACCAGCAGCGACGGGTCGGACATCAGCCGCCCCCGGCGGATCACCTCGTCGAAGGTCGCCCGCCAGGCGCGGCCGAAGTGGATGTTGTGGTGGGCGATGCCCCGGTAGCCCTGCCGGGCCCCGAGATGCAGGACGACGCAGGAGGGCGAGTACCGCAGCCGGCGGAGTCGGGGCGGCGCCGGTGGCACCAGGTCGCGGTACGCCACCGGCAGGTCGGGGTTGAGCACGACCACGTCGGCCGGCACCCGCTCGCCGTCGGTGGTGACCACCCCGGTCGCCCGGTCCGCGGAGGTCTCCACCCGGGCGGCCGTGACGCCGTACCGGATCCGCACCCCGTGCTTCTCGGCCGCTCCGGCGAGGGCCCGGGCGACCGCGTGGATGCCGCCGCGCGGGAACCAGACCCCGGCCACCGTGTCCAGGTAGGAGATCACCGTGTAGACGGCGAGCGCGTCGTGCGGGGCGAGGCCGGCGTACATCGCCTGGAACGAGAAGATCCGTCGGGTTCGGGGGTCGGCGAAGAACTGGTTGACCTTGGTCTGGAGCCGACGGAACGCGCCCGCGACCAGCAGCCGCAGCAGGTTGGCGGTGAGCAGGTCTGCCGGGCCGTCCAGGTTGCGGTCGATGAAGTCGGCGCGCTCCAGATGCCAGAGCCGCCGCGCGTAGTCCACGAAGCGGAGGTACCCGTCGGCCTCGCGGGGGCCGCACAGCCGCGAGATCGCGCCGGCCATCCGGGCGGTGTCGGTGACGACATCCAGTGTGGAGCCGTCCGGATAGTGCGCCCGGTACGCCGGGTCGAGCGGCACGAGGTCGAGCCAGGCGGACATCTCCTCGCCCACCGCGCCGAACGTCTCGGCGAGCAGCTCCGGCATGGTCAGTACGGTCGGACCCGTGTCGAACTCGTACCCGTCGAGCGTGAGCCGGCCCGCGCGGCCGCCCGGGATCGGCTCGCGTTCCAGCACGGTGACCTCCCGGCCGGCGCCCGCCAGGTGCAGCGCGCAGGCGAGGCCGCCGAGCCCGGCGCCGACGACCACCACCCGATCGGTCCGTCCTCGCACGGTTCGCACCCGTCACCTCCGCCACGCCGTCGCTGCCTGTCGTCGACCGGGACCGTTGCCGCCGGCCGCGGATGTCGTCCGGGTCGCTCCCGGCGGTCACCCGACGGGCGAACCACGTCGGAGGACCCGACGCCGAGCGTACCCTGATGTCACGAGTTGTATCGATTTATGTGTCAATTTCCGCAGGAGGGCCGGTGGAGAGCACCCTTGCCGCGTCCTACCGGCGCTGTCGCGAGCTGCACCGGCGGCACGGTAGGACCTACTATCTCGCGACCCGGCTGCTGCCGGCGTGGAAGCGGCGGCACGTGCACGCCCTCTACGGCTTCACCCGCCACGCCGACGAGATCGTCGACCGCACCGAGGCGTGTCCGCCGGCCGTCCGGGCCGCCCGGCTGGCCGACTGGTCCCGGCGGTTCCTGGCCGGCCTGGCCGGCGAGCCGGTGGACGACCCGCTGCTGCCGGCCGTCCTGCACACCATCGCGGTCTTCGACCTCGACCGGGCCGACTTCGCCGCGTTCCTGCGCAGCATGGCGCTGGACCTCACGGTCACCGAGTACCCGCGCTACGCCGACCTGCTCGACTACATGGCCGGCTCGGCGGCGGCGATCGGCACCATGATGCTGCCGATCCTCGGCAGCACCGACCCGGCCGCCGCCCGGGAACCGGCCCGGCAGCTCGGTTTCGCCTTCCAGCTGACCAACTTCATCCGCGACGTCGCCGAGGACCTGGCCCGGGGGCGGGTCTACCTGCCGGCCGAGGACCTGGCACGGTTCGGCGTCACCCGCGCCGACCTGGTCGAGGCCGCCACCCGCCGGTCGGCCACGCCGGCGATCCGGCGGCTGATCGCGTACGAGGTGGCGCGCGCCCGGGAGCACTACGCGGCGGCCGCGCCCGGGATCGCGCTGCTGCACCCGACCTCACGCTCCTGCGTCCGTGCCGCCTACGCCCTGTACGGGGGAATCCTCGACGAGGTGGTCGCCGCCGGGTACGACGTCTTCGCCCGCCGGGCGGTGGTGCCGAACCGGCGCCGGGTCGTCATCGCCGCCCGCTCGTTGCTCGCCCCGCCCGACGCCCGGGTCGGCGTCCTGCCCGGCGTACCCGGCCAGGCGCCCCGGTGCGGTCCCGCACCTGCCCCGGCGCGTGGCGACCAGGTCCGACCCGGATGATCACTTTTTGAATGGTCACCAGCCGGAGGAGCGGTGGGAGTCACCACCGACCTCGGCTCCGTCCCGGCTGTCGATATCCGCGTGCCGACGTGGCCCGAGCTGACACACGATGCTGGGATGGGAAGGACCTACGACCGTATCGACGATCGGCTGCGGTCGTTCATCGAGGCGCAGCCGGTCTTCTTCGTGGCCACCGCCCCGCTGGCGGCGGACGGCCACGTCAACCTCTCGCCGAAGGGGCTCACCGGCTCGCTGGCGGTCCTCGACGGGCGAACCGTCGCCTACCTCGACTTCGGCGGCAGCGGGGCGGAGACCCTGGCGCACCTGCGGGAGAACGGCCGGATCACGCTGATGTGGTGCGCCTTCGACGGCCCGCCGAAGATCGTGCGGATACACGGCCACGGCGAGGCGGTCTTCCGGGACGACCCGCGCTGGTGCGACCTGATCGGCAACTTCGGCGACCGGGCCGACGGTCCCGGACTGCGGGCGATCATCGTGGTCACCGCCCGGCGGATCAGCGACAGCTGCGGCTTCGGGGTGCCGCTGATGGACCTCCGCGCGGAGCGGACCCTGCACCCGGACTTCTTCGGCCGCAAGACCGACGAGGAGTTCGCCGCGTACTGCGCACAGAAGGAACACGTCGCCACCAGCCTCGACGGCCTGCCCGCGTTGCCGCTGCCGCTGCCACCGCTGCCGTCCCGGCCGGCGTGAGCCGCCGGGCCGGCACCGGCTACACCGGGGCGGCGGTGTCGTCGGTGGCGTCCGTCGGGTGGCTCGCCGGGCCGCGCCGGGCACGCGGGGTGGGGTCGTACGTCCCGTGCCGGCCCTCGCCGGCGAGGAACCGGGCGATCCCGTCCCGCGCGTCGGCGGCGAGCGAGTCCATCGCGTACGCGAACTCGGCACGCAGCGCCTCCGCCTCCGGCCGCCCCACCCCGGCCAGCAGCGCCAGCCGGTCGTTACGCAGGCAGTGCTGCGGGAACGCGGCGATCTGCGCGGCCAGCTCCTCCGCCGCCGTCCGTGCCTGACCCGGCGGGACCAGCCGGTTCACCAGCCCCATCTCGTACGCCTCGGTGGCCGGGACCGGCCGGCCGGTGAGGATCAGGTCCATCGCCCGGCTCTCGCCGATCAGGCGGGCCAGCCGCACCGTCCCGCCGTCGACCATCGGCACGCCCCACCGGCGGTTGAAGACCCCGAAGACGGCGTCGCTCTCGGCGACCCGCAGGTCGCACCAGAGCGCCAGCTCCAGGCCGCCCGCGACGGCGTACCCGGACACGGCGGCGATCACCGGCTTGCGGAGCACCATCCGGGTGGGGCCCATCGGCCCGTCCCCGTCCGGCTCGATCCGGTTGCCGCTCGGCGTGGTGAACACCTTCAGGTCGGCACCGGAGCAGAAGGTCCCACCCTCACCCCAGAGCACCGCCACCGCGGCCTCGTCGTCGCCGTCGAAGGCCCGGAACGCGTCGGCCAGCGCCCGCGCGGTCGCCCCGTCCACCGCGTTCCGGCGCTCCGGCCGGGACAGCACCACCGTCCGTACCGGACCCTTTCCCTCCACCCGTACGCCCACCGGACCAGGATGCCCGCCCGACGACCGGGCGGCATCCCCCGGGCGGTCGCACTCCCGGCCGAGCCGGCCCGGTGCCGCGCCGACTACGCCGGCGGTGGGCCCGGGGTGATCCCGGGGAAGCCGGCGTCGGCCAGGACGACCAGCTCGTCCAGCGCGCGGCGGGCCTGTTCTGCCGCCGCCGGATCCCGCTCGGGCAGGCCGCTGGCGAGGAACTCGTCCTCGTCGAGGCGTACCACCCGGCTCCGGTCGGCCGGTACCCACAGATCGAGCTCCAGGTCCCGTACCTCCAGGACACCGTCGTGGACCCGCGTCGGCCGGGTCACGTCGCAGTACCAGCCCCTGAGCGCGCCGGCCGCGTCGCGGACCTCCTTCACCGCGTACCAACGGTCCCGCCAGTAGTGCTCGACCAGGACGTCGCCGGGAACGAACCGGACGAAGCCGAAGTCCCGCACCGGGCCGGCCCAGGGGGCCCGGATCACGACGTGCACCCCGTCGTCGGCGAGCACCGACGCCGGGTACGACCTGTCGGGTCGGGGGGCCTTCACCAGGCGTACCGTCACCGGAGCGCCCGGCACCAGACGCGTCCGCGGGACGCCCTGCTCCATCCGGCCGTGCTCCATCGAACCTCCCCCGTACCGCTCGGGTGGCGAGGGTAGCAACGCGGCCTGCGCCGCGCCGTCCCGTCAGACGGCCTGCCGTCGGGGCCGCAGGGGTGGGTTGCCGGCGCCGTCGGCCATGCCGGCGAGCAGGTCACGCAGGGCGTCCCGGGCGTCGTGCCGGGGCCGCCAGCCCAGCTCGCGTTCGGCCCGGGAACAGTCCAGCAGCGGCACGGCGACGCCCAGTTCGAGCCAGCCCACGTCGTTGGGTATCAGGCGGCTCCACCCGGCGGTCCGGACCAACAGCCGCAGCAGGCGCAGCGGCAGCGGCGCCGCCAGGCCGCCGAACTCGGCGGCGACCAGCGGCCCGTCGAGGACCGGTTCCGCGGCGACGTTGAAGGCACCGCCGCGGTCACCGCGCAACACCCGCAGGAACGCCTCGGCGGCGTCCTCGGCGTGTATCACCTGGGCCCGCAGCAGGCGGTGCCGCGGCACCACCGGGATCCAGCCGTGGCGGAGCAGGGAGGCCGGGAAGAGACCGCCGAGGATGTGCCGGGCCAGTTCGGCGCCGGCGGAGCGCTGGACGACCAGGGGCAGGCGGAGCCGTACCACCCGCAGACCCGGGTGGTCCCGCTCGGCGGTGTCGAGCATCGCCTCCGCCGCCGCCTTGTCGAGACTGTAGGCGGAGCGTCGGCCGATGCCGGTGGTCGGCCAGCTCTCGTCGACGCGCCGATCCTTCGGCCCCGGGGCGTACGCCGCGGTCGACGAGGCGTACACCAGTCGCGGCACTCCGGCGGCGAGCATCGCGTCGAGGACGTGCCGGAGGCCGTCGAGATTGGCACGGCGCAGGCGCGCCCGCTGGCGGCCGGAGCGAGCCGGGCGGAACCGCCAGGCCAGGTGCACCACCGCGTCGAGCCCGGTGAGGCGCTCGGTGAGCGGGTGCAGGCAGGCGGGGTCGGACAGGTCGGCGCCGTGCCACTCCACCCCGTCGTACGGCGGCCCGGCGTCCGGCCCCGGGCGGCGCCGGACGATGCCGATCACCTCGACGTCCCGCTCGGCGGCGAGCCGGCGCAGCAGCGCGGTGCCGACGTTGCCGGTGGCCCCGGTGATCGCGATCCGCATGCCCGCCGTTCTACCCGGCCCGTGTCCCGCCATGCCCGCGGTGTCGGAGATGTACCGGTTCGTGAGCGCTTCGGTGAGCGGTGAGGTTTGCCGGCCGCCACGGTGGGTATCGCGGCCGGGTGCGTGCGCTACTGACCCGACTCGAACGGACGGCCGCCCTGGACCGGGCCGGCGACCGACTCCAGCGCGGGGTGCTCGGCGTGTTCCGCCCACAGCGGCTCCGGGACGTCCTGCACGGCGTGTGGTTGGGGCATCCGCTCCACCCCGCACTGGTGCAGATGCCGGTCGGCGCCTGGATCAGCGCGGCCGTTCTCGACCTGCTGCCCGGCCAACGCCGTGCCGCCACCACCCTGGTCGCGATCGGAACGGCGTCCGCGCTGCCCGCCGCCGTCGCGGGCCTGAACGACTGGGCGGCGCTCGCCCGGGAGCAGCGCCGGGTCGGCCTCGCGCACGCCGTCGCCAACGGCGTCGGTGTGTTGTGCTACGCCGGTTCGCTCGCGGCCCGGCTCGCCGGCCGGCACGGCATCGGCCGGGCAGCCGGCTTCCTCGGACTGGCCGTGGCCAGCGGTGGCGCGTTCCTCGGCGGGCACCTGGCGTACCGGCAGGCGGCGCAGGTCAACCACAGCGTGCCGGACCTGCGTCTCATCACCGACCGCTGGCACCCGGTGGCGGATCTGGCCACGCTGCCGGAACGGACGCTGCTCACCCGGCAGGTCGACGACGTGCCGGTCCTGCTCTACCGGGAGGGCGACCGGGTCAGCGTCCTGCTCGAACGCTGCGCCCACCAGAGCGGCCCGCTCGGTGAGGGCGAGGTGGTCACGGTGGACGGCCACGCCTGCGTGAGGTGCCCGTGGCACGGCAGCACCTTCCGGCTCGACGGGGGCGAGGTGGTGCACGGCCCGGCCGGCACCGGTCAGCAGGGGCTGCCGACCCGGGTGGTGGGCGGGGTTCTCCAGGTCCACCTGCCCTGACCGCCCGGGGCGCCGCGGCAGCGTCAGTCGCGGAGGCGGTGCCGGCCGCTGGTGGCAGCCGGGCGTCGACCGCGCAACCCGAGGACCGTACCGAGCTGGGCGCCGACCACGCTCGCCACCGCGATCACCGCCGAGACGGCCAGCGGCCGGTTGACCCGGTCGGTCGCGGGCTCGGGGGCCGCACCGGCCGCGTACGTGGTACGGCCGTCGCCCCCGGTCCCCGGGTGCGGGCCGGACACCGCGCCCGTCGACGGGACGGGCGTCGGCACCGCGTCGGCCGACGGGGCCGGCGCCGACGGCTGCTGGTGGTCGGGCCGGGGAGTGTCCACCGGTGGCCTCGGCACCGGTCGCGTCCGCTCCGGATGGCCGGCGTTCGGTGGGGTGCCACCCCCGCGCTGGGTGACGTCCGGCTGGCCGCCGGGCGGCGGCGGGGTCGCGACCAGGCCGGTGGCGTGCTCGCGTACCCCCCGGTCCTCGGCCGACTCGGGCAGGCGCAGCAACTGCCCGGGATGGATCCGGTCCGGGTTGCGAATCTTGTTGAGCCGGGCCAGCTCCGGGTACCGGTCGAAGTCGCCGAGGTACCGGTCGGCGATGTGGCCGAGGTAGTCGTCCTTCTCGACCCGGTAGACCGGCTCCGGTCGCTCGGTCCGCCCCGCCGGCGGGTCCGGCTCCGCGAGCCAGTGCGGTGCCGGCCCGGAGGGTGGCGCCGTGAGCCAGTGCGGCGCCGGTCCCGACGGCGTGGCCCCGGACGCGGCCACGGCCGTCCCGGACAGCACGGTGGCCGGCGGGGCGTCCGAGGGTGCGGCGGCCGCGGGTACCGGCGACGCCCCGACCGGCGAGGCGGGGACGGCCGCCGCCAGCGTCGACCCGGTCACCGCCCCGGTCACGGCCGCGGCCGGACTGGCGGCGAGGGCCAGGACCACCGAGCCGACCAGCGCGGCGGCCCAGCGCTGCTGACGGCTGAGCCCGGGCAACCGGATCGCGGGCCGGCGCAGGATCTTGGCCGCCACCTCCACGAGCACGGAGAGCGCGAACGTCGCCCAGCCCACCCAGCCGGCCAGGGCGAGCACCCGCAGGAAGAGCTGTCCGTCGTCCCGGCTGGTCAGCACGGTGCCGATCTCGCCGAGGGTGGGCACGTGGTCGGGCAGCGGGTTGCCGGCGAGGGTCAGCAGGGCGACCGGCGCGCCGACCAGCAGCCCGACCAGGATGACCAGTGCGCCGAGCCCGGTGACCAGTCGACCGGCCCGGCGGGCCGTCCGCGATGCAGGCATGGCAGTGCCCCCTATTCAGCGGTTCGTGGTGGTGAGGAGTGTCGCGGTGGCGGTGCCCGGAACCGTGACGGTGTCGGCGAAGCTGAACAGGCCCAGGAAGGCCCGTCGGTAGGTGATGTCGAGGTTCACCGTCAGCCGCGGGTTGCCGTCGACGACCTCGACCTGGACGTCCCACCTGGCGACCCCGTCCACGCCGCGCAGGTAGTTGTCGACCGCCGCCCGGGCCGCGTCGCGCTCCAGGACCGTGCTGCCGTCCTCGAGCAGGCGGTCGAGGTCGACGGCCTGGCCCCCGGCCCGTGCGGCCTCGGCCGCCAGATTGTCGGCGCGCTGCATCGTCCGGAGCTGTCCCGCGCCGTCGTACGCGAGGGCGATGATCGCCAACACGCCGATCATGGCGATCGCCAGGAACAGGCTCACCCGTCCCGCGTCCCGGTCCCGGCGGCCGCTCATGGCGCACCCCTGGCCCGGTAGCGGTCCAGCGGGGAGACGAACGTCGCCTCGACGGTGGTGGACGCCGGCATCGGCGCCAGCTGAGGCAGCCACAGGTCCCGCAGGTCCACGTCGCAGGAGACCGTGACGACCACCGCCGCATCCGTACCGAGACCGCTGGCGAACGCGTTGTCGAGACTGGTGGGCGAGCCGTTGACCGTGCCGCTGAGGACGGGCACCGGCGGCTCGACACAGGACAGCCCACGCCACCGCAGCCCGGTCCGGACGGCCTCCTCGGCCGCGGCGCGGGCTGCGTCGGCGGTCCGGGAGATCGACGCGGCTCGGGCGGCGTCGTGCGCCACGGCCTCGATCGTCTCGTCCGCCACCGCCGTGCGACCGGCCACGCCGGCCAGCACGATCAGGGCCAGGAAGGCCGGGGCGAGGATCGCCACCTCGATCGAGACGGATCCGCCGTTGACCCGCCGTCGGCCCCGGCGCCGCCGACCCGGCGTGACGTGCCGCCGCCCGGCCAGGCCACGCCACGTCGTCGTGTCCGGCGCGCGCCGCACCGGGAGGAGCCGGCCACGCGCGGGCGTCACGGCTCGCCCGCCTCGGTGAACCGCTCGACCGTGCCGAAGGCCGTCTCGCTGATGTCGGGCAGCGGCACCAGCGGCACCACCCGCAGTGGACGGCCGGTCACGGTGGCGCTGACCCGCTCGCCGCCCGGCTGCGGGCCGGTCACCGTGACCTCCCAGCCGACCAGCCAGTCCCCGGCGCGGCGCAGGAAGTCCTCCGCGCGTGCCACACCGGCACCCTCCCGCGCCTGGTACGTCCGCTGGGCGTTGACCGCGGCCTGGGCCGCGTTCACCGCCGTGGCCCGGGCGATGAACCAGGCCGCGGCCTGGATGGAGGCGAAGAGCAGCACGAGGATGGCCGGCATCAGCACGGCCAGCTCGACCGGGTTGGCACCCCGGTCCCGCCCCGCCCCGCCGGTCCGGTCCGGCCGGGAACCGCCGGTCCGCCGGAATCGGCCGAGCGGGTCCCGCCCCGGGGGCGGTCCGGCCGTGCCCCGGCGGTGTGGTCGGTGGCTGGGCCCGCGCGTCACGGTTCACTCGGCCCCGTCGCCCGCGCCCGGATCGGTCGGCCCGGGAATCTGGTCCATCCAGTCCTGCGCGACGCTCAGGGCGAGGGCGGTCACCGCCATGGCCACGGCGACCAGACCGAAGATGATGACGGCGGTGGGCACCGGGCTGTCGCCCCGGTCGCCGTACCGGCGCAGCGCGGCGAGTCGCGCCCTCCAGGCGGTGTGCAGATAGGCGATGACGGTCATGTGGCACCTTCTCGGGTCGGATGTGTCGGGGGTCAGAGGCGGGCCAGGAAGGGATAGATCATGAAGCCGATCAGGACGAAGACGAGCAGGGCGCCCGGGATGTCGAGGCGGCTCGTCACCGCCTCGGCCCGGGCCAGGTTGTCGGTGCGGATCTGGTCGCGCAGCGAGTCGGCGCGGCCCCGCAGCGAGTCGTGCACCTGGGCACCCTCGGTCCCGGAGGACTGCATGATGGCGCCGACGTCGCCGAGTTCCGGGACCCCGATCCGTTCGGCGAGGTCGCGCAGCTCCGCCCAGGGGGCGTGCATCTGCAACCGCGCGATCCGCAGCGCCTCGCGGATGCGTTCGAAGACCCAGCCGTCGCAGACCTCGGCGGCCCGCTCCAGCGCCTGCACCGGACCGTGCGCGGCGGCGAGCTGCAACGCCACCAGGTCGAGGTAGGCGCAGACGGCCTGGCGGAACTCGCGGCGGGCCCGTTCGGCCCGGGTCAGCACGCTGCGGTGGGCCAGCAGCACGGCGACGAGGGCGAAGCCGAGCGCCCCGAGGGTCGGCACCGTGATCGGCGGCCGGATGCCCGCCACGGCGAGGATCGCGGTCGACACGGCGGGAGCGGCCAGGCCGACCAGTGCCGACAGCAGCAGGGAGAGGGTGTACTGCTCCGGGGTCTGGCCGAGCAGTGCGAGTTGCCGGTGCGGCGGGCGTACCCACTGGGCCAACCCACTGAGCCACTCCAGGTCGCGTCTGCCGGCCCGGGGCCGGGAGAGGTTGGTCGGACCGTGCAGCCGGCGCAGCGCCGGGCCGAGCGCGGGCGTGGCCGGCATCGCCTCCCGGACGAGCAGGAACACGCCGAGGCCGACGGTGCCGCCGCCGAGGACGCTGACCGCTAGATGCCAGTTGAGGACCATCCCGCACCTTCCGGCTCCCGAGACCACCTGCTTCCCGCGCCCGGCCCGATCCACCGGCCCCGCCCGCGTCGCCCGCTCATCCGAGGACCTCCTCGCCGGTCGGCGGGGAGAGGAACCGGGTCGGCCGCGGCGGCAGGCTCATCGACCGGGCCCAGGCCAGCAGGCCGACGAACGCGGCGCCGAGCAGCACCATGACGAGCTGACCGACCGGGGTGCCGTACGGGCGCATGTAGTCGGGATTGACCAGCCCGTACGCCAGAACCAGCAGGGTCATCCCGGTCAGGAAGCGGACCGCGAAGCGCGGCTGTGCCCGCTTCGCCTCCACCTCGCGTCGGGTGATCACCTCGGCCGCCGCCGCGTTCGCGATCGCCCTGAGGACGTCGCCCAGTCGCTCACCCCGGTCGGTGAGGTGCAGGATCAGCGCGGCCACCACCTGGTCGCAGACCGGGTCGCCGATCTCGTCGGCGAAGGCGCGCAGCGCGGCCCGCCCCTGCCAGCCGGCCTGCAGCCGGGCGGCGAGCAGGCGTACCTCCTCGCCGATCTGCTGCGGTGCGGTGGCGGCGGTGCCGACGATCGCCTGTTGCAGACCCTGCCCGGTACCGGAGACGTCCCGCAGCCGGCGGGTCCACTCGCCGATCGCCTCGATCCGGTCGATCGCGCGTCGTTCGGCCCGGCCCGCGTTGAACAGCCACGGCGTGCCCGGTACGGCGATCGCGACCAGCAGGCCGACCACGGGCAGCCCGGTGAGCAGGAACGCCGCCGCTCCGGCGAGTACGGCGCCGAGGAGCAGGCTCTGGTACGCCCGGCGTTCCCGCGCGGTGGTGCCGCTGCCCTGCCAGAGCCGGCGCAGTCCCGACCCGGAACCCGGACGGGCGGGCCGGGTGGTTCCGACGACCGCGACCACCGTCAGCACCAGCCCGGCGACGCAGGCGGCCCCGGAGCCGACCGCGATCAACTCGATGTTCGACGGCGGTGTCACGGCGCCTCCCCCGGCCGGACCTGTCGGTCGTGAAGCTGTCGGGCGGGACAGGCCCCGTACGGCGCGACGTCCTCGCGGCCGACGTGGCGGGCGGGCCCGGGGCCGCCGTGGGGCGCGGTGCGGGCGGTCATGACCGCCGCCCCAGACGACTGTGCCGGGGCCGGCGCCAGGCGCCGGTACCCGCCTCGATGTACGGCGTCAGCAGCCGGGCGTCGTACCCGACCCGGAGCAGCTGGTCGCGAAGCCGTTCCGGCAGGTGCCGGGGTACGGCGCGCCCGTCCGGTCCCGGACCGAAGATCGTGGTGGTGGTGATCCGGCTGCCCTCGCCGGCCCCGAGCACCTCCTCGATGTGCGAGACGAACCGGTGCTTACGTCCGCCGATCGCGGTCTCGTCCTCGATCGTCACGTAGACGATCAGGTCGAGCGCGTTGCCGGCCATCCGCCGGGCCTGCTCGACGGTCATCTCCCGACCGTGCGACAGGGCCAGCTCGATGATCCGCTCACTGACCGCGGCCGGGGTACGGGCGTGGATCGTGCATATCGAGCCCCGGCTGGTCGTCATCGCCTGGAGCATCGGCACGATCTCCCGGGACCGGACCTCCCCGACGATGATCCGGAGCACGCCCATCCGCAGCGCCACCGGGATCAGGTCGGCGATCGTCACCTCACCGGCCGGGCGGCCGTCCGGTCCCCGGTCGCCGTGCCCCTCGCGGGACTCGAAACTCATCACCGCCCGGTGCCGCGGCCGGCGCCGCGCGGGGAGCAGTTCCCGGCTCTCCTCCAGCAGCACGAACGGCTCGTCGGGCGGGATCTCGTCCATCAGCGCCCGGACCACCGTGGTCTTCCCCGCCCCGGCGAGCCCGGCCACCATGATGTTCAGCCCGGCCCGCATCGCGGCCCGCAGGAAGTCCCGGATCAGGACGTCGATCATCTCGTCCAGGTCGGGGCGTCCGCCCGCGATGTCGTCCAGGGACACCTCGATCGTGTTGTGCCGCCGGATCACCGCGTACGGCCGGTGACTGACCAGGAAGACCGCGGCGAGCCGGCTGCCGTCCGGCAGCTGCAGGTCGAGGGTCGGCTTGGAGGTGGAGAGGGAACGCTCGGTGGCGCCGGCCCGGCGTGCCGCCGCCTGGAGGATCTCGACCATCTCCTCGTCGCTGTCGGCGATGGGTTCACCCCAGTCGACGGCGCCGCCGCGCCGGGTGATCCGGACCAGGTCGCAGCCGAGGATGTGGACCTCCTCGATCGAGTCGTCCACGAGCAGGCTCTGCAACCGTCCCAACCCGACCAGTTCCGCGTTGACCTGGTCGAGCAGAAGCCGCTCCTCGGCCGCGGACATGGGTGTGCCGGCCCGGCGCACGGAGTCGGCGTACTCGGCGACGACGGCCGCGGCGATCCGGTTCCGCTCCTGGTCCTCCTCCTCGGCGGTGAACTCCCGGCCACGCTGCCAGGCGGTCAGCCGTTCACTCAGCTCGCGCCGCAGTTCGCGGACCACCGCGAAGTCGACCCGCCGGGGTGGTGCCGCCGGGGCGGGAGCCGGCGGGGGCGCCGGCAGGTGCGGCACCACGACGTACGGCGGGGCGGCGTTGGTGACCGTCCCCGGGCGGGGGTGCCCGTTGTGCGGCACCGTCTGCCAGGTCGGCCCGGCGTCCGGGTCCCGGGGGCGGGGATCGTGGAAGACCGGCTCAAACCGCATTCGGCACCTCCTGGGGTCTGGGCCAGCCCAACCGCGCCCTCCGGCGGTCCAACAGCGCCCGGACCGGCACCTCCAGGGCGCCGGCCGCGCGCATGAGCGGGCGGCTGCTGCGGACGGTGCCGCCGTAGCAGAGCACCTCGGCGGTGCGGGGGTCGTGCGGCAGGTGCTCGATGACCGGCACCCGCAGGGCCCTGCTGACCTCGCTGCGGCTGTGGCCGTCGCCGACCAGCAGCAGCCGCAGCGAGCCGGCCGGGACCCGGTGCTCGGCGAAGTCCCGTTCGATCGCCCGGATCGTCGCCTGGCTGTTGGCGAGGCTGGGCAGGCGGGCGGCGGTGACGACCAGGACGACGTCGGCGGCGCGCAGGATCGGCCAGGGTGCGCCGGCCACGTGCAGCCGTCCACAGTCGGCGATCACGTCGTACGCCGGACGGCCCTTGCCGAGGGCGGCGAAGAAGTCGGCGAAGCGCTGCCACAGCGGGATCACGCTGCCGGCCTGGGCCGGGTCCACCACGCCGGGCAGGAGGAGCCGTTCCCGCTTGGGCGCGTCGAGGTCGACGAGCTGCGACCAGAACGCCTCCTCCAGGTTGCCGTCGCGCAGCTCGGCGACGGCCAGTTCGCCGATGCCGCGCGGGCCGGGCAGCGCCCCGGCGAGGTAGCCGGCCATGATCGAGCCACCGGCCGGGTCACACTCGGCGAGGATCACCCGGTGGTGCCAGGTCAGGGTGCAGGCGAGGGCGGCCGTGGTGACCCCCGGCGACCCCTTGGCCGAGACGAGGGCGATGATGGCCATGGTCAGGCCGCCGCGCTCAGGACGACCGCGAGCCGCTCGTCGCTGGCCAACGCCACCACCGCCGGCACGTCCCGGGACGCCAGCGCGAGGTAGAGCACGACGGAGTTGTTCGCGGGGGTGGCCATGTCGATGACGGTGGCCTGGAACCGCGTCGGCGGGGCGTCGCGGTCACCGTTGCGTCCCGGGGTGCTCAGCAGCAGCACCCTGTCGCCGGGGCGGAGCCGCTTCGCGGGCACCTCGCTCGGTCTGAGGCCGAGCGAGATCTGCTGCTGCCCGGGTTCGAGCAGTGGCTTGTCGGTGACCTGCGCCATCGTCAGCAGGGTGCCGGGGACCAGCGTCACGGTCGCCCGCTTGCCGACCACCTCGGCGATCCGGTCCGCCGGCACCGGGTCGAGTCCCTGGCCGCCGGCGACCTGCACCGTCATGAGGTCGTCGGCGGTCAGCGTGGCGCCGACCGTCACGGTCCGGGCGACCGCCAGGTAGCTGCCGGTGGCCCGGACCGAGGTGACCGCGAACGCCGAGCCGAGCCCGCCGAGCGCGATCAGCAGGACGGCGAGGCCGAGCAGGCCGGGCCGCATCCGGCGCTGCCGGACGATGCGGGGCGGGGTGACCGGGGCGTCGACCGGCCCGCCCGTGCTGGTCGTGGTCGCCACCGTCACCTCGTCACCACCTGAAGCTCGTCAATCCGGATGGAGTCCTCGGCCACCGCCGACCGTGCGGTGAGCGGTTCCTCCTCGCCACCGCCGTTGCTGCCCCACCGAACGGTGAAGTGCTTGACGGCCGTGATCACGTACGCTCCGCCGGCCTCGCCGTCGCTCGGCCGGGTGTACGTGTGGGTGCAGGCGTCGCGTGGAGGCCGGCGCGGGTCGTGGACGTCGGCCCGGAACCGGACGCCCCGAGACTCGCAGGTCCTCGTCTGACCGTCCCCCATGGTCCAGACGATCTTCGTTGGGATCGCCTCGATCCAGACGCTGACTCCGCCCTCGGAGTCGCTCGCCGGTACCGGCGCCCAGCTCGACGCGTCGTAGAGCCAGACCGGGACGCCGACCAGGCCGGGCGTGTCGTCCGGCGCGGTGCGGATGACCGGGGCGGCCAGCGGCACCGAGGCGAGCAGGTCGAGGGCGAGCTGCCGGGGATCGGGTGGGTCGAAGCCGGGCGGCGGGTCCGCCAGGAAGACGCTCTCCGAGCTTCCCAGCCCGCCCGTGCTGCAGGTGCGCACGTAGTGGGTCGTTCCCGGAGGCGTCTCGGGCGACTGTGGATCGGCGACCTTGTAGTAGCAGTCGTCGGCGCTGTTGAACCAGCCGCGCAACTCGTCGTAGCAGGGGACGACGGTGCCGTCGTCCTTCTTGCAGACCCGTTTGCCGCCGCTGCCGCCGCCGTTCGGGCCGCCGGGGTTGCCGCCGTTCGGGCCGCCGCTGCCGGGCCTGTTGTCCCAGACGTGGCAGTTGTCCTGGCCGGGGGGACAGTCGGCACCGGGGTCGGCGGCGACCGGGCCGGTCGTCGTCACCAGCGTGGCGGCCAGGGCCAGCACCGCGGCCGCGGCCGTGGCCGCCGCCCGCCGGGTCAGCACGGCTGCCCCTTGTGGACGGCACCCTCGTTGATCAGCCACCGGCCGTCGGGGTAGCGGGTGACGGTGGCGGTGGCGAGGTACCGGCCTCCGGCGGAGCCGGGCACCACGGATCGATCCTTGCGGTAGACGAGGCGGTACCCGGTGGTGTCGAGGCAGTCCTGGATCGTGACGGTGGCGGGTACGGTGTCGAGGCTGACCTCGGTCACCGTGGGATCGGAGACGAGCTTTCCGGTACGCATCGCGCCGTGCTCCTTCGCGTCGCGAATGGTGAGCCTGACCCGGGTGAGCAGGGGATCAGCCAGGTACTTCGCCAACTGTGGATCGTGTGGGTCGCCGGCCGACTCGGCCCTGCGCAGGGCTTCGAGGTAGCCGGCGTAGACGGCGAGGGCCGCCTGCCGGGCCTCCGCGGCCCGGGGATCGGGGCTGGTCGCCGTCGCGGTGCCGGCCGGTGGGGCGGCGGAGCCGGGGTGCTCCCCGCAGCCGGTGCCGAGGGCCAGGGCGGCGATCGCGAGCAGGATGGTCGGGAGGCGGGCCGGTTGCCAGGTTCGCAACGGTGTCTCCTCCTGCTCGTGCCGGGGCGGGACGCGCCGGGCACCGACCCGGTCGCCCCGCCGGTGGCGGGCTGACAGGAGTGCCGCGTCCGCGGTCCCGTCCCGGGGGCCCGTGGCCGGGCCTGACGACGTGGCGCTCACATTCGGTTCAGTCGATCTTGAATTGTCGTCGGATGTGGCCGTCGATCGTGATGGTGGGAGTTCGCCGGCGGTTCTCCGCCGTTCAAGGGGGGAGCATAGGCTGACCGGCGACGATGCAACAGAGGTTGGGCTGGAGAATACCCACAGTTACGATCTTCATTGCCGCCCGAGGGCGGACTCATATGACGACAGTCGATCGACCATGTGTGATCGACAATGTGGTCGCATGGCGTGATCGCGGCTGTCGCCGGTTCGATTGTGCCGGTGCCCGGGGTGAATTGCCATGGATGACGATGATCTGACAGGTTGCGCGGTCGGGGCCACGCGGCCACCCGCGGCCGGCGACGAGGGTGCGGCCCGCCGGTCGCGTGTTCCGTCACGGGCCCGTGAGCCGTATCCGCGTGACCAACGTCGATCGGATGATGGCGATCATGGTGTTACGTTCCGTCATCGGCGGTCCGACCGGCTCCGTCGCTGGTCGATCCTGCTCCTGACCGTGGCACCCCTGCTGCGCTGGCTGGCCACCGCCGAGTCGGTTCCCTTCGGACAGCCCCGCCGGTCCGGCTGCGACACCTGTGGTACGCCGATCGGCCCGCACGGTCCACTCCGGGCGCTCTCCCCGCTGGCCCGCTGCGCCGGCTGCCGGTCCCGGCTCGGCCCGGCCCCGCTGGCCGTGGAGGTGTTGCTGCTCCTCGTGGTGGCGGCCCTGGTGGCGGCGAGACGGCCGGTGTCGGAGACCATCGCGTTCGCGTGGTTCGCGGGCTGCGCCGTACCCCTGTTCTTCGTCGACCTGGCCGTGCACCGCCTCCCGGACCGGCTCACGTACCCCGCCGCGGCCGGCACGCTGGCCCTGCTCGGCCTCGCGGTGCTCCGGGACGGCGGGGCCGCGGACTGGTGGCGGGCGCTGCTCGCCGGGGTCGGTGTGGCCGGGGTGCTGGCCCTGACCACCGTGCTGTTCGGGCAGCGCGGGTTCGGGCTCGGCGACGCGAAGCTGGCGCTGAGCGCGGTGGCGGTGCTCGGCTGGCTCGGCTGGCCGGCGGTGGCGTCCGGGTTGGCCCTGGCCTTCGTCGGTTCGGGGCTCTGCGCACTGGTGTTGCTCGCCGCGCGGCGCGTCGGCTGGCGGGACCACCTGCCGTTCGGCCCGTTTCTGATCCTCGGCACCTTCGGCGGGCTCGTCCTCGCGCACGCCTGAGCCCACCCTGGTCGCCGCCGGGCCGGTGCCGGGTTCCGGCGTACGTCAGGAAATGGCGGCGGCGGCCGGTTCGCGAACCAAACAGGAAATGAGAGTGAATCACGTTGTCCTGTTCCGTACAGTCCACCGTCGACGAACGTGATATCGGGACAAGTACGACGTGGACCAGTGGTGACGGGGTCGCGAAGAATGTCATTCGCCGGTACGGTACGGCGGGTCGTCCCACTCCTCGCACCATCGGGGGCACGATGATTCTGGGTACCCGGCACGCCTGGACGCGTACCGCCGCCGGCATTGTCGCGGCACTGGCCGCCGTCGCGACGATCGCCACCGGCGGCGTCGCCCACGCCGACGATTCCGGTGATCTGGAACTGACCCTTTCCGCACCGCGGATCGCGCTCGGCGAACCATTCCGGGACTTCCGCGTCACGGTGACGAACAGAGGGCCGGGCCCGGCCCGTGGGTGGCACGTCGAGTACGACCTCGGTGGCCTCGACGACGAGGTGGTGACGGTCGAGGGCCGGTTCGGGCCCGGGTGCCGACGCCGGGGCGAGCGACTCGTCTGCGCCCAACCCGCGACGCTGGGTCCGGGGCACAGCCGGCGCGAGCCCCTGCCGTTCACCCTCGCGCCGGTCGGAGGCCGGCACGGTCCGGCGGGCTCGATCGGGGTCGCCATCGTCTCGCGCGGTGATCCGGCCCCGGCGAACAACACGGCGAGCGTCGGGGTCGAGGTGCCGGCGGTCGGGGTCGACCTGGTGGTTCGCGCCGACGACGTCCGTCGGGTGACCGAGGACGGGGAACCGACCAACGAGCCGGTGCCGCCGGGCGAAGCGAGCGTGGTCACCGGGATGATCGGCAACCTCGGTGACACCGTCGCAGTGGGCCTGCGGGTCCGGGTCACGCTACCCCGGTACGTCACCTTCGCCGAGGTCGAGCCCGGCTGTGTCTACACGGCTGACAACCGGACCGCCACCTGTGACTACCACCAGCTCGCGCTGGTCCCGATCGGCCGGGTCGGCGGGGGCGGTCCTTCGGCCGTCGGGGTCTACTTCCCGGTACGGGTCGCCGAGGACGCTCCCGGGCCGATGGTCGCCGAGGGCGGCGAACTGTACGCCGCCGCGCTGGCCACCACGGACGGGCGGGCCACCGCCGGCCGTGCCCGCGGCGGCGGGGCACCGGGGCTCCCACCGAACATCCGGGTGATCTCCACCAGGCAGGTCGAGGACGCCGACCCGACCGACAACACGGACGAGTTCGTGGCCTACCTGGCCGGCCCGCCGGACGGCGGCACCCCCGAACCAGGCACGGGTGCCGGTGTCGGACTGCCGGTGACCGGCGTCCGGGCCGGCCTGGTCGGCGGGCTCGGCACCGGGCTGCTGCTGGTCGGCGGGGTGCTGGTGTTTCTCTCCCGGCGCCGCGCGACGCCGACGCGGCCGGGCGGGAGGAGGCCGGTCGGCTGACCCGGCACCGGCGCGGTTCGCGGACCCGGACGGGCCACGGAGGGCCGACGCCACCGTGCGCAAGGCGGTGTGTGAACGCCGGACCGGGTCAGGGCGTGTCGAGTCGGTGGGTGAGCGCGGTGTGCCGGCGCCCGGTGCCGGCGGTCCGGACGGCGATGGCCAGCGCCTTGCGCGAGCCGACCAGCACCACCAGTTTCCGGGCCCGGGTCACCGCCGTGTAGAGCAGGTTCCGCTGCAGCATGGTGTAGGAACTCATGGTCACCGGCACGACCACCGCGGGGTACTCGCTGCCCTGCGACCGGTGCACCGTGATGGCGTACGCGTGCTGCAGCTCGTCGAGCTCGTCGAAGTCGTACTCGATCTCCTCGTTCTCGTCCGTGCGGACGGTGAGCTGGCGCTGCTCGATCGACAGCCCGGTCACCACCCCGACCGTGCCGTTGAACACCCCTGCCGCGCCCTTGTCGTAGTTGTTCCGGATCTGGATCACCTTGTCGCCGACCCGGAAGACCCGGGCGCCGTGCCGTCGCTCCGGCTGCCCCTCCCGGTACGGGGCGAGCTCCTGCTGCAACGCGACGTTCAGGTTGCCGGCGCCGGCCGGCCCCCGGTGCATCGGGGTCAGCACCTGGATGTCCCGGGGGTGCAGGCCGAAGCGTCGGGGGATCCGGCGGGCGACGAGGTCGACCACCAGTTCGGCGGCGGCCTCCGGTTCGTCGACCGGGAAGAGGAAGAAGTCGGGGTACCTGCCGAGAATCGGTGCCTGCCCGGCGTTGATCCGGTGCGCGTTCATCACCACCCCGGACTCCTGCGCCTGGCGGAAGACCTTCGTCAGCCGTACCCGGGGAACCGCCTCGGCGGCGAGGACGTCCCGCAGCACCTCGCCGGCGCCGACCGAGGGAAGCTGGTCGACGTCGCCGACCAGCAGCAGGTGCGCCCCGGGCGGCACGGCCTTGACCAGCTTGTTCGCCAGGATCAGGTCCAGCATGGAGGCCTCGTCGACGACGATCAGGTCCGCGTCGATCGGGTTGTCCCGGTCGTGGGTCGGGTCGCCGCCGGGGCGCAGCTGCAGCAGCCGGTGCACGGTGGCGGCCGGGTGACCGGTCAGCTCGGTCAGCCGTTTGGCGGCCCGGCCGGTCGGCGCGGCAAGCACGATCTTCGCCTTCTTCGCGGCGGCGAGCTGGATGATCGAGGAGACGGTGAACGACTTGCCGCAGCCCGGGCCGCCGGTCAGCACCGCGACCTTCGAGGTGAGTGCGAGCCGTACCGCGGTCTCCTGTTCCGGTGCCAGCTCGGCCCCGGTCCGGGCGCGCAGCCAGGCCAGCGCCCGGTCCCAGTCGACACCGGCGAACGCCGGCATCCGGTCGGCGGAGGTCCGCAGCAGCCGCAGCAGGCTGTTCGCCAGCGCGGTCTCGGCCCGGTGGAACGGCACCAGGTAGACGGCGGGAATCGTGCCGCCGTCGACGGTCGGGTTCGGCACCGCCTCCCGGACCACGCCCTCGTCGGCGGCCAGCTCGTCGAGGCACCGGCGGACCAACTCCGGCGGCACCCCGAGGATCTCGGCGGCGTCCGTGACCAGGTTGGGCTCGGGCAGGTAGCAGTGTCCGGCGTCGGCGGCCTCGGAGAGGGTGTACTGGATGCCGGCCCTGACCCGTTGCGGGCTGTCATGTGGGATGCCGACACCCCGGGCGATGGTGTCCGCGGTCTTGAAGCCGATACCCCAGACGTCGGCGGCGAGGCGGTACGGCTCGTTGCGTACCACCGAGATCGAGGCGTCGCCGTACTTCTTGTAGATCCGCACGGCGAGCGAGGTGGAGACGCCGACACCCTGGAGGAAGACCATCACCTCCTTGATGGACCGCTGCTCCGCCCAGGCGGTGATGATCATCTCCGTGCGCTTCGGGCCGAGCCCGGGGACCTCCACCAGCCGGCCGGGCTCCTCCTCGATGATCCGCAGGGTGTCGACGCCGAAGTGGTCGACGATCCGGGTCGCCATCTTCGGCCCGATGCCCCTGATCAGCCCGGAGCCGAGGTACCGTTCGATGCCCTGGACCGTCGCCGGCAGCACCGTCGTGTACGACTCGACCTCGAACTGCCGGCCGTACTTCGGGTGCGAGCCCCAGCGCCCGACCAGCCGTACGCTCTCCCCGGGCTGGACGCCGAGCAGCGAGCCGACGACGGTGATCAGGTCGGTGCCGCTGTGCTCGGTGGCGCACCGTGCGATGGTGTAGCCGGTCTCCTCGTTGGCGTAGGTGATCCTCTCCAGCACCGCTTCCAGAACCACCGTGCCGGGGCGGCGTCCGGCGGCGGGGGCCTTCGCCTGGGTCGCGGTCACCCGAGCATCATGCAGCACGCCGATCGCGGTACGCCCGCCTGCCACGGTTGTCCCGTCGGTCCCGCCGGTCGCGACCTGTGCGAACCGGCTCCGCACCCGCCGGGGGCCGACCTAGCGTGGGGCCATGGACGATGCCGACAGCGCCACCCAGACGGCGGTGGTGGTCGACGGTGAGCTGTACGAACTGCTGGTCATGCTCGCCGACTACCGCAACCAGAGCGTGATGGAGGCCCTGACGGAGCTGGTCGAGGCCGAGTTCGAACGGATCGAACCGGGGCTGCTGGAGGACCTGCGCGGGCACGGCGCGGCGATCAAGCGCCTGTACGCCGCGACCGGTCGTCCGGTGCCGGCCGCGTTCCGCCGGGCGGTCCGCCCGGAGTTCGGCCGGGAGGCCCTGCTCCGCGAACTCGGCGAGACCGGCGAACTGTACCGGCTCTGAGCCGGGCTGCCCGCGTCCGCGTCCGGACCTGGTGCCCCGGTGGTCGCCTCTGATGCCGCCTGTTCCCGTGAACCCGCGTCGGGCGGTCGATCAGACGTCGATCTGGGTGAGGAAGATCCGGTACCGGGTCTTGACGATGTCGGCGGCCTCGGCGCAGATCTCCTGTGCCTCCGCCGCCAGTGGCGGCGGGGGTTGTGGCGCGTCGCTGAGGCCGTAGCAGGGGATCGGGTCACGCAACCGCTCCAGGTCCTTCCGCAGCTCGGCGGCGGTGGCGAGGATCGGGCCGTAGAGCAGTGTGGCGTGTTCCGGTTGCGACGCCCGCAGCCGCCGTACGGTCTCGTTGACGACCTTGCCGGCGGTGGTGAGTTCCCGGCCGCAGGCGCGGTTGGTCAGCGGGGTGCTCCGGGTGCACCTGCCCAGGTCGGGTGCGGAGTGCATGGCGATCGCGGCCCGGAGGGCGGCCTGCTTCTCCCGGGTCAGCGGTGACGTCTCCGGCGGCGCCGTGCTCGACGGGGTTGGCCCGGCCGGAGTCGCCGCCGGCGTGGCGTCGGCGCCGGTCGCCGACAGCGTGGCCGACGACACCGCCGGCGACGGCGCGGTGCCGGACGACCCGTCGGTGCCGCAGCCCACGAGCAGCGCCCCGGTGATCGTGACCAGCAGTGGATATCGAATCTGCCGCATACCGCCGACCCTAGACTTTTCGGTCAAGCCGCCACGATCTGCGGCGCCGGCGTCCTCCGGGTTCGGCGGGCCCGCCGCCGTGCCGCGCGGTCCCCGACACGGCGGCGGGCCGGCCCGCGACGTTCGCGGTCTCGCGGACCGGCCCGCCGACCTGGACCCCGTCAGCTACGAGGCGCTGCAGGTCAGGGTCGGGGTCGCGGCGGTCCCGTTGGCGACGAACCCGAAGGTCGTCGACCCGTTGGGTCCGATCGACCCGTTGTAGGAGACGTTCCGGACGGTGTAGCTCGGTCCGCTACCGGACAGCGTGCCGTTCCACAGCTGGGTGATGCTGACCCCGCCCGGGAACGTCATGCCGACGGTCCACCCGGTGATCGCGGCGGTACCCGCCCGCACGACGACCTCGCCCTGGAAGCCACCCGGCCAGGAGTTGATCAGCTGGTAGCTGGCGGAGCACCCGCCGGTGACCGGCGGCGTGGTCGGTGGCGTCGTCGGCGGGGTGGTGGGTGGCGTCGTGGGTGGTGTTGTCGGTGGCGTCGTGGGTGGGGTGGTCGGTGGCGTGGTGGGCGGCGTCGTCGGTGGCGTGGTCGGTGCGCCGGTGATGCCGAAGAACTCGATGGCGACCGCGGCCATCCCGCCGGACGGCAGGCTGTGCCCGGCGCCCTGGATGCTGTACGCCTCGACCTGCACCGTGCCGGACGCGTCGGCGTAGCGGCGGCGGTTCCAGCCGGGCTGCGGGGTGTCCGTGGACGTGGGCGTCTGGCTGAGGCCGAACACGTTGGTCCACTGCTCGATCGTCTCCTGCAGCAACTGGTACGGCACGAGGAAGTCGTTGGTGCCGTGCCACAGCTGCACCCGCGGCCGTGGGCCGGTGTAGCCGGGGTACGCCTGCCGGACCGCGTCGCCCCACTCCTGCGGCGTCCGGTCCATGCTTCCGCTGGTGCACCGGCTGCTACCCGGCGGATAGTCGGCCGCGTTGGCGAAGCAGTTGAAGGGGACGCCCATGAAGGCGGCACCCGCCCGGAACACGTCCGGGTAGAGGGCGAGCATGTGGTTGGTCATCATGCCGCCGGACGAACTCCCCGTGATGTAGACCCGGTTCGGGTCACCGCCGTACGTCCGCTGGACGTAGGTCACCATCGAGATGATGGAGACCGGGTCGCTCCCGCCACCCCGGCGCTTCGACGCTTCCGACCAGGTGTCGAAGCAGTTGCCGAACCCGGCCTGCTGGGTCGCGGTGGGGTAGATGACGATGAAGCCGTACCGGTCGGCCAGCGAGGCGAACTCGCTGCCGGAGTAGAAGCCGGGACCGGAGCCACCGCAGCCGTGCATGGCGACCACGATCGGTGGGTTGGCCGGGCGGTTGTCGGGTACGTAGACGTGCATCCGCATCCCGCCCGGGTTGTTACCGAAGGCGGTGACCTCGACCAGCGAGGCCGCGGAGGCTGGTCTGGTGAGGCCCGGTACCACCAGGACCAGGCCGGTGACCGCGAGGAACGCGGCCAGGCCGACCATGAGTCTTCGAATCTGTTCCACTGGTTGTCACTCCTCGGTGGTGTGTGGAGCGCGGTGTGTCGCCGCCCACCGGTTCCCCGGAGGCGGTCGCCTGGTCGTGATCAGATCCGGCTCGCCGGCCTGGCCGGCCGTGACGTCGGCCTCTCCATGTCGCCCCGGTCTGCGTCACGACGGCCGGGGCCGCGTGGACAGCCGCCGACGGGCCGGGGGCGGCGGCGTGTGACGTGCCCGTGTGGCTTGCCGGATGGCCCCTGCCCGGATGGGGCCGGCCGGGCTGCCGGTCGGTTCTGCCGACTCCCGCCACGCCAAACGTGTGACATATAGCGTGCCTCCGGTCGCACAAACTGTCAATCGATGTATGGCGATGAATGGGTGCGGGGTGGACGAGTCGGGAACAGCCCCGACGTACCGGGAAGGCGTGCTGAGCGGGGCAGGGCCTGGCGGGGTGACTGGGATAATCGGCCGGCGCCGTCACGACCGGTGTTCACCCCGATCTGCGTCGGAGCGTCCTGTGGTCAGCCCGTTCGACATCGAGGAGATCTTTCCGGACGTCGGCACCGTCCGGCTGCCCCGCAGACAGGCGCACAGCTCGCCGCAGAGCCTGGCCGTGACGCTGCTCGCCGACTACACCCTGCCGGCCCGTGCCTGGCTGCCGTCCGCCGCCATCGTGGCGCTGCTTGCCGAATCCGGCGTCACCACCGCGAGCGGTCGTACCGCCATCAGCCGACTGACCCGACGGGCGGTGCTCGAGAGCAGCCGGCACGGGCGGCGTAGCTCGTACCGTCTGACCCAGCCCGCCGCGGACAACCTCGCGCGGGGCGGGCGCTGGATCGCGCGGTTCGGCGCGGATGTCGAGTCCTGGGACGGCTGGTGGACCCTGATCGCGTTCTCGCTGCCCCAGGAGGCGACCGCGGAACGCCGTGCCCTGCGCGGGCAACTTCGCTGGCTGGGCTACGCGCCGCTGTACGACGGGCTGTGGGTGTCGCCGCACCCTCTGGAGGAGAAGGTCGCGACAGAGCTGTCGAAGGTCGCGGTCGGCACCATGAGCGTGTTCCGGGCACGGCACGTGGAGATCGAGGCCATCGCCGACCAGAGGCCGATCGAGGCCTGGGACACGGCCGCGCTCGCCCGGCGGTACGACTCCTTCATCCGACGCTGGAGTGCCCTGCTGCCGGGCGTCGCGGCGGGGACGGTCACCGGCGCGGCGGCGGTGCGGGCGCGGACCGAGGTCATGGACGCCTACCGGCGGTTCCCGGTCCTGGACCCGCTGCTGCCGAGCGAGCTGATGCCGGCGGACTGGCCCCGACAGGCCGCCCGTGACGTCTTCGTCGCGGTGTACGACGGCCTCGCCGAGCCCGCCGAGGAGCACGTGCGGGCCGTCGCCGCCCGGTACGACGCCGGACGGTTGTCCGACATCAGGGCACACACGACCACCGAGATGCGTGACCTGCTGACCGGGCGCGGGTGGCCGCCGACCTCCTAGCCGGCTGTCCGGTGGTTCCCGGACGTGGCGTCCGGTGCCGAGGACCACGCCCCCGCACCGTCGGGACAGGTTGACGTCGGGATCGCGCTCGCGGGATCGGCGTCGGCTGCGGCCGGTGCCGGGGCGGCGGACCGAAGCGGTGCGGGGCGGTGCGGGGCGGACCGCGCGTCGTACCCGGCCCGTGGCGGGCGGGCGACGGCACCGCGAATCCAGGGGCGGTCGATTCGGAAGCGCCGCCTACCGGCGGCTTCGGCGGATGGCCGGCAACGGCCGGGCAGCCGATTCCGCATCACAAAAACATCGCTCATCATGAATGTCTGGCGTTGGATCGACCGACGTCGACAGTCGAAAGTGCGGAACCATGGTGTACGACCGTCCGTCCCGGAGTCCCCGTTGGGGGGTCCGCGGTCTGCTCCTCTCCGTCCTGACGGGCGTCCTGGTCGCCGTGGGTGCCGTCCCGGCGTACGCCGACACCGACACCGAACCGCCGAGCGTCCCCGGCCCGATCACCGTCGCCGAGATCACCACCAGCACGGTCCTGCTCACCTGGGAACCCTCCACCGACAACGTGGGTGTGGACCGGTACGAGGTGACGGTGACCTTCACCGACATCCTGTCGGTGTACCAGACGACGACGAACAGCATCCGTCTCACCGGGCTGCGACCGTCCCGGCTGTACCTGTTCTCGGTTCGGGCGCGGGACGCGGCCGGCAACGGGTCGCCCTCGAGCGAGACACTGCGCCTGGTCATGCCGCCCGGTGACGACGAGCCGCCGACCACCCCGACCGGGTTGCGGGTGACCGGGGTGACGGAAACCACGGTGGACCTGGCGTGGAACCCCTCCACCGACAACGTCCAGCTCGCCCTCTACGAGGTTCTCTCGATCACCCCGGGCGAGGACACCGTGGTGGCGAGGGTCTGGCTGCTGCCGCCCTGGTCTCCCCGTACCTCGGTGCAGGTGAGCGGGTTGACCCCCGGTACGACGTACACCTTCGCCGTGCGAACCCGTGACGAGGCCGGCAACTACTCGGCCCCGTCGGCGCCGGTGACGGTGACCACCGGGGCGGTCGCGGCCTGCGCGGTCGACCACCGGGTCCTGTCACAGTGGAACACCGGTACGCAGGTCGAGTTGACCGTGCGCAACACCGGGCCGGAGCCCATCGACGGCTGGACGCTGTCCTGGGCCACCCCGGGCGACAGCGAGCTGGTCGCCGTCTGGGGTGCCGAGCTGGTCGAGCAGCTCGACGGGGTGGTGACGGTCCGCAACCCCGCCTACGACCCGGTGATCCTGCCGGACGAGACGCACGTCATCGGATACCTGGCCAACGCTCCCGGCTACGCACCGACCGGGTTCGTGCTGAACGGCGTCTCCTGCCTGAGCAACTGAACCGTCGAAGGCCGGCCGATCGTGTGACGACGCCGGCCGGGGAGGGCGCGCCGGAGTGGGCGCGTCCTCCCCGGCCGGCACGACGCGCGCGGCGCGTCCACCGACCGGTCCGCCCTCCCGACCCGGTGCCCGGGGAACGCGCATCCCACCCGCCCCGCCCACCGGCCCGGCCGCGCTCGTGACCACCTTGACCTCAAGTTTGGTCGAGGTTCTAGGGTCGGTGCCCGCCGGCACGGTTGCCGGCGGTTCGCGCCGGAGAGGTCGGCGCCGATCACGCGGCCGGGCGAGGGGGCGACGCGATGAGCATGGAAGTGACCGCGTGGCATTCGATGTACCGGATGGCCCACGCCCAGCAGGACAGGCGGCCGTTCTCCATGGCCACGCTCCGCCGGATCGGGGGCTTCGCCCGGCCGCACCGCCGGCTGCTCGGGGGTTACCTGCTGCTCGGCGTCGTGCTCGCGGTGCTGGCCGTCGGCACCCCGGTGCTGGCCGGCCGGGTGGTCGACACCATCGTCGGTGGTGGCGACCCCGCCCTGGTGGTCCGACTCGCCGTCCTGATCGCGTTGCTGGCGGTGGTCGAGGCCGGGCTCGGGCTGCTCAACCGGTGGCTGTCGGCGCGCATCGGCGAGGGGCTGATCCTCGACCTGCGGACCGCCGTCTTCGACCACGTGCAGCGGATGCCGGTGGCCTTCTTCACCCGTACCCGCACCGGTGCCCTGGTGAGCCGACTCAACAGCGACGTCGTCGGTGCCCAGCGGGCGTTCAGCGACACCCTCTCCGGAGTGGTCGGCAACCTGGTCACCCTGCTGCTCACCCTGGTGGTGATGCTCGGCATCTCCTGGCGGATCACCCTGCTCGCCCTGGTGCTGCTACCGGTCTTCGTGCTGCCGGCGCGACGGATGGGCAGCCGGCTGGCCCGGCTGCAACGCGAGGCGGCGCACCACAACGCGACGATGAACACCCAGATGACCGAGCGGTTCTCCGCGCCCGGGGCCACGCTGGTGAAGCTCTTCGGACGCCCGGCCCACGAGTCGGCCGAGTTCGCCCTCCGCGCCGGCCGGGTTCGGGACATCGGGGTACGAACCGCCATGGTCCAGACGGTCTTCGTCACCGCGCTCACCCTGGTCTCGGCGCTGGCTCTCGCCCTCGTGTACGGCTTCGGCGGCTTCTACGCCCTGCGTGGCGAGCTGGAACCGGGTGGCGTCGTCGCGCTCGCCCTGCTGCTCACCCGCCTCTACGCCCCGCTCACCGCGTTGGCCAGCGCCCGGGTCGAGGTGATGAGCGCCATGGTCAGTTTCGAGCGGGTCTTCGAGGTGCTCGACCTGAAGCCGCTGATCACCGAGAGACCGGACGCCCGCCCGGTGCCGGCGGGACCGGTCTCGATCGAGCTGGCCGGGGTCCGGTTCAGCTACCCGTCCGCGGACCGGGTCTCGCTCGCCTCGCTGGAGGAGGTGGCGGTGTTGGACACCCGGGGCGGAACCGAGGTGCTGCACGACGTGTCGTTCCGGGTCGAGCCGGGGCAACTCGTGGCGCTGGTCGGCTCCTCGGGCGCCGGCAAGTCGACGATCGCGCAACTCGTACCCCGGCTCTACGACGTCGACGCGGGTGCGGTCCGGCTCTCCGGCGTCGACGTACGGGACCTGACCGCCGACTCGATCCGCCAGACCGTCGGGCTGGTCACCCAGGACGGCCACCTCTTCCACGACACCATCCGGGCCAACCTGCTGCTCGCCCGGCCGGAGGCGACCGACGCCGAGATCTGGGGCGCGCTGCGCCGGGCCCGGATCGACGACCTGGTCGCGGCGCTGCCGGACGGGCTGGACACCGTGGTCGGCGAACGTGGCTACCGGCTCTCCGGTGGGGAACGTCAACGTCTGACCATCGCCCGGCTGCTGCTCGCCCAGCCCCGCGTGGTGATCCTCGACGAGGCGACCGCCCACCTCGACTCGACCTCCGAGGCGGCGGTGCAGGCGGCGCTGGCCGAGGCGCTGGCCGACCGGACCGCGCTGGTGATCGCGCACCGGCTCTCGACCGTGCGGGCCGCCGACCAGATCCTCGTGATCGAGGACGGGCGGGTGGTCGAACGCGGTACCCACGACGAACTGCTCGCCGCCGGGGGCCGGTACGCCGAGCTGTACCGAACCCAGTTCGACGGGCGCGACCCGGAGCGGCCGGAGCGCCGCGAACTGGTGCGGAGCGGAGCACCGGGCGGCGGGTCGGGCTGACGCCCGAGGTGACGGCCGATACGCCGGCCGCCGGCGCAGGACGTGGCGGCTCGCGGGCCGGCGGTCGCAGAATTGTGGCCGTGACAAGCCAGCCTCTCCGTCCCGTGCAGCCTGAGCAGTCACTCTCCGGGTCGGTCCCCGCCCAGCCCACGCCTCCGGAAACGTCTCCGCCGCCGGAGCCGCAGGTCCAGCCGGAGGAGGCGCCGGCGTCGCCGGTGCCGACCCCGGCCGCCTCCTCGCCTCCGCCGCCGGCCGCCGCACCGGCGGTGTCGACGTCGTCGGAGCAGACCGGGGAGACGCAGACCAGGGAGACGTCGGGTGACGACGCCCGGTCGGCGAAACCGGACGACAGGGATGCGCACCAGACGAAGGTCCGGATAGACACGCCCGGGGCGACGATCGAGATCGAGGCGAACGAGCCGCTCGCCGAGGTCGTGGCGACCGCGCTGCGGCTGTTCCACGAGGCCGGCGGGTGGCCACAGGTGCCGTACCGTTCGGCCGGGTTCGTCCAGGCCGAACGGCGCGACACCCTTCCGGTGCAGCCCAGTTCGATGCCGTACGGCCCGGGGGCGTACCCGGTGCAGATGCCGTAGCCGGAGGGATCGCGCCCGGCCGCCGCATCGTCCCCGTTCCCGCCCGGCGCGGGGGTCGCGGCGACCACGGTACGGGGCCGGTGACGCCAGGGGCGGGTCGGGCGTCGTCGCCGGCGGTACGCCGGGGTCGGGCCCGCCCCGGGGCGACGCCACCGGCCGCCGGGGGACACCGGAGGCGACCCGTGGTGCGGCCCCGGCTCCCCCGCCGTCCGTCCCGTTCCGGGGCGTTCGTCGGGATTCTCGGGAGTGTGGCCGCACCCGGATCGGCGCCGGTCAACCGACCGGCGTCGGCGTGCTCTGCCGGGCCACCGGTCGGGGCTGGAGCAGGAACACCTTCGGGGCCACCCGTTCCATCGCGCCGTCCCGGCCCACGACCAGGCCGGCGGCGAAGTCGACGAGGTGAAGGGCCTCCTCGTTGCTCAGGCCCGTCAGATCCATGACCACGGGGTAGCCCTGGCAGAAGTAGTGCCCGACGTAGCACACCTCGCTGTAGTTGCGTGGCCGTACCGTCTTGACCATGGGGGTCAGTCTGCTCCAGGCACTGTCGGACTTCCGACACCCCCCGGTGTTTCCACCCGCGGGTGGTGGCGCGACAATCCTCGATTCAGCTTCGCGCGGCCCCCGGTGGCCCGTCACCCGCCACCGGCCAGCAGACGCCGCTTGTCGGGCTTGCCGGAGGGCGCGACGGGCACCTCGGTGATCACGGTGACGACCCGGGGAACGCTCGCCTCGCCGAGCCGCCGCCGGACCAGCGCCCGCAGTGCGTCCGGATCGGGACGGCGGTCCCCGGCGGGGACGACGAAGGCGTGTACCGCCTCGCCGGTCTCCTCGTCCGGTGCGGCCACGACGTACGCCTCGGCCACGTCGGGATGGGTGGCGAGGGTACGTTCGATCGGCCCCGCGTACACGAGGTTGGCGTTCACGATGACGACGTCCCGGGTCCGGCCCAGCAGGTGCAGGTACCCGTCGGCGTCGACGCGGGCGAGGTCGCGGGTGCGCACCCAACCGTCCACGAAGACCTCGGCGGTCTCCGCCGGCTCCGCCCAGTAGCCGCACGCCTGGGCCGGGGTACGCACGAACAGCTCGCCCGCGGTGCCGGCCGGCACCGGTCGGCCGTCGGTGTCGCGAACCTGCACCCGGACGGCTGCCGGCGGACGGCCCACCGAGGCGACAACGGCCGGCGGGGGGTCGGTGGCGGCGTGGTCGGCGAGGGCGGCGCTCAGCTCCGCCGGGGTCACCATCGAGATCATGCCGGTCTCGGTCTGGCCGTAGCCGTGGTAGACGACCGGGCCGAGCACCGCGATCGCCTCGGCGAGCCGGGCCGGGTCGAGCGGGGAGCCCGAGACCAGCAGGGCGCGCAGCGCGCTGAGGTCGACCGGGTCGGCACGCTGGAGGGCCACCAGCTTCGCCAGCCGGGGTACGGTGATCACGCTCGCGGTGGCCCGGTGCCGGGCCAGGGCGGCGGGGAGGAAGGGTTCCGGACCCCGGGGCGGCTCGGCGACGACCATGGTGCCGCCGGCGGCCAGGGTGAGGATGCCGTACTCGATCATGACCTGGCTGCTCAGCGAGCCGAAGACCAGGTACCGGTCGAGCTTGCCGGCGAGGTCGCGGATCGCCGGGGGCCAGCGGTCCGGGTACGGCGTCCAGGCGCGCCCCAGCGCGGCGTAGGTCTGCAGGCAGCCCTTCGGATCGCCGGTGCTGCCACTGGTGTAGATGACCCGGGCGATGTCGTCCGGGCGTCCCGCCGGGGTCGGCGGGCTGGCGGGCGCCGGGGTCGCGGTGAGGTCGGGTGCGCCGTCGACCGGGCCGACCGCCAGCAGCCGGAGGCCGGCCGCCGCCGACCGTAGCCGCGGGGTCGCGGTCGAGGCGTCGACGAGCACCGCCGCGATCTGCTGACCGAGGATGTGCCGGAGCTGGCCGGAGGTGAGCCCGGGGCGTACCCCGGCGACCCGGGCGCCCACCACCTGCGCGGCGATGGTGGCGGCGAACGCCTCCGGCGTCACCCCGAGGACCAGGGCCACCCCGTCGCCGGGGCCGACGCCGGCCTCACGCAGCCCGACGGCGAGCCGGCCGATCAGGTCGAGCATCTCGTCCGCGTCGACGGTCCGCGGCCCGTGCTCGAAGACGGGCCGGTCCCGGCCGGCGGCGAGCAGGTCGAGGATCACCTGCGGGTAGACCCCCTCGGTGCCGGACGCGGGGTTCCGCGGCGTCCGGAACGGGTGGGGCGGTGCCGCGGCCCGGAGACGGTCCGTCCCCGGTGGCCGCGGTGACTCACTCACCGTCATCGGCCAACCGTTCCTTCACGAACACCGCCAGCGGTTGCTGGTGGACGGTGGGCAGGTTCCACTGGTTCTCGAGGTTCTCCGCCATGTGGTGTACCGCGACCACCCTCCCGTCCCGGTAGTGGCGGACGACCGGGTGCAGGTAGCTGGCGTCGTGCGCCGCCTGTGCGTCGTTCTCCCGGGGCCGGGGCACCGTGATGTCGAACGGGTCCACCGCGTCGTGGTGGGCGCCGTACTCCAGCGTGGTGACGAGCGCGGAGCCGGCGCCGAGCCCGCCGTCGGCGACGTACGCCACCGGCACCTCCTCGAGGTAGGCGGCGGTGCCGCCGCGGAGCACCACCACGTCGCCGAGCACGCCGAACTGCTGCCACAGGGCCGAGGAGCGGTTGACCCGGGCGACGATGGCGTCGGCGATCGCGTCCGGGGTCGCGTCGACCGGGGTGAACGGCCACCCGACCCCGTGGTAGCGGGCGTTGAGGATGCGGTGCAGCGCCCGGACGCCGTACCGGAAGCCGTGGATGAATCCGCTGGTCGACTTCTTGAAGTCGCGCTGCTGGGTGAGCGTGCCGGCGAAGTACAGGTCGGGGACGGTGGTGGACTCGTACGCCGAGGTCAGCTCGGGGAACCGGTCGTTGATCACCAGGCGTGGCCGGCACGTGTCGTCGAAGATCGACGCGTCGAAGCGGAACCCGGTGCAGACGATCACCCGGTCGTAGTCGATCTCCCGGATCGCCTCGACCGTGCGGGCGTACCGGAACCTGACCCGGTAACCGCCGTCGGGACGGCGCTCGATGGCCTCGACCGTGCCGTCGAGCACGGCGTTCTGCGACTTGAGCTGGTAGGTGTCGAGGAAGTTGTTGTTCACCGCCCGCAGGTGGCCGACGTAGTGCGACTGCCAGGCGAACCGGATCGAGTGCGGGCCGGCGACGTGGATGACCGCGGCCGTCTCGATCAGGTTGTCGGCGGTCTCGAACCCGGAGTTGCCCTTGCCGATGATCATGACGCGCTGGTCGGTGAAGTCGTCGGGGTCGACGCTGACCGTGTCGTACCGCTCGGCGTGCTCGATCCCGGGAATCGGCGGCACGTAGAGCTGGGAGACACCGGTCGCCACCACCAGCCGGCGGGCACGCCAGGTCCGGCCGTCGGCGGCGACGACGGTGAACCCGTCGGCGTCGCGGCCGACCCGGACCACCCGGGTCTGGTAGGTCACCCGGACCCCGGTCGCCGCGGCGAAGTCGGCGAGGTAGCGCCGCAGGTCGTCGGCGTCCGGGAAGTAGCGGCGGCTGTACCGGCCGAAGCGGAGGTTCGGATCGTCGCTGAGCAGCGAGTTCCAGTCCATCCGCAGGTTGAACTCGGGGTCGGTGGATCCGGTGTGGACCTTGTTGATGGAGATCAGCCTGCGGTGCCGCGGGAAGGTGGCGAAGAAGGTGCCCGGCCCGCTGCCGGCCTCCAGCACGACGTAGTCGTGGCCGTCGCGTTCCAGCAGGGCGGCGAGTTGCAGACCAGCCGGCCCCGCCCCGATGATCACGTAATCGTGCCTGGTCGGGCGTTCGTGCGTCATGCGCCCGGACGGTAGCGGTCGGTCATCAGAGATTACTCAGACCGTTCTGATATTTCCCGGCTACGGTCGGCCCGGTGACCACCCAGACCGGGACCGCCACCGTCCACACCGTCGACCTGACCCACCCGCTGCGGCCGTCGGACCTGCGTCGGGCCGCGGCACCACTGCACGTCGCGGTCACCGACGAGGTCCGCGACCGGGTACGCCGTTCCCGTGACCACCTGCGGGCCGTCCTCGACGCCGACGACCGCCCGGTGTACGGCGCCACCACCGGCTTCGGGGCGCTCGTCGGCTTCGCCGGCCGGGACGACGACGCCGACCAGTGCGACAACACCCTCGCCCACCTCGGGGCGGGCCAGGGTCCGCAGCTCGACCCGGCCGTGGTGCGGGCCACGATGCTGGTCCGGACCTGGTCGCTCGCCCAGGGAGCCTCCGGGGTCTCCGTCCGGGTCGTCGAGGGCCTGGCCGCGATGCTGGGTACGACGTTCGTGCCGGCGATGCCACGGCTCGGTTCGGTCGGGGCCAGCGGCGACCTGATCCCACTCGCCTACGCCGCGCAGTCCCTGCGTGGCCGGGGCTGGGCCTACCTGGACGGGAGGCGGATGCCGGCGTCCGAGGCGCTGGAGAGGGCCGGCCTGGCCCCGCTCGTCCTGGACGGGCGGGACGCCCTGGCACTGGTCAACGGCACGTCGCTGACCACCGCCGCCACCGCGCTCGCCCTGGATGGCGTCCGGGCCGCCCACCGGGCGGCCCAGCTGCTCACCTGTCTCCTCGTCGACCTGCTCGGATGCGACCCCAACCAGTTCCTCCACCCCCGTCTGCTGGCCGCGTACGGCCATCCGGCCGCCGTCGACGTCGCCGCCCGGATGCGCAGGCTGCTCGCCGGCGCGGTGCCCTCCGGCGACCGGCCGCTGCAGGAGGCGTACAGCATCCGCTGTACGCCCCAACTGCTCGGCGCGGCCGAGGAGGCGCTGCGGTACGTCGACGGGGTGGTCGCGGCGGACCTGGGCGGTGTCAGCGACAACCCGCTGTTCTTCCCCGACGACGACCTGGTGCTGCACGGCGGCAACTTCTTCGGCCAGCCGGCGGCCTTCGCCGCCGACGTGCTGGCGCTGGTCGCCGCCCAGCTCGGCAACCTCGTCGAGCGGCAGCTCGACCTGCTGGTCGACCCGGCGCGCAACGGAGGCCTGCCGCCGATGCTGGCGGCGGGGCCCGGGCGCCAGCACGGCCTGCAGGGCGTGCAGCTGGCGGCGACCGCGATCGTCGCCGAGATCCGCCGCGCCGCCACCCCGGCGAGCATGCAGAGCCTGCCGACCAACCTGCACAACCAGGACGTGGTGCCGTTCGGCACCCAGGCGGCGCTGCGTGCCGTGGACCAGGCCGGGCTGCTCCGGCTGCTCTGCGGCACGCTGGCCGTCGGGCTGCGCCAGGCCGGGCACGTCGGCGCACGGACCCCCACCGCCCCGGCCTGTGCCGCCGTGTTCGACCGGCTGGCCGAGGTCGTACCGGCGATCGACCCGGACCGGCCGCTGGACGCGGACGTCGTCCGCGCCGCCGACCTGCTCGACCGGTTGACCGGGCCGATCGCCTGACCCGTCGGGGTGCTCGCCGTGGTGACGGTGGCCGGGCGGGTTCAGCCCCGCCGGTCGTCGAGGAAGGCGAGGGTGACCGCGGCGAACAGTGGTGACACGAAGATGTCGTAGTGGGTGCAGCCGGGCAGGATGGCCAGCGCGTGCCCGCCCCTCGGCCGGCCCTCGCCCATCCAGCCGCCATCCTGTCGGCCGCCGCCGAGCAGCGCGAAGGTCTCGACGAAGTGGCTCGGCGGGGCCATGTCGGCGTCGCCGGCCACGATCAGGGTGGGCACCCGGAGGCCGCGGACCTCCTCGGTCAGGTCGAAGCCCTTCGCCATCGCCGCACCCATCTTGTCCAGCAGCCGGGGGAAGTCCTCGGGGCGCGGCGCGACCTGCTGGTACAGCTGGTACATCGGGGTGTCCTTCATGAACTCGGCGGCGGCCGCGCCCATCTGGCTCTGCTGGGCCCGGATCTCCGGGTAGACGGCGTCCGACCGGATGAACGCCGAGACGGCCACGAGCCGGCCGACCCGGTCCGGGTGTCGCACCGCGACGCGCAGCGCCACCCCGCCGCCGAGCGAGTAACCGACGACGTGCGGCCGGTCCAACCCGAGGTGGTCGATCAGCGCCGCGATGTCGTCGGCCAACAGGTCCGGGTCCAGCGGCCGGTCGACGTCCGCGGTCCGCCCGTGTCCCTGGAAGTCGACGGTGATCACCTGGTGGCGCTCGGCCAGCGTGGGCAGGATCGGACCGAACATGTCGCCGGAGCCGAGCCCGCCGTGCAGCAGGATCAGGGGAGTGCCGGTGCCGTGGGTCTCGTGGTACAGGTTGACGCCGTTGATCTCCGCGTACCGGCCGGTGCCCTGGACAGGGTTGCTCCACTGCGTCACGGTGTTTCGCCCACCTTTCTCGTCCGTGGCTGTCACGTTCGTGGCTGTCACGGGGGTAGACCTCGGAGCCCTCGGAAACTCATCGCGATCCGGCCGGGAGATTTCTCGCGGGCGCCGGTGCCGCGGCCGGCCCGAGCCGTGTCTGACAGGGGGGCCGGGTACGTTGGGCCGGTGCGCGACGTGGCCGTCGTAAATCCTGTTGACCTGCGCCTGGAGGCGTACCGGGGTGAGTTGCTCGGCTACTGCTACCGGATGCTCGGCTCGGCCTTCGAGGCCGAGGACGCCGTCCAGGAAACGATGGTCCGGGCCTGGCGCGGCCTCGACCGGTTCGAGGGCCGGGCGTCGCTGCGGTCGTGGTTGTACCGGATCGCGACCAACGTCTGCCTCACCATGCTGGACGGCGCGCGACGTCGTGCCCGCCCGATGGATCTCGGCCCGGCCGGTGGCGCCCGGTCGGTGCCCGGTGAGCCGCTGCCGGAGGACCGGTGGGTCGGCCCGGTCCCGGACGCGCTGCTCGCCGCCGGCGACCCGGCCGAGGTGGCGGTGGCCCGGGAGTCGATCCGGCTCGCCTTCGTCGCGGCACTCCAGCACCTGCCGGCGCGGCAGCGGGCGGTGCTGATTCTGCGGGACGCGCTCGCCTGGTCCGCCGCCGAGGTGGCCGAACTGCTCGACACGTCGATCGCCTCGGTCAACAGCGCGCTCCAGCGAGCCCGGGCCACGCTGGCCGAGGCCGACCTCGGCGGCGACACCCTGCGCCCGGACGACGCCGACCAGTCCGAGCTGCTGGAACGCTACGTCAGCGCGTTCGAGAGGTACGACATCGCCGCGCTCACCTCGTTGCTGCACGAGGACGTCACGCTGAACATGCCGCCGCTGCCGCTGTGGTTGCGCGGACACGCCGACATCCGCGACTGGATGCTCGGTACCGGCAGCGGATGCCGCGGCTCCCGGCTGGTGCCCACGGTGGCGAACGGGATGCCGGCGTTCGGCCAGTACCGCCCGACCGGGCCGTGGTCGCTGATCGTCCTGGAGATCTCGGACGGCCGGATCCGCGGCATCACCCACTTTCTCGACGTGGCGCGGCTGTTCCCGCTGTTCGGCCTTCCGATGCGGTGCGCGGGCCGTACCGCCCCGCCGGGGCCACCACGCTCGGATCGGTCGACCGGCGAGGGTGGACCGGCTGAACCCGCGGCCGGGCGGTGAGCCCGCAGGACCGGCGCGGCTGCCGCGAGCACGTTCGGCCTGAGTTTTTTCTGAGTTCTGCCCCGTACGGTCTGCCGCGTGACCGCAGAGATGCTCGACTATCTCATCATCGGGGCGGGTCCGGCCGGACTACAGCTCGCGGCGTTCCTCGAGCGGGACGGCCGTCGACGGTACCTGGTGCTGGAGTCCGCGGACGCTCCCGGCGCGTTCTTCACCCGGTTTCCGCGGCACCGTCGGCTGATCTCGATCAACAAGCCGCACACCGGTTCGGACGATCCGGAGCTGAACCTGCGACTGGACTGGAACTCGCTGCTCAGTGACGACCCGGCGCTGCGGTTCACCCGCTACACCGAGCGCTACTTCCCCGATGCCGACGTGATGGTCCGCTACCTGGCGGACTTCGCGGCGGCCACCGGGGTCCGGGTCCGGTACGGCACCCGCGTCACCCGGGTCGCCCGCGCGGCGGACGGGGGGTTCGCGGTCACCGACCAGACCGGCGCCGTCCACCGGGCCCGCCGGGTCGTGGTGGCGACCGGGGTCTCCCAGCCGTACGTCCCGCCGATTCCCGGTGTCGAGCACGCGGAGCTGTACACCGAGATGTCGGTCGATCCCCGGGACTTCGTCGACCAGCGGGTGCTCATCATCGGCAAGGGCAACTCGGCGTTCGAGACCGCCGACAACCTGATGGAGACCACCACCCACATCCACGTGGCGGGGCCGGGCCCGATCCGGATGGCCTGGCGGACCCACTACGTCGGGCACCTGCGGGCGGTGAACAACAACTTCCTCGACACGTACCAGCTCAAGTCCGCGAACGCGATCCTCGACGGGCACGTCCGCGAGATCGCCCGCGACGCGGACGGCTACCGGGTGACCTTCAGTTTCTCCCGAGCCGACGACGTCACCAGGGAGTTGCGCTACGACCGGGTGCTGCTCTGCACCGGATTCCGGTTCGACGCGTCGATCTTCGACGAGGGGTGCCGGCCGGCGCTGACCCTCAACGACCGTTTCCCCGCGCAGACGGCCGAGTGGGAGTCGGTGAACGTCCCGGACCTCTTCTTCGCCGGCACCCTCTCCCAGGAGCGCGACTTCAAGCGCTCGACCAGCGGTTTCATCCACGGCTTCCGGTACGGCGTGCGCGCGTTGCACCGCATCCTCGAACGGCGGTACCACGCCGAGCCGTGGCCGGCGGACAAGCTCGACGCCGCCGCCGAGCCGATCGCCGACGCGATCATCGAGCGGGTGAACCGCAGCTCCGGGCTGTGGCAGCAGTTCGGGGTGCTCGCCGACGTGGTGACGGTGGCCGGGGCGGACGCCCGGTACCACGAGGAGGTGCCGGTCGAGTACGGCACCCGGGTCGGGCTGGCCACGGCGGACCACCCGGTCGAACACGCCTTCTTCGTCACCCTCGAGTACGGCCCCGACCACGACCGGGTCGACCCGTTCGACGTCATGGCGCGCCGGGTCGCCCAGGACTCGGTCGGCCAGGCGCACGACGCCGCGTACCTGCACCCGGTGATCCGGTATCACCGCGACGGCCGGGTGGTCGCGGTCCACCACCTGGCGGAGAACCTGGAGAACCGGTGGAACCGGCCGGACGTGCACCGGGCGCCACTGGTCGCCTTCCTGGACCGCTGCCTCGACGGCGCCGTGGGGTGAGCCGTGCCCCCGGTGGCGGACCAGGTGGGCTCGCACCGCACTCCCACGGCCGGTGCGGGCCCCCTGGTGAACCTCAGCGACCTGCGGATCGAGGCCGAACGACGGCTCGACCCGGCCCACCGGGACTTCTTCGCCGGCGGGGCCGGCGACGAGCGCACCCTGCGGGCCAACGAGACCGCGTTCGACGCGTACCGGATCCTGCCTCGCGTGCTGCGCGGCGGGGGCAGCCCCGACCTGCGGGTCACCCTGTTCGGGGACGAGCTCGCCCTGCCGGTTCTGGTGTCGCCGACCGCCTTCCACCGGCTGGCGCATCCCGACGGGGAGGCCGCCTGTGCCCGCGCGGTCGCGGCCGCGGGGACCGTGATGGTGGTGAGCATGGCGGCCACCACGCCGATCGAGGCGGTCGCCGCGGCGACGGACACCGAGGGCCGGCGGGCCCGGCTGTGGTTCCAGCTCTATCCGCAGCCGGATCTCGGCTTCACCGAGTGGGTGATCCGGCGGGCCGAGGCCGCCGGCTGCCGGGCCCTGGTGGTCACGGTCGACTCACCGGTGTTCGGGTGGCGCGAGCGTGACCTGCGCAACGGCTTCCTCGACCTGCCACCCGGACTGTGTTGCGAGAACATGCGGGATCCCCGGACCGGAGCGGTCCGGACCATCGTCATGGACGACCGCCTCGACTGGGCCCGGATCGGCTGGCTGCGCGAGATCACCCGACTGCCGATCGTGCTGAAGGGGATCCTGCACCCGGCCGACGCCCGGCTGGCCGTCGAGCACGGGGTCGACGCCGTCCTGGTCTCCAACCACGGCGGGCGGCAGCTGGACGGCGTGCCGGCCAGCGTCGACGCGCTGCCGGCGGTGGTCGACGCCGTCCAGGGACGGATCCCGGTCCTGCTCGACGGTGGCGTGCGTCGGGGCACCGACGTCCTCACCGCCCTGGCCCTCGGCGCCGTCGCGGTCGGGATCGGGCGGCCGGTGGTCTGGGGACTGGCCGCGCGGGGCGAGACCGGGGTACGGCAGGTGCTCGACTGGCTGCGGGCGGACGTCGCCCGCGCCATGGCCCTCGCCGGGGCGGTCCGACCGGCCGACCTCACCCCCGAGCTGGTGTGGAGGGGGGTGCCCGGATGAGCGGGTGGCCGCTGCTGTTGTGGGGCCTGGCCGTCGTGGGGGCGGCGGGGTGGCTCCTGCCGCGCTGGCTGCCCCCGGCGGTGATCCGGCTGCGTGAGTGGATCTTCACGCGGGTCAACGGCGCCGAGGGCATCCCGATCCCGGGCCCGCTGGTCGGTCCCGAACACTTCGCGCGCGTCTACGCGCACCCCGCGGCCAGCGGGCGCAGTCGGGGCGCGGGCCTGTCCGACCTGTTCTGGTACTGGCTGGCCCCCGGCCCGCACATGCACCAGGAACACCTCGAGGCGGGTGAGCGCTACCGCGCCGTCGCCCGAACGACCCGCCGGGTGCTCGCCGTGCCGCACCGGCGGGCCGCCGAGCTGGCCGGCGCGGCGGCCCGCCGCGCCCTCGACCGGCTGCCGGCCGACCGCCCCAGCCACGTCCGGTTGCGCGACCTGATGATGCCGGTCTGGGCCGAGGTCTACTACGAGCTCGTCTTCGCCGAGCCGTGTCCGCCCGACGCCCGGGCGCTGATCGTGGCCAACGCCGACGACGTGGTCACCGCGCTGAAGTGCTGCGGACTGCGGCACATGGACCGCCGGGACCGGCTCACCCGCTACCTGCGGGCCCGCGTGGACGCCGGCACCGTGCCGGTGACCCTGCCGGCGCCGTTCACCGCCGAGGAGACCGTCTGGTACCTGCAGGGGACCTACTTCAACACCGCCGTCGTCCAGATGTCCGAGGCGATGGCGCACCTGCTGCTCGCCGTCGCGCAGCACCCGCCGACGCAGCGCGAGCTGCTGGACACCCTCGACGACGTCGACGGCGAGGGGGACCGCGCGTTCGACCGGGTGATCGACGAGACGCTGCGGGTGTATCCGCTGTTCGGCGTGGCACACCGGGTGACCACGGCCCCGATCGAGGTCGACGCGGGGGTGACCCTCCCGGCCGGGTCGGTGTTGCTGTTCAACCACCTCGCCTACCACCGCACCGGGGTGGCCGCCGACGACACCTTCGACCCGTCCCGCTGGCGGACGCTGCGGCGCGGTGACGCCCACTTCATCCCGTTCGGCGTCACCGCCAACCGGGCCTGCCCGGCGCGTGGGGTGGCGCCGGTGATGATGCGGGCGGTCGCCCGCGAGGTGCTGCGCCGGTACACCCTGGCCTCCAGCGTCCGGCACACCCGTTCGCTGCCGAACCGGGGACCCTGCTTTCTCGTCCCGGCCGGCGTACGGCCGCCGGGGCGGCCGCGGCTGTGGGCCATGCGGCTGCGGGACCGCTGGGCCGACGTCTGGCGCAGCCTCGTCCAGCTCGTGCTCGGCACCTGGATGGTGATCGACGCACGGCGCCAACGGCTGTGCGCCACCTACTTCGAGGAGGCACAGAAGTGATCGTGGCTGGTTCGGTGGTGGCGGCCCGGGCGGAGGGAGGGGCGCCATGAGCCCCGTGGAGCTGGCACCCCGCTTCTTCTTCGCCGTCGCGGTCATCCTGCTCTTCTGCCGCCTGATGGCGTGGTTGCTCGGCAAGGTCGGCCAGCCGGCGGTGGTGAGCGAGATGCTGGCGGGTGTCCTGCTCGGGCCGTCCCTGCTCGGCCTGGTGGCGCCCGGCGTCCAGGACGCGCTGTTCCCGGAACCGCTCCGCCCGGTGCTCTACGTCGTCGGGCAGGTCGGTCTGGTCATCTTCATGTTCCAGGCCGGGTACGCGTTCACCACGCACCCGGTCACCGGGCTGGCCGGCACCGCCGGTGCGGTGTCGTTGGCCGGGATTCTCGCACCGCTGGGCCTCGGCGCGCTGCTGGTGCTCACCACCGCCGCGCACGTGCCGGTGTTGGCGGACGGTGCCTCCCTCGGGGTCACCGCCGCGTTCGTCGGGGTCGCCCTCGCCATCACCGCCTTCCCGATGCTCGCCCGGATCATCACCGAGGGTGGGCACGCCGGCACCCGTTACGGTTCGCTGGCGTTGGCCAGTGGCGCGCTCGACGACGTGGTCGCCTGGATCCTGCTCGCCGTCGTCCTCGCCACCGCCTCCGGCAGACCCGGGCCGGCACTGGTGACGTTCGGCGGCGCGGTGCTGTTCGGGCTGCTGCTCTGGTTCGTCGGGCGCCGGCTGGTCGCCGCGCTGATGGGCAGCGACCGGCTCGGCGACCAGAGTCGGATGCTCGCCGTGGTCGCGCTCCTCTTCGCGGTCGCGTGGTACACCGACGAGATCGGCCTGTACGCGGTCTTCGGCGCGTTCTCGGTGGGTGCGATCATGCCGCACGACGACCGGACCGACCGGATCGTGGCCACCGTCACCCCGGTCTGCCAGGTCGTGTTCCTGCCGCTCTTCTTCACCTACTCGGGTCTGCACACCGAGTTCGGGCTGCTCGGGCAGCCGTCGGTGCTGTTCTTCGCGCTGGGCTGTGTCGCGCTCGCGATCGTCGGCAAGTTCGGAGCCTGCTGGGCGGTGGCCCGGCTGCGGGGCGAGCCGCGGGGTGTGGCGCTGCGGATCGGCGCCCTGATGAACGCGCGCGGGCTGATGCAGCTCATCGCGATCAACGTCGGTATGGCGGCGGGAATCGTGAACCCGACCCTCTTCACGGCCCTGGTGCTGGTCGCACTCGTCACGACGCTGATGACCACGCCGGTGTTGAACTGGGTCGTGCGGCGTGAGGCGAGAACCCCCGCTCTGCTTGACACGAAGAATCCGATGGTAGCGGTTCAACGGTCCGCCGACACGACATAGAGACATCTATCACAGTCTATGTATCCGGGTGGGTGTGCGATTCTCGACATGTGCTGAAGGCAAGTGCTCCGTCACCTGCCGTACCTCGGCTGCTGCTGGTCGAGGACGACGCGGAACTCGCGGACATGCTCGCCGAGGTGCTGGTCGACGAGGGCTACCACGTCGACGTCGCCCGGGACGGCCAGCGGGGCCTGCACCTCGGGCTCACCCGGCCGTACGACGTGATGGTGATCGACCGACTGCTGCCGGCGCTCGACGGGCTCAACCTGCTGACCCGGCTGCGGTCCCGCGCGGTCCGCACCCGCGCGCTGGTGCTCACCGCCCTCGGCACGGTCGACGACCGGGTCGCCGGGCTGGACGCGGGAGCCGACGACTACCTCATCAAACCCTTCGACCTCAACGAGCTGAGCGCGCGACTGCGCGCACTGTGCCGGCGTACCACGGACGGCGCCGACGCCCTCCCGATCGGGGGCGGCCGACTCGATCTCGCCCTGCGTGACGTCGTGCTGCCCGACGGGACCCGCGTGCCGCTCTCGGCGCGGGAGTTCGAGCTGCTTCGGGTACTCGCCCTCCGGCCCCGGGTGGTTCACTCCCGGGCCGAGCTGCGCCGCCGGGTCTTCGACGACGCGACCGCCCCGTCCATCGTGGACACGTACGTGTACTACCTGCGCCGCAAGCTCGGCCGGGGCGTGGTGCGGACCGTACACGGTCTCGGCTACCGGCTGGGTGAGCTGTGAGGATCGGCCGGCGGGCGGCGGCGCCGACGGGAATCTCCTGGGCCGCCGCCGAACGCGCGGTGGTCGCACGGGCCCGGCGGCGCATCGGGCTGCTGGTCGGGGTCGCGGCGACGGTGCTGGTGACGGTCGTCGGCGGCCTCGCCTACACGATGCTGGTACGTGGCCAGGAACGCCAGATCCGGCGGGAACTGGCGTATTCCGCCGAGTACGGCGACCCGTCCGGTCCGCCCGGCTGTACCTGGCTCTTCGTCCTCCGCGACGGTGAACTGATCACCGGTCGGGTACCCGCGCCGGCCGGCTTCCCCGTGACCGACGCGATGGTCGCGACCCTGGCCACCCGCACCACACAACTGAGCACGGTCCGGCGCGACGGCACCCTCTACTTCGTCCTGACCCAGCCCCGGGGTGAGGACGTGGTGCAGGCGGTCTTCGACGCCCGCTACCAGCTCGCCGACCGGCGTCACCTCCTCCTCGCCCTGACCGTGGCCGAGGCGGCCGGGCTGTTCGCCGCGGTCGCCAGCGGAATGATCCTGGGCCGTCGCGCCGTCGCGCCGCTCGCCGAGGCACTTGCCCGACAGCGTCGGTTCGTCGCCGAGGTCAGCCACGAACTGCGTACGCCCATCGCCCAGGTGCACACCCGGGCCCAGGTACTCGCCCGGCGGGCCGGAAACGCCGGCGTGCCGGCCGGTTACCGCACCGAGCTGGACCGGCTGATCGGTGCCACCCGGCGACTCGGTGAGGTCGTCGACGACCTGCTGCTCTCGGCCCGGCTGGCGGCCGTGCCGGACGGCCGGCCAACGGCCGACCTGGTGGACCTGGCCGCACTCGCCGAGACGGCGGTCGTCGCCGAGACGGACCGTGCCAACGAGCAGGGCGTGACGCTGACCCTGAGCCGTCCCGACGAGCCACTGCCGGTGCTCGGGGTGGTCTCGGCGCTGCGCCGGGTGGTCAGCGAGCTGCTCGCCAACGCCCTGGCCCACACGCCCGCCGGCGGTCGGATCGAGGTCGTCGTACGCCGTGACGGTGGCCTCGTCGAGCTGACCGTGACCGACACCGGAAGCGGGTTCGATCCCGCGGCCCGGATCTTCGACCCGTTCCACAGCGGTGGCGGTGGGCGCCGGCACACGGGCCTCGGGTTGGCCCTGCTACGCGAGGTCGTCATCGGTCACGGCGGCACGATCGAGGCCCGGGGCCGTCCGGGCCAGGGCGCACGTTTCGTCGTCCGGCTGCCGGCCCGGGCTCCGGACAGCTCGCCGGTGGCCCCGGCCGGCAGGTGCGCGTGGCGAGCCGCGTGACCGACCGGGCCGGGGCTCCGCGACCCGGTCACCCACGCGCGGTGCGGACCCGCCGGGACGTCGCCCGTCACCGGCTGGCGTACGGTGTGCCGACATGGCGAACCCTCTGCACGGCCTGACCCTGGCGGAACTGCGGAACCGGACCAGCGAGAAGTGGCGGCGGTACCCACCGGACGTCCTCCCGGCCTGGGTCGCCGAGATGGACGTGCGGCTCGCCGAGCCGGTGGCCCGGGCGCTCGCCGAGGCGGTCGCGCGGGGCGACACCGGCTATCCGATGGGGGAGGACTACGTCGAGGCGTTCGCCGGATTCGCCGCCCGGCGGTGGGGCTGGAACCTCGACACCACGCACGCCCGGCTCGTTCCGGACGTGATGCTCGGCATCGTCGAGGTGCTGAAGCTGGTCACCGACCCCGGCGACGCGGTCGTGGTCAACCCGCCGGTCTACCCGCCGTTCTTCGGTTTCGTCGCCGGCGCGGACCGGCGGGTGGTCGAAGCGCCGCTGACCGCGGAGCACCGGCTGGACCCCGAGGCACTGGAGCGGGCGTTCGCCGCGTCGGTGGCGGACGGCCGGCGCGCCGCGTACCTGCTCTGCAACCCGCACAACCCGACGGGGACGGTGCACCGGCCGGAGGAGCTTGCCACCGTCACCGAGCTGGCCAACCGGTACGGCGTCCGGATCGTGGTCGACGAGATCCACGCCCCGTTGGTGTACCCCGGGGTGACCTTCCGCCCGTACCTGTCGCTGCCCGGCAGTGAACGCGGCTTCGCGGTGTTCTCCGCCTCCAAGGCGTGGAACCTGGCCGGCGTGAAGGCCGCGGTGGCAATCGCCGGGGCGGAGGCCGCCGCCGACCTGGCGCGGATGCCGAAGGTGGCCGGGGACGGAGCGAGCCACTTCGGGGTGATCGCGCACAGCGCCGCGCTCCGGTACGGCGAACCGTGGCTGGACGACCTGCTCGCCGGTCTCGACCACAACCGTCGCCTGCTCGCCACGCTGCTCGCCGACCACCTGCCGCAGGTCCGGTACCGGCCGCCGGACGGCACCTACCTGGCCTGGCTGGACTGCCGGGAACTGGCGCTGCCCGGCGATCCCGCCGAGGTCTTCCTCACCCGTGGGCGGGTCGCGCTGGTCTCCGGGCCCACCTTCGGCACCGGTGGTGCCGGTCACGCACGGTTCAACCTGGCAACCTCCCCGGAGATCATCACCGAGGCGGTCCGCCGGATGGCCGCCGCGCTGCCCTAGACGGCGGCTTCCGGGAACATCGGTGGGTCGGTCGGTGTCGTCACGGGTCCCGGCTCGCGTGGCCGGCAGGGCGGGGTGGAACCGTGACGCCCGCCCGGGTGCCCGGTGCCTGGCGTCCTGTGCCTGGCGTCCTGTGCCGGGTGTCCGGGTCCGGTGCCGGCGTGCCGGGTGTCGCCGGCCCGATGTCCCCTGGTGCCCGGGATGTCCGATCCCGTTGCCCGACTGGTGGCGGGTCTGTGCCCGGCCGTGCCGCACCGTCCGAAACCCCGGTGGCCTGTCGACCACCGGCGGCGGCCGGCCGGAATGCCAGCCCGCCACCGGCTGTTGAAC
>Ga0207867_1000097_pt1 | contig 105529 bp, 81 predicted proteins | sample HigsolmetaAR206D_FD_184838 | JGI IMG/M metagenome (GOLD analysis project Ga0207867, IMG submission 184838) | Ionic liquid and high solid enriched microbial communities from the Joint BioEnergy Institute, USA - AR20-6-D (SPAdes) (version 2) ...
CGCACCTCAGCCGTCCCAAGGCACCGGTGCGGCAACGACGTACCGCCCTCTTCCGAGGGCAGGCCCGAAGTGCGCAAGCGGTTTCCGGAGGCGCGTCCTGGCGGTCAGAGCGTGGCGCCGGCCGGGATGCCGCCGCGGGAGCCGAGTGTCTCCCGCGGCCCGTCCGGGGTGTCCCGGGGGTCGCCGGGCGGGGCCTCGGCGGTGCGGCGCCCGCCGAGGCCGGCGGCGGCGCCGGCGGCCAGGCAGGCCAGCGGCACGGCGGCCAGCACGTAGCGGTAGTCGAACTGGGCGGTCGCGGCCGGGACGACGATCAGCACGGCCGACAGCGTCCACGGCAGCATGATCAGCACGCCGCCGCGTCGCCAGGCGGCCGCCGCCCCGGCCAGCCCGATCGCCAAGATGACCCCCAGCACGGTGCCCCGCAGGTAGACGTGCCGCTGGTAGACCTGCATGAAACCGGCGTAAGGGTGGACGACTTCGGTCGTGACCCGGCCGCCCCGCCGGTACTCCTGCAGCGCGGGCAGCACGTGCTCGGGCGGGCGGGCCGTCTCGTCGCGGAACAGGTAGTGGCCGTAGGTGAACTCCTCCGGGTAGACCGGGTGGCCCCACTGGAAGGTGCGCGCCACATCGATGGCGACGGTCCGCAGGTAGTCGCCGGGCTGGGCGAGCATGGCCCGCCTGGCGAACGACCCGGCGAGCCGGTTCTGCTCGGCGGTGAAGGAGCTGCCGGGGATGCGGCGCACCGGGGCGAACTGCCCCCACACATACGAGCCGGGCGCCTTGCGTTCAGAGGGGTGGGCCGCCACGCACAGCGGCATCTCCTCCGGCGGCGGGCGCATCTTCTCGCAGTCGGCGAACGCCATCGAACGGCTGTAGAGCATGACTCCGGAGCTGCCGGTCAGCTCCAGCCGGCCGTGGTGGGAGTGGTACCACTGCAGGTAGCAGGCGATCGGCAGGGCGCAGGCCCCGGCCAGCGCGGCGACCGGCCGCCAGCCGGCCCGCCGCACCAGCAGGTAGAGCACGCCGACGGCCAGCAGCGGAAGCCCCACCGAGCGGGTGATCGCGGCCAGGCCCAGCAGGATCCCGGCCAGCGCGCAGTTGCGGGCGGTGGACCCGCCCAGCAGCAGGACGGTCACCGCGGCCATGACCAGGAAGGCGAACAGCGTGTCCGACAGGACCAGGTGCTCCAGCTGGATCTGGAAGGCGTCGAACAGCACCGGCACGGTGGCCAGCGCCGCGATCCAGCCGCGGACGGCGAAACGGCGGCGCAGCACCGCGTAGATCATCACGGCGATGCCCAGCCCCATGAGGTGCTGCAGCGCGGCGACCAGCGTGAAGCTGTGGAAGCCCTTCAGCAGCCACAGCAGCAGCGGGTAACCGCTGGGCCGGATCAGCCCCGGCTCCAGCCGCACCGCCGCCGAGACGTAGTCGTAGGAGTCGGGGAACCACATCACCGACCGGTAACCGAGCATGGTCACCACGCGCAGCGCCGCCGCGGCCACCAGCAGCGGTATGAACACCCGGTGCCGGCCGAGCAGCTCCCGGGCCCGGCGCGCCACGGCGGCGCCGCCCGCCCGCAGCGTCCGGACGTTCACGCGCGCTCCCCGCTGCCGCGATGCCGGGCCGGGCGTCGTCCGGCGGTCCCGCCGAACCCAGGTGCGGTCAACGCTTGCATGCGGCCTCCTGCCTGTCTGGGGAGCCGAGATCCCGGACATACGCCAGATGTCCACCACCCCGAGCCGCGGGGGTGTGCGCGATCGTCGACCGTGGCAGCGGGATCGAGACGGCCCGCTCCACTCCGCCGGGTATTCGCCGATGATATTGGCTGCGGCGAGATCCCGTGCGGGTTCGGCCGCTCCGCTCCGCCGGCGTGGTGTGCCGCACACGTCCGGCATGCCCGTTCCAAGCCTTCGTGTTCGGGCGTCCCGGACGCTCCGCCGGGGACGCACGTGACACCATGCACCAGACGCCCCCGCCGGCCACCGCACCCCACGCCCAATGGCAGGGAAAACCCTCCCCTGAGACAGCCAAATCCATCGGCCGTCCCACCCCGGACAGCGAACAGGCGAAACGTCGCACGCCGGCACCCGCCTGGAGCAGGACGCGGCACCGGGTTCTCTGTGAGTGCACAACGAAGAAAGACGCGCCGTATGTCTCAGGTGCCCTCACGGCCGCCGGAGCACCTTGCTCCTCTCGCGGCTCCTCTCGTGGTTCTTCTTGCGGCGTCCCTCTTGCGGCGACACGACCGATGGGAACCGGTTTCCCCCACCGGCCGGACTCTGCTATTGGATCATGGAATGCCGAGGTGACGGCTACCGGCGGGTCTGGCGGCACGTGTGCCGTTTTCCCGGTGCCGAAGGTCGCCGACCCCCTACCGTGACCCTGGCCCCCGTATGTGCACCGACCACAGGAGAGTCCTTTGACGGCGGAACCGGAAGCGAGCGTGCTGCACGACGTCCTGCGCGTGTACGACCACCGGTTCCTCGACCTCAACAGCCGGCAGCGCACCCGGCTGCTGGAGGGCACCCGGCACGTCCTCGGCGACGGGCTGAGCGATGAGGTGCGCGCCGCGCTCCCGTCCGCCTACCGGATACGGGCGTTCTGCATCCAGCACGGGCTGGATGAGGAGCTGGAGCGGATGATCCGGGACGAGACCGAGGGGCGGCGCAGCGGCGCCGTGGTCGTCGGCGGCCGGGTGTATGCGATCTACCCCTACCTGCGCGGCGTGCCCCGGCAGGACGCCGACATCACCAGTGAGGTGCAGGCCGGGCACCGGCTCGACGCGGTGGGCTGGCAGGGCGACCGGCTGCGCATCCGCGGCTGGGCGGCGCTGGAGCGGGTCGAGGCGCGCACGGTGACGACCGAGCTGATCTTGCGGGAGCGGACCAGCGGAGCCGAGCACCGTTTCTCCACCACGCCCCGGGAGGACGGGTTCGAGGCCCTGATCGACTTCACCGAGGTCGGGGCGGGCCGCTGGGACACCCATGTGGCGGTGACCGTCCATGGGGTGCGCCGGCAGGCGCGCTTCGGCAAGGTCCGCGACCCGCGGCTGCCGACCGATCCCCGGCGGCACCAGATCCGCATGCCCGAGGGGAGGGTCGATGCCACGGCGTACTTCACCAAGGGCGGCTATCTGGCGGTCAAGGTCGGCGGCGTGCGCCGCCCCGTCCCGCTGCGCACCAGGATCATCCGCCGCCTCATCCGCTGACGGCCGGGAAAGAGCCCTCGGGGCTTCTTACCGCCGCCAGGAACGCCGGGCCTACGAAGGCGCCCCGGCCGGAAAGCGCGTCCGCACCCGAAGATGCGAGATGCGAAGCAAAGCCATGGCCGCATTCCCGAGGGGCGCAGACTGCCTCAAGCGTTGCCGGGCCCGCAGAGGCGCCCGGCCGGAAAGCGCGTCCGGCCGTCGCCGTGTCCGGGGGTGCGGGGCGTGAAGGCGGGCCCCGTACCCCCGGGTCAGCCGATGCGGCGGGTGACGGGCAGCCGGGAGCGGGTGAACATGCCCGCGGCGAGGGCCGCCAGGAGGGGGACGAGCAGGCCGAGGGCGGCCAGCAGCGCCCAGGGAATGTCGATGATCACCCCGTGCATCTCGGCGGACCGGTCCGCGGAAGGAGCGGTGAGGTAGGAGTTGTCGGTGAGCGGATAGGCCACCGCGATGCCCGGGACGATTCCGGCGGCGATGCCCAGCCAGCAGCCCAGCAGCGCGGTGAAGGCGGCCTGGCTCATCGTCAGCAGCCGCCGGGTGCCGGGCCGGGCGCCCACCGCGGCGAGGGTGGCCAGATCGGGCCGGGCGTCGGCGATGGACAGCCCGGTGACGATCATCGACCCGCCGAACACCATGATCCCGCCGGCCAGCGCGAGCAGCAGCAGCGGCACCGCGAACGACTCGGTGAATCCGCGTTCGACATAGAGGTCCGGTGAGATGTCCTCGGGCAGGAGCGCCGCGATGCGCTCGGTGATCTGCTCCTCTTGCGCGGGGGTCACCCGGTGGTCGGCGCGGTCGATCCCGTAGTACCTCAGCGTGGTCGGCAGCCCCAGCTCGCGGGCGGACCGCACCGATATCACCGCCACGGCCTCACTGGGCAGCGGTTCGGGGACCGTTAGCACCGGCGCCTTGAACTCGCGCACGACCCGTCTTTTAGGCTCGCCTTCGGGGTCTTTCGGCGGCCGCTCCTCCATGAGCCGCAGATCCATTACCCTGCCGTCGGTCTTGCGGCCGTTGGGCAGGATGATCCCGCCTTCCTCCAGCACCCGGACCGCTTCGGGGTCGTGGCGGCCGAGCAGCAGCCCCACGTCGCCCGGCCGCACGGCCACGAGGTTGCCCTCCAGCGTCGACTTGCGGCCCAGCCGCAGCCATCGGCAGCGCGGGGTCTCGGTCGCCTCGCAGCCGGACAGAGAGTCGGCCAGGTACACCTCGCGGAGCGGCACGCCGGGCAGTTCCTTGTGGAGAACCCGGCGGATCTGCTCGGCGCGCCCTTCGTTGATCCCGACCAGGGCCGAGCCCATCGGCAATTCCGCCTGGTATTCGATGCGCTGCTGAGCGAAGTCGCTGGCGCCCCCGATGGCCAGTGCGGTGACGCCCGCGACCGCGGCCATGATCGCGGCGACGGCCGGCGCGGTGCGGCCCCTATGGCGGGCGCCGTCACGGACGGCCAGCCGCAGCGGCAGCGGCAGCGCGCGGGCCGGGCGGGCCGTGACGCCCACCAGCCACGGGCTGATCATCACGCAGCCCACGATGATCGCCGCCGCTCCGAACGCGGGGCCGAACTCCTGCCAGAAGCGGATCCCGCCCAGGCTGAGCACCACTCCCCCGGCGATGGCGAACGCCCCGGCGATCGGCCAGCCGATCCGGCCGCGCCCGCGTGCCCGCTCCCGCCGTCCGGCCAGCGCCGCCACCACGTCCGTCCGGGCCGCCTGGACGGCGGGCACGCAGGCGGCCAGCAGCCCGCTGAGCGCGCCCAGCGCCACGGGCGCCGCCACCAGCTTCCAGGGCACCTCATAGGGCCCCATCCGGTTGCCGGTGAGGCGTTCCAGCACCGGGACGGCCGCCGCGGCCAGCCCCAGCCCGAGCACGGCGCCCGCCACCGCGGCGAGGGTGCCCAGCACCGCGCCCACGGCCAGCACCATGGCCCGCAGGTGGCGGGGCTCGCCACCGGCCGCCAGCACCAGGGCGAGCCGGCGGCGCTGCCGGCGGATGCCGACGGCGAACGCGGGCCCGGCCAGCAGCACGACCTCCAGCACGATCATCGCCACGGCCATCGCGACGACCGCGATGAAGGCCGGGCTCGTCTCCTCCATGGACTGCAGGCCGGCCCCGGAGGGAGGGTCGCGGACGAGTTCGGCCGAGGTGACCACCAGGCCGAGCCGGTTGAGGTGCTCCACATCCGGCCAGGTGACCGCCCTGCCGGCGACCAGCAGCCACTCGGGGGAGCGTTCCTCGGCCGGGATCAGGCCGCTGCCCGGCAGCGTCTGGACGAACTGGCCGTAGGGCTCGCCCAGTGGGTCGGCGAGGTGGCCGACGATCCGTTTGGGGGTGTCGGCGCGGGTCAGGCGGATGGTCCCGCCGATGCGGTAGCCGCGGTCGCGCAGCCCTTCGGAGACCGCCACCTCCTCGTGGGAGGCCGGCAGCCGCCCTTCCAGGAGGGTCAGCATGCCGGCGGTGGCCGGATCGCGCAGGTCCACCTCGCGCACTCCCACCCAGGAGTAGCCGCGGGGGGTGCGCAGGTCGGTGGCGCCGTCGAGCAGCGGCAGAACGCGGGCACCGGGCCCGAACCGCGCGGTCACCGCCTGGGCGACCTGCGGGGTGTCCCACGAGTCGCCGGGCGCCACCTCATCGGGCTCCTCCAGGTGCTCCCAGTACTCGCCGAGGACGTCCTGGGAGACCGGGCCGCCGACGTACTGCAGCCGGGCGTCGGCGCGGCCGAGCTCGTGGGGCAGGCGCTCGACGGGATTCCAGTCGTAGGTCGCATACAGCACCGCCAGCGCCACGATGGCCAGCACCGGGACACCGATCATGCACAGCACCAAGGCGCTGCGGCCCTTGTCGCGCAGCGCGTCCCGCCGGGCGACGCGCAGCGCCACCCGGTAGCCGCCGAGGTTCACCGGGCGCCCTCCAGCAGGCTCTCGGGGCCGGCGGGGCTCCCGGTGGCGTCGACGATCACGCCGTCGCGCAGGAACACCACCCGGTCGGCCCAGGCGGCGTGCCGGGATTCGTGGGTGACCATCAGGCAGGCGGCCCCGGCGTCGCAGCGGGCCCGCAGCAGGCGCATGACCTCCTCGCCGGTGGCGGTGTCCAGCGCCCCGGTCGGCTCGTCGGCGAGCATCAGCCGCCGCTCCCCCACCAGTGCCCGGGCGATCGCCACGCGCTGCTGCTGCCCGCCGGACATCTCGTCGGGGAACCGGTCGGCCAGCTCGGGGACGCCGACCTCCTCCAATGCCCGCAGCGCCTCGCGCCGGGCCTGGGCGGTGCGCACGCCGTCCAGCTCGCGGGGCAGCATCACGTTCTCCGCCGCGGTCAGCGCGGGGATGAGGTTGAGGTCCTGGAAGACGTAGCCGATGCTGCGGCGCCGCAGCCGCGCCAGCTCCGCCTTGCCCAGGGTGCTCAGATCGACGCCTTCCACCAGCACCCGCCCGCCGGTGGGCCGGTCGAGCCCGCCGGCGAGGTTGAGCAGGGTGGACTTGCCGGAGCCGGACGGCCCCATCACCGCCACGAACTCCCCGGCCTCCACATGGAGGCTGACGCCGCGCAGGGCGTGCACCAGGTTCGGCCCGGCGCCGTGGTCGCGCGAGACCTCGCGCATGACGAGCACGCTCATCGCCGCTCCCCCGTCCGTCCGGGCGCGGGGGCAGAGGGCTCGGGCGCGGGCGGTTCGTCGGCGACCCGCACCGCCGGGCGGAACCCCACGTCGATGCGGGTCATGAACGCCTCGCAGTGGTCCAGCCAGCGCACCTCGGCCTCGGCCTGGAAGATCATGGATTCCAGCACCAGCCGCCAGGCGCTCTCGGCCGGGCCGGCGGGCACGGCGGGGGCGTCGGCCTTGAGCCGGGTCAGGTCGCGCAGCGTGCGCAGCGTGGCGGTGCGCTGGGCCTGCACGACGTCACGGACGTCGACGCCGGGCGTGGTGACGGCCATCGCCAGCTTGATGGCCAGTTCGTCGCGGGGCCGGTCGGCGCGGGCGACGGGGGTGGTGAACCAGCGGCGCACCTCCTCCTCGCCGGCGGGAGTGATGTTGTAGACGAAACGGCCCTCGGCGTCGGCCTCTCCCTTGGTGACCAGACCGTCGCGTTCCAGACGTGACAGCGTGGAGTAGACCTGGCCGATGTTCAGCGGCCAGGTGGCGCCGGTGGACGCCTCGAACTCCGCGCGAAGCTGATACCCGTAGCGAGGCCCCTGAGACAGCAGGGCCAACAGACCATGACGAATGGACACATACGCAGTATGCATACCGCGTATGCCCAGGGCAATACCGAGTATGCACCCCGTCCGGAAGCGGTCAGAAGAAGCGGCCGGAGACGGCGACGGCCCGCCGCAACGGACGTCGCGGCGGGCCGTGCCGAGCGCGAACGGATCAGGCGGCCGTCCCGGCAAAGGGCCGATGCGGCCGGGGACGCTCCGATCCGCCTTCCCCGTGACCGGGAAGAACCGTCAGTCGTTCAGCCAGCTCATCATCGGGCGGAGCTTGGCGCCGGTCTTCTCGATCGGGTGGTTGCCCAGCTCCTCGCGGTACTTGAGGTGGTTGACCTGGCCGCCGTCGAACTCGGCCACCAGCTCCTTGGCGAACTCCCCGGACTTGATCTCCGCCAGGATCTGCTTCATCGCCTCCTTGGTCTGGGGGGTGATGATGCGCGGGCCGCGGGTGTAGCCGCCGTACTCGGCGGTGTCCGACACCGACCAGTACATCTTCTGGATGCCGCCCTCGTACATGAGGTCGACGATGAGCTTCATCTCGTGCAGGCACTCGAAGTAGGCCACCTCCGGCTGGTAGCCGGCCTCGATGAGGGTCTCGAACCCGGCCTTGATCAGCTCGGAGACGCCGCCGCACAGCACGGCCTGCTCACCGAACAGGTCGGTCTCGGTCTCCTCGGCGAAGGTGGTCTTGATGCCGCCGGCCCGCAGGCCGCCGATGGCCTTGGCGTACGACAGCGCCAGCGGCCAGGCGTTCCCGCTGGCGTCCTTCTCCACCGCGACCAGCACCGGCACGCCGCGCCCGGCGGTGAACTGGCGGCGGACCAGGTGGCCGGGGCCCTTGGGGGCCACCATCGCCACGTCCACGCCCTCGGGCGGCTCGATCAGGCCGTAGCGGATGTTGAGGCCGTGCCCGAAGAACAGCGCATCGCCCTCGACCAGCGCGGGCTTGATCTGGGTGTTGTACAGGTCGCGCTGGACGTGGTCGGGGGCCAGGATCATGATCAGGTCGGCCTCCTCGGCCGCCTCGGCCGGGGTGACCACCCGCAGCCCGTCGGCCTCGGCCTTCTCCCGGCTCTTGGAGCCCTCCTGCAGCCCGACCCGGACGTCCACGCCCGAGTCCCGCAGCGACAGCGCGTGCGCGTGCCCCTGGCTGCCGTACCCGATCACGGCCACGTGCCGGCCCTGGATGACGCTCAGGTCGGCGTCGTTGTCGTAGAACATTTCAGCCACTTGCGTATGCCTCTCTAGAAGTGAAGGGACGGCCTGACCCGGCGCCGGCGGGCCCGTCAGGCGCTGCGGTCCAGTGCGCGCAGGGACCGGTCGGTGATGGAGCGGGCGCCGCGGCCGATGGCGACCATGCCCGACTGCACCAGCTCTTTGATACCGAACGGCTCCAGCACGCGGATCAGGGCCTCCAGCTTGTCACGGTTGCCGGTGGCCTCGATGGTGACCGCCTCGGGGGCCACGTCGACGACCTTGGCGCGGAACAGCTGGACGGTCTCCAGCACCTGGGAGCGGGTCTCGGCGTCGGCCCGCACCTTAACGAGGATCAGCTCGCGCTGCACCGAGGAGCTCGGGTCCAGCTCCACGATCTTCAGCACGTTGACCAGCTTGTTGAGCTGCTTGGTGACCTGTTCCAGCGGGTGGTCCTCGACGTTGACCACGATGGTCATCCGGGAGATCTCCGGATGCTCGGTGGTGCCCACCGCCAGGGAGTCGATGTTGAATCCGCGCCGGGAGAACAGCGCCGCGACCCGGGCCAGGATGCCCGGCTTGTTCTCCACCAGCACCGAGAGCGTGTGACGGCTCATTGGGTCCTCAGTCCCCGTTCTCCCACTCGGGCGCGAGATCCCGCGCGATCTTGATGTCGTCGTTGCTGGTCCCGGCGGCGACCATGGGCCAGACCATGGCGTCCTGGTGGACGACGAAGTCGATGACCACCGGGGTGTCGTTGATCTCCATGGCCTTGCGGATGGTCTCCTCGACGTCCTCGGCCCGGTCGCAGCGCATCCCGACGCAGCCGTAGGCCTCGGCCAGCTTGACGAAGTCGGGGATCCGCTTGGAGTGCAGGTTGGTGTTGGAGTAGCGCTCGTTGTAAAAGAGCGTCTGCCACTGGCGGACCATGCCGAGGTTGCCGTTGTTGATGATGGCGACCTTGATCGGGATGCCCTCGACGGCGCAGGTGGCCAGCTCCTGGTTGGTCATCTGGAAGCAGCCGTCGCCGTCGATGGCCCAGACCGTGGCGTCCGGCTTGGCGACCTTGGCGCCCATGGCGGCCGGGATGGCATAGCCCATGGTGCCGGCGCCGCCGGAGTTGAGGAACGCCCCGGGCCGCTCGTACTTGATGAACTGGGCCGCCCACATCTGGTGCTGGCCGACGCCGGCCACGTAGTAGGCGTCCGGGCCGGCGATCTTGCCGATCTGCTCGATGACGTACTGGGGGGCCAGCGAGCCGTCCTCGGGGTGGTCATAGCCCAGCGGGTAGGTCTCCTGCCAGGCCCGCAGCTGCTTCCACCAGGCGGCGTAGTCGCCGCGCCGGCCGGCCTCGTGCTCGGCCTGCACCGCCACGATCAGGTCGGCGATGACCTCGCGGGCGTCGCCGACGATGGGCACGTCGGCGTGCCGGTTCTTGGAGATCTCGGCCGGGTCGATGTCGGCGTGCACCACCTTGGCCTCGGGGGCGAAGCTGTCCAGCTTGCCGGTGACCCGGTCGTCGAAGCGGGCGCCGAGGGCCACCAGCAGGTCCGCCCGCTGCAGGGCGCCGACCGCGGCGACGGTGCCGTGCATGCCGGGCATGCCCACGTGCAGCGGGTGGCTGTCGGGCAGCGCGCCCTTGGCCATCAGCGTGGTGACGACGGGGGCGCCGGTCAGCTCGGCCAGCACCTTCAGCTCGGCCGCCGCCCCGGCCTTGAGCACGCCGCCGCCCACGTACAGCACCGGGCGCTTGGCCTCCATCAGCAGCCGGGCGGCCTCGCGGACCTGCTTGGCGTGCGGGCGGGTCACCGGGCGGTAGCCGGGCAGGTGCGGGGACTCGGGCCAGGTGAAGTCGAAGGTGGCCTGCAGGGCGTCCTTGGCGATGTCGACCAGGACCGGGCCGGGACGGCCGGTGGAGGCGATGTGGAAGGCCTCGACGATGGTGCGCGCGATGTCGTGGGGGTCCTTGACCAGGAAGTTGTGCTTGGTGATCGGCATGGTGATGCCGACGATGTCGGCCTCCTGGAAGGCGTCGGTGCCGATGGCGCCGCTGGTGACCTGGCCGGTGATCGCCACGATCGGCACCGAGTCCATGTAGGCGTCGGAGATCGGGGTGACCAGATTGGTGGCGCCCGGCCCGCTGGTGGCCATGCACACCCCGACCTTGCCGGTCACCATCGCATATCCCTGCGCGGCGTGCCCGGCGCCCTGCTCGTGCCGGACCAGGATGTGGCGCACCTTGGTGGAGTCGAAGAGAGGGTCGTAGGCGGGGAGGATCGCCCCCCCGGGAATGCCGAACACGGTGTCGACCCCGACGTTCTCCAGCGCGCGGATGAGCGCCTGAGCCCCCGTCATCTGCTCGGTCGTCATGCCTTTTCCTTGGTGGGAGAGGTGATCCTGGCCAACAAAAAACCCCTCGTGCCGGTCCCGGCGGTCGAGGGGCGCGCGCAGGCGAAACGACTTGGTCAGCCTGCGCGCCGACCAAGTACTACGAGGATCGTGGAGATGCTCTGCACGGGTACACCTTCGCCGACTTCCCCGCCGTTGGTCAAATCCACGACCCGATATCTCATTATCTGAGACACGCCTTGGACGGTCTCCGGCGGCGACGGCGCCGCCGGAGCCGCTGCACGGCAGGTCAGCCCGGTGACAGGGCCGATCCGGGCAGCCGGACGCCCGGCTCCCCCGAATCGTCCGGCACGGTGTCCTGGACGGTGGTGAGGTTGGTGCGCAGCAGCGACTCGGCGGGGCCGGGCGCCATCGGGCGGGCCACCAGGAATCCCTGGCCGCGCGGGCAGTTCATCTGGCGCAGCAGCTCCAGCTGCTCGGGCCGCTCGATGCCCTCGGCCACCACGGTCAGCCCCAGGTCGTGGCCGAGCCGCACGATGGCGCGGGTCAGCAGGGTCCGGGTCTCATCGCGGCCGAGCCCGGCCACGAACGACGGGTCGATCTTGATCACGTCCACCGGGAGCCGGCCCAGGTGGGCCAGGGAGGCGTACCCGGTGCCGAAGTCGTCGATGGCCAGCCGCACCCCCAGCTCGCGCAGCGCCGACAGCCGCTCGACGGTCTGCCCGGCGTCCTCGACCAGGACCGCCTCGGTGACCTCCACGGTGAGGGCCTGGGGCGGCAGGCCGGTCTCCTCCAGCACCTGCGCCACCGACTCCACGAAGCGGGGGGCGGCGATCTGCCGGGCGGTGAAGTTGACCGACAGGTCCACCTGCCAGGACTCGGCGCGCCAGCGGGCCACCTGGCGGCAGGCCTGGCGCAGCACCCAGTCGCCCAGCGTGATCATCAGCCCGGACTCCTCGGCGGGGCGGATGAAGTCCTGCGGCGGCACCGACTCGCTGCCGCGCCACCACCGCACCAGCGCCTCCACCCCGGTCACCCGGGAGGTGTCCAGCTCGACCACCGGCTGGAACTCCACCGCGAACTGCTCTTCGGCCAGCGCCCGCTGCAGGTCGGCACCCAGCTCCAGCCGCCGCACCACATCGGTGTGCATGTGCGCGGCGTACACCTCCACGCGCCCGCCGCCCAGCTCCTTGGCCCGCGCCATCGCCAGATCGCCGTTGCGGATCAGCTCGGCGCCGCTGCGCCGTTCGCTGTCGCCGGAGGGCGGGTCGTCGGCGAAGGCGATGCCGATGCTGGCGCTCAGCACGACCTCGCGCTCACCGGCCCGATACGGCTCGGCGGTCAGCACCCGCAGCAGCCGTTCGGCCAGCTCCACGATGGAACGCGCCTCGTCGGAGTTCTCCACCAGCACCGCGAACTCATCGCCCCCCCAGCGGGCCACGGTGTCGTCGGCCTGAACGGCGCTGCGCAGCCGGCGGGCGGCCTGGGCCAGCACCTGGTCGCCGGCGGCGTGCCCGGCCGAGTCGTTGACCGCGGTGAAACCGTCCAGGTCCACAAACAGCACCGCCACCGTCTCCGGGCTGGGCTCGCGGCCGACCACCTCGTGCACCCGCTCTTCGAAGTAGGCCCGGTTGGGCAGCCCGGTCAGCCCGTCGTGGAAGGTCAGGTGGGTGACCTGGCGCTGCAGCGCGGCCTGCTCCGACAGGTCCCGGGTGGTGATCAGCACCCGGGAGGAGGTGTAGCGGGAGACGGTGGACTCCGTGGGCAGCCAGGTGCCGTCGGCGGCGCGCACCCGGCAGGAGATCCGCAGCGCGGGCCGGTCGGTGGTCAGGAACTCGCCGTAGACCTCCTCCACGTGCGGCAGGTCCTCGGGGTGGATGAACTCGGTCACCGAGCGGCCGAGCAGGTCGTCGGGAACGTGCTCATAGGTGCGGTGCGCCTTGTCGGAGACGTACTGCACCACCCCGTTCAAGTCGCAGATCAGCACCAGGTCGTTGATGCTCTCGGCGAGCGCCCGGAAGTGCTCCTCGCCGGCGCCGACCGCGCGCCGCAGCCCGTCGTTCTCCCGCTGCAGCCCGGCCAGGCGGGCCAGCATCACCAGCACCGCCGAGCCGGCGATCAGGGACACCACCGGCTCCATCCCCCGCGAGCCGGTCAGCGAGTGACCGGCGACGAAGATCGCGGCGGCCGCGCCGACCGCCGCCGGGGCGATCCCGGGACCGATCATCCGGCCCCGCGGCAGGCCCCCGTCGAACTCGGCGTCCTCGGCGGCCGGCTCGTCGCCGCGCGGCGGAGGGGTGATCCAGGGGGCCAGGCCGAGGGCCAGCAGTCCCGCCACGCGCGCCGCGTCCCCGATGTCGCCGACCGGGGCGGCGTCCCCGCGCAGCCGGACGGCCATGGAGACCACATCGGCGATCACGAACGCGGTCAGCGCCAGGTAGGCGGTCCACACGCCGGGCCGGTAGGGGCGGGCCGCGCCCAGCACGAACGGCAGCGCCCCCCACAGCAGGACGATGCCCACCAGCGGGTAGAGCAGCTCCAGGACGAACTCGGCGGGGCTCTCCCCCGACAGGTGGTAGAGCGTGCCGAACTCCGCGACCCAGCCGAACACGAACAGCGCCGCCACGCACACGTAGGTGTCGGCGATGTAGCGCACCCAGGTGCCCACGTCCCGCGGCAGCTGGACCGGGACGATGAAACCGGTGGTCAGCGCGGCGATGGCGGCCAGGTAGAACAGGTCGGCCAGCGACAGCGCCCCGCTGCTGGTGTCCAGCAGGCCCGGGGAGACCGCACCGGCCACCGACCCGGCCAGCCAGCAGGCGGCGGCCACGGCGAACCAGCCCCAGCTGTCCCGGCGCAGGTCACGGCGGACCGGCGGCGGGCCCGCGCCGCCGGCCGCGCCGCCCTCGCCCGCCTCCTGCCGCCGCCGGACGGGCAACGGGAACACCGCGGCCAGCAGCGACACCACCGCCGCCATCGCGGCCACAGTCTCCGCCCAGGCGGGCATGCCCACCTCGCCGCCGCCCAGCAGCGAGACCAGGACGAAGAGCACTGCTGCCAGCGCGACGACACCGATCGGCACCACACGAGGCGGAAACCGCCTGGCGCTTTCGCCGCTCATTCGCCGCTCACTTTCCGCCTTACGGGCCGTGGACCCCACAGGGTTCACCGGTTTCGGCCGTCACCGGACATGTCATCGGACATAACGCGGTCACCGTGCCCGTTCGTGCCCTGCCGCGCCGGTCCGGCCGAAGAAAACCGAAAGTCGCCGTCCCCACCGGGCGCCACCCCCTCTCCGGGGCCATCGGGCGCCGACCGGAGCCGGCGACGTGGTCTTCACCATAGGTCTCACTGCGGGATCATCGTGCTGCTCAATGTACGTTCCGTAGGTCACGGAGCGATTGAGGCTCAGCGTCCACCCGGCGACAACCCTGCCGTGCCGCGGCCTCGCGGGCCGCCCTGCCCATGGGAGACCGCCCGGCAGACACTGTCACTGTCGGTGATTTAGGACCGGCGCTCCGGCTCCGGCACATTTCCCCCACCGGGTAGCGGCGTGCCCGTTCGCGGACGAGCCGGACGACCCGGCGCGCCGAGGCCCGCGTCATCCCGATGGGCGGCGTGATGAACGCTCCGGGATGTGCCACAGGGGGCGGGAGGCAGCGGTTCGGGGTCGGTGACGTCCAGCGCCGCGCGCCGCCCTTCATCCGGGACGGCAGGTCGGCGTCGAACGTCTTGTGCGCCTGCGGGCCGCCCGGGATGAGCGGCGCCGGCACGCGCCCGTTCCGCTGCTCCAAGTCCTTGACCGGCTGCTCAAAGCCTCGTCATGGCCCAGATCGTAGGGTTCGCCGGGGAACCGGGCGGGCCTTGTATCCGTAAGGCAGGATGACGAAGGAGAGCTTTCATGCCCATCGACATCCGCAAGGCCATCGCGCTGGGCGCGGGAGCGATCGTGCTGGCCGGGTGCTCCTCCGGCTCCGGCGACGGCGCGCCGCCCCCGCCTCCGCCGCCCGCCGCCACCGGGCGGCCCTCCCCGGCCGTCACCGCGACGGTCTCCCCCACGCGGCCGCGGGAGCTGGTGCGCGGGCTGCGCGTGCCCTGGGCGATCGCCTTCCTGCCCGGCGGGGACGCGCTGGTCACCGAACGCGACAGCGCCCGGCTGCTGCGGGTGAGCCCGCAGGGCGCGCTCAGCGAGGTCGGGAAGGTCCCGGGGGTGCGGCCCGGCGGCGAGGGCGGCCTGCTGGGAGTGGCGGTGTCCCCCTCCTATGAGCGGGACCGGCAGATCTACCTGTACTTCACCGCGGACGAGGACAACCGGGTCGTGCGGTTCCGCTATGACGGCGATGGGCTGTCGAAGCCGCAGCCGATCGTCACCGGAATCCCCAAGGGCGGCATCCACAACGGGGGCCGGATCTCATTCGGCCCCGACGGGATGCTGTACATCGCCACCGGTGAGGCGGGGCGGACCGACCTGGCGCAGGACCGCGGGTCGCTGGGCGGCAAGATCCTGCGGGTCACCCCGGAGGGGAAGGCGGCCCCCGGCAACCCGTTCGCCTCCCGCATCTGGTCCTACGGGCACCGCAACGTGCAGGGGCTGGCCTGGAAGGGCGAGCGGCTGTTCGCCACCGAGTTCGGGCAGAACCGCTTCGATGAGATCAATCTGATCGAGCGGGGCCGCAACTACGGATGGCCCGAGGTCGAAGGCGGCCGGGACGGCGATGACCGCTATGCCGACCCGCTGGTGACGTGGACGACCGACGAGGCCTCCCCGTCCGGCCTGGCGTACGCGAGCGGGTCGCTGTGGGCCGCCGCGCTGCGCGGGCAGCGGCTGTGGCAGATCCCGGTGGACGACACCGGCACGGTGGGCCGTCCCATCGCGCACTACGAGGGCCGCTACGGGCGGCTGCGCGCGGTCGTGCGGGCCCCGGACGGTTCACTGTGGGTGACCACCAGCAACCACGACGGCCGCCGCGCGGGCGGACCCATGGAGGGTGACGACCGGATCTTGGTCATTCCGCTGCGGCGGTGAGCCCTGCCGCATGCGCGGACGGGACAACCGGTCGGTTCAGGCCGCGGTTCCCAGGAGCCGTGGCCTGAACCGACCGGTCCCGATGGACGCTTCACACGCGAGCAGCTCAACAAGCTCCATCACGAGACGAACGGCGTCATCTTCCGCAAGGAGCCGCTCCTCGGCGGGCGCACACCCCTCCCCGGACTCGTCCGGCGGCCATGAGGATCGCCGGGCGGGCGCGGGGACCGGGCGGCCCGGCGGCGCCGGCCGAAGACGGGCGCCGCCGGGCCGAACCGTGCGCTCAGGAGGCGCCGAGCTTCTGCAGGATCAGCTCGCGGGCGCGGGCGGCGTCGGCCTGGCCGCGGGTGGCCTTCATGACCGCGCCGACCAGGGCGCCGGCCGCGGCGACCTTGCCGGCGCGGACCTTGTCGGCGGCGTCGGCGTTCTCGGCGATGACCTGATCGACGATGGCGGCCAGCTCGCCCTCGTCGCTGACGACCTTCAGGCCGCGGGCGGCCACCACCTCATCGGGGTCGCCCTCGCCGGCCAGCACGCCCTCGAAGACCTGGCGGGCCAGCTTGTCGTTGAGGGAGCCCTCGTCGATCAGCGCCTGGACGCGGGCCACCTGCGCCGGGGTGATGGGCAGCTCGTCCAGCTCCACGCCCTGCTCGGTGGCGCGGCGCGACAGCTCGTTCATCCACCACTTGCGGGCCGGGCCGGGGGCGCAGCCGGCCTTGACGGTCTGCTCGATCAGATCCAGCGCACCGGCGTTGACCACGTCCCGCAGCTCCAGGTCGGTCAGGCCCCACTCGGCCTGCACCCGGCGGCGGCGGGCGGCCGGCAGCTCCGGCAGCGAGGCCCGCAGCTGCTCCACCCACTCCCGGGACGGCGCCAGCGGCACCAGGTCCGGCTCGGGGAAGTAGCGGTAGTCCTGGGCCTCCTCCTTGCTGCGGCCGGGGGTGGTGGTGCCGGTGTCCTCGTGGAAGTGCCGGGTCTCCTGGACGACCTTGCCGCCGGATTCCAGCACCGCGGCCTGCCGTTCGATCTCGTGCCGGACGGCCCGCTCCACCGAGCGCAGCGAGTTGACGTTCTTGGTCTCGGTGCGGGTGCCCCACTCGGTCGCGCCGCGCGGCGCCAGCGACACGTTGATGTCGCAGCGCATGGAGCCCTCCTCCATGCGCACGTCCGAGACCCCCAGGGCGCGCACCAGCTCGCGCAGCTCGGTGGCGTAGGCGCGGGCCACCAGCGGCGCCTTGTCACCGGTGCCGGTGATCGGCTTGGTGACGATCTCCACCAGCGGGATGCCGGCCCGGTTGTAGTCCACCAGCGAGTAGTCGGCCCCGTGGATGCGCCCGGTGGCGCCGCCCACGTGGAGGGACTTGCCGGTGTCCTCCTCCATGTGGACCCGTTCGATGCCGATGCGGAAGGTCTCCCCGTCGACCTCCACGTCCAGATACCCGTCGACGCACAACGGCTCGTCGTACTGGGAGATCTGGTAGTTCTTCGGCATGTCGGGGTAGAAGTAGTTCTTGCGGGCGAAACGGCACCACTCGGCGATGGTGCAGTTCAGCGCCAGCCCGATCTTGATGATCCCCTCGATGGCCGCCTTGTTGGTCACCGGCAGCGAGCCCGGCAGCCCCAGGCACACCGGGCAGACCTGGGTGTTGGGCGGCGCGCCGAAGGTGGTGGGGCAGCCGCAGAACATCTTCGTGGCGGTCCCCAGCTCGATGTGGGTCTCCACGCCCAGCACCGGCTCGTACTTGGCCAGCGCCTCCTCGTACGGCACCAGTGTCGGAGCAGTCATAGGTATCCCAATCCCTCTCGTCACAGGGCCGGTGCCTTGGACAGCAGGGGCCCGCCCCAGCGGTCGGTCAACGCCCGTTCCACGGCGGCGCCGACCCGGTAGACCCGGTCGTCGGCCAGGACCGGGGCCATGACCTGCAGGCCGACCGGCAGGTCGTCCTCGTCGGCCAGGCCGCAGGGCACCGAGATGGCCGGGGTGCCGGCCAGGTTGGACGGGATGGTGGCCAGGTCGGCCAGGTACATCGCCATGGGGTCGTCCACCCGGTCGCCGAGGGGGAAGGCGGTGGTCGGCGTGGTGGGCGAGACCAGCACGTCCACCTGCTCGAACGCGGCCTCGAAGTCGCGGATGATCAAGGTGCGGACCTGCTGGGCCTTGCCGTAGTAGGCGTCGTAGTAGCCCGACGACAGGGCGTAGGTGCCCAGCATGATGCGGCGCTTGACCTCCGGGCCGAAGCCCTGGGCGCGGGTGAGGGCCATGACCTCCTCGGCGCTGCGGGTGCCGTCGTCGCCGACCCGCAGGCCGTAGCGCATCGCGTCGAAGCGGGCCAGGTTGGAGGAGCACTCCGACGGCGCGATCAGGTAGTAGGCCGGCAGCGCGTAGGTGAAGTGCGGGCAGGAGACCTCGGCGACCTTGGCGCCCAGCGACTCCAGCAGCTCCACCGCCTCGTTGAAGCGGGCCAGCACGCCCGGCTGGTAGCCCTCGCCGCCCAGCTCCTTGACCACGCCGATGCGCAGCCCGGCCACATCCGCGCGGCGGGCGGCCTCGACCACCGGCGGCACCGGGCGGTCGATGGAGGTGGAGTCCATCGGGTCGTGGCCGGAGAACGCCTCGTGCAGCAGCGCGGCGTCCAGCACGGTGCGGCCGAAGGGGCCGGGGGTGTCCAGCGAGGAGGCGAACGCGATCAGCCCGTAGCGGGAGGAGCCGCCGTAGGTGGGCTTGGTGCCGACGATGCCGGTGACCGCGGCGGGCTGGCGGATGGAGCCGCCGGTGTCGGTGCCGGTGGCCAGCGGCGCCTGGTAGGAGGCGACCGCGGCCGAGGAGCCGCCGGAGGAGCCGCCGGGCACGCGCTCCAGGTCCCACGGGTTGCGGGTGGGCCCATAGGCGCTGTTCTCGGTGGAGGAGCCCATGGCGAACTCGTCCAGGTTGGTCTTGCCGAGGATCACCAGCCCGGCGGCGCGCAGCCGGGCGGTGACGGTGGCGTCGTACGGCGGCCGCCAGCCCTCCAGGATCTTCGAGCCCGCGGTGGTGGGCATGTCCACGGTGGTGAAGACGTCCTTGTGGGCGATCGGCACCCCGGCCAGCGGGCCGAGCTCCTCGCCGGCGGCGCGCCGGGAGTCCACCGCCCGCGCCTGCGCCAGCGCGACCTCGGCGTCGACGTGCAGGAAGGCGCCGATGCGGCCGTCCACCTCGGCGATGCGGTCCAGGTGCGCCTGGGTGACCTCCACCGCCGAGACCTGGCCGGCGGCCATCAGCTCCGCCAGCTCGGCGGCGCTCTTGCGGGTCAGCTCACCGCTCACGCTTCCTCCCCCAGGATCCGCGGCACGCGGAAGCGCTGCTCTTCGGCGGCCGGCGCCCCCGACAGGGCCTGCTCGGGGGTCAGCGACGGACGGACCTCATCGGGCCGGAAGACATTGGTGATCGGCAGCGCGTGCGAGGTCGGCGGGATGTCCTCCGCGGCGACCTGCTGCACCCGCGCGACCGCGGAGATGATCACATCGAGCTGGGCGGCGAGGTGATCGAGCTCATCCTCGTCCAGCGCCAGCCTGGACAGCCGGGCGAGGTGAGCGACCTCGTCACGGGTGATGGCGGACATGTGGAAAGCCGTTTCTGCGATCGGTTGGGTTCGTCGCCATCCTATGGGGCCCCGCAGGCCGCCTCAGAACGCTTTACCCGGGATCACGGCCACGCGCCGCCCCGGCCCGTTTGGGACACGCCCAGCGGGAAGGGGTCTGCGGTGCCCCCCGCGGGGAGATTCCGGAGAGGAGTGGGCCTTGACCATCGGAGGCGGTCTCGCCCTGATCATCATCGGCGCCATCTTGACCTACGCGGTCGATTACCGGATCAGTGGCGTCGACATCACGGTCGTCGGCGTGATCCTCATGATCGGCGGGCTGGCCTGGCTGGTGCTGGGCCTGATCCGCTTCGCCATCGCCCGCAAGGGCGGCGCGGCCCCGCCGCCCGAGGCGCCGGCGCGCGAAGAACGCCGCTACCGGGACCCGTACTGAGCCGTCCGCCCGCGGGCGGACGGCCGGTCAGGCGGCCGGCTCGGGGGCGCGCTGCAGATGGCGGCGCAGCCAGTCGGTGGTGGCGGCGCCGTCCATGGGACGGCCGTAGAACCAGCCCTGGGCGGCGTCGCAGCCCAGCTCGCGCAGCAGGTGGGCGGTGGCGGCGTCCTCCACTCCCTCGGCCACCGAGCGCAGGCCGAGGGTGCGGGCCAGTTCGACGATGGAGCGGACGATGACCGCATCGTCGGCGGCCTCGCCGGCGGTGTGGGCCAGCCGGGACACGAACGAGGCGTCGATCTTGATCTCCTCCACCGGCAGCCGCTTGAGGTGCACCAGGGACGAATAACCGGTGCCGAAGTCGTCCAGGCTGAGCGGCACGCCCAACTCGGCCAGCGCGGTGAGGGTCTCGGCGGCGTAGGCGGGCTCGTTGGCGAGCACCCGCTCGGTGATCTCCAGCTGGAGGGCCTCGGGCGGCAGGCCGTGGCGGGCCAGCTCCTCGCGGACGGATTCGGCCAGCCCCACATCCAGCAGGTCGCGGCCGGAGACGTTCACCGCGACCTGGATCTCCAGCCCTTCCCGCCGCCAGGCGGCGGCCTGGGCCAGGGCGGTCTTCAGCACGTGCCGGCTGATCGAGCACATCAGGTAGGTCTGCTCGGCCATGGGCAGGAAACGGCCGGGCTCCAGCAGGCCCAGTTCGGGGTGGCGCCAGCGCAGCAGCGCCTCCAGGCCCACCGGGCGGCCGGTGCCGAGGCAGACCTTGGGCTGGAAGTGCAGCTCCAGCTCCCCGCGGTCGATGGCGCGGCGCAGGTCGCCGAGCATGCCCAGCCGGTCCGGGGAGCTGCGGTCCTTGGCGGGCGAGTAGACCTCCACCCCGGTGCGGCTCTCCTTGGCCACGTACATCGCCACGTCCGCGCGCTGCAGCAGCGACTCGAAATCGGCGGCGTGGTCGGGGCAGAGGGCGATGCCGACGCTGGCCTCCAGATCGAAGGTCAGCCCCTCCAGCCGCACCGGCTCGCCGAGGGCGGCCCGCAGCCGGGCGGCCACCTCGCGGGCGGCCCGCTCGTCGCGGACGGTGGGCAGCAGCACCGCGAACTCATCGCCCCCCAGGCGGGCCACCAGGTCACCGGGGCGCACGCTGTGGGTGAGGCGGTGCGCGACGATCTGCAGCAGCCGGTCCCCGGCGGCGTGCCCGAGGGTGTCGTTGACCTCCTTGAAGCGGTCCAGGTCCAGCAGGAACAGCCCCAGCCGGCGGTCGGCGCCCGCCGCGGCCAGGGCCTGCCGGGTGCGCAGCGTCAGCAGTTTGCGGTTGGGCAGGCCGGTCAGCCCGTCGTGCCGGGTCTGGTGCTCGCGGCGCATCGACACCGCGGCGTTGAGGTAGACCGCCATCAGCGGCAGCGCGATGAGCAGGACGAACGCCGGGGAGCGGTCCATGGTGACCACCACCGGCGGGGCCAGCGCCAGCAGCGCCGGCTGCACCAGCAGCTGATGCCCCAGGTCCCGGCGCAGCATCTGCAGCGGCGGGACCCGCTCGTGCAGGGCCACCGCCGTGCACACGAGCAGGTTGTTGCAGACGATGTAGACCAGGCCGGCCACCGCCATGGGCAGCAGGTCGGAGCCGGCGGGCACCCACAACCGGTCCGGCAGGGGCGAGGCCGCGATGCCGAAGGAGTGCAGCACCAGCGCCGGGGCCGTCAGGCTCAGGGTGGACTGGGCGACGTTGAAGGCGGTGCGGTGCACCGCGTGCCGCCGCAGGATCCCGCTGATGAGCACCGCCGCCGCCTGCAGCAGCACCGCCACCGGCAGCCCGGCGTACAGCAGGGCGGCGAAAGAGAAGGTGGTGGAGGCGGTGGCGCCGCCGGTGTGCTCCCCGGAGCCGGTGGCGACGATGGGCCGCAGCTCGCCGAAGACGATGAAGCAGCCCAGGATCCAGAACACCGGGTTGCCGGTGAGCGCGTCCAGGTCGGCGCGGGTCGTGCCGTGCAGGGCCGCGGCGAAGGCGACGGCCCCGGCGCCGATGACGGCGACGAAGTAGATCCATAGCGGGGATCCGCGCCGCGGCGCTGTGTTCCGCGTGCTGTTCGGGTCCTTCATCACGGCCTCAGGAGTGCGGACGGGTGGAGATGATGAGGAGGGTACGACCTTTGCTCAACTTCGCGAAGCCGATTGCGTACGTTGCGTTATGAGCCGGGCCGGTCGTTCCCTCCCCCGCCATCACCGTTGGGTAGTTACACCATACCTTTGGGTAACAAGCCGCTGCCCGCGCGGCCGTGAATCCGGGTTCGTTACGGGGCCTCGGTCACGGCCATGGCCTTGGCCGCCTCCGGCCCCTGCTCCAGCAGCACCCGGAAGCCGTCCTCATCCAGCACCGGCACGCCCAGTTTGACGGCCTTGTCGTACTTGGAGCCGGGGTTGTCGCCGACGACGACGAAGTTCGTCTTCTTGGAGACCGAGCCGGTGACCCGGCCGCCGCGCGACAGCACCGCCTCGGTGGCCGAGTCCCGGCTGTAGTGCTCCAGCGTGCCGGTGATCACCACGGCCACCCCGCTCAGCGGGCGCGGCCCGTCGGCCCCCTCGTCGGCCATCCGCACCCCGGCGGCCCGCCACTTTTCGATGATCTCCCGGTGCCAGTCCTCGGCGAACCAGCGTTTGATGGAGGCGGCGATGGCCGGGCCGACGCCGTCGACGGCGGCCAGCTCCTCCTCGGAGGCCTTCATGATCGCGTCGATGGAGCCGAACTCGCGGGCCAGGGCGCGCGCCGCGGTCGGGCCCACATGGCGGATCGACAAGGCCACCAGCACCCGCCACAGCGGCCGCGTCTTAGCCTTCTCCAGCTCGGCGAAGAGCACCTCGACGGTCTTTTTGGGCCTGCCGTCCTTGGTGGCGAAGAAGCTCACCACCTTCTGCTCACCGGTCTTGGGGTCGATCTTGGGCAGGCCGGTGCGCGGGTCGCGCACCACGGTGCGGATCGGCAGCAGCTGCTCGACCTTCAGGTGGAACAGGTCGCCTTCGTTGCGCACCGGCGGGTCGGACGGCTCCAGCGGCTGGGTGAGGGCGGTGGCGGCCACATAGCCCAGCGCCTCGATGTCCAGCGCGTTGCGGCTGGCGGCGAAGAACAGGCGCTCGCGCAGCTGCCCCGGGCAGTAGCGGGCGTTGGGGCAACGGATGTCGGCGTCGCCCTCCTTCTCGTAAGCCAGCCGAGTGCCGCACTCGGGGCAGGTCTCGGGCATGTGGAAGGGGCGTTCGGAGCCGTCGCGCAGCTCGGTCACCGGCTTGACGATCTCGGGGATCACATCGCCGGCCTTGCGCAGCACCACCGTGTCGCCGATCAGCACGCCCTTGCGGGCGACCTCGCCGGCGTTGTGCAGCGTGGCGTAGGCCACCGTGGACCCGGCCACCTTGACCGGCTCCATCACCCCGTACGGGGTGATCCGGCCGGTGCGTCCCACCCCGACCTTGATGTCCAGCAGCTTGGTGTTGACCTCTTCGGGCGGGTACTTGAAGGCGATCGCCCAGCGCGGCGCCCGCGAGGTGGACCCCATCCGGCGCTGCAGCGCCAGCTGATCGACCTTGACCACCACCCCGTCGATCTCATAGGGGGGATCGTGCCGGTGCTCGCCGTAGTGGGCGACGTACTCACGGACCCCCTCCAGGTCCGGCACGACCTTGTACAGGTCGCTGACCGGCAGGCCCCACGAGCGCATCAGCTCATAGGCCTCCGACTGGCTGCGCGGCAGCTCGCGGCCCTCCCAGGCGCCGAAGCCGTGCACCAGCATGCTCAGCGGGCGCCGCGCGGTGATGCGCGGGTCCTTTTGCCGCAGCGAGCCGGCGGCGGCGTTGCGGGGGTTGGCGAACGGCTCCCGGCCGGCGTCCACCATCGCGGCGTTGATCTGCTCGAACGAGGCGACCGTCAAGAAGACCTCGCCGCGCACCTCCAGCAGGCTCGGCCAGCCCTCGCCCGACAGCCGGTCGGGGACGACGTCGATGGTGCGGATGTTGTTGGTGACGTCCTCGCCGGTGCGCCCGTCGCCGCGGGTGGCCCCGCGCACCAGGCGGCCGTCGCGGTACACCAGCGCCACCGCCAGCCCGTCGATCTTGAGCTCGCACAGGTAGGAGGCCTGCTCGCCGACCTCCTTGAGCACCCGCTCCCCCCAGGCCGCCAGCTCCTCGCCGGTCATGGCGTTGTCGAGGCTGAGCATGCGCTCCAGGTGCTGGACGGTGGCGAAGTCGGTGACGATGGGCGCCCCGACCCGCTGGGTGGGCGAGTCGGGGGTGACCAGTTCCGGATGCCGCTCCTCCAGCTCGCGCAGCTCGCGCATCAGCCGGTCGTACTCGGCGTCGCTCAGCGTCGGCCGGTCGAGCACGTAGTAGCGGTAGTTGGCCTCGTCGATCTCCCGGCTCAGCTCCGCGTGGCGCCGTGCCGCCTCGGTGGGGGTGCCCTCGCTCAAGCTCATGGACTCATTGTGGTGCGCGCCGCCGACATTCCCCGCCCGTCACGGCCGCGGTGTGCCGCACCCGCGAAGTCCCCTCTCCGCTGTGTGCCGGCATAGTGCTTGAAAGGCCGGTGATTTCACCGATGCCGCCCTGGATGCGGGCCGGTGATCCTCCAAAAAGGTTCCCGTTCCCGTCCCCCACGGAGGATCTCATGCGCCGGCTGATCGGCATCCTCGTGGCCCTGGTCACCGCCTGCGCGACGCTCGCGGTCGCGCCGGCCGCCCACGCCGCCCCCACCAGGCCCGTGATCTTCGTGCACGGCTACACCGGCAGCGCGTCCAACTGGATCACCGCCATGTCGGTGTTCCGCTCGATGGGGTACCGCAGCGACCAGCTGTTCGCCTACGAGTACAACTCCTACGGCAACAACGTGCAGAACGCCCAGGGCCTGGCCTCCTTCGTCAACCAGGTCAAGGCCCGCACCGGCGCCTCCCAGGTCGACATCGTCAACCACTCCATGGGCGGCCTGGTCAGCCTGTACTACTTGAAGGTCCTGGGTGGGCACCCCAACGTCGGGCGGCTGGCCTCCATCGCCGGCGCCAACCACGGCACCACCTACGCGTCCGCCTGCCTGGTCTTCGTGACCTGCCAGCAGATGCTCCCGGGCTCGTCGTTCATCGCCCAGATCACCGCCGGTGACGAGACCCCGGGCAACACCCGTTACGCCACCTGGTACTCCCCCTGCGACGGGATCATCATCCCCTACACCAGCACCCGGCTGAGCGGCGCCACCAACAACCTCGTCCTCTGCCAGACCCACATCGGGTTCCTGGCCGACCTCAGCGTGCTCCGCGACATCGCCCGCTTCACCAGCTCCTGACCCCACCTCCGCCGGTGGCCGAAAAGGCCCGCGCCGCTGCGGCGCGGGCCTTTTCGGCGCGTCACATCTGCGGGGCCTCGTGCAAGGTGCGGGCGACCTCGCGGCAGCGTTTCAGGGCGGCGCGGACGTAGCGGGGGGAGGCGCCGGCCAGGCCGCAGGCGGGAGTGATCACGGTCTGCTCGCCGAGGGTGGCGGCGGGAAAGCCCAGCCGCCGCCACAGCTCCCGCGCCGGCGCGGCGGTGTCCTGCAGCGACGGCAGCTGCGTGTCGGTGCCGGGCAGGACGCCCAAGAACAGGGCCACCCCGGCGTCGATGGTCTCCCCGATCGGGTCGTCGTCGCGGTCGGGCACCAGGCTCAGGTCGATGGAGATGCCCTTGGCGCCCGCCTTGCGCAGCAGCCCATAGGGCACCCGGCGGGCGCAGCAGTGCACCAGCGGCCAGGCGTCGGCGGCCTCGATGACGCGGCGCAGCCCGTCGACGGCCACCGCCTCCTCCACCGCCGGCAGCCGGGCGAACCCGGAGGCGGTGGGAACGGTACCGGCCAGCACCGCCGGCAGGCCCGGCTCGTCCAGCTGCAGCAGGACGCGGGCGCCGGGCACCCGGCGGCGGATCTCGGCGACGTGCCCGGCGACCCCCTCGGCCAGGGAGGCGATGAGGTCGCGCACCGCGCCGGCGTCCTTGAGCGTCCGGTGGCCGCTGGGCAGCTCCACGCCGGCCGCCAGCGTCCAGGGGCCGCAGACCTGGATCTTCAGCGGTCCCTCGTAGCCGCCCGCCACCTCTTCCAGGGCGTCCAGGTCGCGCGCCAGGTGGTCGTGGGCGCGGCGCAGGTCGCGTCCGGGCCGGCCGGCCAGGCGCCAGCCGGACGGCTGCAGCTCCACCGGCAACTCCACCAGCAGGCCGGCGGCGCGGCCGATCAGGTCGGCGCCGGGCCCGCGGCCGGGCAGCTCGGGCAGGTGCGGCAGGCCGGGCAGCTCGCCGAGCACCACGCGCAGCGCCTCGGCCGGATCGTCGCCGGGGTAGGAGCCGACGCCGGTCGCGCTGCCCGGCCGCCACGGGAAAGTCGCTGTCTGTGCCACGTCCCCCAACTTTAGGAGGAGATCAGCTCGGCGATCTTGTCCAGCCGCGCCAGGGTGGCGTCCTTAGGCTCGGTGGGGATGCCGAACAGGATCTCATCCACCCCGGCCTCCCGCAGCTCCTCGATCACCTGCGGCTTGGGCGGCACCCCGAACATCAGCACCGGCACGCGGCGGCCGGCGCGCTCGCGCAGCCTCGCGATCTGCTCGGCCGTGTCGCCGGGGATCCGGCCGTAGATCGGCATCCAGCCGTCGCCGTACTCGATCACCCGGTCGAAGACGGTGGGGCCGGAGCCGCCGACCAGGATCGGCGGGTGCGGGTCCTGCACCGGCTTGGGGTAGCAGAAGACCGGGTCGAAGTTCACGAACTCGCCGTGGAAGGCGGCCTCGTCCTTGGTCCACAGCTCCTTGACCGCCAGCACCCGCTCCCGCAGCAGCGCCATGCGGGTGCGCGGGTCGGTGCCGTGGTTGCGCATCTCCTCGCGGTTCCAGCCGGCGCCCACGCCCAGCACCGCCCGGCCGTTCGACACCCGGTCCAGGGAGGCGACCTCCTTGGCGAGGATGATCGGGTCCCGCTGGATCACCAGGGCGATGCCGGTGCCGACCCGCAGCCGCTCGGTGGCCGCCGCGACGGCGGTCAGCGCCACGAACGGGTCGAAGGTGCGGTAGTACCAGCGCGGCATCTCCGCCCCGCCCGGCCACGGCGATTCGCGCTTGACGGGGATGTGGGTGTGCTCGGCGACGAACAGCGAGGTGAACCCGCGCTCCTCCAGGGCCCGGCCGAGCGCGGCGGGGCCGATGCCCTCATCGGTGATGAATGCGGAAACTCCGAACTCCATAGGGCAGAACGTACCCGCAACTCCGGCTCAGGCGGGTACGCGCGAGGTGAGGGCGATGGTGGACGAGCCGATCACCCGGTCGCCGTCGTAGAGCACGGCGGCCTGCCCCCTGGCCACCCCGCGGGCCGGCTCGTGCAGCCTGATGCGCACCCGGTCGCCGTCCGCCTCGGCGGTGCAGTCGTAGACCTCCCCGTGGGCGCGCAGCTGCACCTGGCATTCATGGGGGCCGGCCGGCGGGGGGGCCAGCCACACCGGCCGTTCCCCCACGATCTCGTGCACGTCCAGCGCCTCGCGGGGGCCGACGGTCACGGTGTTGGTGGCCGGGGAGATGTCGAGCACGTAGCGGGGCCTGCCGTCGGGGGCGGGGCGGCCCAGCCGCAGGCCGCGGCGCTGGCCGATGGTGTAGGCGTAGGCGCCCTGGTGCTCGCCGACGACCTGGCCGGTCTCGTCCACGATGGGGCCGGGGGCGGTGCCCAGCCGCTCGGCCAGGAAGGCGCGGGTGTCGCCGTCGGCGATGAAGCAGATGTCGTGGCTGTCGGGCTTGTCGGCGACGGCCAGGCCGCGGCGCTCGGCCTCGCGGCGGATCTCGGCCTTGGTGGTGTCGCCGAGCGGGAAGATGGCGTGCGCCAGCTGCTCGGGGGTGCACACCGCCAGCACGTACGACTGGTCCTTGGCGGTGTCCACGCCGCGGCGCAGCACCCCGTTCTCCCAGCGGGCGTAGTGGCCGGTGCACACCGCGTCGAAGCCCAGCGCCAGCGCCCGGTCCAGCAGCGCGGCGAACTTGATCTTCTCGTTGCAGCGCAGGCAGGGGTTGGGGGTGCGCCCGGCGGCGTACTCGCTGACGAAGTCGGCGACCACGTCGCGGTCGAAGCGCTCGGCCAGGTCCCACACGTAGAAGGGGATGCCGATCACGTCGGCGGCGCGGCGGGCGTCGCGGGCGTCCTCCAGCGTGCAGCAGCCCCGCGCCCCGGTGCGGTAGGACCGCGGGTTGGCCGACAGGGCCATGTGGACGCCGGTGACGTCGTGGCCGGCCTCGGCCACGCGGGCGGCGGCCACCGCTGAGTCGACGCCGCCGGACATGGCGGCCAGTACGCGCAAAGTCATGACCTCTCAAGGCTACGCGCTGCCCGGCGGGCGTCGCGCCGGTCGCTGCGGGCCGTGCGGCGGGCGGCTCCCCGACACGAGGGCGGGTGCCCCGGCCACCGGCCCTGGAGCAATACGATTGAGCGGCTATGGGACTTTTCCGCCGCCAGCGCGACGCCGCGCGTCCGACACCGCTCCCCGCGATCACCGAGTTCTGGCAGTGGTGGGCCCAGGCCCGGCCGAAGATCGAGGCATCGCTCGGCGACGGGCCGTCGGCCGATCTGATCGAGGAGCTGTCGCTGCGGGTGCACCGGATCCACCCGCACCTGCAGTGGGAGATCGGACGGCCCGACGGCGGGGTCCCGGCGCTGACGGTGACCGGCGGCGGCGACGGGGAGCTGCGCGGGCTGGCCGAGCGGTGGCTGCGGGCCGCGCCCGCCGACACCGGCGGCTGGGCGCTGCACGCCGCCCGGCAGGCCGACCCGGAGATGCTGACCCAGAAGCTGACGCTGGGCGACCATGAGTTCGACCTGGAGTACGTGCGGGTGGGCATGCGGGCCGACCAGGCCCGGGCCCGCGTCCACGTCGCCGTCTACCACCCGGACTTTCTGTTCGTGGCCGAGGAGGCCCGGCGGCAGGTCGCCGGGCACGTGCTGGACTGGGCGCTGGGCGAGGACGATGTGGCCCGCTGGATCGGCGAGGTGACCATCGCCACCGAGCCGCCCATGGACGCGCTGCCGCCCGGCATGCTGCCGGCGGTGGTCGACCAGATCGCCGAGCAGTTCCGCGAGCCGACCTGGCTGTGGGGCGAGGGCCGCACCCCGCGCGGCCACCCGGCCCGGCTGGGCGCCCGCTTCCCCCTGCACCGCCAGGACCACCCGCTGTGCGACCTGCACGTGGCGGTGTCGGTGCCGTACGCCCACAGCAACCCCGACCGGCTCCCGGTGGAGCCGTCCGCCTCGGCGCTGCGCGAGCTGGAGAAGAAGCTGGACGCCCTGGGGCCGGACGCGGTGCTGGCGGTCCAGGAGACCGGCGACGGCCTGCGGGTGTACCACCTGTACGCCGACCCCGACTCCGGGGTGCTGGCCCGGCTGGACCAGCTGGCCGCCTCCTGGCCGGAGGGCAGGGCCAAGGTGGCCTCCGCCCCCGACCCGGGCTGGCGGGCGCTGGCCCCCTACCGGCCGTAGGGGCGCCTACGACAGGCCGGCGCGGCGGGCCCGTTCGACCACCGGGCCGATGGCCTCGGCCAGGGCGGTCACGTCGTCCTCGGTGGAGGTGTGGCCGAGGCTGAAGCGCAGGGAGCCGCGGGCGCGTTCGGGGCTGGCGCCCATCGCCAGCAGCACATGGCTGGGCTGGGCCACCCCGGCCGAGCAGGCCGAGCCGGTGGAGCAGGCGATGCCGCGGGCGTCCAGCAGCATCAGCAGCGCGTCGCCCTCGCAGCCGGGGAACGACAGGTGCGCGTTGCCGGGAAGCCTGTTGACCGGGTCGCCGTTGAGCACGGCGTCGGGGACGGCGTCGAGGACGCGGGCGATCAGCCGGTCGCGCAGGGCCGTCAGGCGGCGGGCGTGCTCCTCCCGCTGGGCGGCGGCGGCCTGGACGGCGGCGGCCAGCCCGGCGATGGCGGGGGTGTCGAGGGTGCCGGAGCGCACGTCGCGTTCCTGCCCGCCGCCGTGCAGCACCGGGACCGGGTCGATGCCCTTGGCCAGCAGCAGCACGCCCACCCCCAGCGGGCCGCCGAGCTTGTGCCCCGACAGGGCCAGGGAGTGCACGCCGCTGCCGGCGAAGGAGACCGGCAGTTGCGCGGCGGCCTGGACGGCGTCGGTGTGGAAGGGGATGTCGTGCTCGCGGGCCAGCGCGGCCAGCTCGGCGACCGGCTGCACGGTGCCGACTTCGTTGTTGGCCCACATGACGGTGATCAGGGCGATGTCGGCGCCGCCGGAAGGGCCGATCATCTCGCGCACCACGTCCGGGTCGACGCGTCCCAGGGAGTCCACCGGGATGTGCTCCACCCGGGCGCCCTGGTGGTCGGCCAGCCACTGGGCGGCGTCCAGCACCGCATGGTGTTCCACCGCGCCGACCAGCACCCGGGTGCGGGCCGGGTCGGCGGCGCGGCGGGCCCAGTAGATGCCCTTGACGGCCAGGTTGTCGGCCTCGGTGCCGCCACCGGTGAAGATCACTTCGCTGGGACGGGCGTCGAAGACGTCGGCGATGATCTCGCGGGACTCCTCCACCACCCGGCGGGCGCGGCGGCCGGCCGAGTGCAGGGACGAGGGGTTGCCGAGCCGTCCCAGCTCGGCGGTCATCGCCTCGACGGCCTCCGGCAGCATGGGGGTGGTCGCGGCATGGTCGAGGTAGGTCACCACGCCGTCCACACTATCCGCGCCGGGACGGGCGGCGCCCCGCGACTTTGCTACTGTACCGTCCGGACGGTACAGTAACGTTCGTTATGAAGAGAGAGGCCCTGCTGGACGCCGCCGAGGCCGTGCTGTTCGAGCACGGCACGCAGGCGCTCACGCTGGCCGCCGTCGCCGAGCGCGCCGGGGTCAGCAAAGGCGGGCTCCTCTACCACTTCCCCACCAAGGAAGCGCTGATCAAGGCGATGGTCACCCGGGTCATCGACGAGTTCGACGACCTGGTGGCCGACTACGACGACGGCTCTCCCGGCTCCTACACCCGGGCCTACGTCAAGGCCACCTTCGAGGTGCTGACCGGCCGGCAGGGCGCGCGGACCAGCCGACGATGGTCGGCGATCACCGCCGCGGCCAGCGACCCGGAGCTGATCGCGCCGCTGCGCGAGGCGATGGCCCGCTGGCACCGGATCAACCCCGACCACGAGCCCGACCCGCTCGCCTCCACGGTGGTCCGCCTGGCCGCCGAAGGGCTGTGGGAGGTGCTCAGCCACGCCCCGGACGCCTTCGATGAGCAGCAGCTGGCCGCGCTCCAAGAGCGGCTGCTGAGCATGGTGGCCCCTTGAGCCGCCCCGTCTGACCGCCGAAGGCCACAGGACGCCCCGTCCTGCCCGTTCCGCCCCCGCTGATCCTCTTCCGCCCCGTCACGGGCACGGGCCGGCCCGGCCCGCCGCGCCCGCCTGCCCGGTGCCCGTCGTTCCCCACCGGCCGCCTGAGCCGGTCACTGTGCAAACCGCTGAGAAAGGAGTGAGCCATGTTGCGCTGGGCGCGTTTGGGAACCTTCCTGACCTTCGCCCTCACCGGCCTGCTGTGCGGCGTGTGGGTGGCCCGCATGCCCGCGCTGGCCGACAAGCTTCACGTCGGCCCCGGCGCCATCGGAATGGTGCTGCTGGTGTGGGGCCTGGCCGCGCTGGCGGCCATGCAGGGGCTGCGCGGTGTGATCGCCCGGCTCGGCAGCCGCACGATGCTGCGGGTGTCGCTGCCGCTGTCGGCGGCCACCGCCGTGCTGGTGGCGCTGGCTCCCTCCTATGGGCTGCTGCTGGCGGCCCTCGCCGCCTTCGGCATGGCCTTCGGGGTCACGGACGTGGCGATGAACGCCCAGGCGAGCGTGGTGGAACGGGCCTACCGCAGGCCGCTGATGAGCGGGATGCACGCCGGCTGGTGCGTGGGCGCGATGACCGGCGGGGCGGCCGGCGCGCTGACCGCCCTGGCGGGACTGTCGTTCACCCAGTCCCTGCTGGGCACGGCGGCGCTGGCGCTGCCGGCGGCGCTGGCGCTGGGCCGGACCTACCTGCCCGACTCCCCCGCCGCGCCCGGCGCGCGGAGCGAAAGGCGGCAGCGGCTGCCGATGCCGGTCTACCTGATCGGCGCCCTGGCGTTCATCGCCTTCATGGCCGAGGGCGCGGTGGCCGACTGGAGCGGGCTGCTGCTGCACGGGGAGCTGGGCGCTCCCGAATGGCTGGCGGCGCTCGGCTACCCGCTCTTTGAGACCGCCATGCTGACCGGGCGGCTGGCCGGCGACCGGCTGCGCACCCACCTGGGCACCCGCCGGCTGCTGGTGGCCGCCGGGCTGGGCACCGCCGCCGCGGCCGGCGTGGTGCTCACCGCCCCCACGGTGCCGGTGGCGCTGGCCGGGTTCTTCGTGACCGGGCTGGCGGTCTGCACCATCGTGCCGACGATGATCTCGCTGGCCGGCACCGCCGCCCCCGGGCGTTCGGCCGCCTCGGTCGCCCAGGTCGGCGCGATGGGCTACGGCGGGCTGCTGCTCGGCCCGGTGCTCATCGGTTTCCTGGCCGAGGCGACCTCGCTGCGCGCCGGGCTCGGCGTGGTCGTGGTGGCGGCGCTGCTGGTCGCCGCCGGCGCCCGGCTGCTGCCGATCGCCGCCGGCACCGACCTGGCCTCCCACGAGTACCTCGCCGACCGGGCACCGGAGCACCCGGTGCCGGGCCCGGCCGAGCCCGCCCTCGGCAAGGCCGCCTGACCCGCCGGGTCGCTCACGGGCCGGTGCGGACGACGGCGGCCACCAGCACGCGGGCCGCCCGCAGCGGGCCCAGGTCGGCGACCAGGGCCCGGACGATGCGCAGGCCGAGACGGCGGACCGGCGCCCGCGGGCCGGGGGCGTAGCGGGCGCGTTCCAGCTCGGCGGCCACGGCGGCGATGTTCGGCCCCAGGCGGGCCAGGCGGACGCGCAGCCCGCCCCAGGTGGTGCCGGGCGTCACCGGCTCGCCGCCATGGCCGGCCAGCCGCTCCAGCAGCCGGTCGGCGCGCCCGCCGCGCAGACCGGAGGCGCCCGGGCCGCGCCGGCGGACGGTGACCAGCAGCACCACGGCCGGCACCAGCCCCAGCAGCACGGCGGGCAGCAGCACCGGGCCCTGCCGCCCGCCGCCGGCGGCGGGCGGGGCGAACGGGTCCAGGGAGGGGTCCACCACGGCATCGGCATCGGCCGGAGTGGGGTTGAACGGCACCCAGCCGACACCGGAGAAGTACACCTCGATCCAGGCGTGGGCGTCGGCGTCGCGCACCACGTACCGGCCGTTTTGCTCCAGCCCGGTGGCGAAGCCGGCGACCACCCGGGCGGGCACCCCGGCCAGCCGCAGCAGCAGCGCCGCCGCCCCGGCGAAGTGCTGGCAGTAGCCGGTGCGGGTGCGCAGCAGGAAGTCCACCAGCGGGACGCGGGAGGTGCGCTCCACGTCGGTGTCGTAGCGGAACCGGCCGCCCTCGGTCAGGTAGCGCTGCACCCGCTCGACGACCTCGAACTGGTTGCGGGCCCCGGCCGTCACCGCCCTCGCCATCACGGCCACCTCGTCGTACAGCGAGTACCCCAGGTAGCCGTGCCCTCCGAAGCCGGGATCGGCATAGGGGCCGAACTCGCCCTGCCGTCCGCCCATCCACATCCCGCCGGGCCGGCGTTCCCGGACGCGGGTGTACTCCTCCAGCCGGGGGTCGGAGTTCGGCCAGGGCACGGTGCGCAAGGTGGCGGGGTCGGCGGTGACCACCGCGGCCCGCACCCGGTAGACGTCCCCGGCGTCCGGCGCCGGGGTGATCCGCCAGGACTCCCCCGCCCCCGAGTCGACCCGCCCGTCGGCCTGCAGGCTGATGATCCGGCCCGGGGAGACCACCATGTCGTTGCGCAGGCCCCGGACCCGCACCTCGATCTCGACGGGACGGGCGGCCGGCTCGGGCAGGTCCTCATCCGGCAGGCCCCCGGTCTCCCAGCCGCGCCAGCCGATCCGCTCCAGCACCTGCATCCGCCACAGCGCCGGGCGGGGCGAGGAGATCTCCAGCATGGCCGCGCCGGTGCGGCGCCCATACAGCGGCCCGTAGGTCTGGGTGGTGTCCAGCGTGGTGAACTGCGGTTCCCGATCGATCAGGTCGTCGATGGCCAGCCACTGGCCGCGCGGTCCCAGGGTGTGCGCCAGCGCGGCCGCGCCCAGCGCGGCGGCCGTGCCGAGCGCGACCATCGGGCGGGCGGCCCGGCCGCCGGGCGGCGCCAGCCACAGCGGCACGGCCAGCACCATCGCCGCCCCCTGCCAGGAGACCTCGTCGCTTTGCCGCAGCGCCACCGCGATCACCCATGGCAGCGCCACCAGCGCCAGCGACAGCGCCTGCCGGGGCCGCGAGCGCGGCGCGGTGACCGACAGGCCGGCCGCCGACAGCCACAGCAGCCCGACCAGCAGCAGCCACACCGCCGCCGGCCACGGGTCGCCCGCGGCGCGGCCGGGCCCCAGCGACGACAGCCGCTGCAGCCCGTCCGACAGCGACAGCAGCAGCTGCGGCCAGCGGCGGGGCCACAGCATGTCCGGCTGGACGCCGCCGGCCAGCAGCGCCATCGGCGGCCAGAGCAGCAGCAGCGCGCCCACCGCCCGGGTGGCGGTGCGCCCCCAGGCCACCACGGCGGCGGCGACGGCGGCGACCAGGCAGCCCCACAGCACCGCCGTGCCCAGCAGCGCCGACCAGGCCCCCATCGCCGCCGCGGCGGCCGCCAGCAGTCCGGCCGCCCGGATCATCGCGGCCGTCCCTTCCCGGCGGGCAGCGGCACCACGCCCGGCGGCAGCGGCGGCGGCGGATCCACCGTCCGGTCCGGCGGGAAGCGGACGACGATGGCGCCGGCCGGCGGACGGGCGGGCCGGTCGCCGGCCTCCAGCAGGGCCAGGCGGCGATGCAGCGCCCGCCAGGACTCTTCGTCCTCGACCGGCGTCGCGGCGCTCTCCCCGGGCAGCAGCACCGCGCACCCGCCGGACCTGGACAGGGTGCGCACCAGCCCGGCGGCGGCCCGGGCCACCCAGTCCACCTCCGCCTCGCAGGCGCCGTGGGTGTCGACGACCACCAGCGGCAGCCCGGACGGCGGCGGGCCCATGCGCCGCTCGTGCAGCTCCATGCCGCGGGCCAGGGACAGCCAGTGGATGCGGCTGACCGGGGTGCCCGGCACATACGGCCGCAGCCCGTCGGGCTCGGTGTGCTCAACGGCCCGGCCGGGCGCGGGCGCGGGCTGCCCGCCGCCGTCGGGGACGGGCAGGACCAGCACCTTCTCGCGCTCGCCGACCTCGACGGTGAGGCGGAAGATGCCCAGCGCGTCGCTGATCCGCAGCCGGGTGGGCTGGATGCGATAGGCGCCGCGCCGGCCGATGGGCACCTCCACGACGCCGCCGGCGGGCTCCAGCTCCGCCCAGGCGCGCCGGGTGATGCGCACCTGGACGCGGACCGGCAGCCGCTCGGGCAGGCCGAGGTCCAGGCGCATCCGCAGCGGCCGGTCCTCACCGATCTCCCGTTCGGCGATCAGCCGGGTGGCGTTCAGGCGCGAGCGCGCCGCCAGCACCGTGACGGCCGCCCACAGCACCATGATCACCATTCCCACGGCCAGCGCGAACAGCGCCAGCGACGGCAGCGCCCCGGCGGCCAGGGCCAATGCGCCGGCGCAGCTCAGCCAGATCAGCGCTCGCATGGGCGCCTCACCCCGCCGTCATCTGGCCCGGACCCGCCGCAAGGCGTCCTCGACGACCTCGGCCCGGGCGTCGGCGGGGGCCGTGCCGGACGGCTGGATGCGGTGGGTGAGCACGGGCCGGGCCACCGCCTGCACGTCGTCGGGCAGCACGAACGCCCGGCCGTCCATGGCGGCCACCGCCCGGGCGGCGGCCAGCAGCAGCAGCCCGGAGCGGGGGCTGGCGCCCACGGCCGCCAGGGGGTGGGCGCGGGTGGCGGCCAGCAGGTCCACGATGTAGCGCAGCAGGGGGTCGGAGGCGTGCACCGCGGCGACGGCCCGCTGGGCGGCCAGCAGGTGGGCCGGGTCGGTGACCGCGTTCACCTGCGGTTCGGGGCCGGCGCGCAGCAGCGCCACCTCTTGCTCGGGGGTGGGGTAGCCCAGGGAGACCACCGACAGGAAGCGGTCCAGCTGGGCGGGCGGCAGCGGGTAGGTGCCGTCGTAGCCGGCGCTGGGGTTCTGGGTGGCGATCACCACGAACGGCGGCGGGATGGGCCGGCTGACGCCGTCCACGGTGACCTGGCGTTCCTGCATCGCCTCCAGCAGGCCGGACTGGGTCTTGGGGGTGGCGCGGTTGATCTCGTCCACCAGCACCACGTTGGCGAAGATCGGGCCGGGCCGGAACTCGAAGGCCGCGGCGTCGGCCTGCCAGACGTTGGCGCCGATGATGTCGGCCGGCAGCAGGTCGACGGTGGCCTGCACCCGGGAGAAGCGGCCGTCCAGGCTGCGCGCCAGGGAGCGGGCCAGCTGGGTCTTGCCGACCCCGGGGTGGTCCTCCACCAGCAGGTGCCCGCCGGCCAGGACGGTCGCCAGCACCACGTCCAGCACGTCGGCGGGCATCCGCACGGCGCCCGCCACGTTGGCCCGCAGCCGGTCGCCGAGCTCGGCGACCTCTTCGACGGTGAGCGTCGCCTCCCCGTCGGAGGGGACCGGATGCGGCCGGGGCGCGGCGCTGAGCCTGCCCGGCGGCCGGGCCCACCCGCTCGGATCGGCCACCGCGCTCACCGGGCCTCCTTGAGCGCGGCCTTCGGGAGGGCGAGGGCACCGGGGCGGCGACGCCCGGCCCGGCGTCGCGCCTGCCGGTGGTGGGCACCGGGCTCGCGGTCCGATGCGGCGCCTGCGGAGCTGGTGTGAGACCTCAAAGGAGAGTCCTTTCTCCGGCGGGCGTGGCGGTGGCACAAAGTCCTACACGCAACCAACAACGTGGTTTCGGTGCCCTGCTGTTCCAAGAACATCCCGGGGGTGCCATGGGTGTGGCGGTGCGGTGTACCCGCCGTCCGGACCCGCTCAGGCGCTGGGAAAGGCTCCCGAAGACGGCGAAACGGCCGGTGGCGGGAGGCCACCGGCCGTTTGCGCAACGCCCTCAGCTCGCGGCGAGCTTACTTGCGCTTGTTGATCTCCTCGGTGAGCTGCGGGGCCACCTGGAACAGGTCGCCCACCACACCGAAGTCGACCAGCTCGAAGATCGGCGCCTCGGGGTCCTTGTTGATGGCGACGATCGTCTTGGAGGTCTGCATGCCGGCCCGGTGCTGGATGGCGCCGGAGATGCCGACCGCGATGTACAGCTGCGGGGAGACCGTCTTACCGGTCTGGCCGACCTGGAACTGGTGCGGGTACCAGCCGGCGTCGGTGGCGGCCCGGGAGGCGCCCACCGCACCGCCGAGCGCGTCGGCCAGGTCCTCGATGATCTTGAAGTTCTCGGCGCTGCCGACGCCGCGGCCACCGGAGACCACGACCGCGGCCTCGGTGAGGTCCGGGCGCTCGCCCTTCTCCTGCACCACCTTCTCGACGATCTTGGCGGCCTTGGCGGCGTCCGACAGGGTCACCGAGACCTGCTCCTCGGCCGGGGTGGCCGGGGCGGGCTCGGGGGCGACGGCGTTGGGCCGCACCGCCACGATCGGGGTGCCGCGCTTGACCTTGGCGTGCGCGATGACCGCGCCGCCGAAGATGGAGTGCTCGCCGACGAAGCCCTCGGCGACGTCCACCACGTCGGTGAGCACGCCGGAGTCGAGCTTGACCGCCAGGCGGCCGGCGATCTCCTTGCCCTCACCGGTGGCGGCCACCAGCACGCCGGCCGGGGACTTGTCGGCCACCAGCTTGGCCAGCAGCTCGACCTTGGGCGCCACCACGTAGGAGGTCAGCTCCTCGTCGGCGGCCACGTAGATCTTGGCCGCGCCGTACTCGGCCAGCTTGTCCTTGGCGTTCTCCAGGCCGGGGCCGATCCACACCGCGGCCGGCTCGCCGAGCCGGCGGGCGGCGGTCAGCAGCTCCAGGGTGACCTTCTTGACCTCGCCGTCGATGTGGTCGACGAGGACGAGAACCTCTGCCATGTCGTACTGTCCCCTTCCTCGCTCAGATGAACTTCTTGGACGCGAGGAACTCGGCGATCTTGACGCCGCCGTCGCCCTCGTCGGTGACGATCTGGCCCTTCTCACGCGGCGGGGCCTCGGCGAAGTCGGTCACCTCGCTGGCGGAGCCCGCCAGGCCGACCTTGTCGGCCTCGATGCCGAGGTCGGCGATGCCGAGCGTCTCGACCGGCTTCTTCTTGGCCGCCATGATCCCCTTGAAGGAGGGGTAGCGCGGCTCGTTGATCTTCTCGACCACGCTGACGACCGCCGGCAGGCTGGCCTCGACCTTGTCGTAGCCGTAGTCGGTGACGCGCTGCACCTTGATGGCCGAGCCGTCGATCTCGACCTTGGAGGCCAGCGTCAGCTGCGGCACGCCCAGCCGCTCGGCCAGCATGGCCGGCAGCACGCCGGTGCGCGCGTCGGTGGACTCCGAGCCCAGGATCACCAGGTCGAAGCCGGTGCGGCCGAGGACCTTCTCCAGGGCGTAGGAGGTGCCCAGCGCGTCGCTGCCGGCCAGCGCGTCGTCGACCAGGTGGACGGCCTTGTCGGCGCCCATCGCCAGCGCCTTGCGGATGGAGTCGGTGGCCTTCTCCGGGCCCATGGTCACGACGGTGACCTCCCCGCCGTGCTTCTCCTTGATGAGCAGCGCCTCTTCGATGGCGTACTCATCGAGCTCGTTGATGACGCCGTCCGCGGCACCGCGGTCGAGCGTGCTGTCCTCGGGCTTCAACTTGCGCGGGCTCTCCGTGTCGGGAACCTGCTTGACGCAGACGACGATGTTCATGGCCGTCGACCGACCTCCCTGCATTTCCTCTGGCCGCCGTAAGCGGGCGGGGCGCCGCCCGGGCGGGTCGACGCGAGCTGATGGGCTACAGACTGCCAAATACCCGAACAGGCTTCGGCTCCGGGTCCCGGCTTTGGACCGTGCACCTAGATGTTACCGGCGAGTAGCATCGCGGCAAATCCCCCGGTCACCGCGGGGCCACCGGCCACAACCACGACATTTGCCCACACAACAGACGCATCCGGCAACACTCCGCGAAGTGACCGGTATCACCTTACGGCCCCCTTGCGGAGCCCTGAAACGGACGCTCAGGGCAGCGCGCTCTGGAACCGGTCCAAAGCGGCGATCACCGAGTTCTGCAGGCCGTACATCGGGGCGAAACTGGGGGTCAGCGACACCGCGCCGACCACCGCGGCGAAGATCAGCACGCCCAGCACGGCCCCCACCGGGACGATCCGCGCCGGCTCCGGCGCCAGCGTCCCGAACAACCGCTCCAGCTGCCGGCGCGGCGCCCGCACCCCCGGACCGCTCCACAAGACGGCGGCCCCCGCGCCCGCTCCCCAGGCGCAGGCGTCCATCGCCGGAGTGCGCACCCCCACCATGACCAGCGACGCCAGCGCCAAGGCCACCGCCGCCGCGGCCACGGCGGCGTAGGGCAGCGTCAGCGCCGTCCACAGCGCCGCCCGCGCCGCGTCCCCCACAGCCGGCGTCGCGCGGCCGGGACCGCCGCGCAGGGCCGCCGCATCCCAGGTGCGCAGCGCCAGCGCCCCCGCCGTGGCCGCCACGATCCCCACCACCGGCATCACGATGGCGACCGCGGCCATGAGCACCACCGCCAGCACCGCCAGCAGCCGCGACCAGGCGTGCCCCACCGTCGGCCGCGGCCGCGCCGACCGCGGCGGCGCGGCGGCCCGCACGGCCCGCTCCACCGGCGTCGACCGGACCGGCTCGTGCACGACCGGGGTCGCCTCCTGCGGCCCCAGGTCCGCCGCGTCCACCGCCTTGACCAGTTCGGCGGCCGTGGGCCGGGCATCCGGGTCGGCCCGCAGCGCATCGCGCAGCACGGCCCGCAACGGCTCGGGCACCTCCGCCGGCGCCCCGTCCCCGACCTCCGCGCGGCCGGTCGCGGCGAACGCCACGGTCGCCGCCCAGGCGTACACGTCGGAGGCGGGCGTGGCGGGTGCGCCGTCGCGGACCTCCGGTGCCAGGTGAGGGCGCACCCGAACCGGCCGGGCGGGGTCCACCGCCTGCGCGACGCCGAAATCGATGACGACCGGCTCTCCCCCGACCACCAGCACATTGGCGGGGCTCAGGTCGCGGTGCACCGCTCCGGCCTCGTGGATCGCGACCAGGGCCTTGGCCAGGCCGAGGGCCAGCCGCCGCAGCGCGCCGCCGCGCAGCGGCCCCTCCTCGGCCACCAGCACATCCAGCCCGCGCCCGGGGACGAAGCGGCTGACCACATACGGCCGCTCGGCGGAGGCGTCCCCGTCCAGCACATCGACCACATGCGGGCTGAGCACCCGGCGCATCACCGCGATCTCATGCTCCAGCCGCCGCCGCGCGGCCGCCCCGCTGACCGCTTCCGGCCGCAGCACCCTGATCGCCACATCCCGGCCGGACGGATCGGTGCCCCGGTAGACCACGCCCGCGTCGCTCTCGCCCAGCAGGGACAGCGGGCGGTAGGGGCCTATCCGACCGCCGGGGACGAGTTCTCTGGAAGGCTGGTTCATCAGAACTCCTAGAGCGGGGAGATCTCCCCCTCCGGAAGAAGAGGGAGACACGGCACAAGGTCACGCGGAACGGCGCAGCCGGTGCGGAAGCCAGGGGCGGAGCAGGGCCGCTTCAGGGGCGCGGCTTCCGCCCGCCCCCGACCCTAGCGGGCCCGCGGCGGGCCGTAGGCCGTCTGCCGGTCCCGCCCGGCCGGCGGGCGCGCCGTCACCAGGGCCATAGGTCCCGGATGCCGTCGCGCAGCTCCTCCAGCCGCGCGCTCAGGCCCTCCACCGGGTAGGTGTCGGGGGTGCCGCCATAGGAGAGCCCGATCAGCACCGCCGCGAACAGTGACAGTGCCAGCGCCAGCGGCGCGGCGATCTCCCGGCGGGGCGCCACCGCCCCCCACAGCCGCACCAGTTGGCGGCGCGGGGCGCCGCTGCCCGGCGCCAGGCACAGCAGGCCGATGACGAGCATCACCGCATACGCGATGCCCTTGGCGGCACTGATCTGCGGCATGGTCACCAGCAGCGCGATCAACAGCACGGAGGCGGTGCACAGGGCCGCAGCCGACAGCATGCCGGTGACCATGACCGCCCCCGGCAGGCCCAGCGGCGCCCGCACCAGCGCGCCCAGCACATCACCGGCGCGCGGGCCGCGCCTGGTGCGGCGGTCGTCCATGCCCTTGGCCGCCCAGTCGCCCATCCGCAGCACCAGCACCCCGCCGATGGTGACCAGCACGGCCAGCACCGGCACCAGGTAGGCGAAGCCCAGCAGCGCGGCCAGCACCGTGAAGCTGAGGAAGCGGTACCAGCCGTACGGCTTGGGCGGCGGGTCGGGGCTGGTCGCCGGGGCCGCCGGGGCCTGTGCGGGGCGCTCGCTCACCGGCGCCGCGTACGGGTCATAAGGAGGCGGCGCCGGGCCGCGCGGCTGAGGCTGCGGCTGCGGGTCCGGCGGGGCGGCGGGCGGCGGGACCTGGGAGAGGGGATGGGAACCGTAGGGGCCCTGCCCGTAGGCGGCCTGCCCGTAAGGGGTCTGCTCGTAGGGACGGCCGTAAGGGGCGGGGCCCGGCGGCGGCCCCGGAGGCGGCGCCGCGGGCGGCAGCAGCCCGCGGAAGTCCTCCGGCTGGGCGGGCGCGGGCGGCGCCTGACCGGACAGCGGCCCCGGGGCCGGCGGAGGAGCCGGCAGCGGCGCGGTCCGGTCCGGCCGCGAAGGCGAGGTCTGGCCGGTCCGCTCCGGCGGGGCCGGCATCCAGGAGGAGGCGTCCACCCGGGTCTGGTCGGTGATGGTGGCCTCCAGGTGGATCCGCCGGGCCATCTGCACCAGCTCGACCGCGGTGGGCCGCTGGGAGGGGTCGCGCGCCATCGCCGACCGGATCAGCGGCTGCAGCGCCGGGGGCATCCCGTCCAGATCCGGCTGTCCCTGCAGGATCCGGTAGAAGATCGACTCGAACGGGCCGGAGCCGAACGGCGGGCGGCCGGTGGCCGCGAACGCCACCGTGGCGGCCCAGGCGTGCACGTCCGAGGGCGGCCCGGCGTCCTCCCCCTCGAGGATCTCCGGAGCCAGGTAGCCGGGGGTGCCGATCACCATGCCGGTGGCGGTCAGCCGGGTGGCGTCGGCGGCCTGGGCGATCCCGAAGTCGATCACGATGGGCTCGCCGTCCAGCAGCATCACGTTGCCGGGCTTGAGGTCGCGGTGGATGATCCCGGCGCCGTGGATCGCCGACAGCGCCGAGGCCAGCCCGACCGCCAGCCGCTGCAGCGCCGCGCCCTGCAGCGGGCCTCCGTCGGGCCCTTCCACGACCTCCTCCAGGGTGCGGCCCGGCACGTACTGGGTGACGATGTAGGGCTGGGGCGCGGTGACATCGGCGTCCAGGATCTCGGCGACATGCGGGCTGTGCACCCGGCGCATCGAGTCGACCTCGCGGGCCAGCCGCCGCCGCGCGACGGTGTCCCCGGCCACCGCGGAGCGCAGCACCTTGATCGCCACCTTGCGGCCCTCGGGGTCGGCCGCCAGGTGGACGACCCCCATCCCGCCTTCGCCCAGCGTGCGGATCAGGCGGTACCGGCCGATGCGCTCCCCGGACGTGACAACCCCCTTCATCGCTGCCGCCACCCTATCTTCGCCCGCCGCACCGGGCGGTTCCACCGGATCGTCCCGGCCCGCTGCGGCCGGCGTTTCGTCCACCGGCTCGCCGGTCTCCCGCCGGTCCGGGACGGACGCCCCGGTGAAAGGGCGGACGGGAGCGGGTGAGGGCCTCCGGATGCGTCCTTACGCAATCATTGGACGCCGCCGAAGCGGCCGAGGTTCCCGGGCGCGGGCGGCTTCACAGGGGCCGCCGTCACTCGCCCCGGGCGGCCCGCCGGGCGCGGCGCTCGGCCCGCCGCGTCTCGAACCTGGTGGCGGCCGCGTCCAACTGCTCCAGGAATTCGCCCAGTTCCTGACGGGCCCGCTCGCCCTCGGCGGTCAGCCCGCTCATCTCGAAGACCTTCCATTTACGCAGCACCGGCATCAGCACATCGTCGTGGTGCAGCCGCAGGTCGTAGATGCCGGCGTTGGCGATGGCCACCGATTTGCGCAAAAAGCCGTCGATGGTGTGCCCGGGCATCTGGAACGCCTTGACCACGTCGGTGACGGCGCGCATGGTCTGGCCGGGATCGATCTGGAACGCCGCCTCCAGCAGGTTCCGGTAGAAGATCATGTGCAGGTTCTCGTCCTTGGCCACCCGCGCCATCATCTGCTCGCAGACCGGGTCGCCGGACGCCTTTCCGGTGTTGCGGTGCGACACCCGGGTGGCCAGTTCCTGAAACGACACGTAGGCCACGCCGCGCAGCAGGTCCTCGCCGTGGTCGGGCTCATAGCCGCCCTGCATGTGCCTCATGCGGGCCCGTTCCAGCGCCACCGGATCGACCGCGCGGGTCACCGTCAGGTAGTCGCGGATGACCGTGCTGTGCCGGTTCTCCTCGGCGGTCCACCGGTTCACCCAGGCGCCCCAGGCGCCCTCCCGGCCGAAGATCCGGGAGATGGCGTAGTGGTAGCCCGGCAGGTTGTCCTCGGTGAGCAGGTTGACGATCAGCGCCTCCCGGGCCTCGGGGCTGATCGCGGAGTCCTCGGGCCGCCACTCCTCGCCGCCCAGCGGGCCGTCGTAGTCGCGTCCCCGGCTCCAGGGGACGTACTGGTGCGGGAACCACTCGTCGGCCATGGCCAGGTGCCGGTCGAGTTCCCTCTCCACCACCGGTTCAAGCTCCATCAGCAGCTCGAACCGGCTTTTCGCAACGGGCGTGGAGGCCATGTCTCACCCTTCCGGGCATGGGGGAAATGATCGCGCCGACGGCGGTCCGCTCACCGTAGGGGGATCCCGGCGGCACCGGCTATGCGCATCGTGCGCACTTCAGTCGCCGATTTTTGTCTCGGCCGCCAGTTGCCACGCCCGATTGACCGCCGACCGCAGCAGAAAACGCGGCGCCAGGCGCAACAGGGGCAGCAGCGCTTTGTACTGCCCTCCGGGCACGCACAAGGCGCGTCCGGCGGCCACCGCCTCCAGCCCCGCGCGGGCCACGTCCACGCGCCGCAGCCACAGCAGATTGGGGCCGGCGGTCTCGTCCGTGCGGGTGAACCCCGGGCACAGCGCCGTCACGTGCACGCCCTTGCCCTGCAATTCCGCGTGCAGGCTTTCGGTGAAAGCCTGCACGTACGCTTTGGTCGCCCCGTATGTCGCGCTTCCCGGGGACGGGGTGAAGGCCGACATGGAGGCCACATTGAGCACGCCGCCCCGCCCGCGTTCGATCATGCTCGGCAGTGCCGCGTAAGTCAGCCGCACCACCGCCCGCACGTTCAGGTCGATCTCCTTGAGCTGGTCTTCCAAGGGAATCTCGGCGAACGCCCCGAACGCGCCGTAACCGGCATTGTTGATCAGCAGGTCCACCGGTTCACCGCGCAATTTCCGCTCGACCCGCTCCAGCTGGGCGGGGTCGGTGAGGTCGGCGGGCAGCACCTGCACCCCCACCCGGTGCCGCTCGGCCAGGCGGCCGGCCAGCCGTTCCAGCAGGTCCGCGCGGCGCGCCACCAGCACCAGGTCGGTGCCGCGCGCCGCCAGCAGCGCCGCGAACGCCTCGCCGATGCCGCTGGAGGCGCCCGTCACCAGGGCTGTCCGGAATTCCTGATGCATGCCCGGGATGGTACTCCCCGTGTTGCAGTGACCCCCGGGATGTCAGAGCCCGCTGCTAACTTCTGTGGCCGCCTGCAGCCGTCCTCGTCCGGGGGGCCATGACCGATGCTCATCGCCCACGCCGTCTGGCACGGCGGCGCCCTGTGCCTGTGGGCCGAACGGCCCGGCGGCCCCGGCGGAGCAGACGGCCCCCGGTGGCACCCCTGCGCCACCGCCGACTTCGACGGCACCTCCTATGCGCCGTTCACCGCCGACGCCCCACCGATCACCCTCGACCTGCTGCTGCCGACCGTCACGGGCCGTCCGCTTCTTTCCTCCGAGGCGTCACCCGAAGCGGGCGCAGAGCCGCGCCTGCAGTCCTGGAGGGTGCCGGCGCGGGCGCTCGCCCCGCTGACCGCCATGGCGCTGCTGGGGCACACCGAGCGCGCCACCGATGTCGCCGCAGGGGACGATCTGCGGTTCTTCGCCCTGCTCGCCGGCATCGCCGCGCAGCTCGTCCGGCAGGGCCGGGTGCTGCCCGCCCTGCTGCGCGAGGACGGGGAAGCGGTCGCCCGCTGGCGGCCCGCCCTGGTCGATCCCGCCTTCATCCAAGCGCTGGCCGCCGCGATGCCGCCCGCCTGCCGCGCGGCCGACGGCGGACGGCCCGCCGGGCGGGTGCTCGGCGAGGCCCTCGGCTGCCTCACCGACACGGTGGTGCGGGGCGTCGTCCCCCACCCGCTGCTGCCACCGCGCCGAGGCGGGGCGGCCGGCCCGCCGCCCCTCGCCGAACGCTGGGCGTCCGCGCTCACCGGCCCCGACCCCCGCGTCCTGCGGGAGCCCGGCGACGACCTGGACGGGCTGAGCGCCGAGCTGGCGGCCTGGGCCGCCTCCGCCGGGCCGCCCGGCCCGCTGCGCACCTGTTTCCGGCTGATCGAGCCCGATCCGGCCGGCGACCGCGACGCCTGGCGGATCGAGTTCGCCCTGCAGAGCACCGAGGACCCCAGCCTGTACGTCCCCGCCGCCACCGTCTGGGCGGGCGGCGCCCCCTTTCTGCCCGAGGCCGCCGAGGCCCTGCTGAGCGGGCTCGGCCGGGCGTTGCGGCTGTTCCCCGAGCTGGCCGCGGCCCTGCGCGGCCCCGCCCCCGCCGAACTGCGCACGGACGTCACCGGCGCCTTCCGGTTCCTGCGCCGCTCCGCCCCGCTGCTGGCCGCCGCCGGTTTCGGCGTGCTGCTCCCCCGCTGGGGCGACCGGCCCCGGCTCGGGCTGAAACTCACCGCCCGCACCCGGCCCGAACCGGGCGCCGTCACCTCTTCCGGTTTCGACCTGGGCACTTTGCTCGACTTCCGCTGGGACCTGGCCATCGGCGACCAGCCCCTGACCGAGGAGGAGCTGACCGAGCTGGCCCGGCTCAAGGCCCCGCTGGTCCGGCTGCGCGGCCGGTGGGTCGAGCTGGACGAGGCCCAGCTGGAGGCGGCGCTGGACTTCCTGCGCCGCCCCCGCACCGGCGCCATGTCCGCCGGGCAGGTGGTGCGCGCCGCCGTCCACGCCGGCGGCGACGCCCTGCCCCTGCTGGGCGTCGATGCCGACGGGCCGCTGGCGGACCTGCTGTCGGGCCAGGCCGAACGGCGGCTGACCCCCATCGCCACGCCGGAGGGTTTCAAGGGGACGCTGCGTCCCTACCAGGAGCGGGGCCTGGCCTGGCTGGCGTTCATGAGCTCACTCGGACTGGGGGCGATCCAGGCCGACGACATGGGCCTGGGCAAGGGGGTGGTGACGCTGGCGCTGCTGGTCCACGAGCGTCTGCACAACCCCGATGTCGCGCCCACGCTGGCGGTGCTGCCGATGTCGCTGGTGGGCAACTGGCAGCGGGAGGCGGCCCGGTTCACCCCCGGGCTGCGGGTCCACGTCCACCACGGCGGCGGACGCCACCGGGGCAAAGCGCTGGCCGAGGCCGCGGCGCGGGCCGACCTGGTGCTGACGACCTACGGGACGGCGGCGCGGGACGCCGCCCTGCTCGCCGGGATCACCTGGGAGCGGGTGGTCTGCGACGAGGCCCAGGCGCTCAAGAACAGCGGGACGCTGCAGGCGCGGGCGGTGCGGAGCATCCCGGCGCGCACCCGCATCGCGCTGACCGGGACCCCGGTGGAGAACCACCTGACCGAGCTGTGGTCGATCATGGAGTTCGCCAACCCGGGGCTGCTGGGTCCCCGGCGGGTCTTCCGGGAACGCTTCGCCGTCCCCATCGAGGAGCGGGGCGACCGGCGGGCGCTGGCCGAGCTGCGGCGCATCACCGGGCCGTTCATCCTGCGGCGGCTGAAGACCGACTCTGCGATCATCTCCGACCTGCCGGACAAACAGGAGATCAGGGTCTACTGCAATCTGACCGCCGAGCAGGCGTCGCTGTACCAGGCGACGGTGGACGACATGCTGGCGCAGATCGCCGAGGCCGGCTCGAGCGCGGCGCGGCGCGGGCTGGTGCTGGCGACGATGGCCCGGCTCAAGCAGGTGTGCAACCATCCGGCGCAGCTGCTTCGGGACGGCTCGCGCCTGGCGGGCCGGTCGGGGAAGCTGGAGCGGCTGGAGGAGATCTGCGCCCAGGTCGTCGAGCGGGGCGAAAAAGCGCTGGCGTTCACCCAGTACGCCGAGTTCGGCGCGATGCTGCAGCCGTACCTGGCGGCGCGGCTGGGCTGCCCGGTGCTGTGGCTGCACGGCGGCACGCCCCGCCGCGTGCGCGATGAGCTGGTCCGGCGTTTCCAGGAGGAGGCGGAGCCGGCGGTGTTCCTGCTGTCGCTGAAGGCCGCCGGGACGGGCCTGACGCTGACGGCGGCCAATCACGTGGTGCACATCGACCGCTGGTGGAACCCGGCGGTGGAGGACCAGGCCACCGACCGGGCCTTCCGCATCGGCCAGACCCGCGATGTGCAGGTCCGCAAGCTCATCTGCGTCGGCACCCTGGAGGAACGGGTGGAGGAGATGATCGAGCGCAAAAAGGCGCTGGCCGGCAGCGTGGTGGCCACCGGTGAGGACTGGCTGACCCGGCTGTCGGTGGCCGAGCTGCGCGAGGTGCTGCGGCTGTCGCCGGAGGCGGTGAGCGGTTGACGGCGGGTGACGGAGGGGCCGCCGCGGCGGGTGACGACGCCGGGCGGATGTGGTGGTCGCGGCGCTTCCTGGACGTGCTGGGGTCGTTCACCGATCACGGCCGGCTGCACCGGGGGTGGACGTACGCGCGTCAGGGGCGGGTGAAGGATCTTCGGGTGCGTCCCCATGAGGTGAGCGCCCGGGTGCTCGGGCCGGAACCGTACGGGGTGGCGATCGGCGTCGGCCCCATCGATGAGGACTCCTGGCGGGCGGTGGCGGCGGAACTGGCCTCCCAGCCGCTGCTGCGCGCCCGCCTGCTGGAGGGGGAGACGCCGCCGGAACTGGAATGGGCGTTCGCTCAGGCGGGCGTGCCGCTGTTGCCGGACTCGCCCCATGACCTGCACCTGATGTGCGAGTGCCCCGGCTACGGGGAGCCGTGCGAGCATGCGGCGGCCGTGCTCTGCCTGCTCGCCGAGGCGTTCGACCGCGATCCGTCCCTGCTCCTCACCTGGCGGGGAGGTTCGCGGGAGCGGCTGCTGCACGGGCTGCGCCAGGCGTCCGCAAAGGACGCGCCCGATCCGTTCGACGTCGGGGACGAGCCGCTGCGCGCCGCCGGGTTCTGGACGGCCGGCCCCGCCCCGGCCGAGCCGCGCGAGCATGCCGCGCCCGCCCCGCCCGACCTGCTGTTGCAGCTGCTGGACCCGCCGGCGATCAAGATCCGTCGCCGCCCGCTGACCGACGTGCTGAGACCGGCCTACGAGGCGATGTCCCGCGCGTGAGCGGCGTCCATATGGCCGCTCTTCCGTGCCGGGCGCAGGCCGAAAGCCCTGCGGCGCCCGCCGCCCGGCGAAAGGGTGCCCGGGGCGGCGTCCTGCGGCTTGCGGAAACGGCGCGTTGCAGAGGCTCACCGGGCGATCGGCACCGCTTCGGCGGGCACGCCGGCGCCGCCCGCCTGAGCGGGCCGGCGGGTGCGCGGTGGTCCGCTCCGGTCGCCTCGCTCAGCGCAGGTCGCCGTTGGTCATCCCCACCGGTGCCGGCGGCAGGGCGACCAGGCCCAGTTCGGCGGGGCCGGCCAGCAGCCGGTGCCGGGGGACGACGCGGACGCTGTAGCCGAAGGGGCCGGTGCGGTCCAGCGGGATCTCCCCGGTGTAGCGGATCCGGCCGTTCTCACCGCCCTCGCCGGTCAGCTCCAGGTGGGACGGGGAGACGATGGAGTCGGAGGCGTCCACCCGTCCGTAGACGGCCTCCACCAGCACGTCTTCGGGCTTCAGGTCGCCCAGGTTGACCACCGCGCGCACCGTCAGGCGCTCGCCGACGTGCGGGCTCTCCTCCCCCGCCGACTCCACGTGGTCGACCGCGACACCGGGCCAGGCCTTGATCACCCGGTGCTTCCAGGCCGCCAGCTCCCGGGCGCCGGCGTAGCCGTCGGCCGCCATGGCGCGGGCCGAGCGGGCCGCCGGGGTGTACAGCTCGCGCACATAGTCGCGCAGCATCCGGGTGGCCAGCACCTTGGGGCCGAGCGTGGCCAGGGTGTGCTTGACCATCTCCAGCCAGCGGCGGGGCAGCCCGGCGCCGTCGCGGTCGTAGAACATCACCGCCACATGGTCGCTGATCAGCTCATACAGCGCGGCGGCCTCCAGCTGGTCGCGGCGGTCGGGGTCGGACAGGCCGTCGGCGGAGGGGATCGCCCAGCCGTTCTGGCCGTCGTACCACTCGTCCCACCAGCCGTCCCGGATGGACAAATTGAGCCCGCCGTTGAGGGCGGCCTTCATCCCGGAGGTGCCGCAGGCCTCCAGCGGGCGCAGCGGGTTGTTCATCCACACGTCGCAACCGGCCACCATGACCTGGGCCAGCGCCATGTCGTAGTCGGGCAGGAAGACGATGCGGTGCCGCACGTCCTCGGAGTCGGCGAAGCGGACGATGTCCTGAATCAGCCGTTTGCCGCCCTCGTCGGCCGGGTGCGCCTTGCCGGCGATGACGATCTGCACCGGGCGTTCGGGGTCCAGCAGCAGCGCGCGCAGCCGGTCGGGGTCGCGCAGCATCAGCGTCAGGCGCTTGTAGGAGGGCACCCGGCGGGCGAACCCGATGGTCAGCACGTCCGGGTCGAGGGCCTCGTCGATCCAGGCCAGCTCGGCCTCGGAGGCGCCGCGCTGCTTCCAGGAGGCGCGCAGCCGGCGGCGGGCGTCCAGCACCAGCCGCTCGCGCAGGATGCGGCGCACCCGCCAGATCTCGCTTTCGGGGACGTCCAGTACACCGTTCCAACCGTGGCCCTCCATGATCGAGGGCACTTCGCGGGCGGCCAGGTCCATGATCTCGCGGGCCACCCAGGTCTCGGCGTGCACCCCGTTGGTGATCGAGCCGATGGGCACCTCGTCGGTGTCGAAGCCGCCCCACAGGCCGCCGAACATCTCCCGGCTGACCTCGCCGTGCAGCCGGGAGACGCCGTTGACCCGCTGGCCCAGCCGCATGCCCATGACGGCCATGTTGAACACGGTGCGGTCGCCGTCGGGGTAGGTCTCCTCGCCCAGGCTCAGCACCCGGTCCACCGGCACCTCGCCGAGCGCGGCCGACCCGCCGAAGTACTTGCCGATCAGCTCCCGGGGGAAACGGTCGATGCCGGCCGGGACGGGGGTGTGGGTGGTGAACACGGTCCCGGCGCGGACCGCCTCCAGCGCCTCGTCGAACGACAGGCCGTGGTCGGCGATCATCTCGCGGATGCGTTCCAGGCCCAGGAACCCGGCGTGGCCCTCGTTGGTGTGGAACACCTCCGGGGCCGGGTGCCCGCTGATGCGGCAGTAGGCGCGGATGGCCCGCACCCCGCCGATGCCCAGCAGCATCTCCTGCAGCAGCCGGTGTTCGGTGCCGCCGCCGTACAGCCGGTCGGTGACGTCGCGGGCGGCCGGGTCGTTGTCCTCCACGTCGGAGTCCAGCAGCAGCAGCGGCACCCGCCCGACCCGGGCCAGCCAGACCTGGGCGTTGAGGACGCGGCCCTCGGGCAGGGCGATGGAGACCCGCACCGGGGCGCCGTCGTCCTCGCGCACCAGCGTCAGCGGCAGCCCGTTGGGGTCGATGGCCGGGTAGTGCTCCAGCTGCCAGCCGTCCGGGGACAGCGACTGGGAGAAGTAGCCGTGCCGGTACAGCAGGCCCACCCCGATGATGGGCACGCCCAGGTCGCTGGCGGTCTTGAGGTGGTCGCCGGCCAGGATGCCCAGCCCGCCGGAGTACTGCGGCAGCGCCGCGGTGATGCCGTACTCGGGCGAGAAGTAGGCGATGGCGGCGGGTCCGTCCGCGCCGGCGCTCTGGTACCAGCGCGGCGAGGTCAGATAGTCGTGCAGATCGTCCAGGGCGGCGTCCAGCCGGCGCAGGAAGCGGCGGTCCTCGGCCAGCGCCGCCAGGCGGGCCGGGTCCACCTCGCCGAGCAGCCGGACCGGGTCCTGCTGGACGGACTCCCACAGTCCGGGGTCCACCGAACGGAACAGGTCCAGCGTCTCGTGGTGCCATGACCAGCGCAGGTTGAGGACGAGTTCCTCCAGGCCGCGCAGCGGTTCCGGCAGGACGGTGCGGACGGTGAGTCGTCGGATTGCCTTCACGTCTGCTCACGCTATGCGTTGGAGGGCTCACCTGGCGACCCCCACCCGGCCGGTTCCGGGCAAGGGTTACCGAATACTGCCGTTGTCGATCGTTCCCGGGCCGTCCGGCCCCATGGGACGGGAAGATCGGCCGTCCTGCGCCCGCCCGCGCGGGCCGCGGGCTTCACCGCCGCGATACCGGCCCCTGACGTGCCCGCCCGCCGGGCAAAGGGGACTGAGCGCAAGACGTTGCCGAAAGTTAACGTGAGCGGCTGCGCGATCCGGCCTCGAGGGCGGGCATGTCATCTCTGGATGACCGATGGCCGGGCGATTGTTCCCGTTTTGGCGGCAAGGATCAGGCAAGGGGTGAGGTATGCGGGTTGACCAGGAGATCGAAAGGGATCAGAATTTGCCCAAAAACCGCCCCTCACGGAAAGCGACGGTGTCTGCCAAAACTGTGATCGGACGGATCCCGATCCTGGACGTGCAGCCGGTGGTCAACTGCGGCCGCTGGCCCGCCAAGGCGGTGGTCGGCGAGACCTTCGAGGTCAGCGCCACGGTGTTCCGCGAAGGACACGAGAAGCTGGGCGCCGGGGTGGTGCTGCGCGACCCGGCGGGCGTGATCTCCCCGCCGCTGCCCATGCGCGAGATCGCCCCGGGGCTGGACCGGCTGGCCACCGAGGTCACCCCGACCGAGCCGGGCATGTGGCATTTCCGGGTGGAGGCCTGGGGCGACCCGATCGCGCACTGGCGGCACGACGCGCAGATCAAGATCCCGCGCGGCCAGGACGTGGAGCTGATGTTCATCGAGGGCGCCCGGCTGTTCGAGCGGGCCGCCGAGCAGATGCCCGCGCACGAGCGCCCGCCCGTCTCCCGCCTGGCCCGCGACCTGGCCGACCCGACCATCCCCCGCCGCGAACGCCTGGAGGCGGCGCTCGCCCCCGACATCAGCGACCTGCTGCTGCGCTACCCGCTGCGCGAACTGGTCACCACCACCGAGTGGTTCCCGCTGGCGGTGCACCGCGAGCGGGCGCTGTACGGCTCCTGGTATGAGTTCTTCCCCCGCTCGGAAGGGGCCTCCTTCGACCCGATGGGACGCCGCGGCCCCATGTCGGGAACGTTCCGAACAGCGATGAAACGGCTGCCGGCCATCGCCGCCATGGGCTTTGACGTGGTGTACCTGCCGCCGATCCACCCCATCGGGCGGACCTTCCGCAAAGGCCCCAACAACAGCCTCACCGCCGGCCCCTACGACCCCGGCTCCCCGTGGGCGATCGGCTCGCCCGAGGGCGGGCACGACGCCGTCCACCCCGACCTGGGCACCATCGAGGACTTCGACGCGTTCGTCGCCTACGCCGGCGAGCTGGGATTGGAGGTGGCGCTGGACCTGGCGCTGCAGTGCTCCCCCGACCACCCCTGGGTCACCGAGCACCCCGAATGGTTCACCCGCCGCGCCGACGGCACCATCGCCTACGCCGAGAACCCGCCCAAGAAGTACCAGGACATCTACCCGCTGAACTTCGACAACGACCCGGAGGGCATCTACCAGGAGGTCAAGCGGATCGTCCGGTTCTGGATGTCCCACGGGGTGCGGATCTTCCGGGTGGACAACCCGCACACCAAACCGGTGCACTTTTGGGAGCGGCTGCTGGCCGACATCGCCTCCACCGACCCGGACGTGCTGTTCCTGGCCGAGGCGTTCACCCGGCCGGCCATGATGCACACCCTGGCCAAGATCGGCTTCCACCAGTCCTACACCTACTTCACCTGGAAGAACTCCCGCCAGGAGCTGGAGGAGTACTTCCGGGAGCTGGCGGGGGACGCGGCGGTCTACATGCGGCCGAACGTGTTCGTCAACACCCCCGACATCCTCAACGAGTACCTGGTGCACGGCGGGCGGCCGGCCTTTGAGATCCGCGCCATCCTGGCCGCCACGCTCTCACCCACCTGGGGCATGTACGCCGGGTACGAGCTGATCGAGAACACCCCGCTGCGTCCCGGCAGCGAGGAGTACCGGGACTCGGAGAAGTACCAGTACCGGCCCCGGGACTGGGAGGCGGCCGAACGCGAGGGCCGCACCATCACCCCGCTGATCACCAAGCTCAACGCCTTCCGGCGTGAGCACCCCGCACTGCACAGGCTGCGGAACCTGCGTTTCCACCACGTCGACCAGCCGGAGCTGATCTGCTACTCCAAGCGCCTGGAGGGCGATGTGGTGCTGGTCGTCGTCAACCTCAACCCCCACCAGGTCCGCGAGGCCACCGTCCACCTGGACATGCCCGCGCTCGGGCTGGACTGGCCGGACCGGTTCGCGGTGACCGACGAGCTGTCCGGCGAGACCTACGAGTGGGGCCAGTCCAACTATGTGCGGCTCGACCCGCACGTTCACCCTGCCCACATCCTCACGCTTCGGAGCAGCAAGAGTTGACCGAGACGCCGTCCGGCCTGATGCCGGAGGAACACAGCGGCCCCGACCTGCGAGGCCACACCCACGCCGAGCACGTGGCCGAGTCGTTCGGCGACGTGCCCTCCGACGCGGTGCAGATGACCGGGGACCCCATCCCCGACACCTTCACCCACGAAAAGCCGCGCGACCCCTACTGGTACAAGCACGCGGTCTTCTACGAGGTGCTGGTGCGCGGGTTCAGCGACTCCAACGACGACGGCACCGGAGACCTGCGCGGCCTCATCAACCGGCTGGACTATCTGCAGTGGCTGGGCATCGACTGCATCTGGCTGCTGCCGATCTACCAGTCGCCGCTGCGGGACGGCGGCTACGACATCAGCGACTACACCAAGATCCTGCCGGAGTTCGGCGATCTGGGCGACTTCGTGGAGCTGGTCGATGAGGCGCACCGGCGGGGCATCCGCGTCATCGCCGACCTGGTGATGAACCACACCAGCGACCAGCACCCCTGGTTCCAGGCGTCCCGCACGGACCCCGACGGGCCGTACGGCGACTTCTACATGTGGTCCGACACCGACGACAAGTACCCGGACGCGCGGATCATCTTCGTCGACACCGAGGTGTCCAACTGGACCTACGACCCGGTGCGCGGCCAGTACTACTGGCACCGCTTCTTCTCCCACCAGCCGGACCTCAACTACGACAACCCGGCGGTGCAGGAGGCGATGCTGGAGGTGCTGCGGTTCTGGCTGGACCTGGGCATCGACGGGTTCCGGCTGGACGCGGTGCCCTACCTGTACGCCCGCGAGGGCACCAACTGCGAGAACCTGCCGGAGACCCACGCCTATCTGAAGCGGGTGCGCGCCGAAGTGGACCGGCTGTACCCGGACCGGGTGCTGCTGGCCGAGGCCAACCAGTGGCCGGCCGACGTGGTGGAGTACTTCGGCGACCCGGCCACCGGCGGGGACGAGTGCCACATGGCCTTCCACTTCCCGGTGATGCCGCGGATCTTCATGGCGGTGCGGCGCGAGCAGCGCTACCCCATCTCCGAGATCATGGCGCAGACCCCCAAGATCCCCGAGAACTGCCAGTGGGGCATCTTCCTGCGCAACCACGATGAGCTGACGCTGGAGATGGTCACCGACGAAGAGCGGGACTACATGTACGCCGAGTACGCCAAGGACCCGCGGATGAAGGCCAACATCGGGATCCGGCGCCGGCTGGCCCCGCTGCTGGACAACGACCGCAACCAGCTGGAGCTGTTCACCGCGCTGCTGCTGTCGCTGCCGGGATCGCCGGTGCTGTACTACGGCGACGAGATCGGCATGGGCGACAACATCTGGCTGGGCGACCGCGACAGCGTGCGCACCCCGATGCAGTGGACGCCCGACCGCAACGCCGGCTTCTCCCGCTGCGACCCGGCCCGGCTCTACCTGCCGGTGATCATGGACCCGATCTACGGGTACCAGGCGGTCAACGTGGAGGCCCAGCAGCGCAACCCCGGCTCGCTGCTGAACTGGACCCGCAAGATGATCGAGATCCGCAAGCGGCACCCGGTGTTCGGGCTGGGCTCGTATGTGGAGCTGCCGGCCTCCAACCCCAGCGTGCTGGCCTTCGTGCGCGAGTACGGCGACGACCGGGTGCTGTGCGTCAACAACCTCTCGCGCTTCCCGCAGCCGGTGGAGCTGGACCTGCGCCGCTTCGAAGGCTGCACCCCGGTGGAGTGCATGGGCGGGGTGCAGTTCCCGGCGATCGGCGAGCTGCCCTACCTGCTCACCCTGCCCGGTCACGGCTTCTACTGGTTCGTGCTGCCGCCGCCGCCCGGCGGCTGGCCCGACGGCTCCGGCGCCGCCGAGCAGTCACTGCGGGAACAGTCCGACCGGGGTGCGGACTTCCCCGCGGATCCCTCGCAGGAGACCCGGCAGACGGCGAAGTGAGGTGATCTGTGCGGCCGCCCGACCGCTCGATCGAACAGGCCCTGATCGGCTGGCTTCCGCGGCAGCGCTGGTTCGCGGGAAAGGGCAGGCCGATCACCGGGGTCCGGATCGTCACCGGCACGGAACTGACCGCACCGGCCGCCGGGTCCGCCGCCGGCGGCCCCGGGCTGCGGCACACCCTCGTCGAGGTGAGTCAGGACGGCGACCGCGACATCTACCAGCTGCTGCTGGGTTTCCGCGACCACCTGCCGGACCGGCTGCGCTATGCCGAGATCCTGGCATCGGACGGGACGCACGTCTATGACGCCGTGCACGACCCGGAGCTGACCGCCGTCCTGCTGCGCAACATCGCCGCGCAGGCCGAGGTGCACCCGCTGAGCTTCCACCGGGTGCCGGGCGCGACGATCGAGACCGAGCTGACCTCGCTGGTCTCCTCCGCCGAGCAGAGCAACACCTCACTGGTGTTCGGCGAGACCTATATCTACAAGATGTTCCGACGGATCACCCCCGGCGTGAACCCGGACCTGGAGCTGAACCTGGCGCTGACGCGGGCCGGCTCCGTGCACATCCCCCGGCTGCACGGCTGGGCGGAGATGCGCCTGGGCGATGACGTCGCCACGGTCGGCATGCTGTCGGAGTTCCTGCGCACCGCCACCGACGGCTGGCAGCTGGCCACCACCAGCGTGCGCGACCTGTACGCCAGCGACCCGCTGGTGCCCGCCGAGCAGGCCGGCGGCGACTTCGCCGGCGAGGCCGAGCGGCTGGGCACCGCCACCGCGCAGGTGCACCGGGATCTGGCCGAGGCGTTCGGAGTGCGCCGGGTGCCGCCGCAGGCGCTGCGGGAGACCGCCGCCCGCATGGTCGAGCATCTGGACGCCGCCTGCGCGGACGTGCCGGAGCTGGCGGAGTACGCCGAGGCGATCAAAGCGGCCTACCGGGAGCTGGCGGAGCTGCAGCGGCCGGTCTCGGTGCAGCGGATCCACGGGGACTACCACCTGGGGCAGGTGCTGCGCACCGAGCGGGGCTGGGTGCTGCTGGACTTCGAGGGGGAGCCGGCGCGGACCCCGGCCGAGCGTCAGGCCCCCGCCCACCCGCTGCGGGATGTGGCGGGGATGCTGCGCTCCTTCGAATACGCGGCGCGGTTCCTGCTCGCCGGCCACCGGGAGCCGGTGTCCGGCCCGCGTGAGGACTCCGGGCAGGCCATGCTGCTGGAGGGCCGGGCCCGCGAGTGGGCCGACCGCAACCGCACCGCCTTCTGCCGGGGGTATGCGCTGGGCGGCGGCCCCGACCCGGACGCCCACCGGGTGCTGCTGCGCGCCTTCGAGCTGGACAAGGCGGTCTACGAGGTGCGTTATGAGGCCCGCAACCGGCCGTCGTGGCTGCACGTCCCGCTGGGGACGCTGCCGCATCTGACCCGCTGACCTCCGCGGCCGGACCGCCGACCGCAAAGGCCGGTATGGCCGCCGTCGGGCGAAATGCGGCGGAAAATGCGGCGGTAATGCGTGCAGACCACCGCCGAGCGCCGCAGCCCGCCGACCGGCATAGCCGGTTCAACCGGAAAGATCACGGGCATTCCCAGCCGACTGGGCAATGGCCGATATCAGCGACCTTGCCCGGAAATATCACCTCGATTTTTTTCAGAGTCCTCTGAACCCTCCTTTGCAGTGCCCAGCCCCCATTCGGTGGAAGTGATGCAGGTAGGCACTAGTCCTGCGTCACCTCAGGGAGTGTTCCGTGCGAATCGCCAGAACTTCAGAAATCGCCCCTCCTTCCGCTGGGACTGCGCACCGACCGGCTCCGGGGAATGCCGTGCACTCCCGAAGTCCCGCAATGGTGGAAACGGCCGACGGCCCGCATAGAGTTCCCGTATTGCACCCGCGCAGCCGGCCGGAGCCGGGCGGCCGCCGGGTTCAGTGGCCCACGGTCACCGCGGTGATCCCGACCCTCAACGAGGCCGACAACCTGCGCTGGCTCATGCCGCGGCTGACCGCGGTGGACGAGGTCATCATCGTCGACGGCCAGTCCACCGACGGCACCGTCGAGGTGGCGCTGGCCATCCGCCCCGACGCCAAGATCATCGTGGAGCCGCCGGCCGGCAAGGGCGCGGCGATGCGCACCGGGATGGCCGCGGCCACCGGCGACCTGCTGATCATGCTGGACGCCGACGGCAGCATGGACCCGGCCGAGTTCGACTCCTTCCTGGCCCTGCTGTGCCGGGGCTTCGACTTCGTCAAGGGCACCCGCTACGGCTGCGGCGGCGGCTCCGACGACCTGACCGGGCTGCGCAGCCTCGGCAACCGGATGCTCACCCGCCTGGCCAACCTGCTGTACGGCCAGAACTGGTCGGACCTGTGCTACGGCTATGTGGCCCTGCGCCGCTCGGCGGTGGAGAGGCTGTGCCTGGAGTCCACCGGTTTCGAGATCGAGACCGAGATGTGCGTCAACGCCGTCCGCGCCGGGCTGAAGATCGCCGAAGTGCCCAGCCATGAGACCGAGCGCCGGCACGGGCAGTCCAACCTCAACACCTTCCGGGACGGCTGGCGGGTGCTCAAGACCATGATCCGGCTGCGTTTCAAGGGGCCGCTGCGGCAGGAGCCGCAGGTCGCCGAGCCCGAGCCGCTGCCCTCGCTGAGCGCCGCCGCGGAGTGAGGACCGGCACATGAAGATCACCGTGCTCCGTCCCGGTGAGCTCGGCGAGGCCGAGCTGACCCGATGGCGCGAACTGCAGCAGACCGATCCCGAGCTGGGCAATCCGTTCCTGGCCCCGGAGTTCACCTTGGGCGTGGCGCGGCTGCGGCCTCGGGTGCGGGTCGCGGTCGTCGAGGACGGCGACAAGGTGGTCGCCTTCTTCCCCTTCGAACGGGGCCGGGCGGGCATCGGGCACCCGGTGGGGTTCGGGCTGACCGACCTGCAGGCCCTCATCGCCCCGCCCGAGCTGTGCCTGGACGCCCGGCGGCTGCTCAAGGCCTGCGGACTGGGGGTGTGGGACTTCGACCACCTGCTGGCCCACCAGCCCACCTTCGCGCCGTACCACACCGTGCGCCGCCTGGAGCCGGTCATGGACCTGTCCGAAGGCTTCGAGGCGTTCGCCGAGCAGGTCCGCCGGGCGGCGCCCAAGACCCACCGCACCATCCGCTACAAGGAGCGCAAGCTCGGCCGCGAGGTCGGAGAGGTGCGTTACGTCTTCGACTGCCGAGAGGAGGCCGAACTGACCCGGCTGATGGCCTGGAAGTCCGACCAGTACAACCGCACCGGCCGCACCGACCGGTTCGCCCGGCCGTGGATCGTGGCGCTGCTGCGGCACTTCCACCGCACCGGCTTCGGCGTGCTCAGCGTCCTGTACGCCGGGGACCAGCCGGTGTCGGCGCACTTCGGGCTGCGCTGCGGGCAGGTGATGGCCGGATGGTTCCCCGCCTACGACCCCCGTTTCGCCAAGTACTCGCCCGGCATGATCGGCCACCTGCACCTGGCGCGCAGCTGCGCCGCGGCCGGCATCACCGAGATCGCCATGGGACGCGGCGGCAAGGAGTTCAAGGAAGGGTTCACCAGCCGGCAGATCCCCATCGCCGAAGGACGCATCGCCCGCCCGCTGTCGCGCCACTGCGGGGGCGTGGCGCTGCACTGGGCGCGCACCGCGCCGCTGAACAAGGCGCGCGACATCGTGCTGCGCGACCGGAGGATGTACCAGCGCGCAGACCGCGTGCTGAAGGCCTATGCCCGGCTTCGTTCGGCCACGGTGAGGCGCAAGTGAACATCTCGGTGGTCATCTGCGTCTACACCGAGCGGCGCTGGAACGACATCCACGCCGCGGTGGCATCGGTCCGGGCCCAGCGGCACCAGCCGCACGAGATCATCTGCGTGGTCGACCACAACCCGGTCCTGCACGCCCGGCTGAAGCGGTCGCTGCCCGATGTGACCGTGGTGGCCAACGCCCAGCAGCGCGGGCTGTCGGGCGGCAAGAACACCGGCGTGTCGGTGGCGCGCGGGGACGTGGTGGCGTTCCTGGACGACGATGCGGTGGCCGCGCCGGACTGGCTGGCGGCCTTCGCCAAGCACTACGACGACCCGGACGTGGCCGGGGTCGGCGGGCGCACCCTGGCGCTGTGGCCGGGTTCGCCGTCCGCCGCCGAGCTGCGCCGCCGGGCCGGCCGGGGCCTGCTGGAGGGCGAGCACGTCGAGGCCGGGCGGCGGCCGGGCTGGTTCCCCGCCGAGTTCGACTGGACGGTCGGCTGCACCTACCGGGGCATGCGCCCGGGCCCCATCCGCAACCTGATGGGCGGCAACGCCTCCTTCCGCAAGGAGGCGTTCGAGGTGGCCGGCGGGTTCGCCGGCGGCATCGGCCGCAGCCACCACAAAAGGCCGCTGGGCTGCGAGGAGACCGAGTTCTGCATCAGGCTGCGGCAGCGCCGGCCGGACTGGGAGCTGGTGTATGAGGACGCGGCGGTGATCTGGCACCGGGTCCCGCCGGAGCGGGCGCGTTTTTCCTATTTCCGGCAGCGCTGCTATGCCGAGGGGCTGTCGAAGGCGCTGGTCACCCGCAGCGTCGGCACCCGGGACGGGCTGGCCAGCGAACGCGCCCACGCGCTGCGGACCCTGCCGCGCGGGGCCGCCGCCGGGCTGGGCGCGGCGCTGCGCGGCGATGCGGCCGGGCTCGGCCGGGCCGGCGCCATCGCGGTCGGGCTGGCCTGGACCGCCTGGGGGTATGCGGTCGGGACGGCCGGTGCGCTCCGCCCGCGGCGTGCGAGGGAGGCGGGCCGGTGAACCGTCCCCCGGTGCCGGTGCTGATGTACCACTCGGTCAGCGCGCGCCCGGCGCGGGCCACCCGGCGGCTGTCGGTGGACCCGGGCGCGTTCGCCGAGCAGATGGCGCTGCTGGTCGAGCGCGGTTTTGTCGCCGTGCCCGTCTCGGCGCTGGCCGGCGATCCGGCCCGCCTGCCCGCCAAAGCGGTGGCGATCACCTTTGACGACGGGTACGCCGACTTCCACGAGCAGGCGCTGCCGGTGCTGCAGCGCCTGGGGCTGACCGCGACCGTCTTCGTCACCACCGGCTGGCTGGCCGACGCCGGCGCGGAGGCGGCCGGCCGGCCGCTGGACCGGACGCTGTCGTGGTCGCAGGTCCGGGAGGCGGCCGAGTGCGGGATCGAGATCGGCGGGCACAGCCACAGCCACCCCCAGCTCGACCAGCTCCCGGACGCGGCGTTGGCCCACGAGCTGACCTGCAGCAAGGCTCTGCTGGAGGACCGGCTGGGCCGCCCGGTCACCACGATGGCCTACCCCTACGGCTACTCCAGCGCCCGGGTGCGGCGCGCGGTGGCCCGGGCCGGTTACGCCTCCGCCTGCGCGGTCGCCAACCGGCTGCCCCGCAGGGAGGACGTGTTCGCCACACCCCGGCTCACCGTGAGCCGCGGCATGGGCATCGACGCCTTCGCCAAGGTTGTCGAAGGCGGCGCCCTGCTGCGCACATACGCCTTCGACCGCATGCTGACCAAGGGTTATGCGGTCGTCCGCAGGCTGCGGTACGCGGCCCGGCAAGTGGGGGCGGCACGGGCATGACGCGCACCAGGACACGGCTCGAGCCGCCCGCCGCAGCACCGGGGAGGATCGGGCGCAACCCGGTCCGGACGGTGATCAGCGGGCTCCGCGGCGACATGGCCAACCCGCTGTTCCGCAACGCCTATGCGCTGGTGGCCAACGGGGCGTTCACCGGGCTGTTAGGCCTGGTCTACTGGGCGCTGGCGGCGCTGCTGTACGACCACGATCCCGGGGTGGTGGGCCGCAACTGGGCGGTCATCCAGGCGATCATGTTCGTCGGCGGCGCGACCATGCTCAACTTCCTGCTGATCAGGTTCGTCCCGCAAAGCGCCCACCACACCGGAAAGCTGGTGCTCGGCTGCTACGGGGCCGGGGCGGCGGCGGCGCTGGCGCTGGCGCTGGGCTTTTTGCTGGTGGTGCCGCCGCGGGCGCCGGTGTACGCGCACCTGGACGGCTGGCTGCCGGGGGCGTGGTTCCTGCTGCTGGCGGTGTCGTGGAACCTGTTCAACCAGCAGGAGGCGGTGTTCACCGGGCTGCGGCACGCCACCTGGGTCCCGGTGATCAACTTAGTGTTCGGGGTGGCCAAGCTGGCGTTGCTGGCGGTGCTGGCGCTGACGCTGCACCCCGGCGACGGCATCGTGCTGTCGTGGTTCGTGCCGGTGCTGGTGGCGCTGGTGCCGGTCAACGCCGTCATCTTCGGCCGGCTGATCCCCCGGCACGTCCAGCAGACCCGCGCCCGCGCCGTCCCGCCCACCCGGGCGGAGATCCTGCGCTACTTCGGCGGCGGCTACCTCGGCGGCATCTTCCAGTACGCCTCCATCAGCCTGATCCCGGTGGTGGTGACCGCCCACCTGCACAACGCGGAGGTCAACGCCTACTTTCAGATGGCTTGGGCGCTGGGGATGATGCTGGAGTTGCTGGCGCTGACGCTGTCACTGTCGCTGACCGTGGAGGGCTCTTTCGACGCGTCGGTGCTGGCCGCCTCCACCCGGGCGGCGCTGCGGCGCACGTTCATGCTGATGACGCCCACGGTGGCGGTGGTGGTGGCGCTGTGCCCGGTGGCGCTGGAGCTGTTCGGGCACGGGTACGCCGCGCAGGGCGCGCCGCTGCTGCAGCTGCTGGCGCTGGCCGTGCTGCCCAAAGCGGTGATCGAACTCTATGTGGGCGTGCTGCGGGTGCGCTCGCGGACTCAGGCGATCGCGGCACTGCAGGGCGCCCGTTTCCTCGGGGTGCTGGCGCTGGTGCCGCTGCTGTTCGACGGAACTCATCTGGCGACGATCGGGATGGTCGTGCTCGGTATCAACGTGGTGATCGCAGCCGCGGTCCTGCCGTCGCTGCGGCGGGCCTGCTCGGCCACGGCGCCCGCGGCGGGGGGCGGTGCGTGATGGTGCTCTTGCACACCGGGAAGACGGCCGACGACACCCAGGTGCTGTCGGCCGCCGCGCCGCCGAAGCGGCGGCCGCCCTCCGGGAACCGGGCCGTCCTCGCCTTGACCGCCTGCTTCGTGGCCGGCCTGGCCCTGTACTGGGTGCCGCTGCGCTGGGTGCGCCTGGATGCCATGAACGGCTACGGGCTGATCTCGGTGCTGCCGGTGGCCACCCTGATCGGCGCGGCCGTCTTGGTGCTGACCTTCTTCGGGACGCTGGCGCTGAACAGGCAGCGGCCGCTGCTGCTGGGCGTCCAGCTGGTGGCGCTGGTGGTGGCGCTGCACGGGCTGGCCCCGGCGCTGGAGGAGCTGGCCCGTCCGCCCACGGCCTGGCAGCACCTGGGCTTCGTGGAGTACATCACCCGCACCGGCGAACCCCACGTCACGCTGGACGCCCGCTACAGCTGGCCGGCCTTCTTCGCCCTGATCGGGTTCATCACCCGGGCCGCCGGGATCGAGAACATCGAGCCGCTCATGCACTGGGCGCCGGTGGGGCTGGAACTGCTCTACCTGGCCGGCTACTACCTGATCCTGCGGGCGATGTGGGCCAACTGGCGGGCCAAGTGGACGGCCGCCTGGCTGCTGGTGACCACCAACTGGGTGGGCCAGGACTACTTCGCCCCGCAGGGTTTCGCGTACGCGCTGTACCTGCTGCTGCTGGGGCTGCTGCTCAACTGGTTCCTGCCCGACCCGCGGCGCAGGCCCGGCGGTTTCCGCCGGGGCCGGCTGCCGCGGTGGCCGGTGCGTCCGCTGACGCCGGGCGAGCGGCCGGTGGGACGGCCCGGCGCGGGTGAGCGCACGGCGGTGTTCGCCATCGCGCTGGGCCTGGTGCTGGTCACGGTGGCGGCCCACCAGCTCACCCCGTTCCTGATGCTGTTCGCCGTGACCGCGCTGGTGCTGGCGGGGCGCTGCACGCTGCGCGGGCTGCCGATCCTCATCGGCGTCATAGCCGCCGCCTGGGTCAGTTACATGACCAGGGCGTACTGGGAGGGGCAAAAGGACAGCCTGTTCTCCGGCATCGGCAACCTGCTCGCCACGCTGCGCGAAAGCGTCAGCGGGCGGATCGCCGAAAGCGGCACCGAGCTGGCGAAAGTCCAGCAGACCCGCATCCTGATCGCCGTGGCGGTGGTCCTGCTGGCCCTGGCGGGCCTGTACCGCAGGCGGCGCTGGCGGTTCGACGACCGGGTGGCGATGGCGCTGCTGGCGACGCCGTTCCTGGCCATCGCGCTGCAGAACTACGGCGGCGAGATCACCTTGCGGGTGTACTTCTTCATCCTGCCGGGCGCCTGCCTGCTGATTGCCTACCTGTTCTTCCCGACCGCCTTCACCGTCGCCCGCCCGATCCGGGCGGTGAGCGCGGCGGCGGTGTGCGGGCTGCTGATCGCCGCGTCGTTCCTGTTCGTCCGGTTCGGCAACGAGAATTTCGAACGGATCCGTCCCGGCGAGGTGCAGGCCTTCCATGCGATGCTGCGCCATGCCCCGTCCGGCCGCATCAACGTGGTCTGGCAGACCGGGCGCAAGGGGCCGATGGGCGCCTTCCCGCAGGCGCCCTGGGGGCTGACCGCCCAGGAGCGCTGGGACTACACCGAACTGCAGGCCCCGCCCAAGCCCGAGGACATCAGCGCGATCGTGGCCGCCCTCAAAAAGCAGCCGGGCAGTTTCTTCCTCACCACGCGCAGCAACGAGGCCTACAACCGCTACTCCTTCGGCCAGTCCCCCGACTACGGGGCGCGCCTGGTCAAGGCGCTGGCCTCCTCACCGGAGCTGAAGCCGATCCTGCGGCACCGGGACGCCGACGTGTTCGCCCTGCGCACCCCGCCGGCCGGCTCACCGCCGCCGGTGCCCAAACCGGTCCCGTTCGATATCGGCACGACGACCTGGACGCGGGTGGGCCTGCTGTCCACCCTCCTGCTGGTGCTGCTGCTGTCCGTCCGCGAGATCGCCCGGATACACGGCCGCCTGCCCAAGTACGGCCAAAACCCGGTGCTGCGGGGTTTCGGCTATGCGACCTGGCCGCTGCTCGCCTTGAGCATCTTCGTCATCTTCGAGCGCTTCCACACCCTGGGGTCGTAGATGCCCGTCGTCCGCATCGCCCTGACCGCCCTGACGATCGCCGGCCTGACCGGCGCCGCCCTCACCACCGTGGGCGTCTCCGCGCCCTACGCCGGCTGGCTGACGCTGCTGTTCCTGCTCACCGCCCCGGCGCTGGCGGCCTGGCCGCTGCTGCCCAGCCTGGCCGCGCCGACCCGGGCGATCGTCTCCCTGTCGATGACGTTCATCGTCAACACCACCGTCGCCCAGCTCATGCTGTCCCTGGGCCTGTGGTCACCCCGCCGCGGCGTCACCGCGGTCCTGATCATCTGCCTGCTGGTGGCCTCGATCGGCCTCCTCTTCGCCCGCCGCACCGCCCGCAGGGCCGCTCCCGCCCGCAGTGCCGCTCCCGCCCGCTCAGACAGGGAGGACTGGCTATTTGAACGCTGACCGCAGATCCCTCTGAGGAACGAACGCTCTCGCGCGGCTCGCAGGAACAGGGCAATGGACGATGCTCGGCAGTCCTTCAGCACAAGGCCTCTACCGCATCGGCGTCATCGTCCAAGCCTCTCCGCTCCTCAATAGCATTCGGCTGCGGCTCTCCTTGAGAAAACCTCATGGAACCACGCCGTTTCCGCAGGTCAGAGCGGGCATGTCGCAGTCAAGGGCGACGCTGTGACCTGCAATGGCACGAAACCGGTCCGCAGCAGGCCCTGTCTCCCCATGCCTGAGACCACATGCGCCTTGGCGACGGCATTGCCCTTGCCGCTGGAAGTGCCGCCCTTCCCACTGTCGCCGTCGGCGCCCTTGAGCTTGGAAGCGGGGCGCGGTGCCGCCCGCTGAATCAAGGGTGCGGCCATTCTGCCGGCCAGGCCCATGAGGCCGTGGGTCACGAGGCCTTCTATAGCGCCCACGGCACCCTCTCTGAGGAACCCGGCGCCCGTCCATTGGTCACGCGGAGAGGACATGCCTTGGTGAACGGTGCCGAAGACCCAGCCCGCCCCGCCGGCGCAGACGTTCACTGGCCTGTCCGGCGCCGCCCTCACCTCCGCAGGCGTCACCGCACCCTACGTCGCCTGGCTGACCCTGCTGTTCCTGCTCACCGGCCCGGCCTCGGCCACCTGGCCGCCGCTGCCCAGCCTGGCCCCACCCACCCGAGCGATCGTCTGCAGCGCAACGACGTCCATCGTCAACACCGCCGTCGCCCAGCTCATGTTCTCCCTGGACCGCTGGTCCCCCCGCCACGGCGTCACCGCGGTCTTACCGACCTCCCTGACACTGGCCCTGATCAGCCTGCTGTTCGCCTACCGCACCACCCGCCGCACTACCTCCATCCGCACAGAGGAGCACTCCGAACGACCCCGGAGGAGGACTGGCTGTTCGAGCACTGACCCTTCCCGCATCTTCACCACCGCCGTCTCGGATCACCGCCGGCGCACCGATGACACCGCGCTCCAGCTCACAGCGGTGCCACCGCCCGCCAACCCTGGCTTTCAACACCGGTCAGCAGTCGCCGAACCATTCCGGGACGGTCACCCCTTGAGAGGTCAGCTCGATCCCGTATTCGATGGTCTCAGGGAAGGATGAGACGTCGATCCCCTTCGCAAAATCACAGGACAGCAGCACGCCCAGCGACCGGCCGATTTCGACTCCGCCGACGTCCACCAGCTCCTCATCCTGGGCCGCCCGCCACAGCACGTCCAGTGTCCGCGGCTCCCGCCAGTTCGCGAGATCAACGATGACCCCACACCGACGCGCCAGGTCCTCCGTCTCATCCAGCAGCACCTCAGACAACCGCTCCGCACGCCAGTCCCACTCCAGCGGACCGGCCTTCCGCAGGCGTTCCAGAAAATCCTCAGGCGGCCGATACCCGTGCTCTTCAACGTAATGAAGAATCATCATCGGAGCGGAATAGGTGCTCCCGTCTTGGAAGTAATAGTGATACTCACCGTTCCCTTCGAACCCCTCCTCCCCGTCGCAAAACTCACAGTCGTGCCAGCCGAGCGTGAGGGTGGAAGGAATCCAGGACGCGGACTTGAGCCGGCTCAGGTCCGCGCTCCCCAACGAAGCCATGCCGGCTCCCGGTATCCCATGCTCACGCCCCAACCAGCCGATGGATCGCATGGGAATCAGAAATTCCCGGTACACATAGAGAGAAAGATCAGTGCGTTCCATGCAGTCCCTGAGATCGACACACGAAAACACACCGCAGTGCCCCACGACACTACGCACAATAGCGAGATTCTCTCAGCACAATGAAGCAGGAGAGTGCATCACACCGCCCTTCACCAGGGCGTAGACACGCCCAGCCGCCGCTGCGGACGCTCCTCGTCCGCAGCGGCGGCGGTGCGGACTTTCACAGATCGCCGCTATCCCACCCTTCCCCGCCTGCACCGGCGCTTGTCCACCGACCTTCGGGTTGATTCACCCCTCGGCGACGCCAGTCGCCAAAAACCTCCCTGGGACTGGCCTGCCTCATCCGCCCCGGTCATGGGTCAAGGTTGGGGAATCGCAATGGGCAAGTCACGGAAATACTCACCGTAGGATCGAATGAATTCCCATGACTGGGTTGACATAGGCGGCACCTGATCCCGCGCCTCGGCGGCATATTCCTCAAGAGCCGCCGCAGCATCGTCATAAAGCCCGTGCAAGGCACAGGCTATGGCCAGCTTCCCGGACATCTCCTGCCCTCTCGGGATCCGCTTCAAGTAACGGATGATGTCCTCCAGCGTGCCCAGGGACTGCAGGAAGGGAAGGCCGTAAAGTTCAAAATCCTCCACCACCCTCCCGATCACCTGCTCGACATCGTCTCGAGAGCGAATCACCCACCTGTCGTCCAGCGTCCGCCCTTCTCGCCACCACAGGTCCAGCAGGCCGCGCCCCACCGTACCGACCAAAGGGCCAGGCGTTGGCGGCAGCCCCAAAAATCTCTCCTCCAGCCTGCTGGTCTCACAGTGCGTGACCCCTACGACCGGGAGCAGAAACAGCGGACCGGACTCGGAATCATCGGGGGCGTTCATGGAGAAATAGAACTCAATCTCCGCGCTCTTCTGCTTGAAATACATGCCAAACCGATGCTCTACCTCGGACCAGCCGAGCTCCTGCATGCACGAAGACAGACAGTCCTTCGCAAGAACCGCTAGTTGCATAGTGGACACTCCCACATCTGAATCACCACACCCATCCTCACATAGGCTCCTTTCTTGAACCCTAGACTATCTAGTCTATTCGTGTCCAACTCGACACCAATTTGCTGCAATTCAAGATATCCAGTTCACTGAGCGTCACTAATCTCTGAACCAGACCCCGTCTTGGCGTCAAATGCAAACCATTTCCCGTTGGGATCTTTGGCTACAAAGTCCACACGAAGGATCCCCTCCGACCCGTTCACAAACTGAACCCCTTTATAAATATCCGCATATCCCGATTTCTTCAGCCACTCATAGGTTGCCGCCTCCCCTAGTCTGCCATGGGAAATCCCTGTTGCAGGACATTTATCATTGCGCACCAGAACCGGCACCGAACCCGCCGACGCCCAGTACGTTGCGGGGCCATCGATGGTGAGGTTGTGGACCCGCTGGCAGGCGGTCCAGGTCTTGATCGCGGTGACCTGGACGTGGGTGCCGGCGCCAGTGCGCAGCCACATTCCGGGCTTGAGCTCGGCGGCCAGAGTCCACTGCCCGGTGACGGGAGTTCTGAACTGCGGAAATGACATGCCGGAAAGGGTCCGGCGCACAGTGGTCCCCGACGGCGGGACGGGACGAGGCCGTCACAGGTCGATGGCGTAGTCGAGGATGACGCGGTCGGCGGGGATGACGATGTCGCGGCAGACCTCGCAGGGGCGGCCGCCGGACAGCATGCGGCGGGTGACGGCGAGGACGGGGACGCCGGCGGCCATGCGCAGCGTCTCCACCTCCTCGGGGGTGGGCATGCGGGCCCGCACGGACTCCTCCACGCGGGTGACGGGGCGGCCCAGGTAGGCCAGCTGGGCGGGGGTGCCGCCGGGCCAGGGCTCGCGGGCGGGGTCGGCGACCGGGGTGCCCCTGACCAGTGACCAGGGCAGGTAGCTGACCGACAGCTGCTGGGGCTCGTCGCGGGCGTAGAACACGAAGCGGCGGCGCAGCAGCCAGGTGCCGGCGGCGACCTCCAGCAGCGAGGCCAGGTGGGGGTCGGCGCGCACCCGGGCGAAGGCCCTGTCGAGGCGGTAGGCGTCCCAGCCGATGCGCTGATCGCGGGTGAAGGAGGTGGCCGGAGCGGTCGCCGCGGGATCGTTGCGGTAGCGGGACATGGCGATGCGGCGGGCGGCCGGGCGGGCCCGCACCACCGTGCCGCCGCCGCGGCGGGTCTCCACCAGTCCCTCGCCGCGCAGCAGGGCGATGGCCTGGCGGGCCACGATCTCCGAGACGCCGTGCATGCGGCACAGCCGGGCCAGCGTGGGCAGCCGCGAACCGGGCGGGTAGTCGCCCCGGGTGATCTGCTCGCGCAGCTCCGCGGCGATCCGGAGGTATGCCGGGCGTTCCTGCACCGGGCTCCACCTCCGATCCGGCGCTATCCGACGGGGCACGGTCCTCTTACGGACGTCTTGACGACTGTATGCCCGCCCCTCACATTTGTATACAGAAATGCTTCTCCATGAAAGGAAACCCTGAATGGGGGACTTCGACACCCTCAAGGCTGCGATTGAGGAGGAGTTCCCCGGATGGAAGGTGTGGCGCAGCGACGCCGGCCGCTGGTATGCGACCCGCAGCGGTGACCTCACCGACGCCCAGCTCCAGGCCGGCTGCGCGACGACGGTGGCGGCCGACGACTCGGCCGGGCTGCGGGCGCTGCTGGCCGAGCAGACCCGGCAGGGGCGGGAGGAGAGCTGACCGCCCGCCCCCTGCGGCCGCGGCGGCGGGGCCGCGCGGCCGGCGGCGGAGCCCGTCCGGCCCGGTCCGCGCGCGGGGGCGGACCGGGCCGCAGGCACCGGCCATGACATAACGGACCGAACCCACGACGTTCCGGCGTTTCCCTCTTTTTCAGGAAGCCGTTTCTCACCCCTTTCCCGGATCCGTCCCGCGCGGTCCCAATACACCGTCCGGCAAGGTATTTCCAACGCCGCGGTCACGGCATTCAAAACAGACCGAACCTCGTTTCCATGGGTGGGTTCCAACTGGTATAGCCGGACGTGGATGACTCGTGAGCGGGAAGAACGCAGGTTAGCGTGGCCGGCAGGCCCAGATTGCATCCCGTAACCTGCGACCGACTGGAGAAGACGTGGTCCAGAACCCCGCCATCGCCGATATCGACCTGGTGAGCATGGATTTCTGGGACCGCCCAGAAAAAGAACGACTGGCCGATTTCGCCCGGCTCCGGGAAGTGGGAGCCCCGGTGTTCTTCCCCGAACCCCGCATCCCGTTCGTCCGCCGCGGTCAGGGCTTCTACGCGCTGGTCCGGCACGCCGACGTGGTGGCCGCCAGCCGGGACGCCAAGACCTTCAGCAGCGAACCGGCCGCCACCTCGCCCGAGCCGCCGGCCTGGCTGTCGATGCTGCTGGGCACCCCGATGGTCAACATGGACGACCCGCGGCACGCCCGGCTGCGCCGGATCGTCTCCCGGGCCTTCAGCCCGAAGATGCTCAGCAAGATCGAATCCGACATCCAGGCCACCGCCACCCGCATCGTCGACGACGTGATCGCCGAGGGGCCGCGCGACTTCGTCGAGCAGGTGGCCGCGCGGCTGCCCATCAACGTCATCTGCTCGATGATGGGCATCCCCGAGCGCATCCGCCCCTATGTGCTCAAGCGGATCGACGTCATGACCGAATACTCGGGGGTGCGCGGTGCGCTGACCAGCCGCCGGGCGCTGCGGCTGCTGGGCGGCAACCTGCGGGCGATCATGGACCTGCACCGGCTGCTGGCCCGCCTGGCCCGGGAGCGGCGCGAGCGGCCCACCGACGACCTGGTGTCGGCGCTGGTGAACGCCAACGTCGACGGGGAGCGCCTGACCACCCGGGAGCTGGGGTCCTTCTTCGACCTGCTGCTGGTGGCCGGCAACGAGACCACCCGCAACGCCCTGGCGCACGGGCTGCGGCTGCTGACGGAGAACCCCGCCCAGCGGGAGCTGCTGCTGGAGGACTTCGAGGGCCGCATCGGCGGGGCGATCGAGGAGATCGTCCGCTACTCCTCACCGATCATCCAGTTCCGCCGCACGGTGACCCGGGACTGCGAGCTGAACGGCCACCCGCTGCGGGCCGGCGACAAGGTGGTGCTGTTCTACCTGGCGGCCAACCACGACCCGGAGGTCTTCCCCGACCCCGAGTCCTTCGACATCACCCGCAAGCCGAACCCGCACGTGGGGTTCGGCGGGCCGGGTCCCCACCTGTGCCTGGGCGCCAACCTGGCTCGGATGGAGCTGCGGATCATGTTCCGGGAGCTGTTCTCCCGGCTGCCCGAGCTGCGCACCGTCGGTGAGCCCGTGCCGCTGCTGTCCAGTTTCGACAACGGCGTCAAGAGCCAGCCCTTCACCTTCTCGCGCCCGAGCTGAGGACCCTCATGGAACTCACCGAGCAGGACACCCACGCCCAGTCCCCGCCGCCCGGGCCGCCGCGGCGCCGCAGATGGCCGACCGCGGTCGCGGTCATCGCACCGGTCGTGCTCATCGCCGCCGCGGCGTTCTTCGTGCTGCGCGACGACGCGCGCCACGACGATAGCTCGGCGCCCACCCAGGCCGGGCAGCTCGGCAGAATCGGCGTCCCCTATGACTCGTCCTGGCCGGTGTGGGGCTTCACCCATACCCAAAGCAGCGCCGACGTCGGCCCGGCCAGCGAGGTGGCGGCCGCGGCGCTGGACGACCAGCCGCTGATCCAGAACCAGCACATCATGGGCTGGGGGGCCGACAATCCCGAGCCCAGCCCGGGCCAGTACAACTTCGCCGCCCTGGACCGCCGGATGAACTACATCCGCAAGACCGGCGGCATCCCGGTGATCACGCTGTGCTGCGCGCCGGACTGGATGAAGGGCGGGCGGGCGGGCCAGACCGACTGGACCAGGCTGGAGGCCGCTCCTCTCCCCGAGTATTACGACGATTTCGCCCGTCTGGCCGCCACCGTGGCGCGCCGCTACCCGTACGTGCGGCATTTCATGGTCTGGAACGAGCTCAAGGGCTTTTTCGACGAAAGGCTCGGGCGCTGGGACCACGAGGGCTACACCCGGCTGTACAACCAGGTCTACGACGCCATCAAGGCGGTCGATCCCGACATCAAGGTCGGCGGTCCCTACGTTCCCATGTACAGCCACGCGCACGACCGGGGGTCCCATGTGCGCGGGCCCTGGGGCAGCGTGGACCGGATCGCGCTGGAGGCGGTGGAGTACTGGCTGGCCCACAAGCGCGGCGCGGACTTCCTCGTCATCGACGGCCCGACCGCCAGCGACGACAAGGACGTCCACCCCGACGAGGTCACCGCGCTGGACAAGTTCGTGGCGATCAACCAGTGGCTGCGGTCCAAGACCGACCTGCCGATCTGGTGGAGCGAGTACTACATCGAGCCCAGCACCGACCCCTGGAGCGAGGACAAGCGGGTCGCCATGCACGTGGCCACGCTGATCGACCAGGCCAAGACGGGCGCGGCCACGGTGCTGTACTGGAACCGCATCCCGGTCCGGGAGGGCGACCGCGAGTGCAAGGGCTGCCTGTGGATCACCACGTCGGTGCCGGACGGCGGCACCCCGGGCCGGATGCTGGGCGTGCTGCAGTCGTTCGCGCGGTGGTTCCCGGCCGGGACGCCCATGGTGGACGTCCCGTCCTCCTCCGGCAAGGTCCGGGTGCTGGCCCAGCCGCGCAAGATCGTGGCGGTCAACCTCTCCACCGAGCGGGTCGAGGCCCGCATCGACGGCAAGAAGTTCACCTTCGCTCCGTATCAGGTCCGCTGGCTGGACCGTGACTCCCGCTGAGGGCAGTTAGGCGATATCCATGCGTATAACCGTCATCCGTCCCCGCGAGCTGGGAAGCGCCGAGCTGGCGGCCTGGCGTGCGATGCAGGCGGCCGGCCCGCGGCTGGCCAACCCGTTCATGTCCCCCGAGTACGCCCAGGCGGTGGACCGGGTGCTGAAGGGACGAGCCCGGGTCGCGGTCTTAGAGGACGGCCCCGACCTGGTGGGCTTCTTCCCCTTCGAGCTGAACGGCCCGGGGGTCGGCTCCGCCATCGGCGGCTGGCTGTCGCTGTGCCAGGGGCTGATCCACGTTCCCGGCCTGATGCGGCTGGACGCCCGGGAGCTGCTGCGCGGCTGCGGGCTGGGGGTGTGGGAGTACGGGACGCTGGCGGCCGGGCAGCCGTGGTTCGAGCCCTACACCACCAAGACCCTCGGCTCGGTGATCATGGATCTGAGCGGCGGGTTCGAGGGCTACCTCAAAGGGCTGCGGGAGAGGGGCTCGAAGGTCGTCAAGCAGACCCGCTACAAGGAGCGCCGGATGGGGCGCGAGGTCGGCGAGGTGCGCTTTGAGTTCGACGTGCGCGACGCCGGCGCGCTGCGCCTGGTGCGGCAGTGGAAGTCCGCCCAATACCGGGCGATGGGCCGCGTCGACCGTTTCTCCCGCCGCTGGGTGGTGGAGCTGGTCGAGCTGCTGCACGGGATGCACGGGGAGGACTTCGCCGGGTCGCTGTCCATGCTGTACGCCGGCGACCGCCCGGTGGCCGGGCACTTCGGGCTGCGCAGCAGGCACACGCTGATCACCTGGTTCCCGGTCTACGACCCGGCCTATGCCAAGTACTCCCCCGGCCTGGCGCTGCACCTGCACATGGCCGAGGAGGCGGCCAAGCTGGGCATCCGGGAGATGGATCTGGGGCCGGGCGTCGGCTGGCGCTACAAGGAGGAGCTGAAAAGCCACGAGACCCCGGTCGGCGAAGGGGTGGTGCGCCGCCCCTGCCTGAGCGCCGCCGCCCACTGGGTCCGGCGCGCGCCGCTGGCCCGGGCGCGCCGGATGATCCTGGACAACGAGCGCCTGTACGGCATGGCCGACCGCGCCATGCGCCGGTACGGGGCGTGGCGCACCCGGTCCCGGTGACCGCCGGACGGGCCGGGCGAAAAGGGCCGGCGACCAGCGTTCCCGGCCGGCTCTTCGGGGAGGTTTCCCAGATCATTGAGCCTTTTTCAACCCGCCGTTTCCGCCGCCGGCGCCCGGGAGCGCGCTCGTCCGAAACAATGCCGGGACCGGGGACGGCACGGGGCCGCACGCCACGCCGGCCTCCGCCCCGAAGCCGCCGAAAGCACCGGCCGGAACCGGCCGAAGAAATCGGCTGAAAAGGTTCATCGCCTCCGGGGTGAAACACCGCCGTCACCGGGCAGGCATAGGTTCTGGAGCAGGCCAGGCGGACCACAGGGAGGCCCAGATCGCCATGACAGGGGTGACGCGCGAGGACCTCGACCGGCTCGTCGGCGGGCACCACCACGATCCGCACTCGATCCTGGGAGCCCATCCCGGTCCCGACGGGGTCGTCATCCGGGCGCTGCGGCCGCTGGCCGAGCAGGTGGAGGCGATCTTGCCGGACGGCACCCGTCACCGGCTGCACCACGTCCACGAAGGGGTGTTCGAGGTCGTCCTCGAGGCGCACCGGGCCGTTCCCGACTACCGGCTGGCGGTGCGTTATGCCGGCGGGCCCGAGCTGATCCAGGACGACCCTTACCGGCACCTGCCCACCGTGGGGGAACTGGACCTGCACCTGTTCGGCGAGGGGCGCCATGAGGAGCTGTGGCGGGCGCTGGGCGCCCGGGTGCGTTCCTTCCCCTCGCAGTTCGGCGAGACCCGCGGGGTGTCCTTCACGGTGTGGGCGCCCAACGCCCGCGGGGTGCGGGTGATCGGCGACTTCAACCACTGGGACGGGCGGGCCCACCCGATGCGGTCGCTGGGCGCCAGCGGCGTGTGGGAGCTGTTCGTTCCCGGCCTGGGCAACGGCACCACCTATAAGTTCGAGGTGCTCGGCGCGGACGGCCAATGGCGCGGCAAGGCCGACCCGATGGCCCGGTGGACCGAGCAGCCGCCGGCCACCGCGTCCCGGGTGTTCGAGTCCTCCTATGAGTGGGGCGACGGCGCGTGGATGGAGCAGCGCGCCTCCCGCGACTGGCTGCACGAGCCGATGAGCATCTACGAAGTCCACCTGGGGTCCTGGCGCAAAGGGCTCGGCTACCGGGAGCTGGCCGAGGAGCTCACCGCCTACGTGCAGGAGATGGGCTTCACCCACGTGGAGTTCCTGCCGGTCGCCGAGCACCCCTACGGCCCGTCCTGGGGCTACCAGGTGACCTCCTACTACGCTCCCACGTCCCGGTTCGGCACCCCCGACGACTTCCGCCACCTGGTCGACCGGCTGCACCAGGCCGGCATCGGCGTGCTGATCGACTGGGTGCCCGCGCACTTCCCCAGGGACGAGTGGGCGCTGGCCCGCTTCGACGGCACCGCCCTGTACGAGCACGACGACCCGCGCAAGGGCGAGCATCCCGACTGGGGCACGCTGGTGTTCAACTACGGCCGCGCCGAGGTGCGCAACTTCCTGGTCGCCAACGCCTGCTACTGGCTGGAGGAGTTCCACATCGACGGGCTGCGCGTGGACGCCGTCGCCTCCATGCTGTACCTGGACTACTCCCGCAAGGACGGGGAGTGGACCCCCAACGTCTACGGCGGCCGGGAGAACCTGGAGGCCATCTCCTTCCTGCAGGAGACCAACGCCACCGTCTACCGGCGCTACCCGGGCATCATCACCGTCGCCGAGGAGTCCACCGCCTGGCCCGGAGTCACCCGCCCCACCCATCTGGGCGGGCTGGGCTTCGGCTTCAAGTGGAACATGGGCTGGATGCACGACACCCTGACCTACCTGCAGCACGACCCGGTGTTCCGGCACTACCACCACAACGAGATCACCTTCTCGCTGATCTACGCCTTCTCCGAGAACTACGTGCTGCCGCTGTCCCACGATGAGGTCGTGCACCTGAAGGGCTCGCTGCTGGCCAAGATGCCCGGCGACACCTGGAAGAAGTTCGCCGGCCTGCGCGCCTTGTTCGCCTACATGTGGGCGCACCCGGGCAAGCAGCTGCTGTTCATGGGCGGGGAGTTCGCCCAGGGCGGCGAGTGGGCCGAAGAACGCCCCCTGGACTGGTGGCTGCTGGACAACGCCGCCGAGGGCGCCGCGCACCTGGGCGTCCAAAAGCTCGTGCGCGACCTCAACCGCGTCTACCGCTCCTGCCCGGCCCTGTACACCATCGACAACGAGCCCGGCGGCTTCCACTGGATCGACGCCGGCGACGCCGGCCGCAACACCCTGTCGTTCCTGCGCTACGGCTCCGACGGCTCGGTGCTGGCCTGCGTGGTCAACTTCTCCGGCAGCCCCCATGAGAACTACCGCATCGGCCTGCCCCAGGCCGGCGGCTGGCGCGAGATCGTCAACACCGACGCCTACGAGTACGGCGGCAGCGGCGTGGGCAACATGGGCCATGTGACCGCCGTCGACGAGCCCTCCCACGCCCAGCCGGCCTCCGCCGTCATCCGCGTCCCCCCGCTGGGCGCCCTCTGGCTCGTCCCCGAAGAGTCCGCCCGCCCCCGCCCGACCGCGCGCTAGCCCGCCGCCGTCCGGGGGAGCTTGGACAGCAGCCAGGTGGGGCCGGTGCAGTGGGCGCCGGCGGCGGTGACGCGGTCCCGCAGGGCGCGGTCGGCGGTGACGACCAGGTAGGTGGCGTCGGGGGCGGGGGCGGTGACGATGTCGACGATGGCGTCGTCGCCGCTGCCGGGGGCGGCCACCACCCGCACGCCGGGGACCTGGGTGTCGGCCACGACGCGGGCGGCGCCCTCCACCACCAGGACGATCTCCGGGAACGAGGTGTCGTGGCCCAGCACCCCGTCGGGCAGGCCGCTGACGCCGGTGGCGGCCAGCACGGCCAGCTCGTCGCGGAGCCGGGCGGTGGCCCCGGCACGGTCGTGCCACCAGCCGTCGGCGCGCGAGCCGACCACGTTGGCGGCGTCCACCACCAGCACCAGCCTGGACATCATGGTGGCGAGCCTAGGCCACGACAGCGCGAACGGCTCGAACAGGCGCAGCGCGGAGACCTTCTCCAGCGGCACCCACATGGCCCGGCGGGTCTCGGCGGAGGCCGGGTGCACGGGGGGCATCCGGTCGGCGGAGGCGATCACCGCGGTGTAGCTCCAGCCGCCGTGGTCGTCGGCGCTGGTACCGTGCAGGCGCAGCGTGCCGGTGTCGAGCGTGCACTCTTCGGCGGTCTCGCGCAGCGCGGCGCTGATGGCGTCCTCGCCGGCCTTCCGGCCGCCGCCGAACAGGCACCAGGTCAGCGCGCCGTTGCACCACCAGGACCGCTGCTGGAGCAGCACGTGGGGGCCCCGCTCGGGGTGGTGGTGGAAGATCAGCATTCCGGCGGCGCCGTGCCGGCCCCAGTGCTGGTGTCCCCGGGCGCAGCGCGCCCAGCCGTCGCCGTCTGCCATGAAGGAGACCTTAAACGCTCGGGCCGATCGATACCGTAGGCGAATCGGGCGCAAAGCTCACGATCGTCCCTTGGAGGAGGGAGCCCATGCCGAGCCTGCCGCTGGAGGCCGACGACCCGCCCCGCATCGGCCGGTACCGGCTGACCGGCCGGCTGGGCGAGGGCGGGCAGGGCGTGGTCTACCTGGCCGAGGCGCCCGATGGCCGCAAGGTCGCGATCAAGGTGCTCAAGACCGTCTCGCAGGCGGCGCTCAAACGGTTCGCCCGGGAGATGGAGGCGGCCAAGCGCGTGGCCCCGTTCTGCACGGCGGCGGTGCTGGAGTCGTCCACGCAGGGCCGCCACCCCTATGTGGTCAGCGAGTACGTCGAGGGGCCGTCCCTGCAGCAGCGGGTGCGCGAGCGGGGGCCGCTGAGCGGGGGCGAGCTGGACCGGCTGATGATCAACACCGCCAGCGCGCTGACCGCCATCCACGGCGCCGGGGTCGTGCACCGCGACCTCAAGCCCTCCAACGTGCTGCTGGGCCCGGACGGCCCCCGGGTGGTGGACTTCGGCATCGCCCGCGCGGTGGACGCCGAGACCCACACCCAGATGGTCGGCACACCCGCCTATTTCGCCCCCGAGTGGCTGCGCGGCGAGCCGCCCACCCCCGCCTCGGACGTGTTCGCCTGGGCCGGGACGATGGTGTTCGCCGCCACCGGCCGCCCTCCCTTCGGCGCGGGCGGCGACCTGCCCGCCCTGCTGTACCGGATCGCCAACGAGCCGCCGGACCTGTCGGGGGTGCCCGAGCGGGTGCGGGGCCTGCTGGCCGAGTGCCTGGACAAGGACCCGGCGCGGCGCCCGACGGCGCGGAACCTGCTGATCCGGCTGGCCGACCCGTCGGCGGACGCCGAGTCCGCGGGCGGCCGCCCGCAGGTTCCCCAGCCGCCGCCGGTCCCGCAATTCACGCAGCCCGACGGGGGCGCCGCGGCGGGACGGTCCGGCAAGGGCGCGGGACGGACCCTGGCGCTGGCCGGCGGCGCCGTGGCCGTGCTCGCGGTGCTCGTGCCGGCCGTCGCGTTCTCGCTGCTCAAGGGGGATCCGCCCGGCCCGGACCCCACGCCCACCGCCTCCGTCACCTCCGCCGGCACCACCGCGCCCACCGCTCCCGCCTCCGACGGGGGGACCTCCACGGCGACGTCTCCGGCCGGGCAGGGCGGCGTCACGATCCCGGCGGCCTTCGCCGGCACCTGGAAGGGGCGGGTCTCCCAGCCCTCGGTGCTGGGCGGCGAGCTCGCCTCGGACGTGACGATCGTGCTGCGGGAGGGCGCTTCGGAAGGGGACGCCGACTACCCGGGCTGGGGTTGCACCAATCGGCTCCACCTGTCCCGCAGCGACGGCTCGGTGCTGGAGTTCGACGAGACCGTGATCCGCAACACGGGCGGCTGCCGGGGCGGCGTGGTCAGGCTCACCCTGCAAGGCGACCGGCTCGATTATGAGTCCCCCGGCGACGGGCTCTTCAGCCAGACCTCGCGCGGGACACTGCGCAGGGGCTAGCAGTACGGTGAGAAAAGTCGTCATCGAGGGCGGCCATCGGCGGTTTTTCACCGTCAAAGGCTGTGACGGCACTGGACCCCGCCGATGCGGCCGGGCATCGGCCGGGGGTCGCTGACCGACGTGCGAGGAGATCGCCATGCCCACGCCCCTTGACGCAGGCCGAGACCCCCTCCAGATCGGCCCCTATCTGCTGCTGGAGCGGCTCGGCGAGGGCGGGCAGGGCGTGGTCTACCTGGCCGAGGCGGCAGACGGCCGCAAGGTCGCGGTCAAGACCCTCAAGCTCGAGGGCCTGTCGCCGGCCGACGACCGGGCGGCCCGCCGCCGGCTGGCCCGGGAGGTGGAGGCGGCCATGCGGGTCGACCCGTTCTGCACCGCCCAAGTGCTGGACTTCTCGGTGGAAGGGCCGCTCCCGTACGTGGTCAGCGAGTACGTCCCGGGGCCGTCGTTGCAGCAGCGGGTGGAGGAGGAGGGGCCGCTGAGCGAGGGCGGGCTCGTCCGGCTGATCATCCAGAGCGTGACCGGGCTGACCGCCATCCACAACGCCGGGATCGTGCACCGCGACCTCAAGCCGTCCAATCTGCTGCTGGGGCCGGACGGGGCGCGCGTGGTGGACTTCGGCATCGCCCGGCCGGCCGAGTCGCACACCCACACCAGGCGGCTGATCGGCACTCCCTCCTATTTCTCCCCCGAGCAGCTGCAGGGCCGTCCCGCCACCATGGCCTCGGACGTGTTCGCCTGGGCCGGGACGATGGTGTTCGCGGCGACCGGGCGGGCGCCGTTCGGGCACGCCGACTATGAGAGCCGGCTGCCGGCGCTGTTCCGGCGGATCGTGGAGGAGGAGCCCGATCTGCGCGGCGTGCCGGAGCGGGTGCTGCCGCTGCTGCGGCTGTGCCTGGACAAAGACCCCGAGCGGCGCCCGGCGGCCTGGAGCATTCTGGGGTGGCTGCTGGGTCGCAGCCCGGCCGGTTCCGACGCCCGGCCGCCGGATACGGCCCCGGCCGACAAGTTCACCCAGGAGGCCGCCAAGATTCTCGGCCGGGCGCCGCAGGATGAGCGGCCGCTGCAGCTCCCCCCGCCCGGCCCGCCGCCGGCCGGGCTGCAGGCGCCCCCGCAGGCCGAGCCCTTCCCGTTCCCCTTCGCCGGGCACGCGCAGGCTTCGCCGGAATACCGGCCCGTCCCGGCGAGCGGACACCGGGCCTCTTCGCCCGCCGGCGGCGAGGCCGCCGCTCCCGGGGGCGGGCAGAGCCCGCCGGCCGGACACGAGCCCGCACCCGACCGCGAACCGGCGTCATCGGCCGAACGCAAGCCCGCCTCCACCACGCGCATGCCGACCCCGCAGGCCGAACGCCAGCCTGCGTCCGGCGGTGAACCGGTGTCATCCGCCGAACGCGAGCCCGCCTCGCCCACCGGGAGCAACGGCGCTCCCACCGCGCGCAAGCAGACCCCGCAGGCGGGAGGCGAGCCCACCCCGTCCGGGGGCGGGAAGGTCTCATCGCGCGCTCAGGGCTCCGGCCCGTCCGGCACGCGCGGGTCCGCCTCGCCTGCGGGGGAAGAGACGGTCCCGCCCGCCGATGAGCGGACGATCCCGCCCGATGAGGATCCCGTTCCATCTCCCGAACGCCGGGAGGCGCCCAAGCCGCGGCGCAGGACGCTCGCGCTGCCGGCGGCGGCGCTCGCCGTGGCCGTGGTGGCGGGGGGCGGCTGGCTGGTGCTGCGTCCGGGAGGGGATTCCACGCCGCGCATTCCCGATCGGCTCGCCGGGACCTGGCGGGGGCCGGTCTCTGAGGGCGACGGTTTCACCAACGCCACGAACGAGGTGACGCTGTCGCTGCCGGCCGGGCAGGAGACCGGGACGCTGAGCGGCAGCCGCTGCTCGGGGATGCTGCGGGTGGACCGGGTCGACGGGGACCGGCTGTTTTTGAAGTTCACCAGCGGTCCCTGCGAGCACGGGGAGGTGCGGGTGTACCCGAGCGGCGACGGGCTGTATTACATGCTGCACGGCGGCGGGCACGACACCGGCGACGGCACGCTCCACAGATCAGGGCCCTGAGCTGCGTTTTCATCCGCAGGCCACGGAGCGCGCGTGACCAACGACACGATGCAGCGAAATTGAATGTCGTTCTAGTATTCGGCTCGGGTTTCCGTGTGGTGGGGGGTGCTCGATGAGCGTGGAGTCGGAGCTGGAGCTGTGGAACACCCTGTCGGGGGCCGAGCTGATCAAAGCGATAGGCGAGGGCAGGTTCCCGCAGCTCACTCCGATCAACGACCACATCGGGCAGCGGGTCGTCGACGCCGAGCACGGCCGGGTGGAGCTGGCCTGGAGCCCGGAGGAGAAGCTGTGCAACCCCGGCGGCACCGTGCACGGCGGCTACATCGCGATGATCCTCGACAACGCCGTCTGCCTGGCCGCCTCCAGCACCTGCGAGTACTTCCTGCCGATGCTCACGCTCAGCCTGAGCGTGGACTACGTCCGTCCGGTCCAGGCCGGGCGGACCTACCGCGTCGAGGGCCGGTGCGTGCACCCGGGCCGCACCCGGATGCTGTCCACCGCCGCCGTCACCGACGCCGACGGCAAGCTGCTGGCCCAGGCCACCGCGAGCGTCGTCCCCAACCAGGCGTTCGTCCGCTGAGGTCCCGGCCGCTGCCGGCCGGAGGAGACTGCGGCCCCGGCGGGGAGAACGCATAGGCTGGGCCCATGGTGGAACCCGGCAAAATCGTCAGCATCGTCAAGCAGGCGCGCGACCGGCGCACGGCCCCGCTGGTCCTGGAGCTCGATCTGGCCGACGGGATCGTGGAGGCCGCCCCGGCCGACCCGCTGTCGGCCCTGCTGTCGATGCGCCGCACCCACCTGCGGGACGTGCTGGACGGGCTGCGCAAGGCCCGCGGCGACGCCCGGGTCCGCGCCCTGATCGTCAGGGTCGGCGGGACGATCGGGCTGGCCATGGCCCAGGAGCTGCGCGATGCGGTGACCGCGCTGCGGCAGGCCGGCAAGCTCACCGTGGCCTGGAGCGAGACCTTCGGCGAGGGCCGCCAGGGCAACGTCCCCTACTACCTGGCGTCCGCCTTCGACCGGGTCTACCTGCAGCCGACCGGCGAGGTCGGGCTGACCGGCGTGGCGCTGGAGGAGCCGTTCCTGCGGGGCGCCCTGGAGAAGGCCGGCATCGAGCCGCGCTTCGCCGCCCGCCACGAGTACAAGACCGTGGCCAACATGTTCATGGAACGGGCCTACACCCCCGAGCACCGGGAATCCTCCCAGCGCCTGGTGGACTCGGCGGGCCGGCAGCTGGCCGAGGGCATCGCCCAAGGACGCGGGCTGACCGTGGAGCGGGTCCGGGAGCTGATCGACCGCGGGCCGCTGCTGGCCGCCGAGGCCCTGGAGGCCGGGCTGGTGGACCGGCTGGCCTACCGCGACGAGGTGTACGCCGAGGTGCGCGAGAAGGTCGGCGGCCCGGACGGCCGGGTGCAGCTGCGCTACGTCTCCCGCTACAACCGCACCCACGGGCTGGCCGAGCACCTGCCCCAGCCGGGCCGCCAGGACGCGGTCGCGCTGATCAACGGGCTGGGCCCGATCCGGCTGGGCCGCAGCGGCCGGGGCGGGCCGCTGCCGTCGCAGGGCCCGGCGATGGGCTCGGACACCATCGGGGCGGCCTTCCGCGCCGCGGTCCGCGACGAGCGGATCAAGGCCATCGTGTTCCGCGTCAACAGCCCCGGCGGCTCGGCGGTGGCCTCCGACGCCATCTGGCGGGAGGTCGTGCTGGCCCGGCGGGCGGGCAAGCCGGTGATCGTGTCGATGGGCGACGTGGCCGCCTCCGGCGGCTACTACGTGGCGATGGCGGCCGATGTGATCGTGGCCCAGCCCGGCACCATCACCGGCTCGATCGGCGTGGTGACCGGCAAGGCGGTCCTCAGCGGGCTGCTGGAGCGCATCGGCGTGGGCATGGGCAGCGTGACCGACGGGGAGCACGCCCTGATGTACAGCGCCATCAAGGACTTCAGCCCGTCCGAATGGGAGCGGATCAACGCCTCCCTGGACCACATCTACGAGAACTTCACCGCCAAGGTCGCCGAGGGCCGCGGCCTGAGCCGCCGGCGGGTGGAGGAGCTGGCCCGGGGCCGGGTGTGGACCGGCGCCGACGCCAAGGAGCACGGCCTGGTCGACGAGCTGGGCGGCCTGGAGCTGGCGCTGGAGCTGGCCCGCAAGAAGGCCGGGCTGCCCGCCGACGCCCCGGTCCGCACCTTCCCGCACCTCGGCCCGCTGGAGCGGCTGCGCCCGGCCGAATCCAGCGAGGACCGCGCCGCGGCGAGCGCGCGCTTTGACGGCTGGGGCTCGCTGGCCTCGCTGGCCGCGCGGCTGGGCCTGCCGGCCGCCGGGCCGCTGACCCTGCCGGGCAACTGGGAGATCCGCTGACCGGGCAGGCCCCTCCCGGGCCGGCGCCCGGGGAGTTCACCGACGCGCTCGCCGGGTTCGCCACCGGCGTGGCGGTGCTGACCGTCCGCGACGGACGCGACGACCTGGGCGCCACCATCACCTCGTTCATGTCGGTGTCGCTGGAGCCGCCGCTGGTGGCGGCGAGCGTGATGGCGAGCTCTTACCTGGCCGAGGTGCTCGGTCGGCGGGACCGGTGGGCCGTCACCGTGCTCAGCGCCGGGCAGCGGGCGCTGGCCGGGCGTTTCGCGGCGGCGGGCCGCCCCAGCGCCCGGCTGCTGCTGGCCGGCGAAGCGCACCACCGCGGCCCGCTGAGCGGCGCCCTGATCGCCGAGGAGGGGATGGCCGCGCTGGAGTGCCGGACCGTCGAGCGCGTCCCGGCCGGCGACCACCTGCTGGTGGTGGCCGAGGTGCCGGCGGTCGACTACGTGCGCTCCGATCTTTCCCCGCTGATCAGGGTCCGCCGCCGCTATCTGTGACCGGTTTTCTGCACGCTGCGTGACGCCGGCCGCCATGAAAGATCACGACATATCACGCCAAGACGCCGCCGGCCGCCCGTAAAAATCACCGAGCGCGAACTCCTCTCACAGGCCGGCCATTAATCATTCACAGCATATTCGTTACATCGGGTACTAGCAGGCGACCGCCCGGTCTGCCAATCTCTTTCACGGAACACCTCAGCCCCCCGAAAGAGGATTCACGGTGGATCAGCGGTACGAACTCTTTTGCCTCGCGGATCGTTTTTTCTATGACGCTCCGAAGGTCACCGAGGCGGCCGAGTTCGACATCGCCCGCCGGCCTCTCCCCGAGGGCTGGACCCAGCTCCGCGACGGGGAATGGACGAACTACGAGCCGCCGGTGAACCGGATTCCCCTGCAGGGCTGGAAAATCCACGTCTCCGGCTGCGCGGAAAGCGCCGAGACCATCCTGGACCGGGTCTGGGATTACTGTGTGCCGCGCGGAATTCCGTTCAAGCACCTGCGCGGCCCGGCCACTTTGCACCTGCGGAACGCCAAATACGCGCCGCGGGGCTCCAGCGGCAAGCTGGTCACCGTCTACCCGGCCGATGAAGAGGAGCTGGAGCAGATCCTCAGCGAGCTGGGCCCGCGGCTGGCCGGGCTGCCCGGCCCCTACATCCTCAGCGACCTGCGCATCGGCGACGGGCCCCTGTATGTGCGCTACGGCGGCTTCGCCCGCCGCCAGTGCGTGGACGAACGCGGCGAGCTGGTGCCGGCGATGGAGAACGACAAGGGCGAGCTGGTGCCCGACCGGCGCGGCCCGGTCTTCACCGTCCCCGACTGGGTGACCGTGCCCGCCTGCCTGCGGCCGCACCTGGCCGCCCGGGCCGCCACGACCACCGCCGGCCTGCCCTACCGGATCGAGGCGGCGCTGCACTTCTCCAACGGCGGAGGCGTGTACGCGGGCATCGACACCCGCACCGGCGCGCAAGTCGTCCTCAAGGAGGCCCGCCCGCATGCGGGGCTGGCCGCCGACGGCGCCGACGCGGTGACCCGGCTCCGGCACGAGCGGGACATGCTGCAGCGGCTGGCCGGCATCGACGGCGTGCCCGCCGTGCTGGACCACTTCACCCTCGGCGAGCACCACTTCCTGGTGCTGGAGCGCATCGAAGGACGCGCCCTCAACACCTTCTTCGCCGAGCGCCACCCGCTGCTGGACCCCGAACCCGACCCCGGCAAGATCGCCGACTACACCGCCTGGGCGCTGCGCGTCCACGCCGGCGTCGAGCGGCTGATCGACGCCATCCACGCCCGCGGCATCGTCTACAACGACCTGCACATGTTCAACATCATGGTGCGGCCGGACGAGACGGTGGCGCTGATCGACTTCGAGGCGGCCGCGCCGCTGGCCGAACGTTCCCGGCAGACCCTGGCCAACCCCGCCTTCCAGGCCCCGCCGGGCCGCTACGGCGCCGACGTGGACCGCTACAGCCTGGCCTGCCTGCGCCTTGCCCTGTTCCTGCCGCTGACCACGCTGCTGGTGCAGGACCGGCACAAGGCCTGGGAGCTGGCCGAGGCGATCGCCGAGCACTTCCCGGTGCCGCGCGGTTTCCTGCGCGAGGCCGCCCGGGAGATCACCCGGGACCTGCCGCCCCGTCCCGCCTCCGCCGCGCCGCGCTTCACCCCCGACGAGCCCGGCTGGCTGCAGGCCCGCGCCGCGCTGGGCCGCGCCATCTGCGCCGCCGCCACGCCCGAGCGCGACGACCGGCTCTTCCCCGGCGACATCGCCCAGTTCTCCGGGGCCGCGCTGGGCATGGCGCACGGCGCCGCCGGCGTGCTGTACGCGCTGGAGGCGACCGGGCTCGGCTGCGACCCCCGCCATGTGCAGTGGCTGGCCGACCACGCCGCCGACCCGCCCCGGGGCAGCGGGCTGGGCTTTTACGACGGGCTGCTGGGCGCCGCCTACATGCTGGCCCGGCTCGGCCGCACCGACGCCGCCCTGCAGGCGGCCTCGCGCAGCCTGGGAGAACGGTGGGAACGCCTCGGTCTGGACCTGTACGGCGGGCTGCCGGGGTATGCGCTGGTGCTGCGCCACCTGGCGGACGTCACCGGCGAAGAGGCGCTGCGCCGGGCCGCATGGCGGGCCGCCGAGCTGGTGATGTCGCGAATGGAGGAGCTGAAGCGCAACAGGCCGGGGCTGCTGTACGGCGGCGCCGGGGTGGCGCTGATGTTCCTGCGGCTGCACGAGTGCACCGGCGAGAGCGAGCTGCTGGCGCACGCCGCCGCCGCGCTCCGCCACGACCTGTCGGCCTGCCGCACCACCCGCAACGGCTCCCTGCAGCTCGATGACGGCTCCCGGCTGCTGCCCTACCTCGACCACGGCAGCGTCGGCATCGGCCTGGTCATCGACGAGTACCTGGCCGTCAGCCCCGACGATGCGGCCGCCGCCGAGTTCGCCAAGGCGCGCGAGGGCATCCGCCTGGCGGCCAAGTCCCGCTACTACGCCCAGCCGAGCCTGCTGCGGGGCCGCGCCGGGATGCTGCTCTACCTCAGCCGGCAGGACCCCGCCGACCCGGCGGTGGCCCACCACGTCCGCAGCCTCGCCTGGCACGCCATCCCGTACGCCGACGGGCTGGCCTTCCCCGGCGAGCAGCTCTACCGGCTGTCTTGCGACCTGTCCACCGGCACCGCCGGCGTCCTGCTGGCGCTCGGCGCCGCACTGGCCGACACCCCGGTGGACCTGCCGTTCCTGCGGGCCCGCACGCACCGCCCGGCGGGAGCGGCCGACAGACCCCCCGTGCGAACCCCCACGGGGTCCACTTCGACCCGGTCTGAAAGGAGGTGACGGAGACAATGGCGATGCTCGACCTTCAGGGAATGACCCCCGAGTACGGCGGCGGTGACCTCAGCAGCGCGAGCCTGCTGCTGTGCGACAAGTTCAGCGCCTTCAGCACCCTGCTGTGCCTCTGATCGCTGATATTGCGGTGGCCGCGGGAGCCTTGCCCTCGCCTGTGGGCGGTGGCCGGCCCCGCGGCCATCGCGCCTTTTAAGCCCGGTGAGCGGGCCGACGCGCATCCCGCCCGTTCCGGGAAGCGCGGCCGGTCCCCGTGAACCACCGCCCCGCTTCACCCAGGCGGCGGGATGAAGCCGCCATCCCTGGAGGAGTCCATGTCCCCGATCGACGCCGCAGCCGACCGGCTGCTGCTGCGCACCGCCCGGCGCGGCGGCGGCTGGACCGCGGTGCTGGCGTCGGCCGCGCTGGCGGACGCGGCCGGCGCCGTGCTGCTGCCCGCCGCGCTCGGCCGGGCCGTGGACGAGGTGCTGGCCCCGGGACCGTCCGGCGGCGCCGTCTGGGCGTGCACCGCGCTGATCGCGCTCTCGGCCGTCGCCGCAGTGGCGGCGGAACCGGCCCGGGGCGGCGCCACCGCGCGTGCGACGGCCTGGCTGCGGCATGCGCTCGTGCGCCGCGTGCTGGCGGTGGGCCCCGCCGGCCGGTTCGACCCCGGGGACCTGACCAGCCGGATCGTGGGGGGCGCCGCCGAGGCCGGGACCGCCCCGGCGGCCGCGGTGCAGGCCGTGGCGGCGGCGCTGCCGCCGGTGGGGGCGGTGGTGGCGCTGACGCTGATCGACTGGCGGATCGCGGCGGCGCTGGCGCTGGCGATGCCGCTGCCGGTGCTGGTGCTGCGCGCGTTCATGCGGGACGTCAGCGGCGGCGTGCGGCGGTATCTGGACGTCCAGGGCGTGATAGCGGCCCGGCTGGCGGAGGCGCTGCGGGGGTTCCGCACGATCGCCGCCGCGGGCACCGCCGACCGGGAGCTGCACCGCATCCTGCAGCCGCTGGGCCGGCTGCGGCGCGAGGGAGAGACGATCTGGCGGGTGCACGGCCTGATCGGGGCGCGCGGGCTGCTGTCGGTGCTGCTGCTGCAGCTGGCGGTGCTGACGGCGGCCGGGCTGGAGCTGGCCGCGGGCCGGATCAGCGTGGGCGAGCTGGTGGCCGCCGCGCAGTACGCCACGCTGGCCGGCGGGCTGGGCCCGCTCACCGCGCAGGTGGGGCGGATCGCCCGGGCGCGGGGGGCCGCCGCGCGGGCCGCCGAGATCATGGCGCGTCCCGCCGTCGGCTACGGCGAGCGGGAGCTGCCGCCGGGGCCGGGCACCTTGGAGCTGCGCGGGGTGAGCGCGGCCGGGGTGCTCAAGGAGATCGACCTGGTGGTGCCGGGCGGGACGGCGGTGGCGGTGGTCGGACGGTCCGGGTCGGGCAAGTCGCTGCTGGCGGCGCTGGCCGGGCGGCTGACCGACCCCGATAGCGGCCAGGTGCTGCTGGACGGCGTCCCGCTGCCGGAGCTGAGCCGCACGGCGCTGCGCGACGCGGTCGCCTACGCCTTCGCCCGCCCCCACCTGTTCGGCGAAACGGTGCTGGAGGCGGTGGGCTTCGGGCTGCGCCGGCCCCATGCGGCGGCCCTGCAGCGGGCGGCGGTCACCGCCTGCGCCGACCCGTTCATCCGGCGCCTGCCGTCCGGATACGCCACGCCCCTGGCCGACACCCCCCTGTCGGGCGGCCAGGCCCAGCGGCTGGGGCTGGCCCGCGCGTTCGCCCGCGGCGGGCGGCTGCTGATCCTCGACGACGCCACCTCCAGCCTGGACACCGTCACCGAGCAGCAGATCGGCCGCGCCCTGTTCGGCGCGGCGGCCGGGTGCACCCGCCTGATCACCGCCCATCGCGCCGCCACCGCGGCCCGCGCCGACTCGGTGGTGTGGCTGGAGGGCGGCGCCATCCGCGCCCAGGGCTCCCATGCCGAGCTGTGGCGCGACCCCGACTACCGGGCCGTCTTCGGAGAACGCGCATGAACGCAGCCGACCGCAGGACCCGGCGGATGTCGCGGGTCCTGACGCGCACCCTCGTCTCCATCCTCCGGCGGCGGCCCCGGGCGGTGCTGCGCCTGGCGGCCTGGTCGCTGGCCGAGGTGGCGCCCACTCTGCTGATGGGGCTGGCCGTCGCCCACGCGGTGGACGCCTTTCAGGCCGGCCGCACCGGGCGGGCGCTGGCCTGGCTGGGGACGCTGGCGCTGGCCGGGCCGCTGGGGGCGTTCGGCTGTCACCGGCTGTATGCGGCGCTGGCGGCGCTCGTCGAGCCGCTGCGGGACGAGCTGGTGCGCACCGTGGTGGCGGGGGCGCTGCGCGCACCGGACGGGCGGCACGGCACGGGCGCGGTGGCCCGGCTGACCCACCAGGTGGAGATCGTCCGGGACACCTTCGCCGGGCTGCTGATGGTGGTGCGCGGGTTCGTCTTCAGCGTGGTGGCGGCGTCGGCGGGGCTGCTGGCCCTGGCCCCGGTCATGCTGGCGCTGGTGGTGCCGCCGCTGCTGGCCGGCCTGGCGTTGTTCTGCCTGGCCGTGCCGGCGGCGGCGGCGCGGCAGCGGGAGCTGATCGTCGGCGAGGAGCGCCTGGCGGAGGTGACCGCCGCGCTGGCCGAGGGCCTGCGCGATGTGACGGCCTGCGGCGCCGAGGAGCAGATCGCCGCCCGGGCCGGCGAGCGGGTCGACGCCCAAGCGGCGGCGACGCGGGCGCTGGCCCGCCTGGCCGGGGTGCGCGAGGCCGCGCTGGCGCTGGGCGGCTGGCTGCCGGTGCTGCTGATCTTGGCTTTCGCTCCCTGGCTGAGCCGGCAGGGCGTCACCGCGGGCGCGATCGCCGGGGCGGTCACTTATGTGCTGCAAGGGCTGCGGCCGGCGTTGAGCGGCCTGATCTCGGGGGTGGGCGGCGGCGGTCTGCGCCTGGCGGTCACCTTGACCCGCATTCTGGAGGCCGCCGCGTCTGAGGACCGGCCGGGGATCATGCCCGCCCTTCCCGCGAAGACCGCCGCGGCCGTCCCGGCAGAGGGCGTCCGGCCGGTGCGGAAGGCGCCGGTCGGTGCGGTCGCGGCCCTGGGCGAGGGGACGGCGGGCGGTTTTCGCCCGGAAACCGCCTCGCCGACGCTCGCGGGCGCCGGCGAGGCGGCGGGCGGGGTCGAGGTGCGGCTGGCGGGGGTCCGCTTCGCCTACGGCGAGCACGCCGAACCGGTGATCGACGGGCTGGACCTGGTGGTGCCCGCGGGGGGGCACCTGGCGGTGGTGGGGCCCAGCGGCATCGGCAAGTCGACGCTGGCGGCGCTCATCGCCGGGCTGCTGGAGCCGGTGGCGGGGACGGTCCTGGTGGGCGGCCGGCCGCCGGGGGATGCGCGGCTGCGGACGCTGATCCCGCAGGAGGCGTACGTGTTCCACGGGACGCTGCATGAGAACCTGACCTATCTGGCGCCCTGGGCCGACGATGAGGCGGTGCGGCACGCGGTGGACGTCATCGGGCTGTCGCCGCTGGTCCAGCGGCTGGGCGGGTACGGCGCCCAGGTCGATCCGGCGGCGCTGTCGGCGGGGGAACGCCAGCTCATCGCGCTGGGCCGGGCCTACCTGGCCCGGGCGCCGCTGACCGTGCTGGATGAGGCGACCTGCCATCTGGATCCGGCCGCCGAGGCGCGGGCGGAGCTGGCCTTCGCCCGCGGCCCCGGCACCCTGATCGTGATCGCGCACCGGATGACCTCGGCGCGGCGGGCCCGCCGCATCCTGCTGCTGGACGGCACCGGCGTCTGGCAGGGCGGGCATGAGGAGCTGCTGCGCACGTCCGCGCCTTACCGGAGCCTGCTGGGGCGCTGAGTCTTCGGCGGGGCTCCCTTGAGTTGCCCGCCCGGGGAACCGTCCGTTCGTCCCTTGCCGCGGCTTTGATCCGTGGGAGCGTCCGCCGGGTCACAGCCAGCCGGCGGATTCGGCGATCCGGATGGCGTGCACCCGGTTGCGGGCGCCGATCTTGCGGTTGATCCGGGACAGGTGGTTGCGGACGGTGCCGATGGTCAGCACCAGCGTGTCGGCGATCTGGGCGACCGAGGCCCCTTCTCCGGCCAGTCTCAGCACCTCCAGTTCCCGGGGGGTCAGCGGGCTGTCGGCGGCGGCCAGTTCGGCGAACGCCAGGTCGGCGTCGATGACGCGCTCGCCGGCCGCCACCCGCCGCAGCGATCCGGCCAGCGTGTCCGGCGAGGTGCCCTTGAGCAGGAACCCGGCGGCGCCCACCGCGGCGGCCCGGCGCAGGTCGCCGGGGCGGGCCCGGTCGGCCATCAGCACCGCGGCGCAGTCGGGCACCTCCTGGCGCAGCATCCCGGTCAGGGCGAAGGTGTGGCTGTGGGCGCCTTCCATCCCTAGCAGCGCTATGTCGGGGGCGGCCTTTCTGGCCATCGGGACAAGCTGCTCGGCGTTATCAACGGCACCGACCACCATAAAGTCGGTCTGACCATCCAAAAGTGCGACAATTCCCCCGCGCAGCAGCGACAGTTCCTCCATGACCAAGACCCGGATCACGGTCGCCTCCCCTGATCAGAACTGAGCGGCAGAAGTGAGCATGGCGCGGCAAAGGGGGTGCCCACTTGAAAGACGATGCGGTCATAGCCTGTGCGGTTGGCTCAATGGCGGGTGTACGCCGGTGAGGGGCGCGGCAACGCGACATGGGCCGACGGCATCCTTCACCCCCCGATCGTCACCCGGACCGCGCTTGCTGACAGCGCCGGCGACCAACCAACACATAGCGTGAGTGAATAGTATCCACGCGTCAAGCGGGGTGTAGGCAATATTTCACTATCTGCTCATGCGAAACCCGCTATCCAGCCGATGGCATGGCGCCAAGCTCGGCCATCGTCCATTCATCGACCCTGATTCGGGTCGGCCGTAAATCCGTGCGCACCACCGGTGCGCCCTTCGCCGGGCCGGTGCGCAGGCCCGGGCGGCAGGGAGGCCGCCGCGGAAAGCGGGGGGCCGCCAGGGCGTGTCAGGCGCGGCCGGAACGCCGGCTCGGGGCACCTATTCGGTAACCGAGCGTGTATAAGCCCTCGATGGCCGAACCCCTGCCGCAAACCCGTTCCACTCCTGCCGGAGCGGCGCCATATACCGAGGTCATCGCCGCCTTCGAGGATTTGCCGCCCGGCTTGCCCACTGCTTTGGCACCGACCGGGAACTACGCCATTTAGTCACTCTGTGTAGCAAGAGAAATCAGCGGGACGTCCCTGCGTCAGAGTTCGAGGCGTTCCCCGTCTTTCCAGACGGCCATGACCAGCGGGACACCCGGCCGGTAGGCCAGATGAAGGTGCGAGGGGGCGTCCAGCACCACCGCGTCCGCCCGCGCCCCCACGCCGAGCCGGCCCACATCGTCGCGGCGTAGCGCCCGCGCCCCGCCCGCGGTGGCCGACCACACCGCCTCGGCGGGGGTCATCCGCATCTCCCGCACCGCCAGCGCGATGCAGAACGGCATGCTGGAGGTGTAGCAGGAGCCGGGGTTGCAGTCGGTGGCCAGCGCCACCGTGACCCCCGCGTCGATCAGCCGCCGCGCGTCCGGGTAGGGCTGCCGGGTGGCGAACTCCACCCCCGGCAGCAGCGTCGCCACCGTCTGCGAGCCCGCCAGCGCCGCCACGTCCGCATCGGTCAGGAACGTGCAGTGGTCGGCCGAGGCCGCCCCGTACTCCACCGCCAGCGCCACCCCGGGTCCGTGCCCGAGCTGGTTGGCGTGCAGCCGGGGGATGAGCCCGGCCCTGATCCCCGCCTCCAGCACCGTGCGCGTCTGATCCGCATCGAACGCCCCGTCCTCGCAGAACACGTCGATCCACCGGGCGTGCGGGGCGCAGGCCGCCAGCATCTGCGACGCCACCAGGCGCACGTACCCGTCGGGGTCGCCGGCGTACTCCGGCGGCACCACGTGCGCCCCCAGGAAGGTGACCTCGTCGGTCACCTCGGCGGCCAGCCGGACCGAGCGTTCCTCGTCGGCGACGGTCAGCCCGTACCCCGACTTGCACTCCACCGTGGTGGTCCCCTGCCGGGCCATCTCGGCGACCAGCCGCCGCAGCCCGGCCCGCAGCTGCGCGTCGGTGGCCCGCCGCGTGTCGGCCACGGTCCGCCGGATCCCGCCCGCCGTATAGGGCCGCCCGCTCATCCGCGCCGCGAACTCCTCGGCCCGCTCCCCGGCGAACACCAGGTGCGCGTGCGAGTCCACGAACCCCGGCAGCACCGCCCGCCCCGCCGCGTCGTACCGCTCGTCGGCCGCGGGCGCCCGCCCGGCGGCCCCCACCCAGGCCACCCGGCCCGCCTCCAGCACCAGCGCCGCGTCCCGGACGATCCCCAGCGGCCCCTCCCCCATCCCGGGCTCGTTGGTGACCAGCTCACCGATGTCGTCGATCACCGTGCTCACCGAATCTGTCCTCTCCGCGGTCGGGACGGCTGCTTGGGGTCGCGGGCCGAACGGGGTCACGCTCTGCTGTCCGGGGCGGTCAGGTCGGTGATGGCGGCCTGCAGGGCCGCGGGGGCGTCGGGGATCAGCAGGTGGCGGCCGTCGGAGACGACGGTGCGGCCGGAGATGACCACGTGGCGGATGTCGGCGGCGGTGGCGGCGAAGACGGCCGTTTCGGCGGCGTGGCCGGGGGTGCAGCCGGCGGTGCGGACGGTGTCCAGGGCGATGGTGACCAGGTCGGCGTAGGCGCCGGGTTCCAGGCGGCCGGCCTCGGGCCAGCCCAGGGCGGCATGCCCGTTCCAGGTGGCGGCGGCCAGCAGCGCCCCGGCCGGCCAGTGGCCGCGGCGGCGGGTGCGCAGCCGCTCGTGCAGTTCCAGGGCGCGGGCCTCTTCCAGCAGGTCGATGACGGCGTGCTGGTCGGAGCCCAGGCACAGTTCGGCGCCGGCGTCGGCCAGGGCGCGGGCCGGGCCGATGCCGTCGGCCAGGTCCCGTTCGGTGGTGGGGCACAGGCACACCCCGGTCATGGTGGCGCCGAGCAGGGCGATGTCGGTCTCGTCCAGGTGGGTGGCGTGGACGGCGACGGTCAGCGGGCCCAGCGCGCCGCTTTCGGCCAGCAGCCGGGTGGGGCTCATGCCGTAGGCCTCCCGGCAGGCCCGGTTCTCGGCGGGCTGCTCCGACAGGTGGACGTGCAGCGGCAACCGGTGCTCGGCGGCCCAGGCGGCGACCGCCTGGATCTGCTCGCGCGGCACCGCCCGCACCGAGTGGACGGCGGCGCCGAGCCGGGCGTGCGGATGGGCGTCCTTGCCGAGGGTTTCGCGCAGCGCCTCGACGCGGCGCTGCCAGTTGCCCGCCGTCCCGTCGCCGAACCGCAGCTGGGTGCCCTGCAGGGGGCGGCGGATGCCGCCGGTCAGGTAGCAGGCGTCCAGCAGCGTGATGCGGATGCCGGCGTCGGCGGCGGCGTCGATCAGCGCCCGGCCCATGGCGTTGGGGTCGTCGTAGGGGGCGCCGCCGGGCCGGTGGTGCAGGTAGTGGAACTCGCCGACGACGCTGATGCCGGCCAGCGCCATCTCCGCGTAGACGGCCCGGGCCAGTCGCCGGTAGGAGGCGGGGTCCAGGCGGTCGGCGACGGCGTACATCTGCTCGCGCCAGGTCCAAAAGTCGCCGCGTCCGGCGTGCGAGCGGCCCCGCAGCACCCGGTGGAAGGCGTGGGAGTGGGCGTTGGCCAGCCCGGGCAGGGTGAGGCCGGGCAGGCGCTCGGCGTCCGGCGGCGCCGCGACCCCGGGGACGACGGCGGTGAACCGTTCCCCCTCGGCTTCGATGAGCACGTCGGCGGCCACTCCGTCTCCGAGCCAGGCGAGCTCGGCATGCCAGCGCATGTCAGTCCTTTACCCGTCGGCGAGATTTTTGAGCACCGCCGTCAGCGCCGCCACGCCCGCCAGGCAGTCGTCCATCGCGGCGTGCTCGGCGGGGGCGTGGGACACCCCGGTCGGGTTGCGCACGAACAGCATCGCGGTGGGGAGGCAGGCGGCCAGCACGCCCGCGTCGTGCCCGGCGCCGGTGGGCAGGACGGGGACGCGTCCGGGGCGGGCCGCGGCCTTGGGAGCGCCCGGCGCCGAGGCGGATTCTGAGGGTTCTGCGGGGTTGCCCGGTGCGGGACCGCACCCTGAAACGGTGAGCTCCTCCCCCGTGCCCGGTTCTCGGGAGACGCCCGGGACCTGTTCCAGGACGCCGGCGATGCGGTCGCGCAGGGCGTGGTCGAACTCCACGAGCGGGGTGCAGGACTCGCGGGTGAGCTCGACGATCACGCCGTGTTCGGCCGCCGCGCGGCGGGCGGTCTCGGCGGTCTGGGCGACGATGCGCTCGACGGCCTCGGCGGTGGGTCCCCGGGCGTCCAGCCAGGCGGTGACCGCCGAAGGGATGGCGTTGACGCCGCCGGGGACGACGGTGACCTTGCCGACCGTGGCGACGCCGCCGGCCGCGGCGGCGCCGCGCCGGGCGGCCAGGACGGCGTGGGCGAAGGGCAGCATCGGGTCGCGCCGGTCGCGCAGCCGGGTGGTGCCGGCGTGGTTCCCCTGGCCGGTGAAGTCCAGCCGCCAGCGGCCGTGCGGGATGATCGCGCTCGCCACGCCCACCGGGGCCTGCAGCGCCCGGCCCTGTTCGATGTGCAGTTCCACGAAGCAGCCGATCCGGGCGAGCAGCCCCTCGTCCGGTCCAATGGCGGCGGGGTCGAGGTCGTGGGCGGCGATGACCTCGGCGAACGCGCGGCCGTCGGCGTCGCGCAGGCCGCGGGCGTCCGCGGGGTCGATGGCGCCGGTCAGCAGACGCGACCCCAGGCAGGCGACGCCGAAGCGGGAGCCTTCCTCCTCGGCGAAGACCGCCACGCCGATCGGCCGCCGGGGCGCAAAGCCCTCGGCGCGCAGCCGGTCGATGGCGGCCAGCGCCGACACCACTCCCAGCGGCCCGTCGAACGCACCGCCGCCGGGCACCGAGTCCAGGTGCGAGCCGGTCAGCACCGCCGGCCCGCGGCCGGCCCGCCACCAGGCGAACAGGTTGCCGTTGGCGTCGGCCTCGACCGTCAGGCCGCGCCGCCGGGCCTGGTCGGTGAACCAGGCCCGGCATTCCAGTTCCGGCGCCGTCCAGGCGATCCGCCGGTAACCGCCGGTGGTCTCGTCCCGGCCGATGGGCAGCAGCTCCGCCCACATCTCCGTGAAGCTCATCGCTCCGCCATGGGGATGCGGACGCCGCGTTCGGCGGCGACCTGAGCGGCGCGGGGGTATCCGGCGTCGGCGTGGCGCATCACGCCGGTGCCGGGGTCGTTGGTCAGGACGCGGGCCAGTTTCTCGGCGGCCAGCGGGGTGCCGTCGGCCACGCACACCTGGCCGGCGTGCACCGAGCGGCCGATGCCGACGCCGCCGCCGTGGTGGATCGACACCCAGGACGCGCCGGAGGCGGTGTTGAGGAGGGCGTTGAGCAGCGGCCAGTCGGCGATGGCGTCGGAGCCGTCGGCCATCGCTTCGGTCTCCCGGTAGGGACTGGCCACGCTGCCGGCGTCCAGGTGGTCGCGGCCCAGCACGATGGGCGCGCTGATCTCGCCGCGGGCCACCAGGTCGTTGAAGACCGCCCCGGCCTTGTCGCGTTCTCCGTAGCCGAGCCAGCAGATCCGCGCGGGCAGCCCTTGGAAGCGCACCTTCTCCCCGGCCGTGCGGATCCAGCGGACCAGCGGCTCGTTGTCGGGGAACAGCTCGCAGATCGCCCGGTCGGTGCGGGCGATGTCGGCGGGGTCGCCCGACAGCGCCGCCCAGCGGAACGGGCCTTTGCCCTCGCAGAACAGCGGGCGGATGTAGGCGGGCACGAAGCCGGGGAAGTCGAAGGCCCGCTCGCAGCCGCCCAGCTTGGCCTCGCCGCGAAGGGAGTTGCCGTAGTCGAAGACCTCGGCTCCGGCGTCGTGGAAGCCGACCATGGCGTCCACGTGGACGGCCATGGACTCGCGGGCGCGGCGGATGAAGCCGGCCGGGTCCTTGTCGCGTTCGGCGGCCATGTCTTCGAAGGCGATGCCGAGCGGCAGGTAGGTCAGCGGGTCGTGGGCGGAGGTCTGGTCGGTGACGATGTCGACGGGGGCGCCTTGGCGCAGCAGCCTCGGCACCACGTCGGCGGCGTTGCCGAGCACCCCGATCGACAGCGGCCGCCGCCTCTCCTTGGCCTGTTCGGCCAGGCGCAGCGCCTCGTCCAGGTCGTCGACGCGCACATCGCAGTAGCCGTGCGCGACGCGGCGGTCGATGCGGGACGGGTCGCACTCCACGCACAGGGCCACCCCGCCGTTCATGGTGACGGCCAGCGGCTGGGCGCCGCCCATGCCGCCCAGCCCGGCGGTCAGGGTGAGGGTCCCGGCCAGCGACCCGCCGAACCGTTTGGCGGCCACGGCGGCGAACGTCTCGTAGGTGCCCTGCAGGATGCCCTGGGTGCCGATGTAGATCCACGACCCGGCGGTCATCTGCCCGTACATGGTCAGCCCGGCCGCCTCCAGCCGGCGGAACTCCTCCCAGGTGGCCCACTGCGGCACCAGGTTGGAGTTGGCGATCAGCACGCGCGGCGCCCACTCGTGGGTGCGGAAGATCCCCACGGGTTTGCCGGACTGCACCAGCAGCGTCTCGTCCCCTTCCAGGTCCCGCAGGGAGCGCACGAGCGCGTCGAAGGCGTCCCAGTTGCGGGCGGCGCGGCCGGTGCCGCCGTAGACGACCAGCTCCTCGGGGTGCTCGGCCACGTCGGGGTCGAGGTTGTTCATCAGCATCCGCAGCGCGGCCTCCTGCGGCCACCCCTTGGCGGTCAGCGACGTGCCGCGCGGGGCGCGGACGGTACGAGGACCGGACATCGTCTTCTCCTTAAGGGATCAGTCGGCTCTGGCATCCGCCGCTTGGGGGCCGTTCCTTGGCACGGGCCTGATCCGGTCGGCCTGCGACGGCCAAGGTGATCCGCTCCGGCGGAACGCACCTGCCGGGATCGACCCCGGCACCGTGCGGGACGGCCGCAGGGCCGCACCCGGCGGCGAGTGGTGCGAGGCCGGCTCCGGCATGGGCGTTCTCCTTGCGTCAGGCGAGCGGGCCGGTGACGCGTTCGGCGGCGGCGCGCAGGGTGCCGTCGCGGACCAGACGGACGGCGTGGTCGATCTCGGGGGCCAGGTGGCGGTCGGGGCCGGGCGGGCCGACGTGCTCGCGCAGCGCGGCGACCACGGCGGCGGTGGCGGGGGCGGGGCGCAGCGGGGCGCGCAGGTCCAGGGCGCGGGCGGCGGTGAGGATCTCGATGGCCAGCACCCGGGTCAATCCGTCGAGGGCGCGGCGCAGCTTGCGGGCGGCGCTCCAGCCCATCGACACGTGGTCCTCCTGCATGGCCGAGCTGGGCAGGGAGTCCACCGAGGCGGGCACGGCCAGCCGTTTGAGCTCGGAGACGATGGCGGCCTGGGTGTACTGGGCGATCATGTGGCCGGAGTCCACGCCGGGGTCGTCGGCCAGGAACGCCGGCAGGCCGTGGGAGCGGGCCCGGTCCAGCATCCGGTCGGTGCGCCGCTCGGACATGGATGCCACGTCGGCCACCGGGATGGCCAGGAAGTCCAGCACGTAGGCCAGGGGGGCGCCGTGGAAGTTGCCGTTGGACTCCACCCGTCCGTCCGGCAGCACCACGGGGTTGTCGATGGCGGAGGCCAGTTCCCGGGAGGCCACCTGTTCGGCGTGCGCCAAGGTGTCCCGGGCGGCCCCGTTGACCTGGGGGGAGCAGCGCAGCGAGTAGGCGTCCTGGACGCGGGTGCAGTCCGGCCCGCGGTGCGACTCCATGATCGCCGACCCGGCCAGCAGGGCCCGCAGGTTGGCGGCGGAGGCGGCCTGGCCGGGGTGGGGGCGCAGTTGCTGCAGCTCGGCGGCGAACACCCGGTCGGTGCCCAGCAGCGCCTCCACGCTCATCGCCGCGGCGATGTCCGCGCAGACCAGCAGCCGCCGCAGGTCGCAGGCGGCCAGCACCAGCATGCCGAGCATCCCGTCGGTGCCGTTGATCAGCGCCAGCCCTTCCTTGGCGCCCAGCGTCACCGGTGGGATGTCCGCTTCGGCCAGGGCCTGGGCGGCGGGTTTGCGCCTCCCGGCGGCGTCCCGGACCTCGCCTTCGCCGATGAGCGCCAGCGCCACGTGCGACAGCGGGGCCAGGTCGCCGGAGCAGCCCAGGCTGCCGTACTCGTGGACGATGGGGGTGATGCCCGCGTTCAGCAGGGCGGCCAGGGTCTGCGCGGTGACCGGCTGGACGCCGGAGTGCCCGCTGGCCAGGGTGCGCAGCCGCAGCAGCATCATGGCCCGCACCACCTCCCGCTCCACCTCCGGGCCGGACCCGGCGGCGTGCGAGCGGACGATGTTGAGCTGCAGTTGCCTGCGCAGCTCGGGTGGGATGTGCCGGGTGGCCAGCGCCCCGAACCCGGTGGAGACGCCGTAGACGGGGGTGGGCCGGGCGCTCAGCTCTTCGACGTGCGCGCGGGCCGCGGCGATGCGCTCCAGGGCCCGCTCGGTGAGGGTGACCGGCGCGTCCTCCCGCGCCACCGCCACCACCTGGTCGAACGTCAACGGCTCGGGCCCGACCTGGACGCCCTTGTCCCCCATGAGGCTGCTCATACCCCTATTGGAGCGGCCGACCGGCCCGTCCCGAAGAGCCCCCGAGGCCGATGTGTCTCGGATACGAGACAACTGGCGGCCGCCCAGGCCCCGATGAATCTCACCTTTGCCGATTCACGGGACGCATCCCTTGCCCTCCTTATAACGTCCGTGTTATGGCCTGGGGAGAGGTTGAGCTGGAACCCGAGGTGGACGAGTAGTTCGACACGCTTGATCAGGCCGACCAGGAGACGGCCGCCTTCTACATCGATCTGCTGGCCGAGCGCGGAGTGCTGCCAGGCGAGCCGTACACTCGGCGGCTGCGCGGCAAGTTAAGGGAACTCAGGTTCCACCTGAACTGTCAATCGGCGCGGATAACCTGCTGGATTGCGCCGGGTAGGCGGATCATCTTGCTGACAGTGTTCCGCAAGCAGCGGATGCGCGAAGTCGCCGAGGTCGAGCGGGCGTGGCGGGCCATGCAGCGGTGTATCGCCGAGGAGCACACGGCGGACGAGGAGCGAGCGACATGGGCGAGCGCAGGGCATGGGCCGACAAGCGGGCCGAGATCATGAGCCGTCCGGGCGCCGGGGCCGCCCACGAGGCCGCGCGGATCAGGTTCCAGCTGGGGGAGGCCGTGCGGCTGCGTCGCGAAGAGCTCGGCTTGACTCAGGCGCAGCTCGCCGAGCGGGCGGGGCTCAAGCAGCCGGCTGTGGCCCGGTTCGAGGCGGGCGGCACGATGCCCACGATTCCGATGCTGGAGCGTCTCGCCGAGGCGTTGGAGATGCGGTTGAGCATCCGGTTCCAGCCGCTGCGCAAGGCGAGCTGATCGTCCGGGCACAGGTGATCCGACCCGCGGGCCGGCGGTGGCGAACCCGGCGCCAAAGCGCCTCGGATACCGGACACTGGGCAGATGGGGCAGGTTCCGGCGGCGCGGCGGGCGTTGGCGGTGCTGCGGTTGCTGGCGTCGGCGGCCGGGCCCATGCCGGCCTCGGCGGTGGCGCGGGAGCTGGGGATACCGCGGTCGTCGGCCTACCACCTGCTGAACGAGATGGCCGCCGAGGGTTTTGTGACCCATCTGCCGGAGGAGCGGCTGTGGGGGTTGGGCGTGGCGGCCTTCGAGATCGGCTCGGCCTATTTGCGGCAGGGGCCGCTGGAGCGGCTGGCCCGGCTGCCGTTGCGCCGCCTGGTGGACCGGACGGGTGAGATCGCCCAGTTGGGCGTGCTGCACGGGGCCGAGACCCTGTACCTGCTCAAGGAGCAGCCGCCCCGGCATCACACCCTGGTGACGGACGTGGGCGTGCGCATGCCCGCCCACCTGACCGCCAGCGGCCGTTCGATGCTGGCCCGCCTGCCCGCCGCCCAGGTCCGCGCCCTGTTCTCCGGCCCGCTGGTCACCCGCACCGGCCGCGGCCCCACCACCTTGCGCGAGCTGCGCCGCGTGCTGGCCGAGGACGCCCGCCGCGGCTGGTCGGTGGAGGACGGCCTGATCACCGAGGGTTTCGCCAGCATCGCCGCCTGCGTGGTGGACCACACCGCCCACCCGGCCGCCGCCGTCACCCTCACCTTCCGCCGCGCAGACCGTCCCGAGGAGACCTGGCCGGACCTGGCCGCCCGCGTCCAGGCCACCGCCGCCGAGATCACCCGCCGCCTCGGCGGCCGGAACGCCCGCCCTTGAACGCACGGCCTGTGTCCTGTGCGGTGGACGAGCCGCACGGCACCAGGCCATGGGGAACGGACCGTCCCGGGAGGGCCGCAGTCCCTTGGGGCGCCGAGCCGACCCGCCGCCGGGTGAGCGTGAATTCCGTGTTCATCAGGTGGGCCGGCATGCCGCCCGGTCCGAAGAGCGGTCGGGGGCACCGGCCACGTGGTTCGCCGGAGGCCTCTCGACGTTCAATGGGCTCCGCCGGACAGCAGAGCCTCGGAGAACTCGCAGTCCCCGAAGCGGCGGGAGCACTGGTCGGCGTCTTGGGAGAGATCCTCGTCCATGTCGGCGAACCGGATCGGCGACCAGGTGACAACGCCGCCTTCGGCATCGCGGCAGCCCGCTTTCCCTTCCCGGCCGCGCCGCTGCGCCTTCACCCGCGCCTCCTCCTCAGAGCCGCGTGGAGCAGGACGACCCCCGGCAAAGGCCCACCCGCTCCGGGTGCCTGATGCTCCAGAACGGCGCGGCAGGGGCGAAGCTCTTCACTTCGGCATGGCCGCCGCGTCGCCCGTCTCTCAGACCCTCCGCCGTGCAACGGCTCCCACGGCGCCTCGGATTTCCCCGGTCCCCTGCGTCAGCGCCGGCGGCGTCCGGCGTAGAACATCGCCGCGGCGGTCAGGACGAACAAACCGGCGGTGATCGACATCTCGACGTCGGTGCCCGTCTGGCCGGGGCCGTCCGGCAGGCGCGGCTTCAGCAGGCCCAGCGGGTCCTTGCGGAGGGTGACCTGCCGGCCCTCGGGGAATTGGCCGAAGCAGTTCTGCTGCTGGGAGAGCTCGTGCACGGTGCGGTCGCCGGTGGTCTCGGCCACCGTGCAGAACAGGTTGTCGCTGCCCGGCCCCGACCCGGCGGGCTCCTGCTCGCCGTCGCGGACTTTCAGGACGACCGCGGGGGCCGGTTCGCCCAGTTGCTCCATGTAGAGGTCGTACAGGCCGGGACCGGCGAAAAGCGTCAGCGCCAGGCCGCTGCAGCAGACCAGCAGGGCGGCCCCGCCGCGTCTCCAGACGTGCCCGGCCCGCACCGCGGCGACCGCGAGCGTCCCCAGCGCCAGCGCGACGCCCACGAAGATGAAACCGGACGGGTACTGGGCCACCCAACCCGCCAGCGTGAACATCAAGGGGACGGCCAGTGCCCACAGCAGGGAGCCGAGCGTCCGCCGGGGCGGGGTCTCCTGGCCGGGGGGTGAGTGCTCTCCTGACGACATCACGGCGGTTTTCCACTCGTCTGTTTGCTCCCGGCCCGTCCTGGACGCGCCGGGAAGGTCAGCCTATCCCCGGGCCGGTCGCCCGTCCGCAGCCACCACCGGGTGACGGCGGTGGCTGCGGACGCCCGCGTCGGCGGGGTCAGCGCCCTTTTTCAACACACGGCCCAGGGCACCGGGGACGAGGGCCCCGGCAATGCCCGCTGCCGTGACGTTCCAGGTCACGGCAGCGTTCCCGGCTGCGACGCCGCAGTCTCGACCAGAGGGGACGGCGTGCGGAAAAGGGTCAGTTCACTCGCTTCAGGCTGTCGATCATGCCGCCCCACGCCGGGCCCTCCCAGGTGATGACGAGGGAGGTGCCGTCGGAGTCGAGCTCCAGGGTTCCGCGCTTGCGACGGGCGTCCGGCTCGGCGCAGTCCAGGGTGAGGAGCGGCTTGGGGGAGCCGACGCCGGCGATGGTGCCGGGGCAGGCCAGCTGCCCGGTCGTCTCGGCGGTCGTGCCGGTGATCGTGAGGGTGGCGATCGGGCTGTCGTTGATCGGCTTCCACGTCCCGTCCAGGCCGCCGGACCGCTGCTGCGTCGCCGGAGCGGTCGTGGCGGGAGCGGCCGCGGCCGGCGAGGACGCCTGGGCCTGCTGCTCTCCGCCGTCACCGCCGCAGCCGGACAACAGTCCGGCGGCCAGCCCGAGGACTACGACACCCAGTGGTGCGCGCATGAACGCGCCTTCCTTTCCTGATCGCCTTTCTTGTTCGCCGTTGAGCCTTCTCGGCGAAAGCCAACGAGCACACCAGGGTAAAGCGCGCGCCGGGGAACGTTCCGGGAAACGGGGCGAAGAGGCGCGCGGGCGGACGCGTCGGCATGTGCCTTCGGAGACCGCACCGTCCAAGGGGCCGGCGGTGCGTATGAGACCGTCACACCCGAGCAGGCTTGGAGGTCAGGGCACGCGGGTAGCGGGTGGCCGGGAGGTCACATGCCCGGGCGGGCAAGAAGATCCACCGGACCAAGCGGCGGCGGACAGCACCCGACCAAACCTCCCAAGACGGCGAGCGCTTGCTGAACACCCACGACCCAAGGCCGAGGCAAGAGCCTGGACGCTCCGAAGATGAGCGACAGCCAGGACTCAAAGGTCAAGGCACGCAGGGCACAACAGCGGGGGTTCACATGCCTGGACGAGCGGGGTGTTGCAGATCTGCGCGGCCGGGTGCCGGCAGACTGCGCTGACCAGGCCCATTGAGAAGACGGCGGGGCCCGGTGCACGCCCACACCGGACCTCACGTCCCTGAAGCAATGCAAGACCTGGACGTCCGAGGAGGAGCGACGGTCGGGCACCAGAGGTCAGGGCGTGCAGGTCGCGTGTGGGTGGGCAAGGGACTTGGAGGTCGGCCTGGCCGGCGGACGGGCCGGTCAAGCCTCCCGGGGCGGCAAGGGGCTGCTGGATGCCTGCGATCCAGGAGCGGGACAAATGGAGCCGTTTCCCGTGCCGAGGCGCAGCCGGTGAAGCGAGACCATGAAACCGGCCCGGCCGGCCAGAGGGGACAGGTCATCAGACGGCCGGTGAACCGCCCGGCAGCGGCCGGTCGGGCTCATCCAGCCAGACGTACTGGCCGGCCGGTGTGACGGTGAGGCCGAACCGGTCCCGGCCGGGACGTCCCCAGCCGACCCAGCGGAAGTAGGCGTCGGTGACTTCCTGCCACAGCCGCCGCGGCCCCGCCTGGTAGACCAGATGCTCACGCCGTCCGGGGCGGTGCTCGACGCGGGCCCAGCTCGTTGCGGCGGCATCGGCGAGCAGGAGGCAGAACCTGCCGTCGCCGGTGGTCGAGTCGGCGCCGAGCACATCGGGCAGCAGTCCGGCGATCGCGATGTCGGCGCCGCAGGAGTCCTGGGCGACGGCGCGGGGGTCGATCGGCGTCGTCTCCTCCCAGATCGCCGAGCTCGCCGGTTCGGCGAGGCCGCCGCTGCGCTGGGAGCGCAGCATCATGTAGGAGGCCGGGCCGCCGAGGCGGCCGATGGCGCGGCCGTCCCCGGTGACGGTCAGGCGGGCCTTGTAGCCGCCGAGGTATTCGGGCATCCACGGCAGGACGATCGTCCCGCCGGGACGGGTCTGCTCCACCCACGCATACGGGACCGTGGTGACACCGCAGGTGACGTGCACCTGATCGTAAGGGGCGCCCTCGGCCCAGCCGGCGGCGCCGTCGGCGACGACCAGGCGGGGACGTGCTCCCGCGGCCTCCAGGTTGACCTTCGCCTGTTCGGCCACCTGCTCGTCCACTTCGATGGACACGACCCGGCCGTCGCCGAGCCGGGCCGACAGCAGAGCGGCGGTCCAGCCGGGCCCGGTGCCGACGTCGAGGACGCGTTCGTGGTCACGCGGCGCCAGCAGCTCCAGGAACGCGATGACCGCGCCGGGCGCCGACAGGGAGGAGGTCCAGGCCCCTTCCCCGGTGCCCGGATCACCATGACCGTCGTTGACCTGGGTGACGATCGCCGCGTCCGCATAGGCGGCCCGCAGCCACTGGTCAGGGTCGCGGGTGCGGTCGATGCCGTAGGGAGCACCCGGGCCGTCCAGGACGCACCAGGCCCGGTCGGGGACGAACAGATGCCGGGGCACCTGCAGCAGCAGGTGCCGCCACTCGGGGCGGGTGAGGTCACCGCAGGCGGCCAAGCGGTCGGCGAGCGCCGCCGCCAGCTCGGCCGCCTGCCGGTGGGTGGGCAGGAGGCGCGGCGCGGCGGTCACTTGGCACCGCCGCCGCTGCTGCCGCTGCCGCGGCTGCCTTTGCCGCCGGTGTTGTCACTGTCGTCTCGTTCCGGCGGGATCGGGCGATCGGGGCGGTGCCGGTCTCCGGTGTTGTCGTGCTTGCCCACGGGGTTTCTCCTTCCGCGCGCCCTCCATGGTGGTGACCGCCCTCACCCGCGTCAACACTCACAGTGACAATCTGATGGCGGTATGACCTGATGTGGTCAACACAAAGCGATCGCCTCATCGGCCAAGCCGGTCACGACGTGGTCGGGGCACCCGGACCACCGGGCCTGGTCGGCCTCGTAACCGCGTACCCACACTGACAGGTCGCGGTCGCCTGAGGCATCCGCGGCACGGCGCGCGGACGCCCAGGCGACACGTGCCGCCCGCCGATCACCGATGTCGTCCAGCTCAGCGGCCAGGCGACCGGAGAGCTCGGCGCTCACCCGCAGCAGCCGGGTGTGGACGGACGGCGGGTTCTTTCGCTCCAGCAACCGCCCCAGGGCGACGAGGTCGGCGGTGAGATCCGGGATCAAAGCCCCCGTCCACCGCATAAGAGACACATGCCGGTATTCGTGGACAGTTTGCTCCCACCTGTCCACATCCACCTGATCGACGAAGCCCGGAGCAGCACCGGAGAGAACCATTTCCAGAGCGCCCGGCGGGATGGCGGCCCCGGCGCTGAGCGCGGCCAGCATCTGAAGGGCGGCTCGACGCTTCATGTCCGTGTCGTCCGTTCCGGGGAGGACTGGCTCCCCTACTGCGGCCTAGTGCGGTCTGGTCGTTGCACTGTCGCTTCCTAAACCGGACGACAGTGGCCTGCGGGACGCCCCGCCGAGTCAAAGAGACCGAGCGAACTGCGCTGAAAGTCGGATGCCGTGCTCGATCCGGTCAGACCCTGACGGTCAGAGCGCGCAGGTCGCGGGCGGCGGGGAGTTTGCGGGCCTGCTCGGGCAAGGC
>Ga0207867_1000099_pt1 | contig 103454 bp, 101 predicted proteins | sample HigsolmetaAR206D_FD_184838 | JGI IMG/M metagenome (GOLD analysis project Ga0207867, IMG submission 184838) | Ionic liquid and high solid enriched microbial communities from the Joint BioEnergy Institute, USA - AR20-6-D (SPAdes) (version 2) ...
AAAGCCCCTACGACCCCGCCCGGCACGGTGCCGTACAAAAACTGCACACCGCAGCATGAAAACTGCGTAGGGGTTGACTCAGGAAGTGTCATGCGGTCACCTCTCCGTACCCCCGGGTGCGCCCGAGAGCTAGTGACATGGGATTCCACCTGCAGGTCCGGCTAAACCTTCGTGGTCTACTTGGCGCGTGAGCCTGACCGATGCGGCGCTGGCCGCCGCGGTGGCCGAGGAAGCCGGACGACTCCTGCTGGCGATCCGCAACGAGGTGGGTGACGAGTACTTCTACGACCCCTATGCGCTCGGCGACGCCGGCGACCGGCGGGCCAACACGTTGATCCTGGACCGGCTGCGCGCCGAACGGCCCGACGACGCGGTGCTGTCCGAGGAGGCGGTCGACGACCTGTCGCGGATCCGGGCCGACCGGGTCTGGATCGTCGATCCGGTCGACGGTACCCGCGAGTTCTCCATGCCGGGCCGCACCGACTGGGCCGTGCACATCGCGCTGTGGCAGCGCAATGGCAGCCCCGGGGCGACCCGGTTCCACCTCGACGGGCCGGTCGGCGGCATCACCGACGCCGCGGTGGCGCTGCCGGCGCGCGGCGAGGTTTACCGCACCGACACCGTCACCGGGCCGCCGCCGCGCCGCGAGGGCCCGATCCTGATCACCGCCAGCGCGAGTCGGCCGCCCGCCGTGCTGTGGTGGCTGCGCGACCGCCTCGACATCCGCCTGGTGCGCATCGGCTCGGCCGGTGCCAAGGCGATGGCGGTGGTGCGCGGCGACGTCGACGCCTACATCCACGCCGGTGGCCAGTGGGAGTGGGACTCGGCGGCGCCGGCTGCCGTGGTGGCCGCGGCCGGGCTGCACGCGTCGCGGCTGGACGGGTCGCCGCTGATCTACAACCGCCCCGACCCGTACCTGCCCGACCTGCTGATGTGCCGCCCCGAGGTGGCCGACGTGCTGCTGGATGGTATTCGTGAGGCGTACTCCGAGCGGTGGCGGTACTAGCGGCGGGAATAGAACCGGGCGGGAGTGACATAGGCAGTGTGATGGGGCCCGCTGGCAGGGGCCCGGCGTGATCAGTTCTGTCTCGGTAGCGACGCACCATGGGGAGGCCGGTCTGAGCGAGCACCTTAAAGTCGACGCTATGCATTCGTGGCCGGCTCCGACCGTCCCGGCGCTGCCGGGCCGCGGTCCGCAGTTGCGCCTGTACGACAGCGCCGACCGACAGATCCGACCGGTGGCGGCCGGGGAGACGGCCACCATGTACGTCTGCGGGATCACCCCGTACGACGCCACCCACCTCGGTCACGCCGCGACGTACTTGGCCTTCGACCTGATCCACCGGTTATGGCTGGACGCCGGCCACCGGGTGCACTACGTGCAGAACGTCACCGACGTGGACGACCCGCTGTTCGAGCGGGCCCAACGCGACGGCGTCGACTGGCGTGAGCTGGCCGAGCGGGAAACCGAGCTGTTCCGCACCGACATGGCGGCGCTGCGGGTGCTGCCCCCGAAGGACTACGTCGCCGCCACCGACGCGATCGGCGAGGTCATCGAGATCGTCGAGAAGACGCTGGCCTCGGGAGCCGCCTACATCGTCGACGACGAGCAGTACCCGGATGTGTACTTCCGCGTCGACGCCACCCGCCAGTTCGGCTACGAATCCGGCTACGACCGCGACACCATGCTGCGGCTGTTCGCCGAACGCGGCGGCGATCCGGACCGTCCCGGCAAACGCGATCCGCTCGACGCGCTGATGTGGCGGGCGCAGCGGCCCGGCGAGCCCAGCTGGCCCGCACCGTTCGGACCCGGGCGGCCGGGCTGGCACGTCGAATGCGCCGCGATCGCCCTGAGCCGCATCGGCACCGGCCTCGACATTCAGGGCGGCGGCAGCGATCTGGTGTTCCCACATCACGAGTTCTCCGCCGCGCACGCCGAATGCGTCACCGGGGAACGCCGGTTCGCCCGCCACTACGTGCATGCCGGGATGATCGGCTGGGACGGCCACAAGATGAGCAAGAGCCGCGGCAACCTGGTGCTGGTGTCGCGGTTGCGTGCCGCCGGGGTGGAACCGGCCGCGATCCGGCTCGGGCTGTTCGCCGGGCATTACCGCGCCGACCGGTTCTGGAGCGACGAGCTGCTGGCCGAGGCCAACGCCCGGCTGCACCGCTGGCGCAGCGCGGTCGCGCTGCCGGCCGGCCCGGACGCCACCGACGTCATCGCCCGGGTGCGCCGCTATCTGGCCGACGACCTTGACACACCGAAATCCCTTGCTGCCCTTGATGGTTGGGCTGCCGACGCGCTGGAGTACGGCGGCCACGACACCGAGGCGCCCAAACTGGTGGCCACCGCGGTCGACGCGCTGCTGGGCATCGAGTTGTAGTTTCGGGGAATGGGATCGGTCACAGGAAAAGTCGTTCTGATCACCGGCGCCGCGAACGGCATCGGCGCCGAGGTCGCCGAGCGGCTGCACCGCAAGGCCGCCAAGCTCGTCCTGGTCGACCTCGACGAGGAGCGGCTCGAGCAGGTCGCACGCCGGCTGCGCGACAGCGGGGGACCCGACACCGTGCACACCGTCGTCGGCGACGTCCGTGACTACGCGGCCATGCAGTCCGCCGCCGACCAGGGCGTCGAGCGGTTCGGCGGCATCGATGTGGTGATGGCCAACGCCGGGATCGCCACCTACGGGTCGGTGCTGCAGGTGGATCCGAAGGCGTTCCAGACGCTGATGGACGTCAACGTGGTCGGGGTGTTCAACACGGTGCGGGCCGCGCTGCCGTCGATCATCGACCGCCGCGGCTACGTGCTGATCGTGTCGTCGGCGGCGGCCTACGCGGCCGCCCCCGGGATGGCGCCCTACGACGCCGCCAAGGCCGCGGTCGAGCATTTCGCCAACGCGCTGCGGCTCGAGGTGGGCTATCGCGGCGTGGCCGTCGGGTCGGCGCACATGCTGTGGATCGACACCCCGCTGGTGCGGGAGAGCCGCGAGGATCTGCCCAGCAGCCGCGAGTCGTTGAGCCGGCTGCCCGGGCCGCTGGGCAGGACCACGTCGGTGGCCGAGTGCGCCGAGGCCTTCGTCGAGGGCATCGAGCAGCGCAAACGTCAGATCAACTGTCCGCGGATCGTCGGGTTGCTGCGCTGGCTCAAACCGCTGCTGGCGTCGCCGCTCGGGGAGGCGGTCGCGGCGCGGGACGTGGCCGAGCTGCTGCCGCGGATGGACGCCGAGGTGGCCGCGCTGGGCCGGTCGATGAGTGCGCGCACCCAGGAGCTGGAGAACCGCGGCTGAGGTGCGCGCTCGCGGGTAGCCGGAGTCACCGGAAGCCGGGGCCGCGTCGGCGCAGGTAGCGCTCGAACTCGGCGGCCAGCGCGTCGCCGTCGATCTTGCCGAGCACCTCGTGCATGTCCAGCTCGGCGGTGTCGCGTTCCTCCAGCGCCTGCACGTACTCGGCGATCTCGTCGTCCTCGGCGGTCATCTCGGTGACCGCCCGCTCCCACTCCTCGGCCTGCTGCGGCAGATCGGCCAGCGGCACCTCGATGTCGAGCACGTCCTCCACCCGGCGCAGCAGCGCGACGGTGGCCTTCGGGTTGGGCGGCTGCGACACGTAGTGCGGAACCGCCGCCCAGAACGTCACCGCCGGGATGCCGGCCTGCACGCACGCGTCCTGGAACACCCCGGCGATCCCGGTCGGGCCCTCGTAACGGGTCTCCTCCAGCCCGAACGCCCGCGCCGACTCGGGGGAGTAGGCCGCCCCGGACACCGGCACCGGCCGGGTGTGCGGCGTGTCGGCCAGCAGCGCCCCGAGGATCACCACGGTCTGCACGTTGAGCTTGTCGGCGATGGCCAGCAGCTCGGCGCAGAACGTGCGCCACCGCATGTTGGGTTCGACCCCGTTCATCAGCACGATGTCGCGGTTCGACCCCGGCGGACGGCAGTGCGAGATCCGCATCGACGGCCACACCAGCTCACGGGTGACTCCGTCGACCTGGCGGATCACCGGCCGATTGACCTGGTAGTCGTAGTAGGACTCGTCATCGATCTCGAGGATCTGCTTGGCCTCCCAGATCGCGTCCAGGTGCTCCACCGCGTCACTGGCCGCGTCACCGGCGTCGTTCCAGCCTTCGAAGGCGGCGACGACGATCGTGTCGGTCAGTTCGGGCAGCCGGTCGCGGGGTGTCACACCGCCAGCGTAAGCCTTGTGCCGCGGCTAGGAGCGGCATCACCATACGGGTTGCGGTGCCGAACCGGACACCAACTGCGACTACCCTGGCGGCGTGACTGTTGTGAACGATCGGGCGTACGACACCGACTTGCTTGACACCCTGGCCAAGCGGGTTGTGGTGGGTGACGGCGCGATGGGCACACAGCTGCAGGCCGCCGATCTCACGCTCGACGATTTCAACAACCTCGAAGGCTGCAACGAGATCCTCAACGAGACCCGGCCCGATGTGATCGAGAGAATCCACCGCGCCTATTTCGAGGCCGGTGCCGACGCGGTGGAGACCAACACCTTCGGCTGCAATATCAGCAACCTCGGCGACTACGACATCGCCGACCGCATTCGTGACCTGTCGCTGCGGGGTACCCGGATCGCCCGGCGGGTCGCCGACGAGATGAGCACCCCGCAGCACAAGCGTTACGTGCTCGGCTCGATGGGGCCGGGCACCAAGCTGCCGACCCTGGGCCACATCGAGTACACCGTGGTCCGGGACGCCTACATCGAGGCCGCACTCGGCATGCTCGAAGGCGGCGCCGACGCCATCCTCGTCGAGACCTGCCAGGACCTGCTGCAACTGAAGGCGGCGGTGCTCGGATCCCGCCGGGCGATGCGTCAGATCGGCCGCTACATCCCGATCATCGCCCACGTCACCGTGGAGACCACCGGCACCATGCTGCTGGGCAGCGAGATCGGCGCGGCGCTGACCGCGGTCGAACCGCTCGGCGTAGACGTGATCGGGCTCAACTGCGCGACCGGCCCGGCCGAGATGACCGAGCACCTGCGTTATCTGTCCCAGCACGCCCGCACCCCGATATCGGTGATGCCCAACGCGGGGCTGCCGGTGCTGGGCGCCAACGGCGCCGAGTACCCGCTCACCCCCGACGAGTTGGCCGAGGCGCTGTCGACGTTCATCACCGAGTACGGGCTGTCGCTGGTCGGCGGGTGCTGCGGCACCACGCCCGAACACATCCGCCGGGTCGCCGAGGCGGTGCCGGGGCTGCGGCGCGCCGAACGCAACCCTGACCACGAGCCGGCGCTGTCGTCGCTGTACACCTCGGTCCCGTTCCACCAGGACGCGTCGGTGCTGATGATCGGCGAGCGCACCAACGCCAACGGCTCGAAGGCGTTCCGGGAGGCGATGCTCGCCGAGGACTGGCAGCGCTGCCTCGACATCGCCAAGGAGCAGACCCGCGACGGCGCGCACGTGCTGGACCTGTGCGTCGACTATGTCGGCCGCGACGGGGTGGCCGACATGACGGCGCTGGCCGGCCGGCTGGCGACGGCCTCGACGCTGCCGATCATGCTGGACTCCACCGAGACCGCGGTGCTGCGGGCCGGGCTGGAACGGCTCGGCGGCCGCTGCGCGGTCAACTCGGTGAACTACGAGGACGGCGACGGTCCGGAGTCGCGGTTCCACAAGACGATGGAGCTGGTCGCCGAGCACGGCGCGGCCGTGGTGGCGCTGACCATCGACGAGGAGGGCCAGGCCCGCACCGCCGAGAAGAAGGTCGAGATCGCCGAGCGGCTGATCGCCGACATCACCGGCAACTGGGGCCTGGACGAGTCGTCGATCCTCATCGACACGCTGACCTTCACGATCTGCACCGGCCAGGAGGAGTCCCGCCGCGACGGCATCGAGACCATCGAGGCGATCCGCGAGATCAAACGCCGCCATCCCCGGGTGCTGACCACGCTGGGGTTGTCCAACATCTCGTTCGGGCTCAATCCGGCCGCGCGCCAAGTGCTCAACTCGGTGTTCCTGCACGAGTGCCGGCAGGCGGGGCTGGACTCGGCGATCGTGCACGCCAGCAAGATCCTGCCGATGAACCGGATCGACGAGCGCCAGCGTGAGGTCGCGCTCGATCTCATCTACGACCGGCGCCGCGACGGGTACGACCCGCTGCAGGAACTGATGGCGATGTTCGAAGGGGTGTCGGCCGCCTCGTCGCGGGAGTCGCGCGCCGCCGAACTCGCCAAACTGCCCGTGCTGGAACGGCTCGCGCAGCGCATCGTCGACGGTGAACGCAACGGGCTGGAGGCCGATCTCGACGAGGCGATGCAGCTCAAGCCGCCGCTGGACATCATCAACGACAACCTGCTGGCCGGCATGAAGGTCGTCGGCGAGCTGTTCGGCTCCGGGCAGATGCAGCTGCCGTTCGTGCTGCAGTCGGCCGAGGTGATGAAGGCCGCCGTCGCCTACCTCGAACCGCACATGGAGAAGAAGGAGGACGACGCGGGCAAGGGCCGCATCGTGCTGGCCACCGTCAAGGGCGATGTGCACGACATCGGCAAGAACCTCGTCGACATCATCCTGAGCAACAACGGCTACGAGGTCGTCAACATCGGCATCAAGCAGCCGATCAGCACCATCCTCGAGGTCGCCGAGGACAAGCGCGCCGATGTGATCGGCATGTCGGGGCTGCTGGTGAAGTCCACGGTGGTGATGAAGGAGAACCTCGAGGAGATGAACCTCCGTGGGGTGGCGCAGAAGTACCCCGTGCTGCTCGGCGGTGCGGCGCTCACCCGCGGCTACGTCGAGGACGACCTCGCCGAGATCTACGAGGGCGAGGTGTATTACGCCCGCGACGCGTTCGAGGGGCTGCGGTTGATGGACCGCATCATGGCCGCCAAACGTGGTCAGGTGGCCGACCCGGACAGCCCCGAGGCGATCGCCGCCCGGGAGAAGGAGGCCGAACGCAAGGCCCGTCGGGCCCGGTCGAAACGCATTGCGGCCGAACGCAAAGCCAAGGAGGCGCCGGTCGTGGTGCCGGAGCGCTCCGACGTGGCAGCCGACGTGCCGGTGCCCGAGCCGCCGTTCTGGGGCACCCGGGTGGTCAAGGGCGTCGCGGTGGCCGACTACGCGGCCACCCTCGACGAGCGGGCGCTGTTCCTCGGCCAGTGGGGGCTGCGCGGCGCGCGCGGCGGCAGCGGCCCGACCTACGAGGAGCTGGTGGAGACCGAGGGCCGGCCCCGGCTGCGGTACTGGCTGGACCGGCTGGCCACCGAGGGCATCCTCGCGCACGCGGCGGTGGTGTACGGCTACTTCCCGGCGGTGTCGGAGGGCAACGACGTCATCGTGCTGACCGAGCCGAAACCCGATGCGCCGGAACGGCTTCGGTTCAGCTTCCCGCGTCAGCAGCGGGACCGGTTCCTGTGCATCGCCGATTTCATCCGGTCCCGGACGCTGGCCGTCGAGCGCGGGCAGGTCGATGTGCTGCCGTTCCAGCTGGTGACCATGGGGCAGCCGATCGCCGACTTCGCCAACGAGCTGTTCGGAGCCAACGCCTACCGCGACTACCTCGAGGTGCACGGCCTGGGGGTGCAGCTCACCGAGGCGCTGGCCGAGTACTGGCACCGCCGCATCCGCGAGGAGCTGCGGTTCGGCTCGCGCACCATGGCCGCGGAGGATCCCGAATCGGTCGAGGACTACTTCAAACTCGGCTACCGGGGCGCGCGGTTCTCGTTCGGCTACGGCGCCTGCCCGAACCTCGAGGATCGGGTGAAGATGGTGCAGCTGCTCGAACCCGAGCGCATCGGTGTCACCCTGTCCGAGGAGCTGCAGCTGCATCCGGAACAGTCGACCGACGCGTTCGTGCTGCACCACCCCGAGGCGAAGTACTTCAACACCTGACCACCGGCGGGCCGGGGCGCGAATACCGCTGGCGCCCAGCGTGATATGGTGATCTGCGACACAGTTCCCGGGATGGTCTGATTTCGGCCCGACGAGTGGCCCGTGACAGAATCGGGTCATGCGAGCGGTGCTGTGGGACATGGACGGCACCCTCGTCGACTCCGAGAAGCTCTGGGACATCTCGCTGGCCGCGCTGTACGAACGGCACGGCGGCGAACTGACACCCGAGGTGCGCACCGCGCTGGTCGGCAGTTCGGCGGAGAACACCATCCGGACGGTGTTCGCCGATCTGGGTCTCGATCCCGACCCGGCCGCGATGGCCGAGGCCGACCGCTGGTTGCACGACTACACCGCGGAGTTGTTCGAGCAGGGGCTGATGTGGCGCGACGGCGCCCGCGAGCTGTTGGAATCTCTTGCTGCCGAAGATATTCCGATGGCACTGGTGACCAACACGCAGCGGGCGTTGACCGAGCGGGCGCTGCGGACCATCGGCCGGGAGTTCTTCGCCGCGACGGTCTGCGGTGACGAGGTCGCTCGCGGCAAGCCCGCCCCCGACCCGTACCGGCGCGCCGCGGAGCTGCTGGACCTGCCGGCCGCGGCATGCCTGGCGGTCGAGGACTCGGTCACCGGGGTGGCCGCCGCCGAGAGCGCCGGATGCCCGGTGCTGGTGGTGCCGCACCACGTCGAGGTGCCGCCCGGCCCGCTGCGCTTCCACATCGGCTCGCTGGCCGAGGTCATGGTGGATGACCTGCGCCGGATCCATGCCCGTCTGCACGCCCGGGTGCATCGGAACGGGTCCGGCTGACCCGTCCGTTGGACGAAGTTCCTGACGCCCGGACCGCGGGTTACTAATGTGACGCTGGTCACCACCTGCGGAAAGGGGGGCGCATGGCCCACGGACCGGACGGTGAGCCCGCGCCCACCGAGTATCCGGCGATGTATCCGGCGATCGAGCACGAGCACTCCGAGCACACCGGGCGGGTGGTGCGCATCGCGGCGGTGGCCGCCCTCGGCGGCCTGCTGTTCGGGTACGACAGCGCGGTCATCAACGGCGCCGTGCTCGCGGTGCGCGACCACTTCGGTATCGGCGAGTTCCCGCTCGGCGTGGCGGTCGCCGCTGCGCTGATCGGTGCGGCGATCGGCGCGGTCACCGCCGGCCGGCTGGCCGACCGGGTCGGGCGGCTGGCGGTGATGAAGTTGGCGGCGGTGTTGTTCCTCGCCAGCGCGTTCGGCACCGGGCTGGCGGTCGACATCTGGATGTTCGGCGCGTTCCGGGTGGTGGGCGGCCTCGGGGTGGGGGTCGCGTCGGTGATCGCGCCGGCCTACATCGCCGAGACGTCTCCGCCGGGCATCCGGGGCCGGCTGGGGTCGCTGCAACAACTGGCGATCGTCCTGGGCATCTTCGTTTCGCTGGCCGTCGACGCGCTGCTGGCCCATCTCGCCGGCGGCTCCCGCGAGGAGCTGTGGCTGAACCTGGAGGCCTGGCGGTGGATGTTCATCGTGATGGCGGTCCCGGCCGTGCTGTACGGGGCGCTGGCCTACACCATCCCCGAGTCACCCCGGTATCTGGTGGCCACCTACCGCATTCCCGAGGCGCGCCGGGTACTGACCGCGTTGTTGGGCACCAAGAACCTCGAGCTGACCATCAACCGGATCCAGGAGTCGCTGCAGACCGACCGGTCGCCGTCGTGGTCCGATCTGCGCAAGCCGACCGGCGGAATCTACGGCATCGTCTGGGTCGGTGTCGCGCTGTCGGTGTTCCAGCAGTTCGTCGGCATCAACGTGATCTTCTACTACTCGAACGTGCTGTGGGAGTCGGTCGGTTTCGGCGAGAGCCAGGCGTTCCTGATCACCGTGATCACCTCGGTGACCAACATCCTCACCACCTTGGTCGCGATCGGGCTGATCGACAAGGTCGGCCGCAAGCCGCTGCTGCTGACCGGCTCGGCGGGGATGACGGTGACCCTCGGCACGCTGGCGCTGATCTTCGGCACCGCGCCGGTGGCCGACGGTCAACCGCAGCTCGACGGGCTCACCGGCCCGATAGCGTTGGTCGCGGCGAACCTGTTCGTGGTGTTCTTCGGGATGTCGTGGGGACCGGTGGTGTGGGTGTTGCTGGGGGAGATGTTCCCCAACCGGATCCGTGCCGCCGCGCTGGGCGTGGCCGCCGCCGCGCAGTGGGTGGCCAACTGTGCGGTGACGGTGTCGTTCCCGGCGCTCAGCGCCTTCTCGCTCGGGCTGGCGTACGGCCTTTACACCGCGTTCGCGGTGCTGTCGCTGATCTTCGTGTGGCAACGGGTCGACGAGACCAAGGGCAAACAGCTCGAGGACATGCACGCCGACGCGCTGCGTCACTGATCGTCGCTGATGGCCCGCGGGTCGAGAACGTAGCGCCGCACACTCTGGGTTCGTAAGGCGGCATCCCCGATCGAACTGACGCTGCTGCACCCGGGTGTGCGCAGCTCTTTGTGCCCGGCATGAAACAATTCCTGCTCGTGAAGACGTTCGACGCGCTGTTCGCCGAGTTGAGCGAGAAGGCGCGTACCCGGCCGGCGGGCAGCGGCACCGTCGCCGCCCTCGACGGCGGTGTGCACGGGCTCGGCAAGAAGATCCTCGAGGAAGCGGGCGAGGTCTGGCTGGCCGCCGAGCACGAGAGCGACGAGGCCCTGGCCGAGGAGATCAGCCAACTGCTGTACTGGACCCAGGTGCTCATGATCGCCCGCGGCCTGACCCTCGACGACGTCTACGCGAAACTGTGATGCTGCGCGTCGCGATGCCCAACAAGGGCACCCTCAGTGAACCGGCCGCCGAAATCATCGCCGAGGCCGGGTACCGGCGCCGCAGCGACAGCAAGGACCTCACCGTCATCGACCCGGTCCACAACGTCGAGTTCTTCTTCCTGCGGCCCAAGGACATCGCGATCTACGTCGGCTCCGGCGACCTCGACCTGGGCATCACCGGCCGCGACCTGACCGAGGAGTCCGGCGCGCCGGTGCGGGAACGGCTCGCGCTCGGGTTCGGCAACTCGACCTTCCGCTACGCCGCGCCCGCCGGCCGGGACTGGAAGGTTGAGGATCTGGCCGGCAAGCGGATCGCCACCGCGTTCCCGAACCTGGTGCGCAAGGACCTGGCGTCGCGCGGTATCGAGGCCACCGTGATCCGGCTCGACGGCGCGGTGGAGATCTCGGTGCAGCTCGGCGTCGCCGACGCGATCGCGGACGTGGTGGGCTCCGGCCGCACCCTCGGACTGCACGGCCTGGTGCCGTTCGGTGAGCCGCTGTGCGTCTCGGAGGCGGTGCTCATCGAACGCGCCGACCCCGACCCCGCCAACGCGGCCGCCCGCGATCAGCTGGCCGCCCGGGTGCAGGGCGTGGTGTTCGGCCAGCAGTACCTGATGCTCGACTACGACTGCCCGCGCGCGGTGCTCGAACAGGCCACCGCCATCACCCCCGGGCTGGAGTCGCCGACCATCGCGCCGCTGGCCGACCCGGACTGGGTGGCCGTCCGCGCGATGGTGCCGCGGCGCGACGTGAACACGATCATGGACCAGCTGTCCGCGATCGGGGCGAAGGCCATCCTGGCCACCGAGATCCGGTTCTGCCGCTTCTAGCCTCGGCGCGTTTCACCCGGTACCGCCTGCCGGCAGGTGTTAGCGTCCGGTTGTCGAATCGGCCCACCCGGGAGGTGCGGATGACGCAGCTGTGGGTAATCCTGTTCGCCGTCCTGATCGGGGTGATCGCCGGGTTGCGGGCTCTGACCGCCCCCGCGGCGGTCGCCTGGGGTGCGGTGTTCGGCTGGGTCGAGGTCACCGACCGGTGGTCGGAGTGGATCGCCCACCCGATCGCGGTCACGGTGCTGACCATCGGCCTGCTCATCGAACTGGTCACCGACCAGTTGCCGAGCACTCCCACCCGCAGGACGGCACCGCAGTTCATCAGCCGGCTCTTCACGGGTGCGTTTGCCGGGGCGCTGATCGGCAGCGCCTTCTTCCACACCTTCGTGGGTTTGGGCGCCGGCATGATCGGCGCGGTGCTGGGCACCCTGGGCGGCGCGGCAGCGCGCGAACGGCTCGCCGCACGCCGGGGCAAGGACTGGCCGGCCGCCCTGGCCGAGGACGTGGTCGCCGTCGGCGGCGCCTTCCTGATCGTCTATCTGGTCAGCCTGGTGTGACGTGACCGCCGCCGCACCCGACAAGTTCGACGCGATCGTCATCGGTGCTGGGCAGGCGGGGCCGTTTCTCACCGCGAAACTGACCGATGCGGGTCATACCGTCGCGCTGATCGAACGCAAGCTGGTCGGCGGCACCTGCGTCAACACCGGCTGCATCCCGACCAAGACCCTGGTGGCCAGCGCCCACGCCGCCCACCTCGCCCGCCGCGGCGCCGATTTCGGCGTGCGGACCGGTGAGATCACCGTCGACATGGCCAGGGTCAAGGCCCGCAAGGACGAGATCTCCGGCGACGACCGCCGAGGCCTGGAGACCTGGCTGCAGAACATGAACGGCTGCACCCTGATCCGCGGGCATGCGCGGTTCGTCGACCCGCACCGGGTCGAGGTCGGCGGACGGCTGTTGGAGGCCGACCGGATCTTCCTCAACGTGGGCGGGCGCGCGGCCGTGCCGGACCTGCCCGGCCTTTCCGGCATCGACTACCTGACCAATGTCGGCATCCTCGAACTCGACGTCCTCCCCGAGCATCTGGTGATCGTCGGCGGCAGTTACATCGGGCTGGAGTTCGCCCAGATGTACCGCCGGTTCGGGGCGCGGGTCACCGTGATCGAACGCGGTTCGCGGCTCGCGCCGCGCGAGGATCACGACGTCTCGGCCGCGATCCGCGAGATCCTGGAAGGCGAAGGCGTCGACATCGTCACCGATGCCTCCGACATCCGGTTCGTCAAGCGGCCCAACGGATTCGACGTGACGCCCGCTCCCGGTGCGGATGCGATCACCGGAACCCACCTGCTGATCGCCACCGGCCGGCGGCCCAACACCGACGATCTGGGCCTCCAGAACGCCGGGGTGCGGACCGACGACCGCGGCTACATCGTCGTCGACGACGAACTACGCACCAGCGTCGACCACATCTGGGCGATGGGCGACTGCAACGGCCGCGGCGCCTTCACCCACACCTCCTACAACGACTTCGAGATCGTCGCGGCCAACCTCGGATTGCTCGACGGCGTGCGGCGGCGGGTCAGCGACCGTGTTCCCGCCTACGCGCTCTACATCGACCCGCCGTTGGGCCGCGCCGGGATGACCGTCGAGCAGGTGCGCGCATCCGGCCGAAAAGCGTTGGTGGGCAAGCGCCCGATGACGCGTGTCGGCCGCGCGGTGGAGAAGGGGGAGACCCGCGGGTTCATGAAGATCGTGGTCGACGCCGACACCGAGCGGATCCTCGGCGCGGCGATCCTCGGCGTCGGTGGCGACGAGGTCATCCACTCGATCATCGACATCATGACCGCGGGTGAGCCCTACACCGCGATATCGCGCACCATGCACATCCACCCGACGGTCAGCGAGCTGGTGCCGACGATGCTGCAGGACCTGAGCCCGCTGGACTGACCGCCCGGCCCATGTTGAGCTGACGGGTCACCAGCGCCACCCGGCGGCCGAGATGCCGGCAGGTCTGCACATCCGCCGGATGCACCTGGTCGGGGTTGGCGTCGACATCGGTCTGCGCGCCCGCTCCCAACCAGAATCCCAGCCGGTTCAGGTCGTGCTCGCTGCCGGCCGAACTGTTCCAGCCGGGCGGTAGACCCAGGTTGACCCAGTGCATGTGATGCTGCGCGGCGAACACCGCCAGCGACACCAGCGCGTTGAGCTTGTCGCCGCTCTTGGCGCCGGAGTTGGTGAACCCGGCGGCCACCTTGTCGCGCCAGGTGCCCTCGATGCAGCGCCGTCCGGTCTGTTCGGCGAACGCCTGAAACCCGGCGGAGACGTTGCCCATATAGGTGGGCGATCCGAACACGATGGCATCGGCCCCGTCGAGGGTGTCCCAATCGGCCTCCGACATCGTGTCCAGGTTGACCATCGAGACGTCGGCTCCGGCCTCGGTCGCGCCCGCGGCGACCGCACGGGCCAGTTCGGCGGTGTGCCCGTAACCGGAGTGATAGGCGATCGCCACCGCTGGGGCGGCGATGTCGGATCCGTTGTGCGTCAAGGGTTGCGGTGAGGTGTTTCCTGTCATGCTCATCGTCATGCCCATCCTTGTTCGTTGGGGCCCGGGGTGAAGCCGGGAAGTCGTTGCGCCACATCGCGATAGCGTTGGGTCCAGTCCGGCAGCGGTTCGTCGGCGAGCAGGGCCTCGAGCCGGTCCAGGAATGCGTGGGTGCCCGGATGGAAACCCTCGGCGTTGGGTGCGCTCAGCCCGCGGTGGGTGAACCGCAGCAGCGTGCCGTCGCCGTCCGGGGACAACTCGTAGCGCACGACGCTGTCCTCGACGATCGACTGATGCCACTCGTGCTCGAACACCCGCGGCGGGTCCCACACCCGGATCCGGCCGGTGATCCGCTTGTGCTCGGGCGGCACCGGCGGGCCGTCGGGGACGATCTCGATGCGTCCGCCCTCGCGGGGTTCGATGGTTGTCGGACCCATCCACCTGCTGCGCTGCTGCGGGTCGGTGATCGCCGCCCACACGGTCTCGACCGGATAGGGCAGCCGCCGCTCGAAGACGAGCATCGCGCGGTCGCCCTCGATGACGAGCCTTCCCTCGCGTGCGGTCATCGCGCCTCGTTCCGTAGGTGCTGTTCCAGGGCGTCCAGATGGTCGGCCCAGAACCGCCGATAGCGATTGATCCAGTTGTCGATCGGCAGCAGACCGTCGGCCCGCAGCGCGTAGATGCGCCGCTGGGCATCCGGGCGGACCTCGACCAGTCCCACCTCGCGCAGCACCCGCAGATGCCGCGACACCGTGGGTTGGGTCAGTTCCGGAAGTGCTGCGACCAGCTCGCCGGCGGTGCGTTCACCGTCGATCAGGGCATCCAGGAGTGCCCGGCGGCTCGGTTCGGCCACTGCTTCGAATACGTCCACGAAATGAGTATTGCATTTCGTCTATATAGATGCAAGCGAATATTAGGGTCGTCGCTGCACCAACAGGGTCTGCGCGGAGGTTCCGATGAAGCCGCGCCGGTCATAGATCTCCGCAGTGGTCACCCCGACCCCGTCGGGTCCGATCGATGCGCGTGCCCGCACCGCGAAGTCGTCGCCCTCGGGCAGCCGGTGCAGATGCACCGTCGTGTCGGTGTTCATGAACACGAACCGCGCCGGATCCAGCGCCGCCCCGACCCCGTTGGCACTGTCGACCACCATCGCCAGCCGCTGCAGGGCCGTGGTCGATTCGGCGTCGACCAGCGGCACCAACGGGCGCATCCAGGCCACCGTTGCGGTCCCGCCGCCGTCGTCCTGGCGCCGGAAGCTCACCGTCCGCAGATAGCCCGGCGCCCCCGTCCAGGACTGCGGTAGCGGCGCCCCGGCGGCTTCCGACTCGACCAGCGGGGGATGGCGGTCGGTGACCACATCGGTGGTGTCGCTGCGGGCCAGCAGCCACGCGGTGACCCGTGCCACCGGACGCCGCGAACCGTTCGGCGCCTGTGCCGCCATCTCGGCGACCCGCAGCGAGATCCGCGCGCCCGGGCGGTCCACCCAGCTGCGCACCCACACCCGTGACACCGGGATCGCGCCGAGGATGTCGAGGGTCAGCCGGCCCACCCGCAGCCCGGAGCCCTCGGCGCCCTCCTCGATGAGCTTGGACAGCAGCGCCAACGGCGGTGAGCCGTGCTGGATTTCGGGGTTCCAGTTGCTGCCGGTCGCCTCGGTGGAATCGAAGACCTGGAATTCGCCATCGGATCCCGCCCGCCGGTAGTAGGGGTTGTTCACCCGACCGGTTCTATCAGGCCCTGATCGGTTCGATCAGACCGAGCAGATCCTCGGCCTCGTTGTCGTCGGCCGGGTGCTCGGGCCAGCCCGGGTAGGGCGGCGGGGACCCGCCGAACGCCGGGCACCGGGCCCGATGGGCACACCAGTCGCACAACCGCGACGGGTTGGCTCGGAAATCACCGGTGGCACCGACGGATTCGATGGCCCGCCAGATCGCCATCAGGGTCTTCTCGAACCGCTCCAGCTCGTCGAGCTCGGGGGAGTAGTCCAGCACCTGCCCGTCGGCGAGGTAGAGCAGCCGCAGCCGGGCCGGAACCACGTTGCGCGAGCGCAGGATCGCCACGGCGTAGAACTTCATCTGGAACAGCGCCTTCGCCTCGGCCAGCGCCCGCGCCGCCGGCGGGGCCTTGCCGGTCTTGTAGTCGACGATGCGCAGCTCGCCGGTCGGGGCGATGTCGATGCGGTCCACGAACCCCCGCAGCAGTGTGCCGTCGGCCAGTTCGACCTCTATGCGTTGTTCACAGCTATGCGGGTCGAACCGGGTCGGATCCTCCAGCCGGTAGTAGCCCGCCAGCAGGGCCCGGGCCTCCTCCAGCAGGGTGGCCCGCACCGCCGGGTCCAAGTCCTCGGTCAGGCCGGGCTGGGCGGCCAGCACCTTCTCCCACGCCGGTGCGATCAGCGCGGCCGCGGTCTCGGGCACCCGTCGGGGCGCGGGCAGCGCGTAGAGCGCCTCCAGCGCGGCGTGTACCACCGACCCGCGCACCTGAGCCGGAGACGACGGCTCGGGGAGCCGGTCGATGGCGCGGAACCGGTACAGCAGCGGACACTGTTTGAAGTCGGCCGCCCGCGACGGCGACAGCGCCGGACGCCGGGTGGCGGGCGCGTCCGGCGGTTCGGTCATGGGAGCAGATTATGGCGACACACCGACAACCCCGCGCGCAGGCCGCCGCGCGTCGGCTGGCAGGCTGAACAGCCGTGCGAAGGACCGGACCGTTCGCTGTCGGGGATCGGGTACAGCTCACCGACGCCAAGGGCAGGCAGTACACGATGGTGCTGACCCCTGGCGGGCAGTTCCACACCCATCGCGGGGTCGTCTTCCTCGATGAGGTGATCGGGCTGCCCGAGGGCAGCGTCATCAAGTCCAGCAACGGCGACCAGTTCCTGGTGATGCGCCCCCTGCTGGTCGACTACGTGCTGTCGATGCCGCGCGGCGCGCAGGTGGTCTACCCCAAGGACGCCGCGCAGATCGTGCACGAGGGCGACATCTTCCCCGGTGCGCGGGTGCTGGAGGCCGGCGCCGGATCGGGCGCGCTGACCTGCTCGCTGCTGCGCGCCGTCGGCCCGGAGGGCCGGGTGGTGTCCTACGAGGTGCGCGAGGACCACGGTCGGCACGCCGAACGCAATGTGACGACCTTCTTCGGGGAGAAGCCGGCCAACTGGGAACTGGTGATCGCGGACCTGGCCGACTATGACGGTCCCGAGGTGGACCGGGTGGTGCTCGACATGCTCGCCCCGTGGGACGTGCTGGACGCGGTGGCCCGGGCGTTGGTGCCCGGCGGTGTGCTGATGATCTACGTGGCGACGGTGACGCAGCTGTCCCGGGTGGTCGAGGCGCTGCGCGAACAGCAGTGCTGGACCGAACCGCGGGCCTGGGAGACGCTGCAGCGGGAATGGCATGTGGTGGGGCTGGCGGTGCGCCCGGAGCACACCATGCGCGGCCACACCGCGTTCCTGGTCAGCGTCCGGCGGCTGTCCCCGGGTGCGGTGGCACCGGTACCGCTGCGGCGCAAACGCAAGCTCTAGTCGTCGGTGCTGCGCCGCAGCCCTCTGCGCACCGACAGCAGCTCCATTTCCGGGCGTGCCGCGACCAGTCGTTCGGCGGCGTCGAGCACCTCCACCACGTGGGCGCGGTCGGCCGCGACCACCGCCATGCCGACTCCGGCGCGGCGGTGCAGATCGAGGTGATCGGTCTCGGCGGCGGCCACGCTGAACCGCCGCTGCAACTCCGCGATCACCGGGCGCACCAGCGAGCGTTTCTCCTTGCGCGAACGCACATCGCCGAGCAGCAGATCGAATTCCTGCCAACCGATCCACATGGAGCTACCGGGTCGGTGACGGGGACGGCGAGTCCGGTGCCGCCGGCCGGCCGGGTTGCGCAGGCGTCCCGGGAACGCCGCCACCACCCGCCGGGTCGTCGCCGTAGACGAGCAGCGCGTCGGCGGTGCGACGGGTCAGTTGCCAGCCGTCGTCGCTGCGGGTGAACTCCATCGGATAGCTGAACTCGCCGTTCTCCGGGTCGGCGGGGCGCATGGTCACCCGGGCCGTCACCCGGCCCGGGTGGTTCTGCGCCCAGTGCAGCTCGGTGGCCTCGAACGTGACCGGCGCATAGCCGGGCTGGTCGAGCGCGCGGCCGAACCTGTCCATCGCGGCCGCGTCGGCCGGGGTGGCCGATTCGATCAGCTCCAACTTGTCCGTGCCGGGCACGTTCGGGTCGGCGATCCGGGTCAGCACCTCGACGAGGGCCTCCGGCGGCGGCAACGGTTCGGCCACCTGGCCCACGGTGGGGGTCGGCGACCTGGGTGCCGGCGGACGGACCGCCGCACGTTCGGCGGTGTCACATCCGCCCAGCGTGAACACCACCGCGACGACCGCCCCGGCGATGACGGCGGTGCGGGCGGCCGCCCCGGAACCGATCGACCGGCGCACGAAGCCCAAAAAACTCCTGGGAACGGTCAGCCGACCGCCGAGAGCAACGCCAGCGCCGACGACCGGGAGATCTGCCAGCCGGTCGGGCTCGGGCCGGCCACGAACTGGATGTTCTGGGTGCCGGACTTGCCGTTGGCCGCCGTCGCGGTCACGTCGGCCCACACCAGCGGGCCCTCCTGGTTGATGTTGGTGATCGTGAAGGTCAGCGGGAACTTGCCCTCGCGGACCGCCCGGTTGTAGGCGTTGTCGGCGCCGATCGCCTCGAGGCGGCCGGTACCGCCCTGGATGTAGACGGCCTTGGGGCCGTTCGGGCCGAAGGTGCCCGGGCCGGCCAGCACGTTCAGCGTCTGCAGCAGCGGGCCCTCGAGCTCCGGCGCGGGGGCCTGCGGCATCGGGATATCCCACACCACCGGCGTCACCGGGATGGTCGCGGGCGCGGCAAAATCGGACTGAGCGGGATATGCAATCGAGGTCACACCTGCCGCTGCACCACCGACGATCACGGCGGCTGCCGCGCCGGTAACGAGGGATTTCAGGGTCACGGTTGTCCTTTCGAGTCGGCCAACTGAGCAGAGAGATTAACAAGTGTCGCTGGTGTGTCGAACTTCTAGAGCGCACACAACGGCTCAATCGCCGGTAGCGTTGAAGTTGTTACTGCACCAACTTTTGGTGCGGGGAGGGGCGCAACTATGAGTGGGTCAGAGCGTTCAGAAGCGTACTCGGACGACTTCCGCAAACGCGATTCGGGCTTGTCCAGCGACGAGGCCGCAGAACTCGAGCAGCTGCGCCGCGAGGCGGCCATGCTGCGCGAGCAGTTGGAGAACGCGGTGGGGTCGCAGAGCGGGGCCCGCAGCGCCCGCGATGTGCAGCAGTTGGAGGCCAGGATCGACTCGCTGGCCGCCCGCAACGCCAAGCTGATGGAGACCCTCAAGGAGGCGCGGCAGCAGCTGCTCGCGCTGCGTGAGGAGGTCGACCGGCTGGGGCAGCCGCCGAGCGGGTACGGCGTGCTGTTGCACGTGCACGACGACGACACCGTCGACGTGTTCACCTCCGGCCGCAAGATGCGGCTGACGGTGTCGCCGAACATCGACACCAAGACCCTCAAGCAGGGCCAGACCGTCCGCCTCAACGAGGCGCTGACGGTGGTCGAGGCCGGCGCCTTCGAGGCGGTCGGCGAGATCAGCACCCTGCGCGAGATCCTCGCCGACGGACAGCGCGCGTTGGTGGTCGGGCACGCCGACGAGGAGCGCATCGTGTGGCTGGCCGAGCCGCTGATCGAGGCGGAGCGGGAGGCCGAGGAGGGCGGCGGCGGCTCGGGTGAGAAGCCGCGCAAGCTGCGCCCGGGTGACTCGCTGCTGGTCGACACCAAGGCCGGCTACGCCTTCGAGCGCATCCCGAAGGCCGAGGTCGAGGACCTGGTGCTGGAGGAGGTGCCGGACGTCACCTACGAGGACATCGGCGGCCTGACCCGCCAGATCGAGCAGATCCGCGACGCGGTCGAGCTGCCGTTCCTGCACAAGGAGCTCTACAAGGAGTACGCGCTGCGGCCGCCCAAGGGCGTGCTGCTCTACGGTCCGCCCGGCTGCGGTAAGACGCTGATCGCCAAGGCGGTGGCCAACTCGCTGGCCAAGAAGATGGCCGAGATCCGCGGCGACAACGCCAAGGAGGCCAAGAGCTATTTCCTCAACATCAAGGGCCCGGAGCTGCTGAACAAGTTCGTCGGCGAGACCGAGCGGCACATCCGGCTGATCTTCCAGCGGGCCCGCGAGAAGGCCTCCGAGGGCACCCCGGTGATCGTGTTCTTCGACGAGATGGACTCGATCTTCCGGACCCGCGGCACGGGGGTGAGCTCCGACGTGGAGACCACGGTGGTGCCGCAGCTGCTCAGCGAGATCGACGGCGTCGAGGGGCTGGAGAACGTCATCGTCATCGGCGCCTCCAACCGCGAGGACATGATCGACCCGGCCATCCTGCGGCCCGGCCGCCTGGACGTGAAGATCAAGATCGAGCGGCCGGACGCCGAGGCGGCGATGGACATCTTCAGCAAGTACCTCACCCCGGATCTGCCGGTGCACGCCGACGACCTGGCCGAATTCGGCGGCGACCGCGAGGCCTGCATCAAGGCGATGATCGAGAAGGTCGTCGACCGGATGTACGCCGAGATCGAGGAGAACCGGTTCCTGGAGGTCACCTACGCAAACGGTGACAAGGAAGTCATGTACTTCAAGGACTTCAACTCCGGGGCGATGATCCAGAACGTGGTCGACCGGGCGAAGAAGTACGCGATCAAGTCGGTGCTGGAGACCGGCCAGCCCGGTCTGCGCATCCAGCACCTGCTGGACTCGATCGTCGACGAGTTCGCCGAGAACGAGGACCTGCCCAACACCACCAACCCGGACGACTGGGCGCGGATCTCGGGCAAGAAGGGCGAGCGGATCGTCTACATCCGCACGCTGGTCACCGGCAAGACGTCGAGTGCGTCGCGGGCCATCGACACCGAGAGCAACCTGGGTCAGTACCTGTAGCGGACAGCAGCGGTCGCCCCGGCCCCGGCCCGGCAGGGCGCGGAGCCGGGGCGACCGCGTCACTGCGGGCAGGTCACCGCCGGCAGGGCTGAATCCCGGGCTGCGCTAACGCCTTTCGACGTCAGCCGGCGGACTGGAGCAGCGACAGCCGCGACGCCGGCGCCCGCGGCGTCGAACACGAACACCGCGCGACGGTGGCCTGGCGCAGCATCCTCGCCGTAGCGGCGGCCGTACACGTCCTGTGTCACCGGCGCGATTCCGCCCGCCAAAGAGCTCACCCGTCGCCGGACTGCGTGACATACCGCCGGTATCGGTTGCGGGCCAGCAGGGTCAACCGCAGATCGTCGACAAGCGGATCGAGGAAGTCGGTGCGGTACTCGCCGTCGCCGACGGCGCGGGCGCTGATGTACATGAACGTCAGCGCCGCGAGGAACATGCTGACGTGGATCAGCGCCTGCGGCACCGGCAACGTGATCCCGGCGATCGTGCCCTCCCGGGCGTCCGAGTGTGTCCAGGCCGTCAGCACCTCCGGCGACAACAGAATCAGGCCCAGCCCGAAGAACAACCCCCCGGTCACCAGCGACACCGCCAGGATCTGGGTGAGCTGCGTGGTGACCAGGACGAACAGCACGTTGAGCCGCTCGCTGCGGCGCAGCGGCACGGTCTCGGCCGGGCCGGGGTCGGGCATGGTCTCGAAGGGGGTGTCGCGCAACCGGTCCACGTCGGCGTCGGGGCGCCCGGCGGCGACCATCGGGCGGACCCGGTCGAGCATGCCCGAGACGGCGAACGCGGCGGCGATGGTGCCCAGGAAGGCCAGCGCCAGCCACAGCCGGTCCCGGCTGATGTTGGCCGCCATCAGCCACACCGGGCCGTTGAAGAAGACCAGGAATGTCAGCAGCAGCACCGGCAGCGCCCGCACCAGCAGATGGCGCACCGCCGCCAGATGGGTGGCGGCCAGCCGCAGCGCCCAGCCCAACACCGAGCCGATCCCCAGCCCGGTCAGCACCAGGACGGCCACCACCCCCGCCGCGGTGGTGAGCAGGTCGGCGATCCGGCCGTCCGGCGACGGCGCCGCCAGATCGGTCGCCACCATGACGACGACCGCCGTCGACGCCGCCGCCCGCCGCGTGCGCGGGCCGAGCGTGCGCGACACCAGCCAGCCGGCCAGCAGCGCCAGCGGCACCGCCGTCACCAGCGTGGCGATGATCAACCACTCGGTCAGGGTGGGGTCGTCGTCGATCTCGACCCGCCCGCCGCCGGCGGCCAGGCTGATGACCGTGCCCGCCACGGCGAACACCGCGTACCCGGCCAGCGCCGGCGCGGAGCGGCTCCACAACCGGCGCCAGCGCGCCCGCCGGGGCAGTACCGCGGGGACGCCGTGGTACAGGAACCAGGACTCGGCGGCCGCGCGGTCGGGTCTCACGGCAGCAGCCCACCGCGGTTCTGAACCGGCTTGCCCTCCTTGAGTACCGCCAGGATGTTCTCCGGCCGGCCCAGCGCGTCGATGTCGTCGAGCGGGTTACCCCGCACCACCACCACGTCGGCCAGCTTGCCCGCCTGCAGGGTGCCCAATTCGTCTGCCAGTCCGCACAATTCGGCCGACGTACGGGTGCCGGCCACGATCGCCTCCATCGGGGTGAGCCCGCCGTAGCGCACCAGCAGGCCCAGTTCGGTGAGGTTGGTGCCGTGGTCTGGGCTGAGTCCCGCGTCGGTGCCGACCGCGATCTTCACGCCGGCGGCCGCCGACGCGCCCACCGCCTGCTGCGCCTGCTCGTGCCAGCGCCGGCTCTTGTCCCGGGCGGTCGGCGACACCTCCACGTCGTGCAGGGTCTCCAGCAGGGTGGGGACCAGGTAGGTGCCCTGGGCGACCATCTGTGCGCGCAGTTCGTCGTCGAGTGCGTAGCCGTGCTCGACACTGTGCACGCCCGCGTCGACGGCGGCCTTGATCCCCGCGTAACCGATCGCGTGGGCGGCCACCGGGCGGCCCCCGTAGGCCTGGCCCTCCTCGACCGCCGCCCGGATCAGCTCGGTGCGCATGCCCAGCCACTCGGGCTGGTCGTTGGGGGAGGCCACCCCACCGCTGGACGCCACCTTGATCACGTCCGCGCCGGCCGTGATCAAGGTGCGCACCCGGCGGCGCACCGCGTCGACGCTGTCGACCAGGCGGCCGCCGATGAGCGGGCCGAGGTCGATCCCGGACGGCAGGTGGAAGTCGGCGTGGCCGGCGGTCTGGCTGAGCATCTCGACCGCGACCAGCAGGCGCGGCCCGGCGATGAGCCCGTCGGCGACCGCCTGGCGCACCCCGGCGTCGACGCCCATCAGGTCGCGGGCGGTGGTGACGCCGTTCTCCACCGTGACGCGCAACCGCTCGATGAGCTGAAGCGTCAGGTAGCTCGGCGGCCGCAGGGCCCGGTCCAGCACGCTGCCGCTGCGTCCGGGCAGGGCGAAATGCACATGGCAGTCGAAGAAACCCGGGCACACGGTGTTGCCGCGCAGGTCGACCCGAGTGGCGTCGGCCGCGTCGGGTGGGAGGTCCGCGGCCGGTCCGGCCCAGGCGATTCGGGTGTCGTCGATCAGCACGGCGCCGTCCGGGATGCGCGGAGCGCCGGTCCCGTCGATCAGCCCGCAGTTGTGCAGCAGCGTTTTCGTTCCGCTAGGGGGCGGTGTTTGTGACATCCGAACAGTCCAGCAACCGGCGCCCGCGCGATCAAGCATGGCCGAAACCCGGCGAGTCGTGCGCGTCACCTAGGCTTGGCACTATGCAACGGATCATCGGCACCGAGGTCGAGTACGGCATTTCGTCGCCGTCCGATCCCACCGCCAATCCGATTCTCACCTCCACGCAGGCGGTGCTGGCCTATGCCGCCGCGTCGGGGATTCAGCGGGCCAAGCGCACCCGCTGGGATTACGAGGTGGAATCGCCGCTGCGCGACGCCCGGGGCTTCGACCTCAGCCGGTCCGCCGGACCGCCGCCGATCGTCGACGCCGATGAGGTCGGGGCGGCCAACATGATCCTGACCAACGGCGCGCGGCTGTACGTCGACCACGCGCACCCGGAGTACTCCGCCCCGGAGACCACCGACCCGCTCGACGCGGTGATCTGGGACAAGGCCGGTGAGCGGGTGATGGAGGCCGCAGCCCGGCATGTCGCGAGCGTGCCCGGCGCGGTCAAGTTGCAGCTGTACAAGAACAACGTCGACGGCAAGGGCGCCTCCTACGGCGCGCACGAGAACTACCTGATGAGCCGGCAGACCCCGTTCTCGGCGGTCATCGCCGGGCTGACGCCGTTCCTGGTGTCGCGGCAGGTGATCTGCGGGCAGGGCCGGGTCGGCATCGGGCCCTCCGGTGACGAGCCCGGCTTCCAGCTGGCCCAGCGCGCCGACTACATCGAGGTCGAGGTCGGGCTGGAGACCACGCTCAAGCGCGGCATCATAAACACCCGAGACGAGCCGCACGCCGACGCCGACAAGTACCGGCGGCTGCACGTGATCATCGGCGACGCCAACCTGTCGGAGACCTCCACCTACCTGAAGCTGGGCACCACCGCGCTGGTGCTCGACCTCATCGAGGAGGGCCCGCAGTTCAACATCGACCTGTCGGACCTGACCCTGGCCCGGCCGGTGCACGCCGTGCACGTCATCAGCCGCGACCCCACGCTGCGCGCCACCGTCGCGCTCGCCGACGGCCGCGAGCTGACCGGGCTTGCGCTGCAACGCATCTACCTGGACCGGGCGGCCAAGCTGGTCGACGCCAAGGACCCCGACCCGCGGGCCACCCACATCCTTCAGACCTGGGCCGAGGTGCTGGATCTGCTCGAGCGCGACCCGATGGAGTGCGCCGAGATCCTGGACTGGCCGGCCAAGCTGCGCCTGCTGGAGGGTTTCCGGCAGCGCGAGAAGCTGTCCTGGTCGGCGCCGCGGCTGCAGCTGATCGACCTGCAGTACTCCGACGTGCGTCTGGACAAGGGTCTGTACAACCGGCTGGTGGCGCGCGGGTCGATGAAGCGGCTGGTCACCGAGCAGCAGGTGCTGCACGCGGTGGACAACCCGCCGCCGGACACCCGCGCCTACTTCCGCGGCGAGTGCCTGCGCCGGTTCGGGGCCGATATCGCCGCGGCCAGTTGGGACTCGGTCATCTTCGACCTCGGCGGCGACTCGCTGGTGAGAATTCCCACGCTGGAGCCGCTGCGCGGCAGCAAGGCACACGTGGGGGAGTTGCTGGACTCCGTGGACAGCGCCGCCGAACTGGTCGAACAGCTGACCAACTGAGCAAACTGTGCCGCACGCGGCGGCGCGCTATCGGGGGCATTTTGCGCGCCGACCGGTAGTGTGGAATCAACGGCGGGCAGCAGTGGGCCCGCCGAAGACATACGCAGGAGGCGACGATGGCGCAGGAGCAGACCAAGCGCGGCGGCGGTGGTGGCGAGGACGACGACCTCACCGGCGGCACCAGCGCCGGGCAGGAGCGTCGCGAAAAACTTGCTGAGGAGACCGACGACCTGCTCGACGAGATCGACGACGTTCTCGAGGAGAACGCGGAGGACTTCGTTCGCGCATACGTCCAGAAAGGTGGCCAGTGAGCTGGACGCCCCGCGAACAGCCAACCTTTCCGTTACCCCTTCCAGGAGCACCCTCAGTTCCCGTCAACCTCTCCTCGTTCTCTGAACTGCTGAGCCGGCACGCACCCGAGTTGCTGCCGATCAACCGGTGTGCGCTGCCGGCCGACGCGAGTGGCGACGTGGTGCCGCACGGCACCACGATCGTCGCGTTGAAGTACCCCGGCGGGGTCCTGATCGCCGGCGACCGGCGGTCGACACAGGGGCACATGATCGCCGGCCGGGATGTGCAGAAGGTGTACATCACCGACGACTACACCGCGACCGGCATCGCCGGCACGGCGGCCATCGCGGTGGAGTTCGCGCGGTTGTACGCGGTCGAACTCGAGCACTACGAGAAGCTCGAGGGGGTGGCGCTGACGTTCGCGGGCAAGGTGAACCGGCTCGCTACGATGGTCCGGGGCAACCTCGGCGCCGCACTGCAGGGCTTCGTGGCGCTGCCGCTGCTGGTCGGTTACGACCTCGACGACCCCAACCCGGAGGCGGCGGGGCGGATCGTGTCATTCGACGCCGCCGGCGGGTGGAACTACGAGGAGGAGGGCTACCACTCGGTAGGCTCGGGCTCGATCTTCGCCAAGTCGTCGATGAAGAAGCTGTACTCCCAAGTGCGCGACCAGGATTCGGCGTTGCGGGTGGCCGTCGAGGCGCTCTACGACGCCGCCGACGACGACTCGGCGACCGGTGGGCCGGACCTCGTGCGCGGGATCTACCCGACCGCGGTGACGATCGGGTCCGACGGCGCCGAGGAGGTGCCGGAGGCCCGGATCGCGGAGCTGGCCCGGGAGGTCATCGAAAGCCGTTCCCGCACTGATACTTTCGGTCCTGACGCAGTTCATCGGTCCACCGACGCTCGGGGAGATCAGTGACCTTTCCTTACTTCATCTCGCCGGAACAGGCGATGCGCGAGCGCTCCGAGCTCGCGCGCAAGGGCATCGCCCGTGGCCGCAGTGTCGTGGTGCTGGCGTACGCCGACGGGGTGTTGTTCGTCGCCGAGAACCCGTCCCGGTCGCTGCAGAAGGTCAGCGAGCTCTACGACCGGGTCGGCTTCGCGGCGGTGGGCCGGTTCAACGAGTTCGACGCGCTGCGCCGCGGCGGCATCCAGTACGCCGACACCCGCGGCTACGCCTACGCGCGCCGCGATGTCACCGGCCGCCAGCTGGCCAACATCTACGCCCAGACGCTCGGCACCATCTTCACCGAACAGGCCAAGCCCTACGAGGTGGAGCTGTGCGTCGCCGAGGTCGCCCACTACGGCGAGACCAAACCGCCGGAGCTGTACCGGATCACCTACGACGGGTCGATCGCCGACGAGCCGCACTTCGTGGTGATGGGCGGCACGACCGAGCCGATCATCGAGAAGCTCAACGAGAGCTACACCGAGAACGCCGGCCTGGCTGATGCCGCGCGGATCGCGATCGAGGCCCTCAAGGCGGGCGGTAACGGGGAGCCGCGCTCGCTGGGGCCGTCGACGCTGGAGGTGGCGGTCCTGGACGTGAATCGGCCGCGCCGAGCGTTCCGCCGGATCACCGGCGCCGCCCTCGAGGCGCTGATTCCCGCCGAGCCGCAGCAGTCCGGCGAGCAACCGGGCGAGCCGCCCGCCGCCCAGTAGCGCCGACCCCCGGCACCGTCAGCCGCCGGGCCGGGTCCGGTTCAGGATCAGTTCGGCGAACTGCTCCGGGCACTCCAGCGGGGTGAAATGCCCGGCGTCGTAGGCGAAGTGCACGGCGACGTCGGTGAAGTAGTGCTCAAGCCGGTCGGCCCACTCGGTGGGAAACAGCGGATCGCAAACCGGCCACAGCACATCCGTCGGCACGTGGATCCTGGGCCCGCCGCCCGGCGGCAGTTCGGCCAGCGACTGCGCGACCATCCCGGCGCCGGCCCGGTACCAGGCGATCGACGCGGTGAACGCGCCGGGCAGCGCGTAGTCGAACACCAGCCGCTCCAGTTCGTCGCCGCTGAGCGTGAAGTTCGGGCCCGACCAGTGCGTCCAGAAGTGCCGCAGATAGTTGCGCACCGAATCGGCGTCGCCGTCGATCAGCTCCGCGGCCAGCGGCAGCTGGTGAAAGGCCTGGTACCAGAACTCGGTCTGCGCCTTGGCGGTCAGCACCCGCTCACCGGCACCCGGCAGCGGCGGCGACAGCACCAGCGCGGCGACCAGATCGGGCTGCATGCGGGCCACGCTCTGGGCCACCCGGCTGCCGACGTCGTATCCGGCCAGCACCACCTGTGACAGCTCCAGTTCCCGGATAAGGCCGATGACGCTGCCGGCCTGGGCGGTGGCGCTGTAGAAGTGCCGGACGTCGACGGCGTGCTTGTCCGAGCCGCCGAAGCCGCGCAGGTCCGGGACGACGACGTCGGCGGCGCCACTGAGCAGCGGCACCATCCGCCGGTAGTCCTGCCGGTTCCCCGGCCAGCCGTGCAGCAGCAGCACTCCAGGTGCGCCGGGGGGCCCGAATCGGTCGTAGGCGAGGCGGAATCCGTCCACCGGGGCGCTGCGCGACGTCATCGGCCCATTCTCGCGCCGGAGCCGGGCCCGCCGGTGGGGTTCCGGCCGGGGCGGCGCATGGCCGGGCGCGCCGTGTTCTCCGGTCCCCGGGTGGTCGCGGACGGACACATGTTTGCCCAGTTCGGCGCGGCAGGGCACCGCACCGCGCGACGAACCCGTAAGCTCGATGACGTGCAGCGTCGAATCATGGGCATCGAAACCGAGTTCGGTGTCACCTGCACGTTCCACGGTCACCGTCGGCTCAGCCCGGACGAGGTCGCCCGTTACCTGTTCCGCCGTGTGGTGTCGTGGGGCCGCAGTTCCAACGTGTTCCTCCGCAACGGCGCGCGGTTGTACCTCGACGTGGGCAGCCACCCCGAGTACGCCACCGCCGAGTGCGACAACCTCGTCCAGCTGGTCACCCACGACCGCGCCGGTGAGCGGGTGCTCGAGGACCTGCTCATCGACGCCGAGCAACGGCTCGCCGACGAGGGCATCGGCGGTGACATCTATCTGTTCAAGAACAACACCGACTCGGCCGGCAACTCCTACGGCTGCCACGAGAACTACCTCATCGTGCGGGCCGGGGAGTTCTCCCGGATCTCCGACGTGCTGCTGCCGTTCCTGGTCACCCGTCAACTGATCTGCGGGGCCGGCAAGGTGTTGCAGACCCCGAAGGCGGCGACGTTCTGCCTGAGCCAGCGCGCCGAGCACATCTGGGAGGGCGTCTCCAGCGCCACCACCCGGTCGCGGCCCATCATCAACACCCGCGACGAGCCGCACGCCGACGCCGAGAAGTACCGGCGGCTGCACGTGATCGTCGGCGACTCCAACATGAGCGAGACCACCACCATGCTCAAGGTGGGCAGCTGCGCGCTGGTGCTGGAGATGATCGAGGCCGGCATCGCCTTCCGGGACTTCTCGCTGGACAACCCGATCCGCGCGATCCGTGAGGTCAGCCACGACCTGACCGGCCGGCGCCCGGTCCGGCTGGCCGGTGGTCGGCAGGCCAGCGCACTGGACATCCAGCGCGAGTACTACGCCCGCGCGGTGGAGTACCTGCGCGACCGCGAACCGGACACCCAGATCCAGCAGGTCGTCGACCTGTGGGGCCGCCAGCTCGACGCGGTGGAGAGCCAGGACTTCGCGAAGGTCGACACCGAGATCGACTGGGTGATCAAGCGCAAGCTGTTCCAGCGCTACCAGGATCGCTACAACCTGGAGCTGTCCGACCCCAAGATCGGCCAGCTCGACCTGGCCTACCACGACATCAAGCGCGGCCGCGGGGTGTTCGACCTGCTGCAGCGCAAGGGGCTGGCCGCCCGGGTGACCACCGACGAGGAGATCGAGGCGGCCGTCACCACTCCGCCGCAGACCACCCGGGCGAAACTGCGCGGTGAGTTCATCGCGGCCGCCCAGGAGGCCGGCCGCGACTTCACCGTCGACTGGGTGCACCTGAAGCTCAACGACCAGGCCCAGCGCACCGTGCTGTGCAAGGACCCGTTCCGGTCGGTCGACGAGCGGGTCAAACGGTTGATCGCGAGCATGTGACACCGGACCCGCGGCGGCGCGGCCGTCCCGGGCTTCCCGGCGGTTCGCAGTAGGGTGGGTGGAGTGGGGGTTTCCAAAGTCGAGCGCCTGATGAACCTCGTCATCGCGCTGTTGTCGACCCGCGGTTACATCACCGCCGAGCGGATCCGGGAAACCGTCTACGGCTACGGCGACAGCCCCAGTGACGAGGCGTTCTCGCGGATGTTCGAGCGGGACAAGAACGAGCTCCGCGATCTGGGCATCCCGCTGGAGACCGGCCGGGTGTCCCCGTTCGACCCGACCGAGGGCTACCGGATCAACCGGGAGGCCTACCGGCTGCCGCCGGTCGAACTCACCGCCGACGAGGCCGCGGCGGTTGCGGTGGCCACCCGGCTGTGGCAGTCGCCGGAGATGCTGACCGCCGCCCAGAGCGCGCTGCTGAAGCTGCGGGCCGCCGGGGTGGACGTCGACGCGCCCGACGACGTGGCGATCACGACGCCGAGCACGCTGGCCGGGGTGCGGGGTTCCGAGGAGGTGCTGGGCACCCTGCTGTCCGCCATCGACGAGGGCAGGGCGGTGCAGTTCCCGCACCGGTCGTCGCGCAGCGAACCGTACGTGACCCGCACCGTCGAACCCTGGGGTGTGGTCACCGACAAGGGCCGCTGGTATCTGGTCGGTCACGACCGCGACCGCAACGACGTGCGGACCTTCCGGCTGTCGCGGATCGGCGGTGAGGTCAGGCCCATCGGTGAGCCCGGTTCGGTGCGCCGCCCGGATGGGGTGAACCTGCGCGAGATCGTGCGCCGGGCGGTCAGCGAATGGCCCAGCACCGGGCAGCAGGCGCGGGTCTGGGTGGCCGAGGGGAGGGCCACCGCGCTGCGCCGCCGGGGCACGGTGATCGGGCCGCGCACGCTGGGCGACCGGCCCGGTGACGAGCTCGAGCTGGAGATCAGCTCGATGGACCAGCTGGCCCGCGAGATCGCCGGCTACGGCGCGGACGCGGTCGCGCTGGAGCCGCAGACGTTGCGTGACGATGTGCTGGCCCGGCTGCGGGCCCAGGCCGGACAGACCGACCCGAGCGAGGTGCGGGCATGACGGCGATCTCGCAGCGACTGGTGCGGCTGCTGAACATGGTTCCGTACTTCCAGGCCAACCCGAGGATCACCTTGGCCGAGGCGGCCCGCGATCTCGGGGTCAGCGTCAAACAGCTGCGCGCCGATCTCGACCAGCTGTGGTGCTGCGGGCTGCCCGGCTACGGCCCGGGGGACCTGATCGACTTCGAATTCTCCGGTGACACCGTCGAAGTCACGTTCTCGGCGGGCATCGACCACCCGCTGCGGCTGACCTCGCCGGAGGCGACGGGCATCCTGGTGGCGCTGCGGGCGCTGGCCGACGTGCCCGGCATGGTCGATCCGGAGGCGGCCCGCAGCGCGATCGCCAAGATCGAATCGGCGGCCGGCGCGGTCGGGCAGGGCGGGCAGACCGCGATCGAGGACCCCGCCCCGGCCGAGAGCGAGGCCGTCGCGGCGGTCCGGCGTGCGGTGCGCGACGACCGGGCGCTGGCCATCGACTACTACTCGGCCTCCCGGGACGTGCTCACCAGCCGGGTGGTCGACCCGATCCGGATCGTGCTGGTCGGCGACCACAGCTATCTGGAGGCGTGGTGCCGGTCCGCCGAGGGGGTGCGGTTGTTCCGGTTCGACCGGATCGTCGACGCGCGGGTGCTCGACGAGCCCGCCGCCCCGCCGGTGATGCAGGACCAGCCGGACACCTCGCTGTTCGACGCCGACCCCGCGCTGCCGTCCGCGACGCTGCGGATCGACCCGTCGGCGGCCTGGCTGCTGGACTACTATCCGCTGCGCGATGTGCGGGAGCTGCCGGACGGCGGCTGGGAAGCCCGGATGACCTACGCCTCGGACGACTGGATGACCCGCTTCGTGCTGGGCTTCGGCGCGGCCGTGCGGGTGCTCGAACCGGAGCCGCTGGCCCGCCGGGTGCGCGATGCGGCCACTGCCGCGCTGCAGGCGTACGAGGCGGGCTGAGCCGCAGGCCGCTAGTCTGGCCGGGTGAGTTCGGGAGTGTGACCATGATTGACCTCGTCATCGCGGTCAGCCTGTGTCTCGCGCTGCTTTTCATCGGCGTGGTCGTCGGCGTGATCGCTCTCGTCGTGCATGCGTCGCGTAAACCGACCCCGACCGCGCCGCCGACCGGCCAACCGCCCGGCTGGTATCCGGATCCGCACGACGCATCGGCGCTGCGGTATTTCGACGGTCGGGGGTGGACCGAGCACGTCCAGCGCCGGGAGGGCCCGTCCACCTGACCGGCGTCCGCACCCGATCCGCGGGTACGATCGAAGAGACGTCTGGAGGTACCAACAATGACTGGTGGGCTGCAACCCTGGCACTGGGTCATCGTCATCGCCGTGTTCGTCCTGCTCTTCGGTGCGAAGAAGCTGCCGGACGCAGCCCGTTCGCTCGGCAGGTCGATGCGCATCTTCAAGTCGGAGCTCAAGGAGATGCAGGCCGAGTCGAAGACCGACACCGCGCCCAGGCCGATCGAGTCGGAACGCGTCGATTCCCCGGCGCCGACCGGCCAGCAATCCGCCACACCACCGCCGGATCAACGCCCGGCCTGATAACCCACCGATACCGCCGCGGCCGATCCGCCGCGTAGTCAGCCAGCGCCGTGCAGACCCCCAGAATTTTCCGCAAGCTCGATCCTCGCCAACGCCGCTCGCGGGTCAACCCCGACGGCACGATGTCGCTGGTCGAGCACCTTCAGGAACTCCGCAACCGCCTGCTGATCGCGTTGGCCGCCGTGGTGCTGGCCACCATCGCGGGCTTCCTGTGGTACACGTACGGGGTCTTCGGCCTGCCCAGCCTCGGTGAATGGCTGCGCGGCCCGTACTGCGCCCTGCCCGAGTCGGCGCGGGCGACGATCGCGCCCGACGGCGAGTGCCGGTTGTTGGCCACCGGGCCGTTCGACCAGTTCATGCTGCGGCTGAAGGTGGCGCTGGCCGCGGGCATCGTGCTGTCCAGCCCGATGTGGCTGTATCAACTGTGGGCGTTCATCACCCCCGGGCTGTACCGCAACGAGCGCCGGTTCGCCGTCGCGTTCGTCTCGGTGGGCGCGGTGCTGTTCACCGCGGGCGCGCTGCTGGCCTACTTCGTGCTGTCCACCGCGCTGGGCTTTCTGCTCAGCGTCGGCAGCGATGTCCAGATCACCGCGCTGTCCGGCGAGCAGTACTTCGGGTTCCTGATCAACCTGCTGCTGGTGTTCGGGTTCAGCTTCGAGTTCCCGCTGCTGATCGTGATGCTCAACCTGGTCGGCGTGCTGACCTACGAGCGGCTGAAGGCGTGGCGCCGCGGGCTGATCTTCACCATGTTCGTGTTCGCGGCGCTGTTCACGCCGGGCTCCGACCCGTTCTCGATGCTGGCGTTGGCGCTGGCGCTGACGCTGCTGCTGGAACTGTCCATCCAGATCGCGCGGCTGCACGACAAGCGCAAGGCCCGCCGCGAGGCCGCCGAGGAGATACCCGACGATCAGGCCGCGCCGATCGGCGAGGCGGAGCCGATCGAACCACCGAGCACCGTGCCGGGTTCGGCACCACCGAGCACCGTGCCGGGTTCGGCACCACCGAGCACCGTGCCGGGTTCGGCACACCACAGGGTCGATGACGAAGCCACTTAGCGGCCAGCTCGCCGATTTCGCAGCCCAGTTATCGTTTCCGCTCGACCCGTTCCAGCGGGAGGCCTGCACGGCGTTGGAGAACGGGCACGGCGTGCTGGTGTGCGCGCCGACCGGCGCCGGCAAGACCGTCGTCGGCGAGTTCGCGGTCCATCTTGCGCTGGCCGCCGGCCGGAAGTGCTTCTACACCACGCCGATCAAGGCGCTGAGCAACCAGAAGCACAGCGATCTGGTCCGCCGCTACGGGCCGGAGAAGATCGGTCTGCTCACCGGTGATCAGTCGATCAACGGCGACGCCGACATCGTGGTGATGACGACCGAAGTGCTGCGCAACATGCTCTACGCGAACTCGCCTGCGCTGCACGGGCTTTCCTACGTCGTCATGGACGAGGTGCACTTCCTCGCCGACCGGATGCGCGGCGCGGTGTGGGAGGAGGTGATCCTGCACCTGCCCGAGGATGTGCGGTTGGTGAGCCTGTCGGCGACGGTGAGCAATGCCGAGGAGTTCGGCGGCTGGATCCAGGCCGTGCGCGGCGACACCACGGTGGTGGTCGACGAGCACCGGCCGGTGCCGTTGTGGCAGCACGTGATGGTCGGCAAGCGGCTGTTCGATCTGTTCGACTACCGCGCCCAGGACCCGAGAACCCACAAGAAGTTGAAGGTCCATCCGGACCTGTTGCGCCACATCGCTTTCCGGCGCGAGGCCGACCGCATGGCCGCCTGGCAGCCGCGGGTCCGGGGGCGGGGCCGGCCCAGCATCTACCGTCCACCCTCCCGTCCGGAGGTCATCGCCACGCTGGACAACGCGGGCCTGCTGCCGGCGATCACGTTCATCTTCTCCCGCGCCGGCTGCGACGCCGCGGTCAAACAGTGCCTGCGTTCGTCGCTGCGGCTCACCACGGCCGACGAGCGGGAACGGATCGCCGAGATCGTCGACCGGCGCTGCGCGGATCTGCCGGAATCGGATCTGCTGATCCTGGACTACCACGAGTGGCGGGAGGGGCTGTTGCGCGGGCTGGCCGCCCACCACGCCGGGATGCTGCCCACCTTCCGTCACACCGTCGAGGAGCTGTTCGTCGCGGGGCTGGTCAAGGCCGTGTTCGCCACCGAGACGCTGGCGCTGGGCATCAACATGCCGGCCCGGACGGTGGTGCTCGAGCGGCTGGTGAAGTTCAATGGCGAACAGCATCTGCCGCTGACCCCAGGCGAGTACACCCAGTTGACCGGCCGCGCCGGACGCCGCGGCATCGATGTCGAGGGCCACGCGGTGGTGCTGTGGACGCCCGAGGTCGATCCGATCGAGATCGCGGGTCTGGCCTCCACCCGCACCTTCCCGCTGCGCAGCTCGTTCGCGCCGACCTACAACATGACCATCAACCTGGTCCACCAGATGGGCCCGGCGCAGGCGCACAAGCTGCTGGAGAGCTCGTTCGCGCAGTATCAGGCCGACCGGTCGGTGGTGGGGCTGGTGCGCGGCATCGAGCGGGGTGAACGGATGCTCGCCGAGCTCGCCGAGGAGCTCGGCGGCCCGGACAGCCCGGTGCTGGAGTACACCCGGCTGCGCATGCAGATCTCCGAGCGGGAGCGGGCCCAGGCGCGGGCGTCGCGGCTGCAGCGCCGCCAGGCCGCGAACGAGGCGCTCGCCGCACTGCGCCGCGGCGACATCATCGTCATCGGGCACGGGCGCCGCGCCGGTCTGGCGGTGGTGCTCGACCCGGATCCCGACAGCGACGAACCGCGGCCGCTGGTGCTCACCGAGCACCGCTGGGCGGGCCGGATCTCGTCGGCGGACTTCTCGGGCGCGTCGGCGAAGCTGGGCCGGATGCGGCTGCCCAAACGGGTCGAGCACCGCAATCCGCGTGCCCGCCGGGACATCGCGTCCGCGTTGCGCTCGGCGGCAGCCGGGCTGGACGTGCCGTCGCGGCGCGGTCGGCGCAGCGGCCCGTCGGAACCCGATATCGATCCGGAGCTGGTGTCGCTGCGTGATCAGATGCGTCGGCATCCGGTGCACAAGCTGCCCGACCGGGAGCAGCGGGTGCGGGTGGCCGAGCGGTATCTGCGCATCGAACGTGACAACGCGCAGCTACAGCAGAAGGTCAACGCGGCCACCAACTCGCTGGCGCGCACGTTCGACCGGATCGTTGTGCTGCTCACCGAACGCGGCTACATCGACGGGTCGGGGCCGGTGCCGAAGGTCACCGACGACGGGCTGCTGTTGGCGCGGATCTACAGCGAAAGCGATCTGCTGGTGGCCGAGTCGCTGCGCAGCGGGATCTGGCAGGGGCTCGACGCGCCCGAGCTGGCGGCGGTGGTCTCGGCGGTGCTGTACGAATCGCGCGGTGACACCCCGAGTTCGCCGGAGGCGGTGCACATCCCGACCGGACGGCTGCGCCGCGCGCTGAACCAGACGCGCCGGTTGTGGACCGAGCTGCGCGCCGACGAGCAGCGCCACCGGATCAGCCCGAGCCGCGAGCCCGACTACGGGTTCGTGCCGGCGGTGTACCGCTGGGCCTCGACCGGCGACCTGACCGCCGCGCTGCTGGCCGTCGAGGCGGGCGACTCCTCGACGCCCCTGTCGGCCGGGGATTTCGTCCGCTGGTGCCGGCAGGTGCTCGATCTGCTCGACCAGGTCGCCAACGCCGCCCCGGACGCCGAACTGCGCAGCACCGCCCGGCGCGCCATCGGCGACATCCGCCGTGGTGTCGTCGCCGTCGACGCGGGGTAGCGGCGGTTCAGCCCAGGAACCGCTCGATCGCCGCGGCCGCCCGGTCCGGATCGTCGAGCATCACGTACGTCGAGCTGTTCGGCACCACCTCCAGGGTCGCGTTCGGGAACGCGTCGGCGAGCCGCTGCGCGTGCGCCAGTGGGAACAGCCTGTCGGAGTCACCCCATACCAGCAGCACCGGGTTCGGCCAGGACGTGATCGCCGGTGCGGCGGCGAGGGTGAATCTCGGGTGCAGCCCTGCGGTGAACCGGGCCGCCTCCGCACGCACCGCACCCGATGTGGCGAACCCGCCGAAGATCGCCGGATACCGGTCCGGTGCCAGCCCGTTTCGGGTGGTGGAGTTGATGAAGAAGCGCTGGCCCGCTCCGCCGGCCAGGCCGCGCAGGGCGAGCGCGCCGAGGCGCCGGTTGACCGCGCACAGCTTGACCAACGGTTTGAATGATCCGGGTGGAAAGTGTTCGTAGGAGTCGCAATTGGTGAACACCAGCCGCGACACCCGGTCGAACCCGGTGGGCGGGCTGCCGAGCGCGGACAGCACGATGCCGCCGCCGGTGTCGTTGGCGACCAGGGTGACGTCGTTGAGGTCGAGCGCCTGCAGGAACGCGCCGATGCGCCGGACGGTGGCGGGCACGCTCAGGTCCACGTCGCCCACCGGCGCGGACTGCGCGCCGAACGGCCAGGTGGGCGCGATGCAGCGGTAGCGGGACGACAGCCGGGTGACGACGTCGTCCCACAGTGCGCCGGTGACGTAGACGCCGTGCACGAACACGATGGGCGAGCCCGACCCGGTGTCGGTGTATTCGATGGGGATTCCGTCGACCTGCACAGCCTTGGTCATGAGCGCCCTACTTCCATACAATCTGTATGCTCAGAACATACAGATTGTATGGAACGCGGGTCAATGGTTGTGAATCGCGCGGGACTGCCCAGAACGAGACGGCCCGGGACAGGACGGCACCGTGACCACGCGCCGTGATCAGGCGCAGGCCAAACGGCAGGCGCTGATCGACGCCGCCCGCCGGTTGTTCGCCGAGAACGGCTTTTTCGCAACCGGCACCGAGGACATCCTGCGGGCGGCCGGGGTGGGGACCCGCGGCGTGATGTATCACCACTTCGCCGACAAGCGGGATCTGTTCGAGGCGGTGTTCCATCAGGTGCAGCGCGACCTCGCGCAGGCCGTGGCACAGCGACTGTCCGGTTCGGACAGCCTCGACGTTCTCGCGTCGAGCCTGGCCGGGTTCCTCGACGCGGCGGCCAACAACCCGGAGATCCAGCGCATCGTGCTGGTGGACGCGCCGGCGGTGCTGGGCTGGGAGCGGTGGCGCGCCCTGGAGGCCGACTACGGCCTGGGCGCGATCGAGGCCATGCTCACCGCCGCCCTGGAATCGGGAATCATTGAGCCGCAACCACTTCGACCGCTGGCCCACCTGTTGCTGGCGTTGGCCGACGAGGCGGCGCTGTACATCGCGAACGCCGACGACCGCGGTGAGGCCGCTCGTCAGATGACCGGGCATGTAAACCGGTTCATCGCCGCGTTGCGCCGGCCCTGAGCGCGGGGTGGCCGGGGCGTCCGGCGGGCCGCCGGGATGAATACCGGAGCGCACCCCGATGCAACGGTAGTGTGATGCCAGCAGGAAATGATGCCGCGGCGATGCCGCGGGCGACCGAGGAGTGAGATGAGCGGACCGCAGGGATCTGATCCGACGCAGCAGCCATGGTCGGGCCAGCAGCCGGAACAGCCGGCGGATCAGCAGCCGAGCGACCCCAATCAGCAGTGGCAGCCGCCGGTCTCGCCCGCCGACGCGACGCAGGCGGCGCCGCAGTGGCAGCCACCTGCGTACGATCCGCAGCAACAGCAGTACGGCTACCAGGCTCCGGCCTACGGCCAGCCGCAGTACTCGCCGCCGCAGAGCGACTTCTCGCAGCAGCAGACGTACGTCGCACCCGGATTCGGTCAGCAGCCGGGGCAGTATCCGCAGTTCGGCCAGCAGCCCGGTCAGTTCGGCCAGCAGCCCGGCCAGTACCCGCCCGGTTACACCGCCCCGGGCTCCGACCAGGAGGCCAAGAAGTCGATGGCCATCATCTTCGGCGTGGTCGGGGTGTTCGCAGCGATCGTCGTCGCGGTGGTGCTGGTGCTGGGCTTCTGGAAGCCGGGCTTCTTCGTCGAGACGATGCTGGACATCGATGCGGCCCAGACCGGCGTGCAGCGCATCCTGACCGACCAGACCAACGGCTACGGTGCGAAGAACGTCGAGGACGTCAAGTGCAATAACGGCGAGAACGTCAAAGTCCAGAAGGGCGCCACGTTCGAGTGCGAGGTCAGCATCGACGGCACCAAGCGGACGCTGACGGTGACGTTCCAGGACGACGACGGTACCTACGAGGTGGGCCGGCCGCGCTGACCGGCGTGGTGCTAGCGGTCGGGCAGGCTGTCGAGCGCCTTCTGCAGCCGCCCGACCGGGGACACCACCCCGTAGCGTTCGGCGAGTTCGGCGACTGTCGCGGGGTCGCGGGCGGTCAGCGGTAGTTCGTCGGTCGGGGTGGACCAGTCGAGGTCGGCGTCGACCGCGACCTTGACGACCGCCTCGGCCCGGGCGATGTAGTCCGCGGCGGCCAGCAGCTTTCTCCGGTGCGCCTTCGACATCGACGAGTCGGGGTCGCGGGCGGCGGCGAGAATCCCCGCCAGCGAGCCGTGCCGCGCCAACAACGCGGCTGCGGTCTTCTCGCCGATGCCCGGAACGCCCGGCAGTCCGTCGGACGGATCCCCGCGCAGCAGGGCCAGCTCGGCATAGGCGGGCCCCGCCCGGTCGATCGGCACCCCGTACTTCTCGGCGACCTCGGCCGGCCCCCACTTGGTGGCCTTGGCCAGCCCCGCGCCCAGGTACAGCACTCGCACCGACACCGGCTCGTCGCGCACCAGTTGCAGCAGGTCCCGGTCGCCGCTGACCACCACCACCGGATCGCGGCGTTCGCGGGCGACCAGCGTGCCCAGCACGTCGTCGGCCTCGTGTTCGGGTGCGCCCGCGGTCGGGATGCCGAAGGCGTCGAGGATCTCGAAGATCATGTCCACCTGCGGGGTCAGATCGTCGGGGACCTCCTCGACGTCGGGATCGTCGCCCGGGGTCTCCTCGAGGACGCGGTGCGCCTTGTACGACGGGATCAGGTCCACGCGCCACTGCGGGCGCCAGTCGTCGTCACGGCAGACCACCAACCGGGACGGGCGCTCGCGGGTGATCACCGTGGCCACCGCGTCGAGGAAGCCCCGGACCGCGTTGACCGGGCGACCGTCGGGCGCGGTGATCGACGTCGGCACACCGAAGTAGGAGCGGAACCACATGCTGGCGCCGTCGAGCAGGAGCAGGGGAGCGGCCACGACCACTGACAGTAGCGGGTGGCCGCACTAGCCTCAGGCACATGACCGTGAGCCGTTTCAGCACCGACGTGTACCGACAGCGCCTGCAGGCGGCGGCGACCGCCGCGGGGGAGGCCGGGTTGGCCGGGCTGATCATCACGCCGGGTTACGACCTGCGCTACCTGACCGGGTCGCGGGCGCAGACGTTCGAACGGTTGACCGCGTTGGTGCTTCCGGCGGCGGGTGAGCCCACGGTGGTGGTGCCGCGGTTGGAACTGGCGTCGCTGAAGGATTCGGCGGTACCGGAACTCGGTGTCGCGGTGCGCGACTGGGTCGACGGCGACGACCCGTACCGGCTGGTGGTCGAGGCGCTCGGCGGTGCGCCGGTGGCGACCGCGGTCACCGACTCGATGCCCGCGCTGCATCTGCTGCCGCTGGCCGAACGGCTGCAGCGGGTGCCGGTGCTGGCCACCGAGGTGCTGCGCAGGCTGCGGATGATCAAGGACCCGGCGGAGATCGACGCGCTGCGCAAGGCCGGTGCGGCGATCGACCGGGTGCACGCGCGTGTCCCCGAGTTCCTGGCGCCGGGCCGGACCGAGGCCGATGTCGCCGCCGACATCGCCGAAGCGATTGTGGCCGAGGGCCATTCGGATGTCGCTTTCATCATCGTGGGATCCGGGCCGAACGGCGCCGACCCGCACCACGAGTGCTCCAACCGGGAACTTCAGGTCGGCGACATCGTCGTCGTCGACATCGGCGGGCCGTACGAGCCCGGCTACCACTCCGATTGCACCCGCACCTACAGCATCGGCGAACCGGATCCGGAGGTGGCGCGACGCTATGCGGTGCTGCAGCGTGCCCAGCGGGCCGCGGTGGCGGCGGTGCGCCCGGGTGTGACCGCCGAGCAGGTCGACGCGGTGGCGCGCGATGTGTTGGCGGAGGCGGGATTAGCCGACGCGTTCGTGCACCGCACCGGGCACGGCATCGGGTTGTCGGTGCACGAGGAGCCGTACATCGTCGCGGGCAACGACCTGGTTCTGGAGGAGGGCATGGCGTTCTCCGTCGAGCCGGGCATCTACTTCGCGGGACAGTGGGGTGCGCGCATCGAGGACATCGTGATCGTCACCTCCGACGGCGCGATGCCGGTGAACCACCGCCCGCATGAACTGGTCGTGGTGCCCGCGACGGATCGCGGGGCCGACAGCGCCGCCGGCTAGGGGTCGTCCGCGACCGGGTCGCGGGCCGGCCCCTCACGGACGGGCTCGTCAGGAACCGGCCTGTCGTGCCCGAGGTCGTCGGCGACGAGGTAGCGCTCGGGATGGTGGTAGTTGTTGACGCGGGCCTGGCCGGTGTCGAGATGGGCCGGGGGATACCAGGCGGTGCGACCGTCGGCGCGGACGCGGGTGGTCCAGCCGCCCTCGGTGGCCAGGCGGTTATCGGGTCCGCAGGCCAGGGTGAGCTGATCGATGTCGGTGGTCCCGCCGCGCGCCCAGTCGGTGACGTGGTGAACCTGGGACCAGTAGCCGGGGGCGGTGCAGCCGGGTCTGGTGCAGCCGCGGTGTTTGGCCAGCAGCATGATGCGTTGCGCGGGGCTGGCGATGCGCTTGCTGCGGCCCAGGTAGAGGGCCTCCTGGGTGTGTTCGTCGAACACCGCCAGGTAGTGGTAGGCGCGCTCGGCCAGCCGGATCACATCGCGCATCGGCAGCAGCGACCCGCCGGCGGTCACCCCTTGGCCGGCGGCGTTCTCGAGGTCCTGCAGCGTGGTGGTGACGATGATGGTCGCGGGTAATCCGTTGTGCTGACCGAGATTTCCCGAGGCGAGCATGGCGCGGCCGATGGTCTTGAGCGCATCGTGCTGACGCTGCCCGGTGGTGCGGGTGTCACGGGTGGCCGCCGGCTCGTCGGGCCCGCCGTCCACGCACGGGTTCTCGTCGTCGGGGTTGCACATCCCGGGCGCGGCCAACTTCGCGAAGAGCGCTTCATAGGTGGCGCGGGCCTCCGCGTCGAGTAGGCCCTCGACGCGGGTCATACCGTCGGTGTCCTGGTCGTGCAGCTTGAAGTAGCGTCTACGGGCCCGCTCCGCGTCGTTCGGTGGGGGACCGTCCTGGTTGGCCAGGTAGGCGAGCCGGTCGGCGGATCTCGCCAACTCCTTCGGCCCGTGCCCCGCGGCGAGTTCGGCCAGGTGCGCTTCGGCCTGGTCACGCCAGTCGCAGGGGATGTGATCGGGCAGGTTGCGAAAGAACCTGGTGATGATCTCGACGTGTTCGGCCCCGATGTCACCGCGGCACAGCGCCTCGGCGGTGTTGGGGTAGGCCGGGGGCAGTTCGTCACCGGTGAGGGCGTGCCGGGGTCCGAGCAGACCGGCGGTGTTGAGGCGGCGTTTGGCGTCGGCGGTCGAAATGCGCAGGGCGGTGGCCAGCAGATCCGGGAAGTTCTTGCCGCCCAGGGCCCGGGGGTCGTCGTCGGTGACCAGTTCGGCCAGCAGCCGGTAGCCGATCATCGGGGCGCGGCGCAGGACGCGCTCGAGCCGGGCCGCCAGGCGGATCTTCTCCTTGCCGGTCAGGGCGGAGAACCCGATCGCGAGTGCGTCGGTCACCGCGGCCTCCAGCGCATCGAACACGGCGGCGACCGCGTCGCGACCCGTGACTGCCGTGCTCGTCATGATTCGAACACTAGTTCGAGGTACCGACAGGATCGGTCGGGTTGGGACAGAAGCGAACACAGTGACAGAAGTGGTCAATGAGCACGGCAGCATACCGGGCAGCCGCCTGGGGTTCGGGCCGCCGCGGCTACTCGCGGATGAGCAGGCCCGAGGAGCCGAGCACCCGCTGCACTCGCACCTCGATCACCACCCGCTTGGGGTTCGGCCGCGGGGTGCGGTATCGCTGTGCGTAGCGCAACTCGGCGTCCCGGATCGCCTCGGGATCGGTGTTGACCGTGGCCTTGCCCTCCAGCGACAGCCAGCGGGCCCCGTCGACCTGGCTCAGCACCGCCACCCCCTGCCGCTCGGCGTTGAGCGCCTTCTGTGACCCGCCGCTGGTGATCACCCGCGCGATATGGGTGGCCGGATCGAAGGTGAACCCCACCGCGACGACATGCGGGGTGTTGTCCGAGCGCAGCGTGGTCAGCATGGCCAGATGGCGTTCGGTGAGGAACGCGATCGCGTCTTCGGTCAGCCGGGCCGTTGCCTTAGCCATCAGCCTCAACTTAGCGCAGGCAATAATCGCTGCCGTGGATGACACGTCAGCCGGCGGCGGTCCGGTCGTCATATTCGGTGGCCGCAGCGAGATCGGCATCGAGCTGGCCACCCGGCTGGCCCCCGGCGCGACCGTGGTGCTCGCCGCGCGCCGCGCCGATGACCTGGACGCCGAGGTCGCCAAGGTCCGGGCGGCCGGGGCGGCGGCTGTGCACACCCGCGAGTTCGACGCCGACCTGCTGGACTCGCACGGCGCGCTCGTCGAGTCGCTGAGCGCCGAGTTCGGACCGATCAAGACGGCGGTGCTGGCGTTCGGAATCCTCGGCGATCAGGCCCGGGCCGAACGCGACCCGCTGCACGCCGCGGCGATCGTGCACACCGACTTCGTCGCCCAGGTCAGCCTGCTGACCGCGCTGGCCGCCGCGATGCGCGACGCCGGCCGCGGCCGGATCGTGGTGTTCTCGTCGGTCGCCGGGGTCCGGGTGCGTCGCGCCAACTACGTCTACGGGTCGGCCAAGGCCGGCCTCGACGGGTTCTGCAGCGGGCTGGGCGACGCCCTGCACGGCACCGGGGTGCACCTGCTGGTGGTGCGGCCCGGTTTCGTCATCGGCCGGATGACCGAGGGCATGACGCCGGCGCCGTTCTCCAGCACACCCCCGCAGGTGGCCGCCGCGGCGGCGCGCGCGCTGGTTCGCGGTCGCCGCACGGTGTGGGTGCCGTGGATCCTGCGGCCGGTGTTCGCGGTCATGAAACTGCTCCCGCAGTCCATCTGGCGGAGGATGCCGCGATGATCGTCGTCGTGGGTATCGGCGCCGACGGCATGGCCGGGTTGTCCGCGGCGGCGCGCGATGAATTGACAAGGGCCACCGTTATTTACGGTTCGCAGCGGCAGTTGGGGCTGCTCGACGCCAGCGTGACGGCGGAACGCCGGTTGTGGCCGTCGCCGCTGCTGCCCGCGCTGCAGCGACTGGACGACGCCGACGGCGACGTGCACGTGGTGGCCAGTGGCGATCCGCTGCTGCACGGGGTGGGCGCGACGTTGATCCGCATCCACGGCCCCGACCGTGTCCGGGTGCTGCCGCACGTCTCCTCGGTGGCGCTGGCGTGCGCCCGGCTCGGCTGGACGGTGCAGGACACCGAGGTGATCAGCCTGGTCACCGGCGAGCCGCACACCGCGGTGCGGCGCGGCGGCCGGGCGGTCGTGCTGTCGCGCGACCGCACCTCGCCGAACGAGTTGGCCCGGCTGCTCACCGACGCCGGCCGCGGTGACTCCGAGTTCAGCGTCCTGGAACAGCTCGGCGGCCCGCTGGAACGGTGCCGCACCACCACCGCGCGGGCCTGGGCCGCCCAGCCGCCCGACGATGTGGACGACCTCAACGTGATCGCGGTGCGCTACCTACCGGACGAGCAGGTGTGCACGGTGCTGCCCGACGACGCCTACGCCCACGACGGTCAGATCACCAAGCTGCCGATCCGGGCGGCCACCCTCGCCGCGCTGGCCCCGCGCCCGGGCGAACTGCTCTGGGATGTGGGGGCCGGTTCCGGCAGCATCGCGATCGAGTGGTGCCGCAGCGGTCCGGGCTGCCGGGCCGTCGCGTTCGAACGTGACGAACTGCGCCGCAACCGGATCGGCGTCAACGTCAGGTCGTTCGGGGTCCGGGTGCAGGTGTTCGGGGCGGCGCCGGAGGCGTTCGCCGACGCCGCCGATCCGGACGCCGTCTTCGTCGGCGGGGGAGCGACCCAGTTGGGCCTGCTCGAGGCCTGCTTCGACCGGCTGCGGCCGGGCGGACGGATGGTCGTGCACGCCGTCACGGTGGAGTCGGAATCCCTTGTGGCTCGGTGGTATTCCCAACACGGCGGGGAACTGCGCCGGTATCAGCACTATCAGGCGGACGCATTGGGCGGTTTCACCGGCTGGCGGCCGGCCCGTCCGGTCACGCAATGGACGGTGGTCAAGCAATGACGGTCTATTTCATCGGAGCCGGCCCCGGAGCGGCCGATCTGATCACGGTGCGCGGTCAGCGGTTGCTCAGCCGGTGTCCGGTATGCCTGTATGCCGGGTCGATCATGCCGGATGACCTGCTGGCGTTGTGCCCACCCGGCGCGCGCATCGTGGACACCGGCCGGCTCACCCTCAACCAGATCATCGACGAGCTGGCCGACGCCCACGCCGCCGGGCACGATGTGGCCCGTCTGCATTCCGGCGACCCGTCCATCTACAGCGCACTCGCCGAACAGTGCCGCCGTCTCGACGCCCTGGGCATCGACTACGAGATCGTGCCCGGGGTACCGGCTTTCGCCGCCGCCGCCGCGGTGCTCGGGCGCGAACTGACGGTTCCCGGGGTGTCCCAGACCGTCACGCTGACCCGGGTGGCGACGCTGTCGACCGCGATGCCCGCGGGTGAGGACCTGCGCACCCTGTCCAGGCCGGGCAACACGCTGGTGCTGCACCTAGCCGCCGCGCAGATCGACAACATCGTGCCCGAGTTGCTGGCCGGCGGCTATCGGCCGGACACGCCGTGTGCGGTCGTGGCATTCGCGTCCTGGCCGCAGCAGCAGATCGTCCGATGCCCGCTCGCCGAACTCGCCGGGGCCACCAAGGCGGCCGGGATCACCCGGACAGCGGTGATTGTCGTCGGCGATGTGCTTGCCGCCGAGGGCTTTTCCGACAGCTACCTGTACTCGCCGCACCGGGTCCGGCGGGGGCGGCACTGATGCGGGTGCTGCTGCTGGGCGGCACCGCCGAGGCGCGCGCACTGGCGGCGCGGCTGCATCCGGAGGTGGAGGTGATCAGCTCGCTGGCCGGCCGGGTGCCCGAACCCGCGCTGCCGGTCGGCGAGGTGCGGATCGGCGGGTTCGGCGGGCCCGACGGGCTGCGGCGCTGGCTGCAGGACAACGGCGTCGACGCGGTGGTGGACGCCACCCACCCGTTCGCGGCGAGGATGACCGCCACCGCCGCGGCGGTGTGTGCGGAACTGAACCTGCCGCATCTGCTGCTGGCCCGGCCGGGCTGGCCGACCGACGGCGCCATCGTCGTCAGCTCCGATGTCGAGGCCGCGAGAACCGTTGTCGAACAACGATTCCAGCGGGTTTTCCTGACCAGCGGGCGGTCCAGCATCCCGGCCTTCACCGATGTCGACGCGTGGTTTCTGATCCGGGTCGTCACCGCACCCGAACCCGAGGTGCTGCCGCGCCGGCACCAGCTGCTGCTCTCGCGCGGCCCGTACCACTACGACGACGAACTGCGACTGCTGCGGGAGCATCGGATCGACGCGCTGGTCACCAAGAACAGCGGCGGCACGATGACCCGTGCGAAAGTGGATGCCGCTGCGGCCCTGGGAATTCCGGTGGTCATGATCGACCGCCCGCCGTTGCCGGCCGGCGTGACGACGGTGGGCACGGTCGACGACGCGGTGGCGTGGGTCAGCTCGCTGACCGCGAGCTGATCAGCTCGAGGGTGCCCAGCTCGCGGATCGCCTGGCAGCCACGGCTCAGCATGACCAGCATCATCTCGTCGCCGCGTTCGGTGGTGGTGGCGAACGCGGTACCGAGTGCCACCAGCAGCGGCGCCTGGACGGCGCCGAGACGGTAATCCCGCCAACAGGTTTCCAGGTCGTAGCCGGCGACACCGTAGCCCAGCAGCGCGGCGTGGTAGCGCTCGACCAGGTCACGCTCGACCTCGGCCCGGATCTTGGGTTCCAGGCTGGTCGCGGTGAAGTACGCCAGATCGCGTGCGGGCAAACCGATTCCGACGGTCTGCCAGTCCACCACGGTGACTCGGGTCCGGTCGGGGTCGAACAGCATGTTGTCGAGGCGGTAGTCGCCGTGCATCAGGGCATACCGCCGCGGCTCGGTCCGCAGCCAGTCCGCGACCGACGCCATCGCCGCGACCAGGGTGTCGGCGTCCTCGCCGCTGATGCGTGAGCCGAACCGGTCGATGACGATGTCGGCGGCCATCTTCGAGATGTCGCCGAGGCCCTGCGCCGCCGCGTCGTCACCCGGTTTGGGCATCGCGATCGCGGACAGGTCGAGCCACTGCGGATCACACCAACTCGGTCCGTGCAGACCGGCGAGCGCCTCCACCGCCAGCCTGGCCTCCTGCTCGGTGCAGCCGGCGATCTGGTCGCCCTGAACGGCCGGGGCCATGTCGGCGAGCAGCAGCACCACGTCGGCGCCGTCGGCGGAGATGTCGCAGTAGTGGCAGTGCGGCACCGGGATGCGCATGCGCTCGGCGATCCGGGAGTAGAACTCGACCTCGGAGCGGTAGCCGAGCGCGACGCGTTCGCGGACCGCGTCGTCCTGCGCCGACAGTTTGATCGCGAACGAGGTGGGCAGCTCGGGACGTTCGGTGACATAGCGGGCCGTCACCCGGTAGGTCGCGCCGGTCTGCCCGGTTCCGATCGGCTTCACCTCGACCGCGTCGACCTCCGTCCGCAGCACCGCCGACAGCCAGGCGGACGTCACGTCCTCGGGGCCGCGGGGAATGCCCACGGCGGTGCTGTCGTCAGTCGAGTGGGTCTGCCCCACGGCGCCTCCCTCATGCTCGCCCGGTCTGCGCCGAAAGGCTATCGGTAAGCCCGACAGGCGTCAACGACCCTGAACGGCAGGAGAATCAGATCCGGGTAAGGCGCAGCCGCCACGCCTCGGGCCCGCGTTCGAGATATTCCACCGAGATTCGGCCGGATGTGCGGTCGCGCAACTGGTGGAGCAGCGGGACCGGATCATGGGGTGCGACGAGCACCATGCTCGCGCCGGCCGGCACCGCCTCGAGGGCGCCGAACACGGTGGCGTGCCGAATCGGGTGCGGGATCGGACGCACATCGAGCACCGGCTCCTCGGCGTCGGGGTCGCAGTTGCACGCGCGGGCGTCCACGGCATGGCGTCCGAGCAGTTCGTCATCGGCGATGTCGGCGAGCGACACCAGTGGGTCGGCGGCCACGATCGGCAGCACACGATCGTTCTCGTCGGCGAGATGGGCCTCGAACAGCACCTGTGCCGCACGCCCCGCCGCGGCCGCGCGCACCGGTGACGTCTCGGTGCGGATCTGGTCGGTCAGGTCGGCGATGGTGCGGTGGACGGCGATCATCGATTCGATCAGCGGCCGGGCCCGGTCGGCGCGGGCGGCAGCCGGATACAGCCTGGCCTCCTCGGCGGTGGCGTGTGGCAGCAGTATCTCGGTCAGGAAATCGACCGCCGCCTTGCGAGCGGCGTCGAAGTCGGCTCCGGGATCGGGGCCGAAGGCCGTCCCGCGTTCGGCGGCCGCGAGCATCGCGTCGGTCAGTGCGGAGAGGTGCCCGGCCAGTTCGGCGTGGTGGTTGCGGATGGTCTCGGCGGCCTCGGCATCGGCCGGTGTGGACGCGATGATCACCTCGGTATGCCTCATGGCGGGGTCCTTCCGCGCTCCGCAGGGTGCTGTATTTACTACAATAAGTTCCGTGGAAAATAAAGTGCCGCCGCATGGACCTGCTCCCATGGCCCCGAGCGCGGCGGCGCTCGGTCCCGCGCCGACGCCGGGGGTCGAGGGGCACGTCGCCCTGTCCGGTCAGCGGCTGCGCGTGCTCGAACACGTCCGCGCGCACGCCCCGGTTCGCGTCGTCGAGGCGGCCGCCGAGCTGGGGCTGCACCAGAACACCGTCCGGGAACATCTGGACGCGCTGGTCGACCTCGGTCTCGTCGAACGCGGCACCGAAACCGCGGCCGGACGGGGCCGCCCGGCCGCCGTCTACCGGCCGAGTTCGAGCGATCCCGGGCTGGCGGCCCGCGACTACGCGGGCCTCGCCTCGGCGCTGGCCGGTCACATCGCCCGCACCAGCGCCGACCCGGAGCGCGACGCCCGCGCCGCCGGCCGGGACTGGGGGTGCGAGCTGGCCGAGGGGATCACCGACGACACCGACGATCCGCGCACGGCCGTGCTGCAGGTGCTCACCCGGCTCGGCTTCGCGCCCGCCGACGAGGGCCCCGACCGGGGCGTCGCACTACACCAGTGCCCGCTGCTCGACACCGCTCGCCGCTACCCGGCCGTGGTCTGCCAGGTCCACCTCGGCATCGTCGAAGGACTGCTGCAGAGTATCGGCGCTGAGCCCGGACCGGGACTGGACCTGATCCCGTTCGCCGAGCCCGGTGCCTGCAGGTTGGTGCTGCCGGTGGTGAGCGACCATGGGCGATAACAGGGTTGCGCTTCGGGCCGTGCTGTTGCTGCCCGGCGGCGTGGCGCTGCTCGCCGGTCTGGACGGCGCGCTGCTGCGCCTCGGCCTGCCTGCGCCGATCGACACCGTCCGACTTGCCGATGTGCACGGGGTGGTGCTGGTGCTCGGCTTCGCCGGCACCCTGATCGCGACCGAACGCGCGGTCGCCGCGGGCGGCCGCTGGGCCTACGCGGCGCCGGCGGCCCTGGGGCTCGGCGCGGTGCTGCTGGTGAGCCCCGCGCCGCGACACCTCGCCGATCTCGCCCTGCTCGCCGGGGCCGTGCTGCTTGTCGCCGTCTATGTCCGCTTGTGGCAACGTAATTGGGACACCGCCGTGCTGGTTCAGGCGGCGGGTGCGGTGTCGGCGACCGGCGCGGCGCTGCTGTGGGCCGCCGGGCTGCCGGTGCCCGACCTACTCGGCTGGCTGGCCGGGTTTCTGGTCCTGACGATCGCCGGTGAACGCCTGGAACTCGCCCGGGTGTCGATTCCCCCGGCGGCCGAACCGATCCTCGCAGTGTCGGCCACGGCGCTGCTCGCCGGTGCGCTGGCCGGACTGCTCTGGCCGGCGTTCGGTTATCCCGTGCTGGGTGCCGCCGTGCTGGCGATCACGTTCTGGCTGTACCGCTTCGACATCGCCGGACGCACCGTCCGCACGTCCGGGCGCACCCGCTACACGGCGGTGTGCCTGCTGGCCGGCTACGCGTGGCTGCCGGTGCCCGGGCTGGTATGGCTCCTGATCGGGCCGGTGCGCGTGGGCGCCGGTTACGACGCCACCGTGCACGCGGTGATGATCGGTTTCGTCCTGTCGATGATCATGGCGCACGCCCCGGTCATCCTGCCCGCAGTGGTGCGGCGTCCGCTGCCGTACACGCCGTGGATGTACGCTCCGGTGGCGCTGCTGCACGGTTCGCTTCTGCTGCGGGTGGCGATCGGCGATCTGCGCGCCCTGCCGTGGGCGGTGCAGGCCGGTGGGGTGGCGAACATCGTGGCGGTGCTCGGCTTCGCCGGGGTGGCCGCCATGGCCGCGTCGCGCCGACGAGCCGAGGTGTCGGCATGACCCGCAGTCGGTGGCACATTCGCGTCGGGGCGATCGTGTTCGCCTGGCTCACAGCGCTTGTCGTCGTGGCGCTGCTGCACCACTCCATCCCGATCTCGGCCTGGCTGCTCGTTCATCTGTTGGGCCTGGGGGCGGCCGGTAACGCGATCCTGATCTGGAGCCGCCATTTCACCGATGCGCTGCTGCGCCGGCCGCCGGACTCGTCCAGGGCCGGACAGGCGTGGCGCATCGCGGTGTTCAACGCCGGCGCGGTGGCCGTGATCGCCGGGATGGTCGCTGGTGTCCGGCCGGCCGTCGCCGTCGGTGGGGCTGCGGTCGCCGGGGTGGCGGGGGTGCACACGGTCACGTTGGCCGCGCAGCTGCGCAGGGCGCTGCCGTCGCGGTTCGGTGACACCGTCCGCTACTACATCGCCGCCGCGGCGCTGCTGGTGACAGGCGCCGGGCTCGGCGTCACCATGGCCGACACGCACCTGCCGGGTGCCGTCCACGAGCGGATGATCTTCGCCCACGCGGCCGTCAACGTCTTCGGTTTCATCGGGCTCACCGTGCTCGGCACCCTGGTCACGCTGTGGCCGACGATGTTGCGCACCCGGATGGCCGACGGGGTCGAGGCCGCGGCGCGGCGCGGATTACCCGGTCTGCTCGGGGGACTGGGGTTGGCCGCCTCGGCGGCGGCGCTCGGCTCGGCACCGCTCGCCGGCGCCGGGGCGCTCTGCTATCTGCTCGCCGCCGGATACGTGCTGTGGCCGCACCTCGACGAGGTCCGCCGCAAACCCCCGGTGACGTTCGCCGCCGGGTCGGTGTTGTGCGGGGTGGTGTGGCTGCTGGGATCGCTGGGCTATGCGGTGATCGCGTTCGCCACCGCGCCGAGTTGGCCGGCGCTGCTCGACCGGGCCGGCGCGCTGACCGTGCCGGTGCTGGCCGGTTTTTTGGTGCAGGTGCTGCTGGGCTCGCTGTCGTATCTGACCACGGTGGTGGCGGGCGGCCGGGCCGCCGCCATTGCCGCCGGCACGGCACTCGAACGCGGCGCGCCGTGGCGGTTGACGGTGGCCAACTCGGGGCTGCTGCTGTGCGTGGTGCCGACGCCGAGCCTGGTGCGGGTGGCGGCGTCGGTGCTGGTGCTGACGGCGTACGCGGTGTTCCTGCCGCTGCTGGTGCGGGCGGTCCGGCAGGCGCACAAGCACCGCGACACCCCGTCCACACCGGGACTGCCGCCGGCGGGTCCGCCACTGCGGCAACGGATCGGAGTCGCCGCGGCCGGGCTGGGCGTGGTAGTGCTGACCGGCGCGGCCGGGGTCGCCGCCGACCCGGCCGCGCTCGGAATCGGCGAGCCGCCGACGGCAGCGGTGACCGCGACCGGGCACACCACCGAGGTCGAGGTGCGCATCGACGGAATGCGCTACCTGCCCGACACCATCGAGGTGCCGGCCGGCGACCGGCTGGTCATCACGCTGCGCAACACCGGCTCCGACCGTCACGACCTGGTGCTGGCCAACGGCGCCCGCACCGCGCGGATCGCGCCCGGCGAGACCGCGGTGCTCGACGCCGGCGTGATCGGCGGCGACCTGGACGGCTGGTGCTCGGTTGCCGGACACCGCCAGATGGGAATGACCTTGAAGGTCAAGGCGGTCGGCGCCGCCCCCGACGCGCCCCCGGACCACCAGGACACCGAATCGATCACCTCCGACGCGGTCGCCCGCAGCCTCGCCGCGTCACCGCCGGCCGGATTCACCCCGCGCGACGCCGCGTTGGGCGCGGCGTCGCCCGATCACCGCGTCACCCTGACCGTCACCGAAACCGAGAAAGCAGTGGCGCCGGGAATCACCCAGCGGCTCTGGACATTCGGCGGTTCGGCGCCGGGGCCGACACTACGCGGCAAGATCGGCGACGTCTTCGAGATCACGCTCGTCAACGACGGCACCATCGGGCACTCGATCGACTTCCACGCCGGCGCGCTGGCTCCCGATGCGCCGATGCGCACGATCCAACCGGGGGAGCGGTTGGTGTACCGGTTCACCGCGACCAGGGCCGGGGTGTGGCTGTACCACTGTGCGACGACGCCGATGTCGGTGCATATCGCCAACGGCATGTTCGGGGCGGTGATCATCGAGCCACCCGATCTGGCTCCGGTGGACCGCGAATATCTGCTCGTCCAGTCCGAGTTCTATCTCGGCCCACCCGGCGGGGAGGTCGACGCCGCCAAGGTCGCCACCGGCGACCCCGACCTGGTGGTCTTCAACGGCTACGCCAACCAGTACGACCATGCGCCGCTCACGGCCGCGGTGGGCGAGCGGGTGCGGATCTGGGTGCTGGCCGCAGGCCCCAACCGTGGCACGTCGTTCCACGTCGTCGGCGGGGTGTTCGACACCGTGTGGGCCGAGGGCGACTATCGGCTGCGGCCCGGGGCCGGGGGCGCGCAGACTCTCGGGTTGTCCGCGGCCCAAGGCGGATTCGTGGAATTGACGTTCAACGAGGCGGGGCACTATCCGTTCGTGACGCACGTGATGAGCGACGCCGAGCGCGGTGCGCACGGAATGATCGCGGTCGGCCCCGCGGCACCGGCCGCCTGATCGCCGCTACTCGGCGGGATAGCGGCGCGGGGTGAACACCCGGTCGCCGTCGAAGGCGGAGTACCACTGGGTCTGCGAGGACCCGACGATCAGCAGGCAGCGCATGTCGATCTCGGCGGGGTCGAGGTCGGCCAACCGCACCACCTTGACCATCTCGGCCGGCCCGGACACGTCCCGGCCGATCACCACCGGGGTGGCGGTGTCCCGGTACTCGAGCAGCAGGTCCCGCATCGCGCCGACCTGCCAGGTGCGGCTCTTGGAAGCCGGGTTGTAGATGGCCAGCACCAGATCCGACGCGGCGGCGGCGCGCAACCGGGCCTCGATCACCTCCCAGGGCTTGAGCCGGTCCGACAGCGAGATCACCGCGTAGTCGTGGCCCAGCGGCGCTCCGATCCGGCTCGCCACGGCCTGCGCCGCCGTCATCGCCGGAATCACCCGTACCGGCACGTCGGGCCACTGTTTGGCCTCCTCGAGCACCGCGGTGGCCATCGCGAACACCCCGGGGTCCCCCGAGGAAACCACCGCCACCCGCCGGCCCTGCTGCGCCAGCTCACAGGCCAGCCGGGCGCGGGCCGGTTCGTCGGTGTTGTCGCTGGGATGTCGGCGCTGGCCCGCGCGGGTGCCGACCCGGTCCAGATACGGGCCGTAGCCGATCAGGTCGGTCGCCGCGGCCAGCTCGCGGCGGCTCTCCGGGGTCATCCAGTCGCTGGTGCCGGGGCCGAGCCCGATCACCGTGACGCAGCCGACCTCGGTCTCCGGCTCCGGGCGGGGGCGGCCGGGCAGCATCGCCAGCGAGAAGTACGGCACCGTTTCGGCGTCGACGTCTCCCGCGGGCAGCACCCGCTGCCGGTCGGTGCTGGCCCGCTCCACGTAGAACGTGTCGTCAAGCCGCCCGGCCGCCGAAAGTGCCTTGCGCACAGCGGGATACGAGCGGCCCAGCTTGAGCACCACGGCGCTGTCGGTGTCGGACAGTCGGCGGGTGAGTTCGTCGACCGGCAGCGTGCCGGGCAGGATCGACAGCACCTCGTCGCCCTGGACCAGGGGAGTGCCGGTCGCCGCCGACGCCGCACTGACCGACGTCACCCCGGGGATGATCACCGCGTCGAACCGCTCGGTGAGCCGGGTGTGCATGTGCATGTACGAGCTGTAGAACAGCGGATCCCCTTCGGCCAGCAGCGCGACGTCGCGCCCGGCCTCCAGGTGCGCGGCGATGCGTTCGGCCGCCTCGCGGTAGAAGTCCTCCATCGCCCCGGCGTAGCCGCCGGGATGATCGGTGGTCTCGGTGGTCACCGGATAGACCAGGTGCTCCTCGATCTGCCCGGCGCGCAGGTACGGTTCGGCGATGCTGCGCGCGATGCTGCGGCCGTGCCGGGCGCTGTGGTAGGCGACGACGTCGGCCGCGGCGATCACCCGCGCCGCCTTGACCGTCACCAGCTCCGGGTCGCCCGGACCCAGCCCGACCCCGTACAACGTGCCCCGGCGGCTCATGCTCGGTTACTCATCCTCGGCTGCTCGTGCTCGGTTGCTCATTCTCGGTTGCTCGCGATCGCGTTGACCGCCGCGGCGGCCATCGCGCTGCCGCCCCGCCGGCCGGTCACCACCAGATACGACATGCCGCGCGGCCGCTCGATCAGCTCCTGCTTGGACTGCGCCGACCCGACGAAGCCGACCGGCCCGCCCAACACGGCGGTCGGTGTCGGCGCGCCCTCGTCGAGCAGTTCCAGCAGCCGGAACAGCGCGGTCGGGGCGTTGCCGATGGCCAGCACCGCGCCACCCAACCGGTCCGCCCACAGGTCGACGGCGGCCGCCGAGCGGGTGGTGCCGAGGCGTTCGGCCAGCTCCGGGGCGCGCGGGTCGGCGACCAGCGACACCACCTCGTTGTCGGCGGGCAACCGGGACCGGGTGATGCCCGCGGCCACCATCGACGAGTCGCACAGGATCGGTGCGCCGTCGGCCAGCGCGGCATGGGTGCGCTCCACCACGTCGGGGGTGAAGGCCACATGGTCGGTGACATCGACCTGCCCGCAGGTGTGGATCAGCCGGACCACGACCCGCGCGACATCCTCGGGAAACCGGGACAGATCCGCCTCGGCGCGGATCGTGGCGAACGACTGCCGATAGATCTCGGCGGCATCGCGGATGTAGTCGAGCACCCGAACACCCTAAGGCGACGCTTCCCGCGGTCGATATCCGTCTCCGGTCGCCACCAGCACCTGCGCCCCCCGCGGACTGCCGCAGGCCCGCTCGCAGCCCACGAAATGCCGGTGCCCGTCGGCCGGCTCGGCGACGGCGGCCATCGCGTCGGCGCGCACGTCGGCGATCGACCGGGAGCAACCGGGCCGGCCGGTGCAGGCGCTCAGCGACAGCCAGGGCGATTCGGCGTCGAACACCAGCCCGAGCGGTGCCAGCACCCGCAGCGCGGTGTCGGCGACCCCCTCGTCGAGGTCGAAGACCAGCACCGACCGCCACGGGGTGATCGCCATCGGCGCCTCGATCACCGCCAGGTACTCGGCGAGGTCGGCCGGCAACACGCCCAGCCGCACCGCCGCGCCCAGGGTGACCCGGCCGTCGTGCTGGTCGAACCAGCCGACCGGCGGGCGGGTGACCGGCGGCCAGGTCGCACCCGGCTCCGCGGTCACCGGGAAGCCCGCCAGCAGCGGCGAGGTGTCGCCGAGCTCCGCGACGCGCCAGGCCGCGCCGCGGACCTCGGTGAACCGCCGGGCCACCGCGATCAGCGCCGCGACCCCGTCGGCCGGCGACAGCCGCACCCCGGTGTCGCGGCCGGCCAGCACCAGCGCGGCGGTGGTGTCGTCGACCAGATGCAGCCCGGCGTCGGGGGCCAGGCCGGAGATGTCGCCGCGGCCGTCGTCGATGCCGAACAGGAATCGGCCCGGCAGCTCGGTCAGCCCCGGCGCGGTGCGGATCGCCGCGTCGAGCTCGGCGACCAGCGGCCGGACGTCCGGGTTCGACCCGACCCGGCCCGACAGCGGGGAGGCCACGATGTTGCGGATGCGCTCGCGGTCCGGCGACGGCAGCAGACCCGCCTCGGCCAGGGCCGCCGACAGCGCGGCCGGGTCGGTCACCGAGCGGATCTGCACATTGCCGCGCGAGGTCAGTTCCATTGCCGGCGAACCCCACCGGGCCGCCGAACGGGCCAGCGCCTGCAGCTGCCGGGCGCTGATCGCCCCGCCGGGCAGCCGGATCCGCGCCAGGGCACCGTCGGCGGACGGATACACCTTCAGGGCGCCGGGGCAGGCGTCGTGTTCACGCGTCCTGGCCACGGGTTCACCGTACGCCAGCCGGCGCACCGGGTTTCAGCTGGCCAGCGGCACCGGTTCGACGACGTCCGAGTAGTTCGACGCGTCGCCGACCAGGCTGCGGCTGCGCCGGCCGTGGATGTCGACCGGGATGTCGCCGGCCAGGGTCACCCGGTTGAGCCGGCGGTACTGATCGTCGTAGTCGGCGACGGCGTAGTGCTGGGTGGCGCGGTTGTCCCAGATGGCCAGGTCGCCCGGCTCCCAGTTCCACCTGACGGTGTTCTCCAGCCGGGTGATCCGGTCCTGGAACAACCGGTACAGGGTCGCCGACTCGGTCTGCCCGAAACCGACGAAGTGCTTGACGAACTGGCCGAGCAGCAACACCCGCTTCCCGGTCTCCGGGTGCACCCGCACCACCGGATGCTCGGTCTCGAAGTACTCGGAGACGAAGTCGCGGCGATACTCCTGCTCGGTGTCGGCCAGCGTGACCTCGCGCAGATCGGCCTCGGTCGCGTAGTCGTAGGCGTTGGTGTGCACCGCCCACAGGTTCTCGGCCAGCGCCTGCAGCGGCCGGGGCAGCTGCTCGTACGCGGTCTCGGTGTTGGCCCACACCGTGGTTCCGCCGTACTCCGGCAGCGTGATCGCCCGCAGCAGCGACGCTTTCGGGATCCGGTCGACGAACGTCACGTCGGAGTGCCAGGCATTGGCCTTGTCGTAGCGGGAGTCGATCGGCAGCAGCGCCTCGCCGCGCCACACCGTCGGGTGCGCGGCGGTCGGGGTGCCCAGCCGGCGGGCCAGGGCCAGCTGGCCCTCGTCATCGAGACCGTGCTGGCCCCGGAAGAAGATCACCTTGTGCTCGAGCAGCGCGGCGTAGATCTCCGCCGCCGTGTCGGCATCGATCCCGGCGCTCAGATCGACACCGTCGATGCGGGCACCGATATTGGCGCCCAGCTTCACCACCCGCAGCGACACCGAAACTCACCTCCTGGAACGAATGCCTGGCGACACGCTGGCGTCCCGGGGGCCGAAAGACAACGCTTTGGTTCAGCGCGAGCCGAATGCGTGTTTCGTTCGGCGGCCGGCGGGGTAAGGGCTGCGCCGTTATGGACGCGCTCTGGGATTTCGTCGCGGCCCACCATCCGCAGCTGATGTTCGACGCGTATCAGCACGTCAGCGCGGTGGTGCAGAGCCTGCTGATCGCCACCGTCATCGGGGTGTCCGTCGGGGTGGCCACCTACCGGAGCCCGCTGGCCGCCGGCCTGGCGACGACCACGTCGAGTGTGATCCTGACCGTGCCCGCGTTCGCACTGCTGGGACTGCTGATCCCGGTCTTCGGGCTCGGGGTCGTGCCCAGCGTGGCCGCGCTGGTGCTGTACTCGCTGCTGCCGATCATCCGCAACACGATCGTGGGCCTCAACGCGATCGATCCGGCCCTCACCGACGCCGCCCGGGGTCTGGGCATGGGCCGACTCGGCGTGCTGGGGCGGGTGGAGCTGCGGCTGGCCTGGCCGTCGATCCTGTCGGCGATGCGGGTCAGCACCCAGATGTCGATGGGGGTGCTGGCGATCGCCGCCTACGTCAAGGGTCCGGGGCTGGGCAACCTCATCTTCACCGGGTTGGCCCGGGTCGGCAGCCCGACCGCCGTTCCGATGGCGCTCACCGGGACCGTGCTGATCGTGGTGCTGGCCCTGGCGCTGGACGCCGTGCTGGTTCTCATCGGCCGCCTCACCACATCGAAAGGTCTGCAGTGACAACCCGATCGACGACAGAGACACAGACCAGCGGGGAGCGGATCGTCCTCGACCATGTCTCGAAGATCTATCCCGGGGCCACCGAACCGGCGGTCGAGGACACCTCACTGGGCATCCCGGCCGGCGAGATCGTGGTCTTCGTGGGGCCGTCGGGTTGCGGCAAGACCACGATGATGCGGATGATCAACCGGCTCAGCGAGCCGACCTCCGGGCGCATCCTGATCGGCGACCGGGATGCGTTGTCCATCAAACCCACCGAGCTGCGCCGGTCGATCGGATACGCGATTCAACAGGCCGGGCTGTTCCCGCACATGACGATCCGCCAGAACGTCGGGCTGGTGCCCGGACTGTTGGGGTGGAAACGCGCGCGCATCGACGAACGGGTCGACGAACTGCTCGACATGGTCGGGCTGGATCCCGCGCGGTACGCCGACCGGTATCCGCGCCAACTGTCCGGTGGGCAGCAGCAGCGGGTCGGGGTGGCCCGGGCGCTGGCCGCCGATCCGCCGGTGCTGCTGATGGACGAACCGTTCGGCGCGGTGGACCCGATCACCCGCAGCGCGCTTCAGGACGAACTGCTCGGGCTGCAGGCCGAACTGCACAAGACGATCGTGTTCGTCACCCACGACTTCGGGGAGGCGGTCAAACTCGGCGACCGGATCGCGGTGCTCGGCCCGCGGTCGAAGGTGCTGCAGTACGACACACCGCAGACGATCCTGGCGAATCCGGCCGACGACACCGTCGCCGGATTCGTCGGTTCCGGCGCGTCGCTGCGGCAGCTGAGCCTGGTCCGCATCAAGGACATCGAGCTGCGCTCACATCCGGCGGTGCGGGTCGGTTCCAGCGTGGAGGAGGCGCGGCAGACCATCGCGGGCAGCGAATTCGACTGGGTCGTCGTCACCGACCAGCGCGACCGGCCGGTCAGCTGGGCCCGCGGCGCGCGCCTGCGGCACGCCGAATCGCTGGCCGCGGCGAGCGAACCGCTGGAGGTGGTGAGCACCCTGTCCACCCTCGAGGACGCGCTGGAGGCGATCCTGGCCGAGCAGCACGCCTCCGCGGTGGTGGTCGGCCGCGGCGGGCGCTACCAGGGCGTGGTCACCCTGGACATGCTCATCGACACCATCACCCGGTTACGGGCGCAGGCCACCGCCGGCGACTCGGGAGCGTCGTGAAAACCGCTGAGCGGGCACGCCTTCTGCTGCAGCCGGCGCTGGTGCTGCTGGTCGGCGGCGCGGTGGTTTACTGGGCGTTCGACCGCGACCTCACCGCGACCCAGCGGGAGAACATCAACCCCGGCAACGTCGCCGCGCTGATCTGGCAGCACCTGCTGATCACGTTCGCCGTCACCGCGATCGTGGTGGCCGTCGGTGTCCCGCTCGGTGTCCTGGTCACCCGGCCGGGGGCTCGGCTGTTGCGTCCGGTGTTCGTCGGAATCGCCAACATCGGCCAGGCGGCGCCCGCGATCGGGCTGCTGGTGCTGCTGTTCCTGTGGACCGCCAGGACCGGGTTCTGGATCGGGGTGCTGCCGATAGCGCTCTACGCACTGCTGCCGGTGCTGTCCAGCACCATCCTCGGACTCGATCAGGTCGACGACGCCCTGCTCGACGCGGGGCGCGGCCAGGGCATGACCCGCACCGCATTGTTGACCAGAGTCGAACTGCCGCTGGCGGTTCCGTACATCCTGGGCGGTCTGCGCACTTCGCTGGTGATCGCGGTCGGAACCGCCACGCTGTCGTTCCTGGTGAACGCCGGCGGGCTAGGCATCCTCATCGACACCGGCTACAAGCTCCAGGACAACGTGACGCTGATCCTCGGCAGTGTGCTGGCGGTGTGTCTGGCGCTGCTGGTCGACTGGTTCGGCGGTCTGGCCGAATACCTGCTCAACCCGAAGGGATTACGCTGATGCGCCACCGGATCGTGCAGATCACGGCATGCGCCGCGGTGGTCGCCGGCTGCGGGCTCGGATCCGGCAGCACCGTGCCGTTCCAGGTGGGACCCGGCTCGATTCAGCACAATCCGGCGCTGGCCGGGGTGGCGATCACGGTGGGCTCCAAGGAGTACACCGAGCAGGTGATCATGGGTTACATCCTCGAGTTCACCCTCGCCGCGGCGGGTGCTCAGGTCCGCGACCTCACCGGCATAGTCGGGTCCCGCAGTACCCGGGAGGCGCAGCTGCGCGGTCAGGTCGACGTGGCCTACGAGTTCACCGGCAACGCCTGGATCAACTATCTCGGCCACGAGAAACCCATCCCGGACAGCCGGCTGCAGTACGAGGCGGTTCGCGACGAGGACCTCGCGCGCAACGACATGGTGTGGTTGGCGCCGGGTCCGATGGACGACACCTATGCGCTGGCCGCCAGCCGCGAGGTGGTGGAGCGCACCGGTGTGCGCACCCTGTCGCAGTACGCCGAACTGGTGCGCACCGATCCGGCGGCCGCGCGAACGTGCGTCGACACCGAGTTCCGGGCCCGCCAGGACGGCTACCCGGGAATGGCCGCCGCCTACGGGTTCGACCCGGCGCGGGCCCAGACCCCGGTGCTGCAGGTCGGCATCATCTACCAGGCCACCGCCGACGCCGGCCAGTGCGACTTCGGCGAGGTGTTCACCACCGACGGCCGGATCGCCGCGCTGGATCTGGTGGTGCTGATCGACGACAAGCAGTTCTTCGCCCACTACAACCCGTCGGTGACCATGAAGCGCGAGTTCTTCGAGGCGCATCCGCAGATCGCCGAGGTGACCGCGCCGGTCACCGCCGCGCTGACCAACGAGGTGATCATGGAGCTGAACCGCCAGGTCGACGTCGAGGGCCGCGATCCGGCCGCCGTCGCGCGGGATTGGCTGGTCTCGGAAGGATTCATCACCGAAAAATAGCTCCGCACAAGGAGATCCGATTTCTATGTGACATCGGTCACATCCTCTGCGGCGGTGATCCGTCCCGCACAAACGGGTTCCCTCCGGTCGCGGCCGGCCGTAGCGTCGCCTGCACTGCATCCGCAGTAAGCGGCTAGGGAGGTACAACGATGTCCGAACTGCTTCTGCTCGGGATCCTGCTGCTCGCACTCGTCGCCGGAATCGGGCTGCCGTACCGGCAGAGCTGGTACAGCCGGTGGAACCCGGAGTAGCGAGCCGGCGCCGAACGGCGGTGGGGTAGTAATGGTGGGTGCCCGCAGACCTGCCTGACGCCCAGACCCGCGATTCCGGCCGTCCGACCGTACTGCTGCTCTCGACGTCGGACACCGACCTGATCACGGCCAGGGCCAGCGGCGCGGCCTACCGGTGGGCGAATCCGTCGCGGTTGGTCGACGGCGAGCTCGCCGAACTGCTCGCGGGCGCGGACATCGCGGTGATCCGCATCCTCGGCGGCTACCGGGCCTGGCAGGACGGGATCGACGAGGTGGTCGCCAGCGGGGTGCCCACGGTGGTGGTCAGCGGTGAGCAGACCCCCGACGCCGAGCTGATGGGTCACTCCACCACCCCGGCCGGCGTCGCGGTGCAAACGCACGTCTACCTCGCCCAAGGTGGGGTGGACAACCTGCGCCAGCTGCACGCGTTCCTGTGCGACACCGTGCTGATGACCGGCTTCGGGTTCGCCCCGCCCACCCCGATCCCCACCTGGGGGGTGCTGGACCGGCCGGCCGCCGACGTCGGTGACCGGCTCGACGGGGGCCCGACCATCGCGGTGCTCTACTACCGCGCGCAGCACCTGGCCGGCAACACCGCCTACGTCGAGGCGCTCTGCCGGGCCATCGAACAGGCCGGTGGGCGCCCACTGCCGGTGTTCTGCGCATCGCTGCGCACCGCCGAACCGGAGTTGCTGGAGTTGCTCGGCACCGCCGACACGTTGATCACCACGGTGCTGGCAGCAGGCGGCGCCACCCCGGCCGCGGTCGGCGCGGGCGGCGACGACGACGCCTGGAACGTCGCGCATCTGGCCGCGCTGGACATCCCGATCCTGCAGGGACTGTGCCTGACCAGCTCCCGTGCCCAATGGGAGAGCAACGACGACGGGCTGACCCCGCTCGACGTCGCCTCCCAGGTGGCGGTGCCGGAGTTCGACGGGCGCATCATCACGGTCCCGTTCTCGTTCAAGGAGATCGACGACGAGGGTCTGATCTCCTACGTCGCCGACCCGGAACGCTGTGCGCGGGTGGCGGGCCTGGCGGTGCGCTACGCCCGGCTGCGTTCGGTGCCCGCCGCCGACAAGCGCATCGCGCTGGTGCTGTCGGCGTATCCGACCAAACACGCCCGGATCGGCAACGCGGTCGGGCTCGACACCCCGGCCAGTGCGATCGCGCTGCTGCGGGCGATGCGCGAGGCCGGTTACCGGATCGGCGACATCCCGGGCCTGGACGCCGGTGACGGCGACGCCCTGATGCACGCCCTGATCGAACGCGGTGGCCAGGACCGCGACTGGCTCACCGACGAACAGCTGGCCAAGAATCCGATCCGGTTGTCCGCCAAGGAATATCGTGACTGGTTCGCCACCCTGCCGGCCGAGTTCGCCGAGGCCGTCGTCGAGCACTGGGGGCCGCCGCCGGGGGAGCTGTTCATCGACCGCAGCCGCGATCCCGACGGCGAGATCGTCATCGCCGGCCTGCTCGCCGAGAACCTGGTGCTGCTGGTGCAGCCACCGCGCGGTTTCGGCGAGAACCCGGTGGCCATCTACCACGATCCCGACCTGCCGCCCAGCCACCACTACCTGGCCGCCTACCGCTGGATCGACGCGGTGTTCGGCGCGCACGCGGTGCTGCATCTGGGCAAGCACGGCAACCTCGAGTGGCTGCCCGGCAAGACGCTGGGGATGTCGGCCACCTGCGCCCCCGACGCGGTGCTGGGCGACCTGCCGCTGATCTACCCGTTCTTGGTCAACGATCCGGGCGAGGGCACCCAGGCCAAACGCCGCGCCCACGCGGTCCTGGTCGATCACCTCATTCCGCCGATGGCGCGCGCCGAAACCTACGGCGACATCGCGCGATTGGAGCAACTGCTCGACGAGCACGCCAACGTGGCGGCTCTGGACCCGGGCAAGCTGCCCGCCATTCGCCAGCAGATCTGGACGCTGCTGCGTGCCGCGAAGATGGACCACGACCTGGGGCTGGACGCGCGTCCGGACGACGAGTCGTTCGACGACATGCTGCTGCAGGTCGACGGATGGCTGTGCGAGATCAAGGACGTCCAGATCCGCGACGGGCTGCACGTGCTGAGCCAACGGCCCACCGGCGAGGCGGAGGTCGACCTGGTGCTGGCGATCCTTCGGGCCCGCCAGTTGTTCGGCGGCGAGCAGACCGTGCCCGGGTTGCGGCAGGCCCTGGGGCTGGCCGAGGACGGCAGCGACGACCGGGGTGCGGTGGACGCCGCCGAGGCGCAGGCCCGGGAACTGGTGGTCGCCATGCAGAAGTCGGGCTGGGACCCGGCGGCGGCCGACACGCTGACCGACAACCCGCGGGTGGCCGAGATCCTGCGGTTCGCCGCCACCGAGGTGGTGCCCCGGCTGGCCGAGACCTCCCAGGAGATACCGCAGATCCTGCGGGCGCTCGACGGCCGCTACATCGCGGCCGGGCCGTCCGGGTCGCCGCTGCGCGGGCTGGTCAACGTGCTGCCCACCGGACGCAACTTCTACTCGGTCGACCCCAAGGCGGTGCCGTCCCGGTTGGCGTGGGAAACCGGTGTGGCGATGGCGGATTCGCTGTTGGCCCGCTACCGGGACGAGTACGGGCGGTGGCCGGAGTCGGTGGGGCTGTCGGTGTGGGGCACCTCGGCGATGCGCACCGCCGGCGACGACATCGGCGAGGTGCTGGCACTGCTCGGCGTGCGCCCGGTGTGGGACGACGCCTCGCGGCGGGTGGTCGACCTCGAACCGATCCCGCTGGACGAACTGGGCCGGCCGCGCATCGACGTGACCGTGCGGATCTCGGGCTTCTTCCGCGACGCGTTCCCGCATGTGGTGGCGATGCTCGACGACGCCGTACGGCTGGTCGCCGGGCTCGACGAACCCCCGGAGGACAACTACGTCCGCGCCCACGTGACCGCCGACCTCGCCGACCACGGTGACCGACGTCGTGCCACCACAAGGATTTTCGGTTCCAAACCGGGTACCTACGGCGCGGGGCTGCTGCAGCTGATCGACAGCCGCAACTGGCGCGACGACGCCGACCTCGCCCAGGTCTACACGGCCTGGGGCGGTTTCGCCTACGGTCGCGGCCTCGACGGCGCGCCGGCCGCCGAGGACATGACGCGCCAGTACCGCCGAATCGCGGTGGCGGCCAAGAACACCGACAGCCGCGAACACGACATCGCCGACTCCGACGACTACTTCCAGTTCCACGGCGGCATGATCGCCACCGTGCGGGCGCTCACCGGCAGGGATCCGGCCGCATACATCGGCGACAACACCCGTTCCGACACGGTGCGCACCCGCACCCTGCACGAGGAGACGCTGCGGGTGTTCCGGGCCCGGGTGGTCAACCCGCGCTGGATCAACGCGATGCGCCGGCACGGCTACAAGGGCGCCTTCGAGATGGCCGCGACCGTCGACTACCTGTTCGGCTACGACGCCACCGCGCACGTGATGGCCGACTGGATGTACGAGCGGCTGGCGGCCGAGTACGTGCTGGACGACGAGAACCGCAAGTTCATGGCCGAATCCAACCCGTGGGCGCTGCACGGGATCGCCGAGCGGTTGCTGGAGGCGGCCGGCCGCGGCATGTGGGCGCGGCCCGAGGCGGCCACCCTCGACGGGCTGCGCCAGGTGCTGCTGGAGACCGAGGGCGAACTCGAGGGCTGACGCCGAAGGTTCAGTATCGTCGGGGGTGTGTCCGTGACCTTCGGCGACGTCGCCAAATCCGACTACATCCTGCTGACCACGTTCACCAGGGACGGCCGACCCAAGCCGACACCGGTGTGGGCGGTGCCCGACGGGGACCGGCTGCTGGTCATCACCCAGGAGAAGTCCTGGAAGGTCAAGCGGATCCGCAACACCCCGCGGGTCACCCTGGCCGCCTGCGACCGGCGCGGTAACCCGAGGAGCGAGGCGGTCGAGGCGGTGGCCTCGGTGCTGGACAAGTCCGCCAACGCCGTGACGTACGCCGGGATCGGCCGGCGCTACGGCCTGTTGGGCAAGGCGTTCGGGGTTTTCTCCAAGTTGCGCGGGGGAATGAAGAACAACGTGACCCTCGAGATCAGACCCGCCGGCTGAGATGGCCACCGCCGACGGATTCGATGACGTGGCGCGGTCCCGCTACATCCTGCTGACCACGTTCACCAAGGACGGGCGGCCCAAGCCCACCCCGATCTGGGGCGTGCCCGAGGACGGCCGACTGCTGGTCATCACCGACGACGGGTCGTGGAAGACCAAACGCATCAGAAACACCCCGCGGGTGACCATCCAGCGCTGCGGTGCGCTCGGCAAACCCAAGGGGGAGCCGGTCGAGGCGGTCGCCCGGGTGCTGCCCAGGAGCGAGACCAGACGGGTGTTCGACAAGGTGACCCGCCGCTACTGGTACCACGCCTGGTGGTGGATCCCGCAGGCGCTGCTGCGCGGCGGCATCGACAAGGTGCACGTCGGCCTCGAGATCACCCCGGCGGATCACGACCGTCCCGGCGCCCGGTTCTGACGCCGGAGCCGGCCCGCGGAACCGAGCGGGCCCGCCCGGGCGTTGTCGGGACATGGCGAGGCGGCTTTTTCTGCTCTATGCGCTCACCGAGCTCGCGGTCCTGGTGGTGCTGGTCGCGACGATCGGCGTCGGATGGACCCTGCTGCTCGTCCTCGGCGCCTTCCTGCTGGGCCTGGTCCTGGCCGGCTCGCAGGTCAGCCGGCACATCCGGGGGCTGCGCGCCGGGCTGACCGTCGAGGCGGCGCCGCGCGTGGCCGTCGACAGCATCCTGGTCGCGCTCGGGTCGGTTCTCGTCGTGGTCCCGGGCATCGCCAGCTCGGTGCTGGGAGCGCTGTTGTTGCTGCCGCCGACCCGGGCCGCGGCGCGGCCGCTGCTGACGGCGATCGCCGCCCGCCGGGTCCCGCTGATCACCGTCGCGGGTGCCGCCCGCAGCACCGGCGTGCGGGGTGACTACATTGACGGCGAAGTCGTCGGCTCCGTTGAGGTCGACCTCGACGTCCCCACAACGGCCGACACCGGACCCAAGGCCCTCGAGCGCAGACCCGACTAAGTGACCACACTGCTGCTGAACGGCCGGGTGTACACCCCGGCGATGCCCGATGCCACCGCGATGGCGGTACGCGACGGGGTGGTGGCGTGGCTGGGCGCCGACGACGTCGGCCGCGCCCAGTACCCCGATGCGCAGGTCGTCGACCTGCAGGGCGCCTTCGTCGCGCCCGCGTTCGTCGACTGCCACGTGCACCTCACCGCCACCGGGCTCACCCTGGCCGGACTCGACCTGCGCCCTGCCCGGTCGCTGAGCCACTGCCTGCAGCTGCTGACCGACTACGCGGCCGCCCACCCGGACGGGGTGATCTGGGGCCACGGCTGGGACGAGTCCGGCTGGCCCGAGCGCACCCCGCCGAGCACCCGCGACCTCGATGAAGCGGTCGGCGACCGGCCGGTCTACCTGGCCCGCGTCGACGTGCACTCCGCGGCCGCGTCGAGCGCGCTGCGCCGGCAGGTGCCAGGCCTGGCCGAGGCCGCCGGATTCGCTCCCGACGCGCCGCTCACCGCGGACGCCCACCACCGGGTGCGGGCGGTCGCCCGGGCCGCCCTGAGCCCCGAACAACGCCGCGCGGCCCGGCTCGCCGCGCTCGACGCCGCCGCCCGCCACGGCATCGTCGCGGTCCACGAGTGCGCCGGACCCGAGATCGGCGGGCTGGACGACTGGGACGAGATCCGCGCCCTGGTCCACGGTGTGGAGGTCATCGGCTACTGGGGCGAGGCGGTCTGCAGCGCCGACGAGGCACGGGACCTGATGGCGCGCACCGGCGCCCGCGGACTGGCCGGTGACCTGTTCGTCGACGGTGCCCTGGGCTCCCGCACCGCCTGGCTGCGGCAGCCCTACAGCGACGCGCCCGAGTGCTGCGGCAACCGTTACCTGGACCCCGACACCATCCTGGCCCATCTGCGGGCCTGCACCGAGGCCGGTGTGACCGCGGGCTTCCACGTCATCGGCGACGCCGCGGTCACCGCGGTGGTGGACGCCCTGGCCCGCGTGGTCGACGAGTTCGGGGCGCCCGCGGTCGCCCGGTGCGGACATCGTCTCGAACATCTGGAGATGGTCACCGCGGACCAGGCCGCCCAGCTCGGCGCCTGGGGCGTGATCGCCAGCATGCAGCCGAACTTCGACGCGCTGTGGGGCGGGCCCGACGGGATGTACGCCCGCCGGCTCGGCGCCGAGCGCGCCGCCGGGTTGAACCCGTTCTCGTTGTTGGCGTCGCACGGGGTGCCGCTGGCCTTCGGCTCCGACAGCCCGGTCACCGAGCTCAACCCGTGGGCCACCGTGCGGGCGGCGAGCCACCATCACACCCACGGCAGCGCGCTGTCCGCGCGGGCCGCGTTCGCCGCCGCCACCCGGGGCGCCTGGCGGGCCGCCGGGGTGCGCGACGGTGTCAGCGGCACCCTCGTTCCCGGCGCGCCGGCCAGCTATGCCGTGTGGGAGACCGACGAGCTCGAGGTGCATGCGCCGGCCGACGCGGTGCAGCGCTGGTCCACCGACAGCCGATCGCGCGTCCCGCCGTTGCCGCGCCTGGACGGCGACCTGCCGCGCTGCCGACAAACCGTGCACCGGGGTGTCGTCCTCCATGGTTGAGCGGGAGTCGATGGCCGACGCCGACGTGCCGGACGACGATCCCGAACCGCGCCGGTTCGGCCGCCGCCTGTCGGCCGCGCTGGTGGACCGGCTGCCGCAGCTGGGTGCGGTGACCGCCGCCGGGGTGCTGCTGTGCGTGAGCTTCCCGCCGGTCGGATGGTGGTTCGCCGCGTTCGGCGCCGCCGCCCTGCTCGGCTGGGTGCTGACCCGTGAACGCACCACGCTCGCCGGGGGTTTCGGCTACGGCTACCTGTTCGGGCTGGTGTTCTACCTGCCGCTGCTGCCGTGGATCAGCGCCCTGGTCGGGGCGCTGCCGTGGATCGCGCTGTCGGCGGTCGAGGCGTTGTTCTGCGGTGCCTTCGGCGCGGCAGCGGTCGCGGTGCGGCGGCTGCCGGGGTGGCCGCTGTGGTTCGCCGGGCTGTGGGTCACCGCGGAGTGGCTGAAGTCGACGATCCCGTTCGGCGGGTTCCCCTGGGGTTCGGTCGCCTACAGCCAGACCGACGGCCCGCTGCTGTCGATGGTCCGCCTCGGAGGCGCCCCGCTGCTGTCGTTCGCGATCGTGCTGGCCGGGTTCAGCCTCACCGCCCTGGTGACGGAGGTGGTGCGGTGGTGGCGCGAGCCCGAGCGCTACGCCGCCCGACCGCCCGCCGTGGCGCTGCCCGGGCTGGCGATCACCACGGTGTTGCTGCTCACCGCGGTGAGCTGGCCGTCGGTGCGGCACTCGGGTCTCGGAGTCGAGGACGACCCGGCGATCACGGTGGCCGCGGTGCAGGGCAACGTGCCCCGGCTGGGCCTGGACTTCAACGCCCAGCGGCGCGCCGTGCTGGACAACCACGTGCGCGAGACCATGCGACTGGCCGAGGAGGTGCGGGCCGGCCGCGCCGCCCAGCCGCTGTTCGTGGTGTGGCCGGAGAACTCCTCGGACATCGATCCGATGGCCAATGAGGACGCCGCCGAGCAGATCGACCGGGCCGCCGCGGCCATCGGGGCGCCGATCCTGGTCGGCAGCCTGATCGTCGCGCCGGACGCCACCCCGGAGAACCCGGCGATGACCAACTCGGTGGTGGTGTGGCTGCCCGCCACCGGCCCCGCCGACCGGCACGACAAGCAGATCGTGCAGCCGTTCGGCGAATACCTGCCCTGGCGGAGCTTCTTCCGGCTGCTGTCGCCCCATGCCGACCGCGCCGGGTATTTCGTACCGGGCGACGGCGACGGGGTGGTAGAGGTGGCCGGGGTTCCGGTCGGGGTCGCCACCTGCTGGGAGGTGATCTTCGACCGGGCGCCGCGGGAGGCGGTGCGCAGCGGCGCGCAGCTGCTCGCCGTCCCCACCAACAACGCCACGTTCAACGAGGCGATGAGCAAACAGCAACTGGCGTTCGCCCGGCTGCGGGCGGTCGAACACGACCGGTACGTGGTGGTGGCCGGCACCACCGGCATCAGTGCGGTTATCGGCCCCGACGGCCGTGAGCTTGCTCGCACCGGCTTCTTCGAGCCCGGTTTCCTCGACACCACGGTGCGGCTGAAAGCCCAGCTCACGACCGCCACCCAGTGGGGACCACTGGTGGAGGGCCTGCTCATCGCGCTCGGTGTCGGGGGGTTGCTCGTGGCGATATTGCAGAATGGGAAATTCGTGCGACGTCGTCGGCCCGTGACCGGCGACCGCGGCAACGACGAAGGAGCCCTATGAGCCTCCCCGGTGATTCGGGGCAGCAACCTGTCCAGGGGGACCAGGAGCGGCCCAGCGCCCGCACCCTGGTGATCATCCCCACCTACAACGAGCGGGAGAACCTGCCGTTGATCGTCCGGCGGGTACAGCAGGCCCGTCCGGACGTGCACATTCTCGTCGTCGATGATGCCAGCCCCGACGGCACCGGCGAGCTCGCCGACGAACTGGCCCAGGCCGACCCGGAGCGGCTGCACGTCATGCACCGCGCGGGTAAGGGCGGGCTGGGCGCGGCCTACGTGGCCGGGTTCGGCTGGGGGCTGGACCGCGGCTACGCGGTGCTGGTCGAGATGGACGCCGACGGCAGCCACCCGCCCGAACAGCTGCACCGGCTGCTCGACGCGATCGACCGCGGCGCGGACCTGGTGATCGGGTCGCGCTACGTCAAGGGCGGGGAGGTGTGCAACTGGCCGCGCCGCCGGCTGATCCTGTCACGTACCGCAAACACCTATTCGCGGATCCTGCTCGGTGTCGACATCCACGACATCACCGCCGGGTACCGGGCGTACCGGCGCGAGGTGCTCGAGAAGATCGACCTGAGCACCATCGACTCGAAGGGCTACTGCTTCCAGATCGACCTGACGTGGCGCAGCATCAACCACGGCTTCGAGGTGGTGGAGGTGCCGATCACCTTCACGGAACGAGAATTCGGCCAGTCCAAGATGAGCGGATCGAACATCCGCGAAGCGATGGTCAAGGTCGCGCAGTGGGGGATTCGCGGACGGCTCAACCGGGTCCGCGGGGTCGGCGCCCAGCGCTGACCCGACCCCGGCGAGAACGGCAACGCTGCCGAGCCGCACCCGCAGCCGCAGGTGCGGGCCGTCTCAGCGCTGCTGTTCGCCGCGGCGCTTCGCGCGCAGGATCTCCAGCCGCTCCTTGAGCAACTCCTCGAGCTCCTCGATGGACCGGCGCTCCAGCAGCATGTCCCAGTGCGTCCGCGGCGGCTTGGTCTTCTTCGGCTCGGGGGCATCGCCCTCGAGGAGGACGCCTTCCTGGCCGTTGCGGCAGAGCCACGTCGGGGGAATCTCGGCGTCATCGGCGAACGGTACCTCGAAGATCTCACCGTTCTCGGTGCGGTAGCGCGCGATCTTGCGCGGCGCCAGGTCGTGATTGCGGTCGGTTTCATAGCTCACCGCACCGAGCCGACTGCCCCTCAAGACGCGATCAGCCATCGTCAACTCTCCTCGCTCGACGGACTTAGTCCGGAATGGTCTCGACCAGGTTGGTCCCAGCCGGATTGGTTCCACCCGAATCGGTCAACGCACAAACCCGACACGCAGTTCCCGGCTCGCTTCCGACTCGACCCTCCATGATACCGGGAACAGGGCCGTCGGCGTTTTACAGTCCGGTGCGTGGCACGCCGTCCTCGCCCTCAACCCTGCCGTTGGTGCGGCCGCGAAGTCGCCGACACCGGACTGGGCCGGCGGCGGCAGTACTGCAGACAATCCTGCCGTCAGCGGGCCTACGAACAGCGTGCCCTCGTCAAGGGCACATCGCTGCCGCCGGACGCGGTGGTGCTCACCGCCGAGGAGGCCAGCTCGCTCGCCGACCGGGTCTACCAGGTGCGCTGCGCGGCCGAGGACGTGGTCACCGCCGTCGAGGAGGGCGCCGATCACGCCGAGCTGCGCCAGTTGTGCGAGGCGTTGCTGCGTGCCGCCCGGGCGGCCGACGGCTGGCGCTAGCCCGCATCGAGAGCTGCGACGAAACCCGTTGGTGCACAGTGTTGTTGAGCGTTCAGCAGCGGTAGAGCTCGCCGATCATCGGCGGTGGGGTCTGCCGCTCCAGGCAGCCGAAAGGTTCGATGCCGGCGTCGTTGAACCGCACCGCCGATCCGAAGGCGTAGTTCGCGCAGTACAGACCCACCGGGTCGACCCGACAGGCGTAGTCACCGAACCGCAGCGTCCGGCCGTAGGGCAATACCCGGCCCGTACCCGCGGTGAACCGGCCCGGATCCCCGTGCACCGAACCGACGGTGAGGCTCTGTCCGTCGTAGTCGACCCAGCCGCCCTTCCACTCTCCGTAGGCGTCCTCGGGGCGCGGCGGCGGGTTCTTCAGATCCACCAGACACGCCAGCGCGCCCTCGCTGTATCTGGAGTCGGTCATGCAGTTCGACTTGCCCGACGGGGTCACGAACGCGACGTCGGAGCCCAGGTCGGTGTCGGTGCCCTCCCGGGTCGCGACGTGATACTGCTCGGTGTCGGCGGGTTCACCGGCCTCGATCCACGCGATGACATCGGCCACCGGCGCGCCCGGTTCGGGCGGGCGGGTCGGCGCCGCCGAGGTGGTCGTGGTGGGGGTCGAGCTGGTCGCGGTCCTCGGCGGGATCGGCTCGATACGTTCGGGTGCGCCCTGGGTTTCCCGGGTGCACGCCGCCACCAGCAGCAGGATCGCGATCAGCGCGGCCTTACGCATACCGGTCAGGCTAGCGGCCGGTGGTGGCGGCAGTGTCCCGACTATGTCCCGGCACGGCCACGATCGGCATTCGTTACCGTCGAGTAATGCACGAGAAGACCGTCCGAGCGACCATCTCCTCCGGTGTCGTGGAGGGGTTCACCCGGGACGGGGTGCATCGCTGGCGTGCGATCCCGTATGCCCGGCCGCCGGTGGGGCCGCTGCGTCTGCGCGCGCCGCAGCCGGTCGAGCCGTGGCCCGGGGTGCGCTACTGCCACAGCATCGGCAACTGCGCACCGCAGCAGCGCCGCTACACGCTGGTCGGTCCCGGCCGATACCAGCCGATGAGCGAGGACTGTCTGTCGCTCAACGTGGTGGCACCGGAATCGCCGGACCACACGCCGCTTCCGGTGCTGGTGTTCATCCACGGCGGCGGTTACTTCATGGGCAGTTCGGCGACACCGATCTATGACGGCGCGGCGCTGGCCCGGCGCGGTTGCGTGTACGTGTCGGTGAACTACCGGCTGGGCCCGCTGGGTTGTCTGGACCTGTCGTCGTTGTCCGACGGCGAGCACACCTTCGACGACAACCTGTTCCTGCGGGACCTGGTGCTGGCGCTGCGCTGGGTGCAGGAGAACATTGCGGTGTTCGGTGGCGACCCGGACAACGTCACGATCTTCGGCGAAAGCGCCGGCGCGCATGCCGTCGCCACCCTGCTGGCCGTTCCCGAAGCCGAAGGGCTTTTCGCCCAAGCGATTTCGGAAAGCCCCGCGGCCGGCATGGTGCGAACCCCGGAGCTGGCCGCCGAATACGCCGAGCGGTTCGCGCAGCTGCTGGGCGCCGACCGGTCCACCGCGGCCCAGGCGCTGATGTCGGCCCGGCCCGCCGAGTTGGTGGACGCATTCGACCGGCTGGTCAGGCTCGGACAGCGGGAGATGCTGGGGGCCTTCGCCGCGGGCCCCACCTGCGGCACCGAGTACCTGCCGCGCGATCCGGTCGACGCCATGCGCGACGGGCACGCCCACCGCGTTCCGCTGGTCATCGGCGCCAACGCCGAGGAGGCGCGGCTGTTCGGCCGGTTCCTCAAGTTGCTGCCGATGACCGAGTCGACCATCGAGCGGTTGCTCGCCGATCTGGATCCGGTTGAGCGAGAACGGATCACCTCCGCCTACCCGGGTTATCCCGATCCGGCGGCGTGCGTTCAGTTCGGCGGCGACTTCGCGTTCGGTTCGGCGGTCTGGCAGATCGCCGATGCGCACAGCCGGCACGCACCCACCTACCGGTACCGCTACGACTTCGCGCCGCGAGCCCTGCGCTGGTCGGGGCTGGGGGCCACCCACGCCACCGAGTTGCTCGCGGTCTTCGACGTGTACCGGAGCCCGCTCGGACGGTTGCTGACGGTCGGCGCCGACCGCAAGGACACGCTGCGGGTCAGCGACGAGTTGCAGAACCGCTGGCGGGCGTTCGCGACCACCGGCACCCCCGGCGACGACTGGCCGCGCTACACGCTGCCGGAACGGCCGGTGCTGGTGTTCGATCGGCGGCCCCGGGTCGAGCACGACCCGGACGGCCGGCGGCGCGAGGCCTGGGAGGGATTCTCTCTCGCTCAGCGGTGACGGCCGGGCCGGGCTCACAGCTCGGTGTGATAGGACCATCGGTGTGATCAGCCGCACACAGCAAGGAACGGTCCGCCGATGAACACAGCACCGACATCAGCGTTCACCACCCGGGTGATCGAACGGCCCGAGGACCTCACCGCCGAGTGGCTCGGCTCGGTGATCGGCGTGCCCGTCACCGGATTCGACTACGAACGCATCGGCACCGGGCAGATGAGCGACTGCTATCGCGTCGCGCTGCGGCGCGCCGGCGCCGACGGGCCCGCGTCGGTGGTGCTGAAGGTGGCCGCGACCGATCCGGTCAGTCGGCAGACCGGCCTGAGCCTGGGGCTCTACGAGCGGGAGGTGCGGTTCTACACCGAGATCGCCCCACGGCTGGCCGGCGGCCCGGTCGCGACGTGCTACTCCGCCGGTTTCGACGCCGACTCCGGTGCGTTCCATCTGCTGCTCGGCGACGCCGCCCCGGCCGTGGCCGGTGACGAGCTGCGCGGCGCGACGGTCGAGGAGGCCATGCTGGCGCTGGCTCAACTGGGCCGGTTGCACGGTCCGGCGCTCGGTGACGAGCAGCTGGCGCAGGCGGACTGGCTCGACCGTGAGGCGCCGATCAACCAGGCGTTGATCACCCAGCTCTACGCCGGGTTCGTCGAGCGCTACGGCGATCGGATCGCGCCCGCGCACCGAGTGGTGTGCGAGCGGCTGGTCGCGGTGTTCGACGCCTACCTGGCCGCCGAGCGGGCGGAGGGCCGTGTCATGGGACTGGTCCACGGCGACTACCGGCTGGACAATATGTTGTTCGGGCAGGCCGGGGCGGACCGGCCGCTGACGGTGGTGGACTGGCAGACCGTCACCTGGGGTCCGGCCCTGACCGACGCCGCGTACTTTCTGGGCACCGCGTTGCCGGCCGAGCTGCGCCGCGCCCACTACGACGCACTGCTGCGGGCCTACCACGAGGCGCTGGGCCCGGATGCCCCGCTGACCCTCGACGACGTCCGCGAAGGGGTGCGTCGGCAGAGCTTCTTCGGGGTCTCGATGGCGATCGTGTCGTCGATGCTGGTCGAACGCACCGAGCGCGGTGACGAGATGTTCATGACCATGCTGGCCCGCCACTGCGACCACGTGCTGGACACCGGGGCGTTGGAGACGCTCCCGGAAGACCAAGCGGCGCAACCGCTTGTGCCCGAGCCGAGTGACGAGGAGGCGCACCCGGCGGGCACCGAACCGCTGTGGAACGAAAGCTGGTACTTCGACTTCGTCGACACCGGCCACGGCATCGGCGGGTGGGTGCGGCTGGGGCTGATCCCGAACGAGAACCGGCGCTGGATCACGGCGCTGGTGTGCGGTCCCGATCTGCCCACCGTCGCGGTGCTGGACTGGCAGGGCGACGCTGCGGGCGTCGAGTTGACCCTCGAGACCGTCGAGCCGTTGCAGACCTACCGGGTCACGGTGCGCGGGCGCGGCGAGGCCTTCGACGATCCCGCGGAGCTGCTGCGCGGCGGGTCCGGCCGCCCGGCCGAGCTGGCGATGGAGCTGGTCTGGTCCACCAACGGGGCGCCCTACCAGTATCGGTTGGCCTCCCGCTACGAGATCCCGTGCACGGTGTCGGGGACGGTGACGGTCGACGGGCGCCGGTACCGGCTCGACGGTGTTCCCGGCCAGCGCGACCACTCCTGGGGTGTGCGCGACTGGTGGTCGATGGACTGGGTGTGGACCGCACTGCATCTCGATGACGGCACCCGCGTCCACGGCGTGGACCTGCGCATCCCGGGGGCGCCGCCGATCGGGGTCGGCTATCTCCAGCCGTCCGGTGCGCCGCTGGTCGAACTTCAGGCGGTGACCGCACGGGAGACATTCGCGGACAACGGATTACCCGTCTCGACGGTGCTGCACCTGCAGCCGGGTGACCTGGAGCTCACGCTGCGGGTCCGGGCCCACGCGCCGGTGCTGCTCACCGCGACCGACGGGCGCATCAGCGACTTCCCGCGCGCCTGGGTCGACGTCAGCACCGCCGACGGCCGCACCGGGGTGGGCTGGGCGGAATGGAACCGCGTCCGGCACTGAGGTTCGTTAGCGCGGCGGGTACATGATGATCGCGACACCGGCGAGCGCGACCAGCGCACCGATCACGTCCCAACGGTCGGGGCGGAACCCGTCGGCGACCATGCCCCACACCAGCGAACCGGCGATGAACACGCCGCCGTAGGCGGCCAGCACCCGGCCGAAATGCGGATCGGGCTGGAACGCGGCGACGAACCCGTAGGCGCCGAGCGAGACCACCCCGGCGCCCATCCACAGCAGTCCGCGGTGCTCGCGCAGACCCTGCCAGACCAGCCAGGCGCCACCGATCTCCAGGACGGCGGCCAGAACGAACAGCAGGATCGACTTGAGCACCGGCACGGGCACCAGCCTGCCGGGAGCACGGCGGGAACGCGAATCACCCGGGATCGGGCGTCGAATCAGCCGAGGTGCGCGCTGTCGTCGTGCAGGTCGTCGCGGCTCAGGGCCATCGGGGTCAGGGCGGGCACATCCCCGGCCGCCACCACCCGGCGGGTGAGCGGAGTCAGGCTGCGAAACAGCGTCTCGACCTCGTCGTCGTCGAGACCCGCCAGCGCGGTCAGGGCCAGTTGGTCGGTGCGGTCCTCGATGTGCTGTTTGAGCGCCGCCCCTGCGGCGGTGAGCGTCCCGTCGCCGGTCACCAGCCCCCGGCCGGCCAGCCGGTCGACGGCCTGCGCCCACTCCTCGTCGTCGTAGTCGCGCGAACGTTTGATGAAGTCCGCGGGCACCTTGTCGGCCGCGGCGTGCAGCACATTCGACTCACGCCCGGAGATCCCCTCGGCGGCCAGCACCGCCACATGCGCGTCACCGCGATGTTCGCGCAGCAGGGTGGTGGCGTGCCACAGCCGGGCGAGCGGTTCGTCGGGCCAGTCCAGTGCCCGGTTGGCCGCGAACAGCGGTCGCCCGTCCAGCGGGGCGGTGACGGCGGCCTTGGCGGCGAGCTCGGCCGCGGTGTTCACCTGCTCGGCGGTGTCGGCTGCGCCGATGCCGTAGCGGCGCAGAGCCGCGACCGCGGACTCCCGCCGGGTCCGCAACACGTCGGCGGGGGAGGCCACCTCCCACGCCGCGGGCAGCGCCTTGGCCACCCGGGACGGGGCGAAGTTGTAGAAAACCGCGGTCACCACCTCGGGTGGTACCACCCCCAGCGGCGCCGAGCGGGCCGCGAAGTAGCCCATCCAGAAGCCGCGGAATCCCATCTCGTCGAGGGCGGTTCGCGACTCCGGCGCGAAATAGGTCACCGCATGGACAGGCTCGAAACGATCGTAGAACCGGCGGGCGAGCAGGGGCGGTCTGGTCATGACCGCATTCAATCAATCGCTCGACTGTTCGGCCACCGCCGAGGCCGCCTCGTCGATGATCGCGCGCATCGCCTTCTCGGCGGCGGCCTCGTCGCGCATCCGGATGGCGCGGGCGACCTCGTCGTGCAGTTCGATGGCGGCCGGATTGGGGCGGGCGGGCATCAGGCCGTGGTGGGTGCGGCCGGTGAGCACCTCGTCGACCACGCCGCTGAGCGCCCGCAACATCTCGTTACCGCTGGCCTCCAGCAGCGTGCGGTGAAAAAGCTTGTCCGCCAGCAGATATGCCTCGAGGTCACCGGACCGCCCGTGAACCGCCATATCGGAGACCGCCGCCGCCAGGGTCCGGCAGTGGTCCGGATCGGCCCGGCGGGCCGCCAACGCGGCGGCCACGGGTTCGAATCCCCGCCGCAGCTCCGACAGCGACATCAGTTGCGCCGCACGGTCGTCGGAGTCCAGCCGCCAGCGGATCAATCGGGGGTCGAAGACGTTCCAGCGTTCGCGCGGTTGCACGATGATGCCGACGCGCCGGCGCGACTGCACCAGGCCCATCGACTCGAGGACGCGGACCGCCTCGCGCACCACGCTGCGGGAGACGCCGTGTTCGGCGCCGACGCCGTCGAGGGTGACCACCTCGCCCGGTGCGTAGCGGCCGGACACGATCGCGACGCCCAGCGCAGTGAGCACGCTGTCGTGCAGGGCGCCGACGCCCGGATCCGCCGCCATGACAAACATCCTGTCATAGCGGGAAAGTAATTCTTTAAAACATACTTTTCTGACGTTCTCTTGTAATCATATGATGATTCGTGGCATGCTGTGTGATGCCGACCACAAGTCGAGGGAGTGACATGGCAGCACCCATCGTCGTCATGGGCGTGTCCGGCTCCGGAAAGTCGACGGTCGGCGCGGCGCTGGCGCAGCGGCTGCGGGTGCCGTTCGCCGACGCCGACGATTTCCACCCGCCGGCCAATATCGCGAAGATGTCCGCCGGCAAGCCCCTCGACGATGCGGACCGTTACCCCTGGCTGGAGGCGATCGGGGCGTGGCTGGCCCAGCGGTGCGCCTCCGGCGGGGTGATGAGTTGTTCGGCGCTCAAACGCAAGTACCGCGATCAGCTGCGCGCCCACTGTCCGGGCACCGAGTTCGTCCACCTCAGCGGCTCTCGCGAGGTGATCGCGCGGCGCCAGGCCAGCCGTCCCGGCCACTTCATGCCGGCGTCGCTACTGGATTCGCAGTTCGCCACGCTCGAACCGCTGGGCGACGACGAGCGCGGCGTCACCATCGACGTCGACCAGAGCATCGACGAGATCGTCGAAACCTACCTTGCGGCAAGAAGATAACGAGCCGCCCGGTCCGGCGAAGGATGGCGCGGGCGGGGGCCGGGTGAGAACGGAGGGCAGGCGTGCAGGAATTCGCACCGGCATTCGGCACCCCGACGCTGCTGCTGATCGCCGCGGGCGCGGTGGCGTTGCTGCTGTTTCTGATCATCAAGGTCAAACTGCACGCCTTCATCGCCCTGGTGCTGGTCAGCACGCTCACCGCGCTGGCCGCCGGCATCCCGGTCGGCGCCGTGCCCGAGGTGTTGAAGTCCGGATTCTCCACCACCCTCGGTTCCGTCGCGCTGCTGGTCGGGTTCGGTGTCATGCTCGGCCGGTTGCTCGAACTCACCGGCGGGGCACAGGTCCTGGCCGACACGCTGATCGGCCGGTTCGGCGAGCACCGGGCGCCGACGGCACTCGGCGTCGCTTCGCTGTTGTTCGGTTTCCCGATCTTCTTCGACGCCGGGTTGGTCGTGTTCCTGCCGATCATCATGACCGTCGCCCGCCGCTTCGGCGGATCGCTGCTGTTGTACGGGTTTCCGGCCGCCGGGGCGTTCGCGGCCATGCACGCCCTGGTGCCACCGCATCCGGGGCCGGTGGCGGCGGCCGGCGACCTCGACGCCAATGTCGGGTTGACCCTGCTGGTGGGGGTGCCGGTCGCGGTGGTGTCGTGGTACGTCGGCGTGCTGCTGGTGTCCCGGGTGATCGGCCGTCGCGTCCATATCGATGTTCCGACAGCACTTTTCGGAGAGATCAACGGTGGCGAGGAGATCGGCGCCGCCGGCACCGGATCCGCCGCGGTGGCCACCCGCACCGCGCCGGCGTTCGGCACCGTGCTCGCGGTGCTGCTGTTGCCGTTCGTGCTGATCAGCTTCAACACGGTGCTGGCCACCTTGGCGTCCGCAGACGTGATACCGGCCGATGCCACCTGGGTGAGCTATCTGAGGCTGCTCGGTGAGACCAGCATCGCGCTGCTGATCACCGTGATCGTCGCGGCCGTCGTGCTGGGTGTCCGCCGCGGGCACACGATGGGGGACGTCAGCACCATCTTCGACCGGGCGCTGGGCCCGATCTGCTCGGTCATCCTGATCACCGGGGCCGGCGGGATGTTCGGCGGGGTGTTGCGCGCCAGCGGTATCGGCGATGCGCTCAGCGGCTCACTGTCGAACCTGGGTATCTCGCTGATCGTGCAGGCGTTCCTCATTGCCGCCGTGCTGCGGGTCGCGCAGGGTTCGGCGACCGTCGCCATCACCACCACCGCCGGCCTGATCGGTGGCGCGGCGGCCGCGGCCGGCCTGGGCAGCATCCAGCTCAGCCTGCTGGTGATGGCGATCGCGGCCGGTGCGACGGTGCTCTCGCACGTCAACGACTCGGGCTTCTGGCTGGTGAGCCGGTTCTTCGGGATGGACGTCAAGACCACGCTGAAGACCTGGACCGTCATGGAGACCACGCTGGGGCTGAGCGCCTTCGCGGTCAGCCTGCTGCTGTGGACGGTCTTCTGAATCGACCGGTCCGGCCGGTCAGCCCTTCACCACGATGGTGCCGCCGGCCAGGTCGTCGTGCTTGCCCTGCCTGGTGGGGCTGCCGTTGATGGTGACCGCGATGACGATGATCGCGACGACCCCTAGCAGTCCGCCGAGGTACGGGATGATCGGCAACAGCGTCCAGCAATTGCGGATCGCCGCCTGTACCGGGGTAGGTTTGGCGGCGCCGCCGGGGGCGAGCACCCGCAGCCCCAGGAGCTTCTTGCCCAGCGTCGCGCCGACGAAACCCTCCAGCACGAAGAAGTAGAGGAACATCAGCGCCCCGGTGAACAGGCCGGTCACCAGGAGGCTGAACTCGAGATCGGTGGTGAGGTGAAGCACGATCGCCCCGAGCACGACGATGATGCCGTCGATCGCCCGGGCGAGCCAGCGCACCAGCAGGCCCGCCGGCCGGCCGGCGGCCGGTGAGTAGCCTCCGGTGGGTGCGTATTCTCCGCTGGTCATAGCGCCAACCTACCCGCGACGACGCCGGCCGACACCGGGTCAGCGCGACCCGGGCCCGCCGGCCGCTTCAGCGGTGTCTGCGGCGGCCCCGCCGAGCCTGTGCGGTCCGCTGGTCGGCCTGGTGACGCGCCGATTCGGCGAGATCGTGGGCCCGGCTGCGGGCGGTGTCGACCAGTTCGGGCGCGCGCTGCCGCACCGCCGCGGCGATCTCCGGGGTCCGCTCGCGGGCCACGTCGGCCAGTTCCTCACCGCGGCGGCGAGCCGCCTCGGCGAGGTCGGGACCGCGGTCGCGGGCCAGCTCGGCCAGCTGCTGGGCCCGGCTGCGGGCGCTCTCCGCGATCTCCGGAGCGCGCTCCCGGGCGATCTGCACCAGCTTCGCGCCCTGTTCGGCGGCGGCTCCGGCAAGCTTCGCGCCCTGTTCGGCGGCGGCTCCGGCAAGCTCCGCCGCGTGCTCACCACCCACCCGCAGGCCCCGGCCCACCTTCTCGGCCACCGGACCCTCGGCGAGCGTGCCGCCGGCCGCGGCACCGACCGGCAGCACCGTGCCGACCGTCTCGGCCACCCTTCCCGACACCTTGCGGGCGGCACGGCGGCCTCGCCAGCCCAGAGAGGGTCTGCCCTCGGTATCGGCCGCGGCGATGATCAATCCGCCGATCAGGCTGAGATCGGTGAGAAACGCGCGGCGTTCCTCGGCCTTGCGTTGCGGATCGGACTCCTGCCAGAACGTGTGCCCGCCAAGGCTTCCGGGCACCACGCTGAGCGCCAGCGCCGCCGATGCCAGCCGCGGCAGCCTGCCGGTGGCCAGCAGCAGTCCGCCGGCGATCTGCACCGCCGCGGTCGCGCGCGCCACCAGCTCGGGGTCGGTCGGCACATTGGCTCCCACCGGGTCGGGAAGCCGGCTCAGCGTCGCCACGGTGGGGCGCGCGGCGTCGGCGGCTGGTTTGGGACTGCGCAGCGCCTCGACGCCGCGGGCGATGAACGTCGCCGACAGCATCGGCCGGGCGATTCGTCGAATCAACATGGGTCAACGGGTTCCCCCGCCCGGCCCGGCACAAACCGGGTGATGCGTTCAGTACGGGTCGGCGGGACCGCGATGCCGCAGCGGCAGCAGGTACCAGAACACCACCAGCGTCAGCAGCGAACAACCACCCGCCAGCCAGGCCATGGTGCGACCCGCCACCGTGTCGAAGATGATCGTGGCGACCCCGGACAACGCGATGCCCAGCAGCAGTGTCCCGACGATCGCATAGAGGTGACCCATCGTCACCAGCGTCCGCATCTTGTGGCGCCGAAACAGGATCCGGTGCAGCGTCACCGGCCCGATCAGCAGCACCGTCGCGCCGATCGAACACACCACGGTCACCAGATAGACCGCGCGCATCGCCGCGTCCAGTTCGGCGAAGTTCGCCGAGAACGGCAGGATCAGCAGGAAACCGGTCAACAGCTGCACGCCGGTCTGCATCACCCGCAGTTCCTGCAGCAGGCTCGACCAGTTTCGATGCAGGCGTTGCGCTTCGGTCTCTTGTCGGCCCTCGTCCCACGGTGCGCTGTCCGCGGGGACGTCACTGCTCACACCGCCGATTGTGGCAGCCGCGGCGGCTGTCGGCGCGGGTAGGGCGGTGCATCGGCGGGCCCGCCGCCCGCGGAGCCTGTCCGCAGCTTACCCTGGGCGGGTGAACTTCGACTGGGAACGGTTGGCGGACCGGGTGTTTCGGTGCCGTCTGCCGTTCCTGGACGTCACGATCGGCCTGGTGTGGGGGCCGGGCGGCGCACTGCTCATCGACACCGGAACCACGCTGGCCGAGGCCCGCGCGATCGGTGAGGACGTCGACGCCCTCACCGGGACCGCCGTGAGCCGTGTGCTGCTGACCCACCACGACTTCGACCACGTGCTGGGCGTCTCGGCGTTCACCGGTGCCGCGGTGTACTGCGCGCCGCCGGTGCAGCAGACCATGACCCGGCGCCGGGACGAGGTGCGCGCCGAGGCGGTGCGCTACGGCGCCGATCCGTCGGCGGTCGACGAGGCGATGGCGGCCTGGCGGACCCCGGACCGGCTGGTATGGTCGGCCGACATCGACCTCGGCGACCGCGCGGTCGCGGTGCGCCACCCCGGCCGCGGCCACACCGACCACGATCTGATCGGCGTCGTCACCGGCGCCGAACGCACCGTGGTGTTCTGCGGCGACCTTGTCGAGGAATCCGGCGATCCGGTCATCGACGCCCACTCCGACCCCGCGGCCTGGCCGGCGACGCTGGACCGCGTGCTGGAACTCGGCGGGCCGGACGCGGTCTACGTACCCGGCCACGGCGCGGCGGTCGACGCCGCCTTCGTGCGTCGCCAGCAGCGTTGGCTGGTCGAGCGGTGAACCGCGCGGAAACACCGGCGGCCCGCACCGGTGCGGCCATGTCGGTCGCGGCGATGGTGAGCGTCCAGCTCGGGATGGCGATCTCGGTGACGCTGATCGAGGGTCTCGGCGTCGACGGAGTGGCCTGGCTGCGGCTGGCCTGGGCGGCCGTCCTCGTGCTGCTGATCGTGCGGCCGCGCCCCGCCACGGTGGTCCGGTCGTTCACCCGGACGAGCTTTGCGACCTGCGTGCTGCTGGGCGTGGTGACCAGCGGGATCACCCTGTTGTTCCTGGCGGCGCTGGCCCGGATCCCGATGGGCACCGCCAGCGCGCTGGAGTTCCTCGGTCCGCTGGGGGTCGCGGTGGCGCACGGCCGCGGACGCGGGCGACTGGTGTGGCCGGGGCTGGCCGCGGTCGGTGTGCTGCTGTTGACCCAGCCGTGGACCGGCGCGGTCGATCCGGTCGGCGTGCTGTTCGCCCTCGGCGCCGCCGCGTGCTGGGCGTCCTACATCCTGCTCACCCAGCGGGCCGGCGACGCGGTCGCCGGGATCGACGCGCTCGCGGTGTCCATGCCGGTCGCCGCGCTGGTGGCGACCGTGGTGGTCGGACCCGGAGTGTCGGCGCTGCTGACGGCCCGCACGCTGCTGATCGGGCTCGGGCTGGCGATCCTGCTGCCGCTGGTGCCGTTCGTGCTGGAGCTGCTCGCCCTGCGCCGACTGACCACCGCGGCGTTCGGCACCCTGATGGCACTGGAACCGGGTGTGGCGCTGCTGGCGGGCTGGGTCATCCTGGGGCAGCGACCCGACCTGCTCGGTGTCGTCGGCCTGGGCCTCGTGGTGATGGCCGGCGTCGGCGCGGCGCGGGGCGGGGGCCGGACCGCATCACTCCCGCTTGAACAGGGCTGACGCCGGCGAACGCTAACCGATCCGGAAGCGCTTGAGCCGCGCCGTGGCGCCCGAGACCAGCTCCACCTCGCTGCGCGACACCCCGAAATGCTCGGCGAGCAGCCGCACGACGGCCGCGTTGGCCTTCCCGTCGACGGCGCGCTCCGGCACGTAGACGGTCAGCGCGCCGTCGTCGTCGACCTCGACCAGGGGGCCCTTGCGGCTGCCCGGTTTCACCCGCACGACGACGGTCTGGCTGGTCACCGGTGCAGATTAGCGCGAGACGATCACCGACGATCCGTGCCCGAACAGACCCTGATTGGCGGTGATGCCGACCTTCGCGTTCTCCACCTGTCGGCCCTCGGCCTGCCCGCGCAGCTGCCAGGTCAGCTCGCAGACCTGGGCGATCGCCTGCGCGGGAATGGCCTCACCGAAGCAGGCCAGCCCGCCGGACGGGTTGACCGGGATGCGTCCGCCGATGGTGGTCGCGCCGCTGCGCAGTAGCTGCTCGGCCTCGCCCTTCGGGCACAGCCCCAGGTGCTCGTACCAGTCCAGCTCCAGCGCGGTGGACAGGTCGTAGACCTCGGCCAGGCTCAGATCCTCCGGTCCGATACCGGCCTCGGCGTAGGCGGCGTCGAGGATCTGATCCTTGAACACCCGCTCCGGTGCGGGCACCGCGGCGGTGGAATCGGTTGCGATATCGGGCAATTCGGGCAGATGCTGGGGATAACGCGGGGTCACCGTGCTGATCGCGCGAATCGACGGCACGCCGTTCAGCGAGCCGACATGCTTCTCGGCGAAGGACTTGCTCGCCACCACCAGCGCCGCCGCACCGTCCGACGTCGCGCAGATGTCCAGCAGCCGAAGCGGATCGGCCACCACCGGGCTCGCCAGGATCTCCTCGACCGAGGTCTCCTTGCGGTACCGGGCGTACGGGTTGTTCAGCCCGTGCTTGGCGTTCTTGACCTTGACGGCGGCGAAGTCCTCGACGGTGGCGCCGTAGAGGTCCATCCGGCGCCGCGCCAGCAGCGCGAAGTACACCGGGTTGGTGGCGCCGATCAGGTGGAAGCGCTGCCAGTCCGGGTCGTTGCGGCGTTCGCCGCCGACCGGTGCGAAGAACCCCTTGGGCGTGGTGTCGGCGCCGACCACCAGGGCGACGTCGCAGAACCCGGCCAGGATCTGGGCCCGGGCGCTCTGCAGCGCCTGTGATCCGCTGGCACACGCCGCGTACGACGACGACACCGGCACCCCGTTCCAGCCCAGCTTCTGGGCGAACGTCGACCCCGCGACGAAACCGGGGTAGCCGTTGCGGATGGTGTCGGCGCCGGCGACGAACTGGATCTGGCGCCAGTCCAGGCCCGCCTCGGCCAGCGCGGCCCGGGCCGCGACCACGCCGTATTCGGTGAAGTCACGACCCCACTTGCCCCATGGGTGCATCCCCGCACCCAGGATGTACACCGGTTCCGGGCTCATGCGGCAGGCCTCCATGCGTACACGACGCGCTCGACGCCCTCGTCGTCGACGAACAGCGTCATCGTCGTCAACTCCATCTCCATCCCGACCTTCAGATCGGCGGCGAGCACACCGTCGACCACCTTGCCGAGAACGATCAGACCCTCCTCGGCCAACTGCACCGCGGCGATCGCGAACGGCTCGAACGGATCCGGCGCCGGATAGGGCGGCGGCGGTGCGTAGCGGTTCTCGGTGTAACTCCACAGCGTGCCGCGCCGCGACAGCGGCACCTGCGCCAGTTCGTCGCCGTCACAGCCGGGGTTCGGACAGTTATTGGCCCGGGGCGGGAAGACGTAGGTCCCGCACTGGTGGCACTTGCTGCCGATCAGATACGGCGCGCCCGATTCGTCCGAGGCGAACCAGCCGTCGATCGCGGGTTGGGTGGAAGCTGACACGGGGCCAGCGTAAACGATCTCCCGCGCCGAACTGAAACGTGTTGCAGTTTCGTCCCGGCTAGTGGGCGGCGGCGTCGACCAGGATGCGCACCACGTCCGCGGGGGCGTCGCGCATCAGGTTGTGTTTGGCCTCCAGTTCATGACACGTCCAGGCCGGATCGTCGCGGACGCGGTCGTAGCTGGGCCGCAACGGCGACTCGCCGGGCCAGTCGAGCGCGTAGACGAAGACGCGACGCCGGAAGCGGTTCAGGTCGACGCCGACACGCAGTGGCTGCAGCACGCTCGCCCTGGGATGCGCGGTCGCGCGGGGGTCGAAGAACGGCAGCGGCGGCACCCCGAATCCCGTCGCATCGGTGTCCCGGTACCAGCGGCGCTCGGCGTCGTCGACCAGGTCCGCGCACGAGTCGCCGTCGCGCGGCACCACCGCGTCGAGGTACACCAACGCGTCGACGGACTCGGGCACGCGGTCGGCGACGCCGGTGATCACCATGCCGCCGTAGCTGTGCCCGACGAGCACCACCGGTTCGGTCGCGTAGGCCGCGATCGCCGCGACCACATCGGTGATGTGCGTGTCGAGGTTGACGCCCGCATCCAGTAGGTGTGCACGTTCGGCGACCCCGGTGGGCGTCACGGCCACCACCTCGTGCCCGGCCGCCCGCAGCGGCACCGTGACGGGGTCGAAACACCATGCGCCGTGACACATTCCAGGAACAAGAACGAAAGTGGTCATGAGCGGGCGCCCCGTGCGGTGTCGATGCGGTACCTGCGGGTGATGCGCGCGAGTTCGGTGCCCGAGCGGGTGTGACCCGCGGCGTGCATCTCGCGGTTGGCGGCGATCACCGCCGCGGTCTCCACGCACCGCTCGGCCCCGTAGATCCGCAGCCCACGCACGCCCGTGTCGGCGAGATGATCGGCCAGGACGCGCGCGTCGACGATGGCCTGGGAAGCCCCGTTGGCGCCGACGGGATACATCGGGTGCGCGGCGTCGCCGAGCAGCGTCACCCGGCCGCGGCCCCACTGCGGCAGCGGGTCCTTGTCGACCATCGGATACGTGAAGATCTGTCGGTGTTCGCGATCAGCGCGCTCACGTCGAGCCAGTCCAGGCGCCAGTGCGCGAGGTGCGGCAGTACTTCGGCGGCCGGCGCGGTAGCGTTCCACCGCGCGTCGGCGTGCGCGGGCGAGGGAACCTGCACGACCCAGTTGACCAGATCCGGTGCGATCGGATAGGTGACGAGGTCGATACCGTTGTCGCCCTTGACGATCGCCATCGTGCGCCCGTCGAGGAACGGCGCTGTCCGGCTCGCCCCGCGGTACATCGTGACCCCGGCGAACCGCAGCGGGTCCGGGCCCGGATGCAGCCTCGCGCGGATCGCGGATCCGATGCCGTCGGCGCCGACGAGCACGTCGGCCGCGACATCACCTGCGATGGTGTGGACGACGACGCCGGATCCGTGGTCGGTGAACCCCGTGACCCGGGCGCCGGTCCGCACGGCATCGCCGCCCAGCCGCTCACGTACCGCGGCGAGCAACAGCATCTGCAGGCGGCCGCGGTGAACCGACAACTGCGGGTACGGATCCCCGGCCGCCAGGCCGCGCGGTTCGATGAACAGCAGCGAACCGTCGGCGCCGTAGTAGCGGATCGCCGACGGGGCCACGGAAGCGTCCGTGACGACGTCCCCCAGTCCCAGACGGTGCAGCTCGCGCACGGCGTGGGGGAGCAGGTTGAGGCCGACACCCAGCGGGCGCAACTCTCGGGCGCTCTCGAGCACGACGACGTCGTCGAAACCGCGCTGCTGCAGGAAGAGTGCCGCGGTGAGGCCGCCGATCCCGGCGCCGGCGACGGCGATGGCGTTGGACATGGCTCCAGCCTCGGTCCGCCAGAACCATAAGTCCAATACGCAGTCGATACAGAAACTATTGTCGATGCTTATGGAACTGCGGCAGCTGGAGTACGTCGTCGCCGTCGCCGAGGAGGCCAACTTCACCCGCGCGGCCCGGCGTGTCCACGTCGCGCAACCCGCCGTCAGCGCCTCGATCCGCGCGCTCGAGCGCGAACTCGGTCAGCCGCTGTTCGATCGCAGCCGCCGCACCGTCGGCCTCACCGCCGCCGGCGAGGCGGTGCTGCCGCACGCCCGGGCCGCGCTGGCGGCCGTCGCCGCCGTGCGCACCGCCGTGGCGGAGGTGACCGGCCTGGTGCGCGGATCCGTCGCCGTCGGCACGGTGACCGCGCACGACTTCGACATGGCCGGGCTGCTCGCGGAGTTCCACGCCGCGCATCCGCTGGTCGACATCACGCTGGGTACCGACGAGTCCGACGCGCTGATCGACGGGCTGCAGGCCGGACGGTTGGATGCCGCGATCATCTCCGTCGGTCCCGCCCTGCCCGAGCGGCTCGACGGCGCGGTGGTGACCGATCAGCGGATCGTCGCCGCCGTCGGCGCCGGGCACCCGTGGCGGCGGCGTCGTCGCATCGCACTGCCCGACCTCGCCGAGGAGCCGGTGATCGCGCTGCCCCGCGGCACCGGCATCCGCCGCCAGTTCGACCGCGCCTGCCGCGCGGCCGGGGTGGAGGTGCGCGTCGCGTTCGAGGCCAGCACACCGGGCGCGCTCGCCGAGCTCGCCGTCCGCGGCCTCGGCGTGGCCGTGCTGCCCGAGTCGGTGACTCGCCCGGGGCTGCACCGGTTGCCGATCACCCCCGAGGTGCGCGCCCGGTTGGTGTTCGCGTGGCGGGCGGCCGGCCCGGTGAGCCCGGCCGCGCGGGCGCTGATCGCGATGGCGCGCCGCCGACTCGGCGTCGGTGAGCCCGAGCGCGTCGGGGTGCCCGAATAGAGTGAGGGCCGTGAGCCCCGCCAAGACCGCCTCCGATCCGATGACGGCGCCCGCGACCGGGGCGCCCGAGACCACCGACGGCAAGCCCACGCTGTTGCTGCTGGACGGCAATTCGCTGGCGTTCCGGGCCTTCTACGCGCTGCCCGCGGAGAACTTCAAGACCCGCAACGGGTTGACCACGAATGCGGTCTACGGCTTCACCGCGATGTTGATCAACCTGCTGCGCGACGAGAAGCCCACGCATGTCGCGGCCGCGTTCGACGTGTCGCGCCAGACGTTCCGGCTGGAGCGGTATCCGGAGTACAAGGCCGGCCGCGCCGCGACGCCCGACGAGTTCCGCGGCCAGATCGAGATCACCAAGGAGGTGCTGGCCGCGCTGGGCATCACGGTGCTGGCCGAGCCGGGTTACGAGGCCGACGACATCATCGCCACGCTGGCCACCCAGGCCGAGGCGCAGGGCTTCCGGGTGCTGGTGGTCACCGGGGACCGCGACTCGCTGCAGCTGGTCACCGACAACATCACCGTGCTGTATCCGCGCAAGGGGGTCAGCGACCTCACCCGGTTCACCCCGGAGGCGGTCGTGGAGAAGTACGGGCTGACCCCGCAGCAGTACCCGGACTTCGCCGCGCTGCGCGGCGACCCCAGCGACAACCTGCCCGGTATCCCGGGAGTGGGGGAGAAGACCGCCACCAAGTGGATCGCCGAATACGGGTCGCTGCAGGCGCTGGTCGACAACGTCGACAAGGTCAAGGGCAAGGTGGGCGATGCGCTGCGGGCCAACCTGGCCAACGTGGTGCGCAACCGCGAACTCACCGAGCTGGTCCGCGATGTGCCGCTGGCGCAGACCCCGGACACGCTACGGCTGCAGCCGTGGAACCGGGATCAGATCCACCGGCTGTTCGACGACCTCGAGTTCCGGGTGCTGCGTGACCGGCTGTTCGAGACCCTGTCCTCGGCGGACCCGGAGGTCGACCAGGGTTTCGACGTGCGCGGGCGGGCCCTGGAACCCGGCGAGCTCGCCGGCTGGCTGGCCGAGCACACCGCCGGACACCGGTGCGGGCTGGCGGTGGTCGGCAGCCACCTGGCGTTCGACTCGGACGCCACCGCGCTGGCGATCGTCGGCCCCGACGGCGACGGCCGGTACATCGACACCGCGCAGCTCGGCCCCGAGGACGAGACGGCGCTGGCGGCGTGGCTGGCCGATCCGGACCAGCCCAAGGCGCTGCACGAGGCCAAACTCGCCATGCACGATCTGGCCGGTCGCGGCTGGCAGCTGGCCGGGGTCACCTCGGACACCGCGCTGGCGGCCTACCTGGTGCGGCCGGGGCAGCGCAGCTTCTCGCTCGAGGATCTGTCGCTGCGCTATCTGCAGCGCGAGTTGCGTGCGGAAAGCCCTGAGCAACAGCAGCTTTCACTCCTCGACGAGGGCGACGGCGGTGACCAGCAGGCGGTGCAGACCCTGCTGTTGCGGGCGCACGCGGTGATGGAGCTGGCCGATGCCCTGGATGCGGAGCTGGCGCGGATCGACTCGCTGGACCTGCTGACCAAGATGGAGTTGCCGGTGCAGCGGGTGCTGGCCGAGATGGAGACCGCCGGCATCGCCGTGGACGTGGACCGGCTCAGCGAACTGCAGAGCGATTTCGCCGACCAGATCCGCGACGCCGCGGAGGCCGCCTACGCGGTGATCGGCAAGCAGATCAACCTCGGTTCGCCCAAGCAGCTGCAGGTGGTGCTGTTCGACGAGCTGGGGATGCCGAAGACCAAGCGCACCAAGACCGGTTACACCACCGACGCGGACGCGCTGCAGTCGCTGTTCGACAAGACCGGGCACCCGTTCCTGCAGCACCTGCTGACGCACCGGGACGTCACCCGGCTGAAGGTGACCGTCGACGGACTGCTCAACGCGGTGGCCTCAGACGGGCGCATCCACACCACGTTCAACCAGACCATCGCCGCGACCGGGCGGTTGTCGTCGACCGAGCCGAACCTGCAGAACATCCCGATCCGCACCGAGGCGGGCCGGCGCATCCGCGACGCGTTCGTAGTGGGAGCGGGGTACGCGGAGCTGATGACCGCCGACTACAGCCAGATCGAGATGCGGATCATGGCGCATCTGTCCGGCGACGAGGGGCTGATCGAGGCGTTCCGCACCGGCGAGGATCTGCACTCGTTCGTCGCCTCCCGGGCGTTCGGCGTGCCGATCGAGGAGGTCACCCCCGAACTGCGGCGCCGGGTGAAGGCGATGTCGTACGGGCTGGCCTACGGGTTGAGCGCCTACGGGCTGGCACAGCAGCTCAAGATCTCCACCGAAGAGGCCAAGGTGCAGATGGAGCAGTACTTCGCGCGGTTCGGCGGGGTGCGCGACTATCTGCGCGACGTGGTCGATCAGGCCCGCAAGGACGGCTACACCTCCACCGTGCTGGGCCGGCGCCGGTATCTGCCCGAGCTGGACAGCAGCAACCGCCAGGTCCGTGAGGCGGCCGAGCGCGCGGCGCTCAACGCGCCGATCCAGGGCAGCGCGGCCGACATCATCAAGGTGGCGATGATCAACGTCGACGCCGCGATCAAGCAGGCCGGGTTGAAGTCACGGATGCTGCTGCAGGTGCATGACGAGCTGCTGTTCGAGGTTGCCCCCGGCGAGCGGGAGACCCTCGAACAACTGGTCCGCGAGCAGATGGGCAACGCCTATCCGCTCGACGTGCCGCTGGAGGTCAGCGTCGGGTACGGGCCGACCTGGGACGCGGCCGCGCATTAGCGGACAGCGCCGCGCGCCAACGGTTTTCGAGACAGTGGCGTTGGCGGGCCGGTGCGATCACCGGATCGGGGTCGAGCCGGGCGGCTGGAAGCCGGCCAGGGTGTGCAGTGCGGGGGCGGCGGCCCGGGCAGCGGCGAGCGCGTTGACCTCCTCCTGCAGCAACTCGGTCACCCGCTGGTCGCCGAACCCGCGGTCAATGCGGTCGCGCACGAACGCCACCTCGACGACCTGGGTCGCGAAGGTCCTGACCGCGGCGGCGGCTGCCGGCCCGGCGTACCTGCGGGCCTGGGCGATGGCGAGTTTGCGGTGGGCGATCGAGCCGAGCCAGGTGGCCTCGTTCGGGGTGATCAGCCCGGCGGCCACCATCCCCGGCAGCTTCGAGGCGACGACGTGTTGCTCACGGCGGCGGCTGTGCAACGCCAGCCCGATGGTCAGCGCGAACACCGGCACCATCCACAGCACGTAGACCGCCAGGTAGGCGCCGAAGCCCAGCAGCGAGGACCCGTTCCACAGCGCGTGCATGATCACCGCGCCGACGTAGCCCAGAGCGATGCAGCCGAACCGGGCCGCCGGCCCGCGGCGCTGCAGCGCGAAGTAGACGCCCACCGCGGTGAACGAGGTGAACAGCGAGTGAGCGAACGGCGCCAGGACCAGCCGCAGCACCGCGGTGAGCAGGGATTCGCCCAGCGACCCGCCCGAGGCGATGTAGAGGATGTCCTCCAGCCACGCGAACCCGGCGCCCACCAGGCCGGCGTAGACCAGGCAGTCGGTCAGCGAGTTGAGCTCGTAGCGCCGCCGGCCGGTCATCATGACCAGCAGGAACAGTCCCTTGGCGATCTCCTCGACCACCGGCGCGCCGATCACCAGCGGGAAGATCAGCGAGACATAGCCGCCGGAGTCGACGGCGTCCGGGCCGACGAACCCGGCCAGCACCCCGTCCACGAACACGCCGAGCACCAGCGTGAGCACCACCGAGAGCACCACCGCGACCGAGGCGCCCCACAGGAACGCCAGGACCAGCAGCCGGGGTGGTTCCGGTTCCCAGCGGTCCAGCCACAGATAGGCCAACACCACGCCGACCATCGCCACGCTGGACAGCACCAGACCGATCGCGGTGCCGAGCGGGTTGAACGCGGTCAGCGCGATGATGATGAGGCCGACGACGGTGCCGAGCACGATGAGCAGCACCAGTGGCGCGCCGACGCTGCGCATCTTGCGCCGGAACGGGGGATGACCGGGCCAGTGATGACCGGGCCAGTGATGACCGGGCCAGTGATGACCGGGCCAGGGGTACGGGCCGCCGCCGAACGACACGTGAGCAGGGTAGCGGCGTGACCACCGGCACGCACCGACCCTCCACCCGTTGGGTGTGACGGCCGCCATATCGCGTTCGCGGCCGCGTCTGCGAAACTGATCACCACCTCGCGCAACGCAGCGGCACCATCGAGTACCGCCGGCACCATCGAGTACCGCCGGCACCATCGAGTACCGCCGCTGACACATCGACGCCGGCCCGTCGGGCACGGGCCGCCGGGCCCCGATCGGGGTGCCGGTTTGTCCTGGATGTGATCAGTCGACTAGGCTCGATACGTACCTGTGCGCAAGCAGGGCAACATCTGAAAACTGTCCCTACGACCAAAATTGTCCGGAGCAACCCCACACATGCCAAGTCCCTCCGTCACCTCGCCGCAAGTAGCCGTCAACGACATCGGCTCGAGCGAGGATTTTCTCGCCGCCATCGACAAGACCATCAAGTACTTCAACGATGGCGACATCGTCGAGGGAACCATCGTCAAGGTTGACCGTGACGAAGTCCTTCTCGACATCGGCTACAAGACCGAAGGCGTGATCCCGTCGCGGGAACTGTCCATCAAGCACGACGTCGACCCCCATGAGGTGGTGTCCGTCGGCGACAAGGTCGAAGCCCTGGTCCTCACCAAGGAGGACAAGGACGGTCGTCTGATCCTGTCCAAGAAGCGCGCTCAGTACGAGCGGGCCTGGGGCACGATCGAGGCGCTCAAAGAGAAGGACGAGGCCGTCAAGGGCACCGTCATCGAGGTCGTCAAGGGCGGCCTGATCCTGGACATCGGCCTGCGCGGGTTCCTGCCCGCCTCACTCGTCGAGATGCGCCGGGTCCGTGATCTGCAGCCCTACATCGGCAAGGAACTCGAGGCCAAGATCATCGAGCTGGACAAGAACCGCAACAACGTGGTGCTGTCCCGTCGCGCCTGGCTCGAGCAGACCCAGTCCGAGGTGCGCAGCGAGTTCCTCAACCAGCTGCAGAAGGGCGCCATCCGCAAGGGTGTGGTCAGCAGCATCGTCAACTTCGGTGCCTTCGTCGATCTCGGCGGTGTCGACGGCCTGGTGCACGTGTCCGAGCTCTCCTGGAAGCACATCGATCATCCGTCCGAGGTGGTCCAGGTGGGCGACGAGGTCACCGTCGAGGTTCTCGACGTCGATATGGATCGCGAGCGGGTCTCGCTGTCGCTGAAGGCCACTCAGGAAGATCCGTGGCGCCATTTCGCCCGCACCCACGCCATCGGCCAGATCGTGCCGGGCAAGGTCACCAAGCTGGTGCCGTTCGGCGCGTTCGTCCGCGTCGAGGAGGGTATCGAGGGCCTGGTGCACATCTCGGAGCTGTCCGAGCGCCACATCGAGGTGGCCGACCAGGTGGTTCAGGTCGGCGACGACGTGATGGTCAAGGTCATCGACATCGACCTGGAGCGGCGTCGCATCTCGCTGAGCCTCAAGCAGGCCAACGAGGACTACAGCGACGAGTTCGATCCGTCGAAGTACGGCATGGCCGACAGCTACGACGAGCAGGGCAACTACATCTTCCCCGAGGGCTTCGACCCGGAGACCAACGAATGGCTGCCGGGCTTCGAGAAGCAGCGTGAGGAGTGGGAGGCCCGCTACGCCGAGGCCGAGCGCCGCTGGCGGATGCACACCGCGCAGATGGAGAAGTTCGCCGCTGCGGAGGCCGCGGCCGCCGAGGCCGGTGTCGCGGGTTCGTCGCGGTCCGAGGAGTCGGCGGGTGGTTCGCTGGCCAGCGACGAGCAGCTCGCTGCGCTGCGGGAGAAGCTCGCCGGCAGCGCCTGACGCGCCGACCGGATGATTCGTATCGGCCTGACCGGCGGTATCGGCGCCGGCAAATCGACGGTGTCCGCCGCATTCAGTGAATGCGGCGGCATCATCGTCGATGGCGACGTCATCGCCCGCGAAGTCGTCGAACCGGGCACCGAGGGGCTGCGCAAGCTCGTCGAGGCGTTCGGTGCGGACATCCTGCACCCGGACGGCTCACTGAACCGTCCGGCCCTGGCCGCCAAGGCGTTCGCCGATGACGACAAGCGGCAGACCCTCAACCGCATCGTTCATCCGCTGGTGGCCCGCCGGCGCGAGGAGATCATCGCGGCCGTCGCCGAGGACGCGGTGGTCGTCGAGGACATCCCGCTGCTCGTGGAGACCGGGATGGCACCGTCGTTCCCGCTCGTCGTGGTGGTCTACGCCCCGGTCGAAATCCGCGTCGAGCGACTGATCAAGCGGGGCATGGACGAGGCCGACGCCCGCGCCCGGATCGCGGCGCAAGCCACCGACGAGCAGCGCCGCGCGATCGCCGATGTGCTGCTGGACAATTCGGGTACCCCGGGCGAGTTGATCGAGCGGGTGCGCGATCTGTGGTACAACCGCGTGCTCCCGCTGGCGCACAACATCCGCACCCACACCTGCGTGCAGCCGCGCACGGAGTTGGTGCCGTACCGCGCCGAGTGGGCCGAGGATGCGGCCCGCATCATCAAGCGCGTCGAAATGGCCTGCGGCGCCACGGCATTGCGGGTCGACCACATCGGCTCGACGGCGATTCCGGGCATGGACGCCAAGGACGCCATCGACATCCAGGTCACGGTCGCCTCGCTCGACGACGCCGACAAGCTCGTCGAGCCGCTGACCCGGGTCGGGTTCCCGCGCCGCGACGACGTCGTCACCGACACCCCGCACACCGACGACGCCGCGAACTGGCACAAACGGCTGCACTGCGCCGCCGATCCGGGACGGCCCGCGTACCTGCACATCCGCGTCGACGGCCGGCCGAATCAGTGGTTCGCGCTGGCGTTCAAGGACTGGCTGATCGCCAATCCCGGTCTGCAGCGGGATTATCTGGCCGCCAAACGCAAGGCGCTGGCGACACCGGACTACGCCGCGGCGAAGGAGCCGTGGTTCCTGGACGCCTATCACCGCTGCCGGGCCTGGGCCGAGGCCACCGGCTGGCGTCCCTAGCGGCTCCGCGGCGTCACGCCTCGGGCCCGGCTGCGGGCGGTGGCGCCGGGATGTCCGGGTGCCCCGCCGTCTCGGCGGGTGCCGGGGGATCTGCCGGCCCCGGCGCCTCCGGGGGCACGGCTAGCTCCGGGGGCAGGATGCTCTCCACCCCGCTCACCGGCGCCTGACAGGTGATGGAGCCGTAGTCGGGGTCGTCGCGCTGCGGCAGCACCCGGGGCGCGACGAAATCGTCGGCCTGGGCGACGAGTTGGTCGTCGACGAGGATCTCGCAGTGCAGGTTCGCCGAGTAGGGCCACTCGATCGCGACCCGGACGGTGGCGGTGCCGGAGGCCGGCAGCACGGTGTTGGCCTCGAACACCCGCCCGGGCACCATCGTGGGGGTGGCCACCTCGGTCCGGTCGCCCTGCGCCGCGTAACTGATCGTGGCGCCGCGCGACACCCCGTCGATGCGGGCACGGTAGATGATGTTGTGCAGCTCTTCGGGTTCGGCGCCGGCCGCCTGCGAGATCTGCGGGTCGGTGCCGGGGTCGGGATCGGGCTGGGCGAGCGCCGTCGGCGGCCACAGCAGCGTGCCGAGAACGGCGGCTGCCACGCCGGCGACCCGGCGGCGGGTGATGGGGCTCACGGAACCTGAGCGTACCGCCCGCGGATTTCGCACCGCACCCGCATTTGACACGGTAGTCATCACCATCGAGATCGGTTGCGGCCGCCGCGCCGTTACGCGCGATCGCGCCAGCTCAGCCGCATCCCCTGGCCGGCCAGCCAGCGGTGCAGGTCGTAGTCGTTGCGGGCCAGCCCGTCGATCGCGGCGGCCGCGGTCCGGATCGCCTGTTCGGCGGTCTCCGGGCTGAGCAGTCCGTGCCGGACCGCGGTGAGCAGCTCGTCGACGTCGGTCAACTCCACGCCCTTGCCGGTGCGCACCACCAGATCGAGGTAGTGATCCTCGGCGTGCCAGGCCGACGGGCCCGGGGTGTAGCGACCGACATCGAGGTAGTAGTCCTGATCGCGTTCGTGGCCCGGGTTGAAGTGGAAGACGCTGGCCCGCAGCCCCAGCGACGGCAGCAGCCAGGACTCCAGATAGTGGAACTGGGCGCGGCCGGGCGTCGGCCGGGCCATGTACAGGCCCCAGGGCTCGACGGTGTACACGTCAACGGCCCGCACGATCCCCTTCGGGTCGGTGTTGGTGCGGGCGAGCAGGTCGAACGTCTCGTGCTTCGGTGGGTGGATGACTCCGAGGATAGGGGAGGACGGGCCGGGTGCGGGGCCGGTCACGCGTCCGGTCGGGGGCGGGGTCGGACGAACCGTGTGCCGGCAGCTCGCGCCGAGAAACTCGGCGACGGCGTCACGCCAGCGGCTGCAGGCACCCGTCCGCGCGCCGAACGGAGGGAATGAGCTTGTCGGCGCCCGCGCTTACTCTGGTGAATCATGGCCTTCGCTACCGAACACCCCGTGCTGGCCCAGTCGGAGTACCGGCCGGTCGACGCCATCGTGCGCACCGGCGGTCGTTTCGAGGTGATCAGCCCCTACAAACCGGCCGGTGACCAGCCCGCGGCGATCGACGAACTGGAACGTCGCCTCAAGGCGGGGGAGAAGGACGTCGTGCTGCTGGGTGCGACGGGCACCGGCAAGTCGGCGACCACTGCGTGGCTCATCGAGCGCATGCAGCGGCCCACGCTGGTCATCGAGCCGAACAAGACGCTCGCCGCGCAGATGGCCAACGAGCTGCGCGAGATGCTGCCGAACAACGCGGTCGAGTACTTCGTCTCGTACTACGACTACTACCAACCCGAGGCCTACATCGCGCAGACCGACACCTACATCGAGAAGGACAGCTCGATCAACGAGGACGTCGAGCGGCTGCGGCACTCGGCCACCTCGGCGCTGCTGTCCCGGCGCGATGTCGTGGTGGTGGCGTCGGTGTCGTGCATCTACGGCCTGGGCACCCCGCAGTCGTACCTGGATCGCTCGGTGGAGCTCTCGGTCGGCCAGGAGGTGCCCCGCGACGATCTGCTGCGGCTGCTCGTCGACGTGCAGTACACGCGCAACGACACCGCGTTCACCCGCGGGTCGTTCCGGGTGCGCGGCGACACCGTCGAGATCATCCCGGCCTACGAGGAGCTTGCGATCCGCATCGAGTTCTTCGGCGACGAGATCGAGGCGCTGTACTACCTGCACCCGCTGACCGGTGACGTGATCCGCCAGGTCGACTCGGTGCGGATCTTCCCGGCCACCCACTACGTCGCGGGGCCGGAGCGGATGGCCCGCGCGATCGAGAGCATCGAGGCCGAGCTCGAGGAGCGGCTCGCCGAACTGGAGGGCCAGGGCAAACTGCTCGAGGCGCAGCGGCTGCGGATGCGCACCAACTACGACATCGAGATGATGCGCCAGGTCGGGTTCTGCTCCGGCATCGAGAACTACTCCCGCCACATCGACGGCCGCCCGCCCGGGTCGGCGCCGGCGACCCTGCTGGACTACTTCCCCGAGGACTTCCTGCTGGTCATCGACGAGTCGCACGTCACCGTGCCGCAGATCGGCGGCATGTACGAGGGCGACATCTCCCGCAAACGCAACCTCGTCGAGTACGGGTTCCGGTTGCCGTCGGCCTGTGACAACCGGCCGCTGACCTGGGAGGAGTTCGCCGCACGCATCGGGCAGACGGTGTACCTGTCGGCCACCCCCGGACCGTACGAGCTGGCCCAGACCGGTGGCGAGTTCGTCGAGCAGGTGATCCGCCCGACCGGCCTGGTGGACCCGAAGGTCGTGGTCAAGCCGACCAAGGGGCAGATCGACGACCTCATCGCCGAGATCCGCAAACGGGCCGAACGCGACGAGCGGGTCCTGGTCACCACGCTCACCAAGAAGATGGCCGAGGACCTCACCGACTACCTGCTCGAAATGGGCATCCGGGTGCGCTACCTGCACTCGGAGGTGGACACGCTGCGCCGGGTGGAGCTGCTGCGCCAGCTGCGGCTCGGTGAGTACGACGTGCTGGTCGGGATCAACCTGCTGCGCGAGGGCCTGGACCTGCCCGAGGTGTCGCTGGTGTCGATCCTCGACGCCGACAAGGAGGGCTTCCTGCGGTCCACCCGCAGCCTGATCCAGACCATCGGCCGCGCCGCCCGGCATGTGTCCGGCGAGGTGCACATGTACGCCGACAACATCACCGACTCGATGCGGGAGGCCATCGAGGAGACCGAACGTCGACGGGCCAAGCAGATCGCCTACAACAAGGAGCACGGCATCGATCCGCAGCCGTTGCGCAAGAAGATCGCCGACATCCTCGACCAGGTGTACCGGGAGGCCGAGGACACCGAGACCGTCGAGATCGGCTCCGGGCGGGCGGTGTCGCGGGGACGGCGCGCGCAGGGCGAGCCCGGTCGGGTGGTCTCGGCCGGCATCATCGAGGGCCGCGACACCAAGAACATGCCGCGCGCCGAACTGGCCGATCTCATCAAGGAGCTCACCGAGCAAATGATGGCGGCGGCGCGGGATCTGCAGTTCGAGCTGGCCGCCCGGATCCGCGACGAGATCGCGGATCTGAAGAAGGAACTGCGCGGGATGGACGCCGCCGGGCTCAAGTAGTCGCCGTCCGGACCGCGTTCGCGAACAGGACCTTGGGGCGGTCCCGGATGGACCTTTGACCCTACGGTCCCCGGCTGCCACGGTGCGACAGTGACGGTGAGGCCGACCGGCCTCGCCCGCACCGAATCGAGGCAGTCATGAACGTGTCGATCCATCGCACACCGCACCGGCGGACCGTGATGTCCGCCCGCGTTCTGGGGCCGTGGATCACCGTCGCGGCGGTGATCTTCGCGGTCCGCACCCCCGACATGCCGGGGGTGCTCACCGCGTTCACCGAGGACCCCGTGTGGCCCGTCATGATCGGCGCCATCGAACTGGCGGCCGGGTTCGCGATCGTGGCCTTCCACCAGTACTGGCGGCACCCGGCCGGGGCCATCGTGTCGGCCCTCGGCTGGTGGATGGTCGTCGAAGCGGTGCTGCTGCTGGCCGTCCCGGGGGTGTTCGGCGGCCTGGCCGACGTCATCGCGGGCTCGATCCTGTTGTGGCGGATAGTCTGCGCGGCCTTCGCGGTGCTCGGGCTGTATCTGAGCTACGTGGGGTGGCGTCCGGTCGCCGGTGCGATCGCCTCCGCCGAGCCGGACACCTCGGTGGTCGCGAGCGTGGTGATCCGGTGAGCCGGGAGGCGGCCAGGAAGGAATCGAAATGAACACGCCCACAAAGAAACTCGACATTGTGGTGGCCGTCGACGGTTCGGCGCCGTCGGATGCGGCGGTCGACTGGGCCGCGCATGAGGCCGCACTCCGCAAACGGCCGTTGACGATCGTGCACGTCGTTCAGCTGCCGGTGGTGCGAATGTGGCCCGAGGTGTCGATGCCCCAGGAACTCATCGACGGCCTGATCAAGGAGGGGCACGGCATCCTCGACGCCGCCCGCGCCCGGGCGGAGAAGGTGATCGAGGCCGCGAGATCCGCCGCCCGGGTCACCGTCGAGACCGAGCTGGTGACGGCCAACGTGCTGCCCACCCTGATCGAGATGTCGGATCGGGCCGAGTTGATGGTGGTGGGCTGCCGGGGCCGCGGCTGGCTGGGCCGCCGGCTGCTCGGCTCGGTCAGCCGCGGTCTGCTGCATCACGCCCGCGGCACGGTCGCGGTGATCCACGATGAGCAGATCCCGGCCGAGGGCGCCCCGATCGTCGTCGGTATCGACGGGTCCCCGGCGTCGGAGGCCGCGACCGCGGTCGCGTTCGACGCCGCGTCGCGCCGGGGCGTGGAGCTGGTCGCCGTGCACGCCTGGAGCGACTACACGTTCTACTACGAGATGCCGGGCATCGTCACCGAGGACGTGCGCAGGCAGGCCGAGGAGATCCTGGCCGAACGGCTGGCGGGCTGGCAGGAGCAGTACCCGGACGTCAAAGTGCGCCGGGTGGTGGTCATGGACCGTCCGGTGCACCAGCTGCTGGAACAAGCCGAACACGCCCAGTTGCTGGTGGTGGGCAGCCATGGCCGCGGCGGGTTCGCCAGCATGCTGCTGGGTTCGGTCAGCACCGCGGTCGCCGAATCGGCGCATGTTCCGGTGATCGTCGCGCGGCCGCGCTGATCAGCCGCGCCGGCGGCGGGGGACGGCACGCTCGACGCCTTGTCTCCCGCAGCGCCGGTGGGAAGACTGGGGACTGTGTCACGGCCAACGACGGTGCGGCGCCGCGACGGCACGGTGGTGCCGTTCGACGAGACCCGGATCGCCGACGCGGTCGCGCGGGCGGCCCGCGAGGTAGGCCACGACGATCCCACGCTGCCAGCGGCGGTGGCGCGGGCGGTGGCCGACTCGCTCGGCCCGGGCACCCCCTCGGTCGAGGAGATCGGCGACCGTGTCGAGGCGCGGCTCGGGGAGATGGGGGTCGACGACGTCGCGCGGGCCTACATCATCTACCGGCGGCGCCGCGCGGACCTGCGCTCGGCGAAGGCCGTACTCGGGGTCCGCGACGAGCTCAAGCTGAGCCTGGCCGCGGTGACGGTGCTGCGCGACCGCTATCTGCTGCGTGACGAGCAGGGCCGTCTTCTCGAGTCGACCGGCGAGATGATGGACCGGGCGGCGCGACACGTCGCCGCGGCGGAGGACAACTATCGCAGCGGATCATCGCAATACTGGGCCGAGCGGTTCTCGGGGCTGCTGCGGCGGCTGGAGTTCCTGCCGAATTCGCCGACGCTGATGAACGCCGGCACCGATCTGGGCCTGCTCGCCGGCTGTTTCGTGCTGCCGGTGGAGGATTCGCTCAAGTCGATCTTCACCACGCTCGGGCACGCGGCCGAGGTGCAACGTGCCGGTGGCGGAACGGGTTTCAGCTTCGGGCGGCTGCGCCCTGCCGGCGACCGGGTGTCGTCCACCGGCGGCACCGCGAGCGGCCCGGTGTCGTTTCTGCGGTTGTACGACGCCGCCGCGAAAGTCATCGCGATGGGAGGCAGGCGGCGCGGGGCGTGCATGGCGGTGCTTCCGGTCTCGCATCCGGACATCCGCGAATTCGTCACGACGAAGGCGAGATCCGCCGATGAGCTGACGAACTTCAATCTGTCCGTCGGGGTGGACGACGCCTTCATGCGGGCGGTGCAGCGCGGCGGCGAGCACCGGTTGGTCAATTCGCGGACCGGCAGAACCGTCGCCACCGTCCCCGCCGCGGATCTGTTCGACGAGATCTGCGCGGCGGCGCATCAGTGCGGCGACCCCGGCCTGGTGTTCCTCGACACGGTCAACCGGGCCAACCCCGTTCCCGAACTCGGCCGCATCGAAGCCACCAACCCCTGCGGCGAGGTGCCGTTGCTGCCGTACGAGTCCTGCAACCTGGGCTCGATCAACCTCGCGCGCATGATCGCCTCCGGCGGCGTCGACTGGGATCGGCTCGCCGAGACGGCCCGGGTGGCGGTGCGCTTCCTAGACGATGTGATCGACGTCAGTCGCTATCCGATCCCGGAGCTGGCCACCGCCACCCGGACCACCCGCAAGATCGGGCTGGGTGTCATGGGGCTGGCGGAACTCCTTGCCAGTCTTGGCATTCCGTACGACAGCGAGGACGGCGTCCGGCTCGCCGGCCGGGTGATGCGCTGCATTCAGCGGGCCGCGGTGCAGGAGTCGATCCGGTTGGCCGAAGAGCGCGGACCGTTCCCGGCCTTTCCCCGCAGCCGGCTGGCCCGGTCGGAGCCGAGGCGCAACGCGCAACTGACCTCGGTCGCGCCCACCGGCACCATCTCGCTGATCGCCGGCACCACCGCCGGGATCGAGCCGATGTTCGCGATCGCGTTCACCCGGGCGATCGTCGGCCGCCAGCTGCTGGACGTCAACCCGTGTTTCGACCGGTTGGCCCGCGACCGTGGCCTCTACAGCGACGAGTTGATCACCGAGATCGCGCAGCGCGGCGGAGTGCGCGGTTTCGACAAGCTGCCCGCGGACATCCGCGCAGCGTTCCCGATCGCGGCCGAGATCACCCCGGAGTGGCATCTGCGCATGCAGGCGGTGGTGCAGAAGCACGTGGACGCGGCGGTATCGAAGACCGTGAACCTTCCCGCGTCGTCGACCATCGACGACGTCCGCTCGATCTATCTGGCGGCCTGGCGGGCGAAGGTCAAGGGCATCACCGTGTACCGGTACGGCAGCCGCGAAGGGCAGGTGCTGTCCTACGCCGCACCCGAACCCCTGCTGGCGCACGCCGACACCGACTACAGCGGTGGCTGTGCGGGCCGCGTGTGCGAGTTCTGACGGAGGCGCTGCCGCGATCCCGCAGCCGCTTCGGCTTCACCGCCTTCCCGACCAACGGCCCGGTGGGACAGGGACTTCCGTCCCTATAGCGCACTTCGGCCCGGTGGTGTCATGGATTCGGGAGGTTCACCCGAGAGTCGGAAGGAGCAGGAAGATGAGCCGACTGCCGATGGCGCAACGGCCGAGGTCGCTGTGGCCCGATCTGATGGAGTTGCTCGACACCTTTCCCGCGTGGCCGAGTCTGCGAACAAGCTTGGGCAGCAACCTCATCCGTATCGAGGACGATCTGCGCGACGGCACCTACGAGCTCCGTGCCGAGCTCCCCGGCATCGACCCGGAGAAGGACGTCGACGTCTCCGTCCGCGACGGGGTGCTGACCATCAAGGCCGAGCGCAGCGAGAAGAAGGACACGAACGGCCGCTCGGAGTTCTCCTACGGGTCGTTCGTCCGATCGGTCACGCTGCCGATGGGGGCCGACGAGGACAACATCAAGGCCAGCTACGACAAGGGCATCCTCACGGTGACGGTCCCGGTCAACCAGTCCGCGGCCGAGGCCTCGGAGAAGCACATCGCGATCGAGGCCGCCAAGTAGGCCGATCGTCCGCGCGGTCCCGGGGTGACCACACTCCGGGACCGCTGCATGAGTGGGCCGGCTCGAACACGTGTTCATCCCCGCCCGGGCGCTCGTCGGGAAAGTTACCGACTTTCGGCCCTCCCGCCCGGGCCCTGCACGGCGTAGGACGAGAGTATGAGCAACAACAGGGAAAGCACCGTCAATGTCGACGTGACCGTTCGCGGCCACCTGCCGGGCGCCGACGAATACGCGCGAGAACAGATCCAGGCGTTGACCCGGTTCGCCCACCGGCCGGTGCTGCACGCGCACGTCAAGGTCACCCGACACGGTGATCCCGAGCTCTACCACCCGGTGGTGGCACAGGCCAACCTGGACGTCGGTGGGCGGTTGATCCGGGCGCAGGCCGAGGGGGAGAACGCGCGGGAGGCGGTCGACCGGCTGGTCGAGCGGCTCCGCCGGCGGATGCGCCGCGCCGCCGAGTACTGGGAGGCGCAGCGCAACGACACCATCCGGATTCCCGCGGACCACAGCGACGCGACCGGCCACCGGCCGACACATCTGCCGGTCCCGCCGGAGGAACGTCAGATCGTGCGGCGCAAGTCGTTCACGCTCGCGCCGTGCAGCGTCGACGAGGCGGCGCTCGAGATGGAGTTGCTCGACTACCAATTCCACCTATTCACCGAGAAGGGCACCGGGATGGCCAGCGTGCTGTATCTCGACGGGCCGACGGGATACCGGCTGGCTCAGGTGAAACCCGCTCCCCGGGAGGAACTCGCGCCGTTCGAGCTGCCGGTGACGATCAGTCCGCACCCGGCGCCGTGCATCACGGTCGAGCAGGCCAAAGAACGGCTGGGGATCCTGGGTCTGCCGTTCCTGTTCTTCATCGACGCCGCGGAGGGCCGGGCCGCCGTGCTCTACCGCCGCTACGACGGGCACTACGGCCTGATTACGCCTGCCGGCTAGGGAAGCCTGATCACGCCTGCCGGCTAGGGAAGCCTGATTACGCCTGCCGGCTAGGGAAGCCTTATTAGCCTGATTACGCCTGCCGTCTAGGCACGGCCGGACAGCGGTGTGGCCCGCCGGGGCCGCACCGCTGTCATGTCCGGTCGGACACCGTGTGGCCCAA